>OGYH01000534.1_pt1 | contig 40119 bp, 27 predicted proteins | sample 1576511 | NCBI WGS metagenome assembly OGYH01 (sample SAMEA3541522, study PRJEB24748) | human gut metagenome | biome: human gut; feature: human-associated habitat; material: faeces | place: China | collected 2012
TGGTGTACGATTACAAGCTACACTTGGCAATCAGAACCCCACGGGCTTGCCCGTGAGAGCAGTCAGGCTAGTATAATACATGTGGCGAAAACCATACGCCATTACAGTCATAATTTATTATTAGTATTAGGAGAAATTGCAATGAATACTCCCAAAAAGAAAAAGAACCGAATATATACCATGCTATCCGGCATAACCTTTCTGGTTTTTCTTGGCTGTGCTGCATATCTTATTTTTTATCTTGGAATACAGCCATACTACTTAAAGCAACAAAGCAAAAAGATAAATGCTGCTTACTATAATTCTTCGGAATTTGATTCCGGAAATAAAAATTCCGACGGTCTGCTATTGAAATTTTCCGAGCTTTTAAAGACAAACAAAGATACAAAGGGCTGGCTCAGAATTCCGGGAACCAATATTGATTATCCTGTCGTTCAGGGAGAAAAAAACTCCGATTTTTATCTGCACCATAATTTAAAAGGAGACACGGATAAAAATGGCTGCCTATATATTGATGCCAATTGTAATGTAGAGACTCCTACAAAAAACATTGTAATCCATGGCCACAATATGGAATCTACTCGAATGATGTTTTTTCAACTTCCAAAATATAAAGATATGGAATTTTACAAAAAGCATCCTATCCTCATATTTGACTCCATCTATGATGAATCCAAATGGAAAATCATTTCGTTTATGAGAGTCTCAGGAACTTATTCCCATAACGACGGCTTTGATTATATGCAAGGTGAATTTAATGATAATGAGGAATTTCTAGACTTTCTTCATCAAGTAGAAATGCGTTCTCTCTATCAGTGTCCTGTGACCGTAAATGAAAAAGACTCATTACTTATGCTCTCAACCTGTACCTATGAAATTGACAACTGCCGTTCTGTTGTTGTTGCCAGAAAACTTCGAAAAGGGGAATCAGAAGATGTGAACACCTCAAAAGCTTATCTGAAAAATGATGTGTTATATCCTGATGATTGGTATTCTAAATATGGTGGAAAAATGCCTGTCGCTAACTCCTTCACAGAAGCCATATCTGAACACACTCTTGATTGGTATGATGGAAAACGGAAGCATTAAATTTTATTCCTTGTCGGTCAAAAAAAGAAAGGATACATATCAATGCCATCCTTTCTTCCATATTTTTTATTATTTTTCTGCTTTTCTTTTTTTGTTCATAACAATACTCAATACCAACATTGAAATACCTAATATGCCAACAACAATTGCAGAAATAATTCTCTCACCTGTTTTAGGTGCATTTTCCGGTGGGTTTGTAATCACTGTTACTGTTTCTTTTGGAGTTGTTGGTTTCTCTAAAATTACTGTCGGTGCTGCTGTCGTCGTCACTGCTGATGTTGTTACCGCTTCGTATGTATTCGAAAAGACTACGTCATCTGTTTTTTCCGTAGCTCCATTTTCCACTGCATATATTACAGACTTCAAACCACCATTTCCATCATTTTCAATGGAGACTGTTACCGTGTAAACAGCACTATCATAAGTAAAATGTTCTGCATTACCCGCTTCCTGAGAAATGAAATAATTATATCTTCCCGGTTTTGTATAAGTCATGGGACCAATTTCTACTTTGCCATTATCCTTAATCGTAACCTCTTTTACATCTGGCATAGGGTTTGTTTCATTTTCAGATTTAATTACCACTTTATACTCAATACCTGAAGGTACCGAATCCCCTAGTGTCTTAATCTCTACCGGAATAGAAGCGGTACAATATACCTTTTCTTCTGCATATGCCTGTGTCTGGAACAGCAGAAGTGCAACGAAACATGGAAGTAGCCGCAATATAACAAACTGTTTCATCTTGTTTTTCATATTATAGTACCTCCATCTTTACTTGTTTTTTTATTTATCCAACCGTCCAAACAAGACAACTCGTTCATTCGTTCCTGCTTCAGCGCAGGTTGATATTCCGATAATCTTATCATCATGATTCAGAGGAATATCACGATACTGAACTGCTTCGTCCTTAATATATTTCAAAAGGGTATCTAAATTGTCTTTACCTTGTACGGTCGGATTATAAATTTTGTTATTAAATTCCTGAGTCTCTACACACGCAAACAATGTAATCTTATATGTATCATCTAACAAAAACAATGCTCCTGTCTTGTGCTCCTGAAAATAATCATCATTTTTAAATTCAACAACATCTCCAAACATAGCACCATATTCCATATGATGACCATAAATAATTGAATAACTGTCAGTAAAATCACAAGCATTTCGATAATCTAAAAAGATAGAACCTGAAAAGGAAAATTTACCAAATACATCTTTGTTCAAATATTCCTGATTATCTTTTCCCTGAACAACAGGATAACTAATATGGGTATCAAAAATTGTAATCCACCCAACCACATCCTTGTTCAACTTCATAAGTTCTCCTAGCGTAATGCTATTCGGCCCATCCCCAGTAGGCTGGTATTTGAGCAAATCATTGGATGAAAATGCCCCACGATATATCATTATGGTATTCCATAACGAATAACCACCATATAACAGCATAATCAGAACCAACACCATGGCTATAAAACTAAGTATTTTATTTCCAACCCTTGCACATTTTACTGCTATCCCCACCTTGATATCCTTTCCATATCACGCAATTACTTGTTTCACGTGTAAAAACTCTCACAAACTTATTCTAATTTTTAGTATTCTGCTCTTTTCTTACGGAATAATACAAATGCTACAGCACCTGCTAAAACAACCATAAGTGCATATGGTCCGTAACTTGAAGCAAAACCTGTTGCGGAACCGGTCCTGTCATTGGTAAATGCAACTTCCTGTGTCTGTAATGAAGTTCCAGCATCAATGGTACCTGTTGCTGTTTTAATATTTCCACTTCCACCGGCCTTATTAGTACCATTCAATTTTGTCTCAAATGTTGTTTTATAGTCGTCTGCTTCTAGCTCTTTAATTGTATAGGTATCATTTTCAGTTAAACCATAAATTTTCACTGTATCTCCATGTTTCAGTTCAATTCTTGCAGCGGTACCTTTTTTAATTGCCGGTTGTCCTTCTAAATTATACCATTCGCCTTCTGCACCGTTAATTGTAATTTCAAAGATAAACTTTTTATCTCTTTCACCATAGTTACCAGTTACTGTCTTACTAATAACTAAATCGTTTACTGTTCCGTCTGGCTTTGGAACTGGGTTCTCTGTATCCGGCTTATTAACACCATATGTATTTACAAAAGCTCCACTCTTTACAAGTTGCCCATCTTCTTGGTACAAGACTAAAGATGCACTTGCAATATAAAAATTGGTTCCATCTGTAGCAACAGTAACATCTAAATATCTCTCTCCGACATCATATTTAATGCCTTCATAGGTCCCCTCTTTCTGCTTTACTTTATAACGGTAAGTTCCGATACCTTCCGTTGTAAATTTATCTGCAACTAAGGTAAATGTAAGTTTTTTACTAATAGATGTCTCAGTTAAATCTTCTACTGCCGGTGCTAATTCAATTGTTCCTGGTTTTACAGCACCTGCTGGCGCATTTTTAAACGGTGGCTTTAAATCCTTACCACCATTTGTTGCTTTTGCCTGTTCTGCTGTTAAATTAGTAACCTCAAATTCAAATGTTGTATTTGGAGCATATACATCTGCTCTCTTATACAAATTTACATCAAGTGAAGCGCTTGTTACAGGTTCTGCTGCATTCACTGTTTTCATAGTTCCCGGCAATAATGTAATTGCCATTGCCACCGTCATAACACCTGCTGCTATGCGGCTAAAGATTTTTTTGTTTTTCAAATTCATAGTAAACATCCTTTCTTTTATTATTTTTTTGTTTTTCGAATTCATAATAAACATCCTTTCTTTTATTATTTTTTTTACATATTCTATAGGAAGTACCAAAATACTACCTTTATCACAGAGATACATATGGATTATATTTCTCTGTCAGATTCATTGATATTGTTTCTCCAATCTGCCCTCCGTAATACACAATAAATTACAAATCAGCGCTTCAATTACAATTCATTTTTTCTTATAATTGTAATCACTTTTCCCTTAATCTCTTCCATTTCTACTGCACCGAAATATCGACTGTCCTTTGCTCCCTCACGGTAATCACACAAGATAAAATATTGATTTTCTCTGAGCGTAACCGGATATGATACATTATTATCATACATAGGTGTCGAATAATATATATCATTTTCTGCAAGCAACGAACCATTAACTTTTACTTCTGCTTCATTGGTGATTTCTACCGTATCGCCATCTTTTGCAATGATTCTCCCAGTATACGAAACACCTTCTTTTTCAAAAATCACCACATCTCTAATGCTAAAGTTATTCTCCAAGCGATAGAAAAGCATCAAATCTCCTGCATTGATTTTCGGTGACATATCTTTATTTTTCATTGGTGTAATCCCAAAAATCACACCAAATATAATATACACCAATGCCGCCAGAAAAATCAGTCTTTCAAAGAATATGATAATTTCTTCTTTTTGAAACAGTTTCTTTCTTTTGTTTTTAATTACCTCTCCAGGATCATCTATGTCCTCTGCCTCTTTGGCGGTTCCTTTGGCATCATAAACATTCTGATATTCTTCCTGCAATTCATCCAGCTTTCGCCAAACGTCTTTTTCATCTATCCCCCCGAACATTTTTTTTCGGAACTTAAGATTTTTTAACAAGTTCGAAATATCCTTCATGTTCTTTGATGCCATAAGATTCCCTTCCCGAAAATTATTTTTTACAGTTATTCTCTTCAGCCTAACTTTCTAAATTTTCCTTTTTTTCCTGCCACAAAACAAGCTACTGCCAATAATGCACAACCAAGTAAAATGATAAATGGCTTTGCTCTATTGTTCAAACCGGTAGGAGTCAGGTCACGTGAGTTGGTACATGTAGTCGATTTGTTCTCAGAAATTACTACATTCTTAATTTCTGAATTCCACGTTGTAACATATCCTTCTGATGAATAATCATCTTCCGAAACGCTGGCAGTACAGCCATCCGGTACTACAAATTCAATGCTTTCATTATGTTTCAGACTGAAACTATATGTAGAACCATTTGACGTTACCTTTCTATCATTCGGGAAGGTGTCATCATTATAACTTACCGCCGCTTCACTCAATGTCAACGTGAATTTAAATGACTTATCCCGTTCACCAAATTTGCCTTCTACTTTCTTTGTAACTTTAATCGTACGTGTCGGCTTATAAATATTGGTGATTGTCGCTGAATTTGACTGACTTCCTTTATAATTAATTCCGCTTGCACCAATTGAATACTCAAATTGTTGTTTTGCATTTACTGGCAAATTATTAATTGTTTCATTAATGCTGTCAGTAATCTGAACCAATGCATATCTATTGTTATCTTTACCATTGAATGTTCTGTCAACCTTTTCAACAACTGTATATCGGTCACCATCCTGTAAGCCTAACTCTGAAGCTTGAATCGTTCCACTTGCGAAAAGCCCTCCGGCATCATTCGCATTCACTTTTTCGATTTCTTTAAAATCACTCAGTGTTACTAATTTCTTCTGATTTCCATTTACTTTCGCTAATTCAACGGTCACCTTGTAATCCTTCGGAAGATTTTTTGCTTCCACACCCTGCACAATCTTTGTGACCGTTATAATATTTTTTACATACACAAGAACTAATGTATCATGATTAAATTCTACAGTCATCTGCCCTTTATTATTATAATAGAAGTCCTTATCGTTCATTTTTGCATTTGTTAAAGTATAGTCGGACAGATTGTAAGTTGTACCGTCTTTCTCAAAACTACTAGGAACAACTACCTTTCCACCAGGAACCGTTTTCCCCTCTATTGTATGCTCTGTTACTGTGTTTAGATTGCCATTTACACCATATTCCTGAAGTTTATATGTTATGGAATAACTTTTCCTCATTTCAAAGGAAACATTATCCAAAAGGTTTCCTACGGTAAGGTTTCCACCATTGTTGATTTCACTATGTGTTTTTCCGCCACCCTCTGCAGAAACAAAGAAGAAACGTGTTAAATGATCCTTATCTGTATTCGGTACTTTATACTGTCCTCTATGGCGTTCCCAATGCCCTGTTGCAACAGACTCACTACGAACTTTCCATACTCTTGCCACAATTCCACTCCCGAGATTGATTTCTGTTCCCTCATCATATTCTGATTTGGAATTCTTCAACTGATTATCATTATCCATTGTTTTCAGTTTTTTGATAAAGGTATCTGATATACCATTGTTTGGATTCAACTGCTCTGAAGTCATATATTGCCTTGCATCTTTTGCCGCCATTGCCACGACATACATCGTATTTTGATTCCAACGTCCTGCATGATCCAAATCCCAATAACACTCTGATGAAGGTGTTGTCAGAATATCTTGATACAACGCCCCGATATTCTCACAATTCAATTCAGCAAACTGATCACCATGGGTCCCATCTTTATACATTTCCTCATAAGTTACGGAAAACTGAGCTTCCTGGTACCCTTTATTTACTTTCAGATTTCTACCATTAACAATTTCAATATCATGACCAACCTTATAAGGGTTGATGTTGGTATGCCAGCCTGGTCCTGTTGTTTTCCAATACAGCCCCGGATATCCATTCGGATATTGCTGTTCATCCCCATTCGCGTTAAATGGGAACAACGCTCCTGATTCTCCCGGTGTACACATAATCGGATTTTCAAAGTCACCATTCTGTACATTATTATAGTAGTTTACTCTATATACCAATGACCAATCATCTTTTCCCTCTTCACTGACACGGTAATACATACCACCACCTACATCACGAGAAACATCAAGTTTCTTTCCATGATCATACAATACCGGCATGTCATCTCTGGACTCTGGTATATCCTGCCAGTCGTTTACGCCATCACTGCTTCTCTGCCATTTATATTTAATATTTCGGGCATCCTTCACACCCAGACAACCATCATCTTCAATAGTGTCTTCAATGGAAAGGCTATGTGCTTTTGTAATGTTAATTTTAATTTTAATTTCAAATTTAGGAGCTTTCTTACCAAGATCACTTTCTCTTTCATCACCTGTGTTTGTTGTACCATAAATCTGACATCCAATCCATGTGCTATCAGAATCTTTATTTCCCAAATCCTTAATTTTATACTTAACAGTGGCTGCTTTCTGCCCACAGAATTCTAAAACATCACTATTATAACCATTTGCCCCCCACTTGTTATTTGTAACAAGGTTTGCATCTTTCGGATTTCCAGACCAACGTACTTTATCAATCTCGTTATTTTCATCTTCTCCAAAATCAATATGTATATCTCTTGGATTAACGTAGAAATAGATGTAATTATCTTTGCCTGGTTCATAAACGACTTCATAAGTGTCATTTGTGGCTAATACATCTCCCTGCACCAAATCTGCATTTAATATTGTATATTTTTGTTCCGTTCCATCCGCATATTTCATATTAGCCGCTTTTTCCGTCTCGTTTTTATCATATAGTTTATCGACCGGATAAATTCCGTACTTTTTCCCTTGAACATCATTCCAATATTTCGGTAAATTCGTTTCCTTACCCCATGCTTCAAACTCCCAGATAGATAGTCCCCATGAGCTATTAGCAGCTTTCGATGACTCTATCCGAATGTAAGATGCATTTTTTTCACTGTCCAGTTTAAAGCTATATCCAACTCTGGCACTGGAACTAAGATTGCCTGCTGACCCTGGATTTTTCCATCCGGTTACAGTCTTTATTGTCTCCCATGACTTTCCATCCTTCGATGTTTTAATTGTAAAGTCCTCCGGATACGCACGTTCAAATTTTAAGTCTACACTGTGTAACGCATATTCTTTTCCAAGGTTAATCTGATACCACTGCGCATCTCCACTGATAGATCCCCATCTGGAGTCATCTTTTCCGTCAATCGCCCATGCAACTTCATTCTCGTTACTTGAACTTGCTGTTGCTGTTTTATTTACTGCCACATCTTTCACATCTGCCGACAGTTTATCGCCTTTTACAACAAACTCCCAAATAGACAATCCCCAATCTTTATTTTTAAGTCTTGTCGCATTAATTCTGATATATCTTGCCTTTCCATGATAAGAAATATTAGAATTCCATTGGTATTTTGCATTCGCTTTATTATCATTCCCGGAAGGTGTCCAGTCCTTTACAGTTTCTGTAGTCGTCCATGATTTTCTGTCTCTGGAAACCTGAATTTCAAAATCCTTTGGATAGGCACGTTCAAACTTCAACATAACATGATTGATTTCATAAATCCCCTCAAGATCTATCTCAAACCAGTTGTCATTCTGATTTTCAAGACCTCCCCATCTGGAATCATCATAACCATCTACAGCTTCTTCCGGAGGGTTCTCTTTATAATGATCATCCTTGCGATCACTACGGTTACCACTGGTTCTGACCGGCTTATCCAATGCGATATTGGACGTATCTACCTGTCGTGTTAATTCGAAACAATCAATATTGATATACTCGTTATATTTATTGCCCGTTGTTTGGCGTCCGGCAATATATATTGTATTCTCACCTTTTGGCAATGTAATGTCCATCTCTACGTTATTTACTTTATCCCATCCTCCTGTAGACGGAGCGGAAAGTTGTTTCCATTCTCCCTTTCCTATCTTTACAAATATATCTCCATCATATTTGGTTCCATATTTAACAGCAAGCTTATATTTACCTGCATGCTGTGCATAAACATTGTACCCCAGGTACTCATGTTCCTCACCTGTCAGAGTATTCCAAATAGTTGCATATTTATTTTCAGAATAAATGCCACCACCATTATCTTTTATTTCATACTGCTTATCTTCACTTTTATTTCCGGATATATGATACTCTTCTGCTTCATGTTTTCCTTCTGCTAAAGGAGAAGAAATATCAAAATAGTCTAAATTAATCTGCTGCCAGTAATCTCCTTCTCCTGCATACCATATATTACTTGCACCTGTTATATCTATGGTATTTTCTCCACGTTTTAATTCAATAACAGTGCTAACCTCTCTTACATCATTCCAATCTGCCGTTTGGTTTGCTGTAACAGATTTCCATGATCCTCCATTCAATCTGACATCAATATTCGTAGGTTTGCTGCCATCACCTGCATTATTTCTATACGCATATCCTATGGTCAACAAATATTTTCCCGGTCTTTCAGCGTATAATTTCTGTGTCAGATAGGAACGAATATCCTTTCCTTCATCATCCAGAGGATAGGAATTTAAGTTGCCAACATATCCACTTCCCGAAAACTTTTTATTCCAATCACCATCTTCATTGATAACAACATTAGGCGGATTCTTTGCACCGCCTTGTGTATATGAATCAGAATGTTCTGCTTCATGTCTGCCTTCTGCCGGCACTTCTATTGCCACAAGGTCAAAATAATCCAGATTGACCCACTGCCAATTATTGGTATCACCATACCACACATTGCGCGCACCTGTAACATCAATCTTATTATTACCCTTCTTTAAATTAATTTCTTTACTAACGACACTAACAGTATTCCAAGAATCTGTTAAAGGAACACCATCTATATGAATCCACTCTCCATCGTTAACTCTAACGTCAATTTCTGTCGGCTTACTTTTATCATCGCCCATACCATTAATCCCAGCAGTATATCCGATTTTGATTTCATATCTTCCAGCAGACGGACAATTTACATTTGTCGTAATGTAGGAAGGTTCATCATTCGGCCATGTATTCATGTCGGAAACCCAACCACTATTCGAAAAATTTTCATTGCCACTGTTTTTCTTTGGTTCACTTCCTGAGCCGTGCACAGTATCGCAATTTTCTGCCTCAAATCTTCCCAGACCGCTTGGTTCCGGAAGAACTGCTCTAACAGCTTTTTTCAAAGGCGTATCCACAATTTTTTTCACAGGATTTTCAGCACGTCCCAATTCTGCTGTTACATCTTTGGTGCTTTCTTCCCACACTGTTGCATCTTCCTCTGCAAGGGTTGCATCTTCTTTTGCAGGCGTTGCATCTTCTTTTGCAGGCGTCTTGTTTTCTTTTGTATCAGTTGTCTCTTCAGAAATCGCAGTTGTTTCTTGAATTGTATCATCTGCCAATGTAGATAATGACATATTGCTCATCCCCGACACGAAAACAACGAGTGCTAGCATAACTGCAAAACATTTCTTTATGCTCCTGCTCATATCTCATTCCCCTTTCTTTTTATATCGTTAACCAAAAGCACCATTTATCATTTTATCTGTGTTATAGTTTCTGTATTATACTATTTTATAATTCCGTCCAATGGTATAATTGTATGTTTGTATTTTACTACGTTTTCTCTTGAATTTCAATTATCTATTGCTTTATCCATCTTTTTCTAGACACATAAAATATCCTGCCCATACAACACCTTCTTCGCAAAGTTTACTAATGTGCTTTTCAATAAATTCGATGACTGGATATACGTTATATTTTGGATTGCGAAGAAATCCTAAAGGGATGATTTTTAAAAGGTTTCAATTGTGTCAGATTAACATTCTTAATTTCTTCCATTTTCAAATGCTCCTTTCAAAAAAATAAGGATTGCTCATTTTCATTGCTGAAAACGAGTAATCCTTTGTCTTAATTACTACGAAGTAAATATTTGTTTTTTCTTTAATTGTGAACGTTACTACCGTGTGTTCCCAATCACCACATCTAATACTACAGAAACGTCAACTCCATTGGAAAGTGTCTTTTTTCTCCTATTTGAGCCATTTTTATCAAACCTAAAAAAGCTCTCAAAGTGCCTAAAATCAAGGATTCTTACATATCGACCCGATGTAGTGCAACCACGCACTCTACATGTGTTGTCTGACCAAACATATCACAAGGTGTGACCTCTTTTAACTTATAACCATTTTCACTAAGCCACTTCACATCTCTTGCAAGCGTTGCGCTGTCACAGCTTACGTAAACCACTCTTTCAGGATTCATTTCCACTATTGTTTCCAGAAGCTTATGATCACAACCCTTTCTCGGTGGGTCAACAACAATAACATCCGGCTTACATTCCTCGTCATCTTTGTGATTTTCAAAATATTCCGTTACTACATCCTCTGCTGCTCCAACAAAGAATTCCGCATTATTTATTCCATTAATTTTTGCATTTATTTTTGCATCAGCAATTGCTTCCGGTACTATTTCAACACCCAAAACCTGCTTTGCCTTCTTTGCAAGAAATAGTGATATGCTGCCGATTCCACAATACAAATCCCATACCATTTCATTTCCTGTTAAGTTAGCATATTCTAAAGCCTTATTGTATAACTTTTCTGTCTGAACCGGATTAACCTGGAAAAATGACAATGGAGAAATTCTAAATTTCACATCTCCAATATAATCCTCAATATATCCGGGGCCATATAAGTTAATCACCTTGTCCCCAAGAATCACATTGCTTTTCTTAGTATTAATGTTAAGAGAAATGCTATACATCCCTTCAAGTTTACATAACTCTTCTGTTAGCTTTTCTTTATTAGGAAGATTCTTTCCATTTATAATTATGCAAACCATTATCTGTTTAGTTTTTGCACCAATTCTAATTAGGACATGACGAACCAAACCCTTGTGGGTTACTTCATTGTAAGGCTTAATTCCGTATTGAACCATAAATGCCTTAACCACATCCATTACTTCCCTGTTAACATCTCTTCCATCAATTTTTAACCCAAGGTCACAGCTTTCTATATTTATAATTGAATGAGTTCTTCCTGCAAAAAAGCCTGAAATAATATTTCCTTCCTTATCTGTTCCTATTGGAAACTGTGATTTATTTCTATAATTAAATGGTTCATCCATTCCAATTACCTCATTCATTACAAAATCACTCTGTCCACCGATTCTCACAAGATTATTATAAACCTTATTCTTCTTAAATCTAAGCTGCTCCTTGTAATTAATGCACTGAATTTGGCATCCGCCACACTGTCTTGCCACACTGCATCTTGGCGAAACCCTATCTTTAGAAGGCTCTTTTATTTCCATTAATCTGGCAAACCCGAAATTCTTGTTAGCCTTCATAACCTTAACTGTAACCTTATCTCCTATTACAGCATCTTTAACAAAAAGAGTATAGCCATCAACTTTGCCTATACCCTCTCCGTTTACGCCTAAATCTTCAATTGTTAAATCTAAAATATCATTTTTCTTAATCATGAAAATTCCTTTAAATAATTATCTGTATATTTTTTCGCATATTTATGCTAATTATTGCGTATTTGTATTATTATCTATTTATTTATTACTTTAATTCGCTTGTCTTTCTAACATTAGTTTCAAGCAATCTGTTGTATCCTAACCACTGGTCTGATGAAGCAGAACTGTTACTGTTTAAAAGTTCTGTCATTGTCTCAATCTTTGCATCTGCATTATCTGCAAGATTAAGTGCCATTGCCTCTATAAGAGCCGGTTTTTTAGGTGAACCATATTCAAGCTCTCCGTGATGTGCAAGAATACAATGCTTCAATTCATTCTTTAACTTAGTCGGAAAATCAGGAATTGAATCCATAATCTTTCCAAGCATTTCTGAACCCATAACAATGTGTCCAAGTAACTGGCCTGCATCTGTGTAATCATTCATTGGGAAGTCTGAAAGTTCATAAACCTTTCCAATATCGTGACAAATAGCTGATGTCATAAGTAAATCTCTATTTAAAATAGGATACTGCTTTGCAAAAAAGTCACACATTTTTGCAACAGATAATGTATGTTCAAGCAAGCCGCCAATAAAACCGTGATGCACGCTTTTGGCTGCTGAATGCTTCTTAAATGCTTCCGCAAATTCTGTATTGTCAATAAATAGTTTTGTTAAAACCTGTTTATAATAAGGGTTATTAACACCAGCGATGAATTTTGTTAATTCCATCATCATTTCGTCAATGTTTTTGTTAGTACATGGTAAATAATTAGTCGGGTCAACGTCTGTTTCGCTAATCTTTCTTGCACGCTTAATACTAAGCTGTGTCTGACCGTTAAATACTGTTACATCACCATTTACTTCAACATAATCAAGTGCATCAAACTCATCTATCCCCATTGAGTGCGGATCCCATATCTTGGCGTCCAAGGAACCTGTTTTGTCCTGAAGAATAACATTCTCGTATTCTTTTCCTGTTTTAGTCATTGCAGTAGTTCTCTGTCTGCACAAATATATTTCCTGAATTCTTTCGCCCTCTCTTAATGTTTCTATATATCTCATCTTTTCCTCCAAATGTTAAGATTTTCTTTACCTGACAGTCAATCTTTATTATAATTGATTATGTACCTAAATACAAGAATTGGAGGCTTTATCATGAACGAAAAAGTTCTTAAAACCCTTGAATACTATAAAATAATAAAAATGTTAGAAAATCAGGCAGGTTCTGAGCCTGGCAAGAAGCTTTGCCACGCACTTGTTCCATCTGCCGATATTCATGAAATAAAAGAAAATCAGAAACAGACAGGTGATGCCTTATCACGAATCTGGCAGAAAGGAAGCCTTTCTTTCTCAGGTATTCACAATATTGGCGAATCCATTAAAAGATTAGAGATTGGAAGTACTCTTGGCACCGGAGAATTACTTAGAATTGACTCCCTTTTAAAAGTTGCCTTAAGAGTTAAAACTTTCTCCCGCCGTGATGATGAGGCTGAAAGAGATAGTCTTGATGATATGTTTGAGGCTATTGAACCTTTAACTAATTTGAAGAATGACATTGAAAGATGTATTATTTCAGAGGATGAAATAGCTGACGATGCATCTGCTAATCTAAAAAATATAAGAAGACAGATGAAGATTACCAACGACCGTGTTCACAGCCAATTGTCATCTCTCATTAATTCCCAGTCAGGTCACACTTATCTTCAGGATGCCCTTATTACAATGAGAGATGGACGTTATTGTGTACCTGTTAAGCAGGAATACCGTGGCAATGTTAACGGTATTATTCACGACCAGTCTTCAACAGGTTCTACTTTGTTTATTGAACCTGCTGCTGTTGTTGAACTTAACAATAAACTCCGCGAGTTAGAAGGCAAGGAAGCTGATGAAATCCAGATTATTCTTGCAAACCTTAGTATGGCTTGCGCTGAACATATTTACGAATTAAAAACAGACATGAAAATATTACCTAAGCTTGACTTTATTTTCGCTAAGGCTTCTCTAGCAAAAGAAATGAAAGCTTCAATGCCTGAGTTTAATGATCAAAGACAGATTAATATTAAGAAGGGACGCCACCCTCTTTTGGATCCTAAAAAGGTTGTGCCTATAGACATTCATCTTGGAAAAGACTTTAACCTTTTGATTGTTACAGGTCCTAACACCGGTGGTAAAACAGTTTCACTTAAAACTGTAGGACTTTTAACGCTTATGGGCCAGGCGGGACTTCATATTCCGGCTTTTGAGGGCAGCAAACTTGCAGTTTTCAAAGAAGTTTTTGCTGACATTGGCGACGAACAGAGTATTGAACAAAGTTTAAGTACTTTTTCAGCCCATATGGTTAATACTGTTAATATACTTAATCAGGCAGATCAGGATTCACTGGTACTTTTCGATGAACTTGGTGCAGGAACGGATCCTGTGGAAGGTGCAGCCCTTGGCATTTCAATTCTTACTTTCCTTAAAAACATCGGTTCAAGAATTATGGCAACAACACATTACAGTGAATTAAAATTATTTGCCTTATCAACTGAGGGAGTTCAAAACGCAAGTTGCGAGTTTGACGTAGAAACACTCAGACCAACTTACAGACTTCTTATTGGTGTTCCCGGAAAGAGTAATGCTTTTGCTATTTCAAGCAAGTTAGGTCTTCCTGACTACATTATTGAAGATGCTAAGTCTCACATCGATTCAGATAATGAGCAGTTTGAGGATGTTTTGTCCGAAATAGAAAGACAGCGAATCCAGATTGAAAAAGATCAGGAAACTATTGCAGTTTACAAGTCTCAGATTAAATCACTTAAGCGTGATTATGAACTTAAGACAGAAAAGCTTAATGAACAGCGTGACAAAATTCTTAACAAGGCACGCGAAGAAGCTGTTGATATTCTTAAGGAAGCTAAGGAAACAGCCGACGAAGCTATCAAAACTATTAATAAATATGGAAAATCCGGCAATACCCGCGAAATGGAAAAATCCAGAAGTAATGTTGGAGCAAAGCTTAAAAAGAACCAGGCAGGCTCATCAATTAAAGCTGCCAAACCTAAAAAGGCTTACAAGCCTTCCGACTTTAAGCTTGGCACAGGTGTAAAAGTTTTGAGCATGAATCTTAACGGTACTGTTGCTTCATTGCCTAATGCAGCCGGTAATCTTACAGTAAAAATGGGTATACTAAACTCTAAGGTTAATATTCGTGACCTTGAAATTATTGACGAACCTGATATTAAGGCACCAGGCTTAACCCGTGGTTCAACAGGCAAGATTAAAATGAACAAGTCTATGAATATTAAAACTGAAATTAATTTAATTGGAAAAACAGTTGACGAAGCTATTTCTCAACTTGACAAATACTTAGATGATGCTTACATTGCACATTTGCCACAGGTATATGTTATTCACGGCAAAGGCACCGGAGCTCTTAGAAATGCAGTTCAAAACCATCTTAAGAAATGTAGCTATGTAAAATCCTACAGAACAGGTGAACATGGCGAAGGTGGTGCAGGTGCAACAGTTGTAGAATTTAAATAGATTTTTTTAACAGGAGGATTTAAAATGGCAAACAAACAGAAAATCTTAATAGTTGACGATGATGAAAACATTGCAAACCTTATATCTTTATATTTAACTAAGGAATGCTACGAAACACGTATTGAACATGATGGCCAGTCGGCTCTTGATGCGTTTAAAGAATATGCTCCAAATCTTATTTTGTTGGATATTATGCTTCCGGGACTTGACGGTTACGAAGTATGCCGTGAAATAAGAAGAGAATCAAAGGTTCCTATTATTATGCTTTCTGCCAAAACAGAAGTTTTCGACAAAGTTTTAGGTCTTGAACTTGGTGCAGATGACTATATTATTAAACCTTTTGACTCAAAGGAACTTGTTGCCCGTGTTAAGGCAGTTCTCAGACGTTACACTGAAGCTCCGGCTCCTGTCGAAAAGAAGCCTGATGAAAAACGTGTTGAATACAAGGACCTTATTATTAATCTTTCAAACTACGAAGTTATTTACAAGGGCAAGCCTGTTGAAATGACTCCAAGAGAGATTGAATTATTGTACTTCCTTGCTTCATCACCTAATCAAGTATTTACAAGAGAGCAGCTTCTTGACCATATCTGGGGTTATGAATATGCCGGAGATACAAGAACTGTAGACGTTCACATTAAACGTATTCGTGAAAAAATTGCTGACACGGATCAGTGGTCAATTGGTACAGTTTGGAGTGTAGGATATAGATTCGAGGTACATAACTAAATATGAAAAATTCTATTTTAACTAAATTTTTTACAGGGTATTTTTCTTTTGCAATATTAGGTTTTTTGTTAATTTCTTATTGGTCAAATAACTTGATTTATAATCATCTTCTGACCAATAATATTAACACCCTTTACAAATATGCCTCTGTAATAGGAAGTAATGCTGTGGACTGCGTGGACAACTCACTTGATGATTTAGATAATCCTAAGCAGTTTTTAAATGATTTTAACAACGTACTGGACTGTGACATACTTATTCTTGATAGTAACCGCAAACCATTTTATTACACAGGCACAACAAATAATCTTTCAAAAGATTCTTCTAATATTTTGATTGAAAAATTCAAGCCTGATGATTATAAGAATACACATTACAAGATTGGCAAATTTTATAATATTTTTAAAACCGACACTTTAAGTGTTGTCTATGAAGTTAAAAATAATAATAAGACTTATGGATATATTGTGGCTCATATGCCTACTTCCATTATAAAAAAAAGTTGCTATGATGTAACACTTATTTTCTACGTTACTTACGCAATTATACTGGCTCTTTCACTCATTATATTCTTTAACTTTATGTGGTTTATTTATTTGCCACTTAAGCAGATTAGACTTGCGGCAATGGAATATGCCAAAGGTAATTTTGAATACGAAGGACTTAAGGTTAACAATGACGATGAAATCGGTGACGTGGCGCACTCACTTCAATATATGTCTAAGCAGTTAAACAACTCACGAGCTTATCAAAAGGAATTTATTTCTAATATTTCCCATGATTTCCGCTCTCCTTTAACTTCTATAAAGGGCTATATTGAAGCTATAATGGATGGAACAATTCCACCGGAAGATTACAACAAATATCTTTCAATTGTTTTATCTGAGGCTAACCGTCTCGAAAAGCTTACTTCAGGATTGCGTGACCTTAACCGTTGGAACAGCACCGGTCCTGAACTTATTTTTGAAGACTTTAATATGGAATCAGTTATCGCTTCAACAGTTGATACTTTCCAGGGCAGTTGCGAGAAGAAGAATATTGAATTGATTATTCAGTTTCCACCAAAGCACTGCAATGTATACGCTGACAAAGGCAAGATTGAACAGGTTCTTTACAACCTACTTGATAACGCCATTAAGTTCAGTAATCCGGGTTCAAAGATTATAATCAAGCTTTATAACAAAGGCGAAAAACAATATTGTTCCGTTAAGGATTTTGGTATGGGAATCCCACAGGACAGCATCGACAAAATCTGGCAGCGATTCTACAAGACCGACCTTTCCCGTGGTCGTGACAAAACAGGCTCCGGAATCGGACTTGCCATCGTAAAAGAAATTATTATGGGACACAACGAAACAATCGATGTAATCAGCACCGAAGGCGTTGGAACAGAGTTTGTATTCTCGTTAAAGAAATCGAAAAGATAAAGGGGGTTATCTTAGTTTGTATTCTCGTTAAAGAAATCGAAAAGATAAAGGAGGTTATCTTAGTTTGATTTCTCATTAAAAGAATATGACTTCTAAAAAATTCTCCCACAATTTCAGCCTATAAAAACCCCGGCTACGTTTCCGTAGCCGGGGCTAATTCTCACTCTTCCACACTCATATAATATTCAATTCTCCGCCGCATCCTTAGATCTATCATTTAAATCTTAGCGTTCTCAATTATAACCTTACAACTCTCCTTTATGACTTTATAACCTTGCAACTCTCCACTACAACCTTATAAAGTTATACTTAAGTCCTAACTTGTCCGCCATTAGCTTCTCTCTTGTATGGCATGAGAAGATGATTACCTGTTCCATATTTTCTGCCATAAATCTCATAGTATTACCCATTCGCTTGTTATCATACATTGCAAAGGCATCATCAAGAAGTATAGGTTTCTTGTCCTTTTCAAATATAATATCTGCTGCCGCAAGTCTAAGTGCCATATATATCTGCTCTATTGTACCCTTGCTAAGTCGTGTAGCAGCTATGAGAGCGTGCTTACTGTTTACAGATATGTTAAGTTTGTCATCTATTGAAAGATTGTCATATTTGCCGTTTGTAATTTGTGAAATATAATAAGATGCTCTCTCATTTAATCTCTTACCGAAACTATTTCTGATTTCATCTGCTATATCTTCAATATTACTCTTGGCGTCCTCAATAGCCTGTATTTCAACTTTTGCTTTCTTAATCTTGTTAAATCGCTCCTCAAGTTCATCAATCTTCTTCTGAAGTTCAATATCCTTTTCCTGCTTCTGTTCAAGAATCCACTGAGACTTTGAAATTGCCTCGTTGATTTCACGTTCCTTCGCTTCCAAGTCCTTTAACTCGTCACTATAATCCTGCATATCAACGCTTTTTTCTTCCTCGGCTTTAATAAACTCCTGAGTATCCTTTAAAGCTTCTTTCTTGTTGTTAAGCTGACGTTCAACATAAACCCTTTCGTGCTTTGCCGCGTCCAGCTTATCCATTACAAGCTTAATCTCCTTTAAGGCATCCAACTTCTTCTGACGCTTCTTCTTATTAAATCCATACTTAAAGATTGCAAGTATAAGAAAAACAAAAGCCGCACCAAGGCATATACCCGGCTTAACCCAAAACTGCTTTAAATCCATCATCTGGTAATTGCCCATAATAAAACCTGCTGCACCACCAATACATCCCATCATAAGGATAATAAACAAAACAGGCATATTACTTCTGTTAGTAACTTTTTCAAGAAGATATTCCATAGTCTCTCTTCCGTCAATGCCCTTGTCAGCAAGCTCCTGTTCAAGCTGCTTCTGGTGATTTTCAATCTGTTCAAGGGAAGCTGAAAACTTCTCACTGTCAGCAGTCAAAGTAATTGCCTCCTGATAAAGATTCTCCTTACGCTCATTAAGTTTATTTAAGGCTTCAAGTCGTTTTGCATCAAGAGCTGACAATTCCTTCTTCTTATTAGAAAGATTAAATAAAGACTGCTTTTTCTGCTCTATTGAAGCAATTATTGTATGCTGTTCGCCCTGAGAAATCTCCAAATCCTCTTTGGCATTCTTAATAGCCTTCTCAACAACATCCTCTTCAGCAATTCGGCTTTCAATCATTATATTTTTCTTCTGCTTATCTAAGTCTGCAAATGCTGATTTAATATCAATCTCCATAGACTTAGTCGTTCCAAGATTTGCCGCATAATTCTTCAGAATAACTTCAAGTTCCTTATCTGTAACGCTGCCAAGCTGGCTTATACTTATAGTGTTGTAATAACAACTTTCATCAAGCCCTGCGAAAAGATTTTCAATCTCCTCTGTTTTAAGCTCAACACCCTTATCTTCATTAATAACCTTAAAAGACTTATTAAGCTTATTAAAATTTCTCTCAATACGATAAGTTACACCGTCGCTTTCGATTCGCATCATACCATGATAATTAGCCGGATTCTCCCATGGCTCATACTTAGTGTAAAGGTCCTTACCACTTGCCTTTCCACGCTGTTTTTCTATTCCAAAGAGCATTCCTCTTATAAAAGTATGAAGAGTAGTCTTTCCCGCTTCATTCTCACCATATACAATATTAAGTCCCGGTTCAAGAGTTACCATTTTATGATTAAATTTTCCAAAATTAGTTAATCGTATGTCCTTTATAATCATGCCCTGTCCTCCATGGCATCCATCAATGCCTTTGTTCCATAGTAAAGGGTTTTACGCTGCAAAGGTGTAAGACTCTCCCTGTCAAGAAATTTCTTTATGTACATTCCAAGAATATTGTCCTTATTTTCAGCGTACAATTCTTCAAAATCATAATCAGGAACCGTATTGTCGGTAACACTTACAACATTTCCAACACCTTCAATATCTGAAACATCAATGTCAAAATCAGGATCTCTGTAACCGCTAAAAGTAATCTTGTACATATCATCCTGTCCCTGCTCCTTAATCATGTCAATCAGTCTATGTCTTATTTCCAAATTAGTAGCTGTTGGAGTTACCGTGAAATCAAGTTCCCTGTAAATTCTCTTTGCAAAAGGCACAAATTCAAGTTCAAGACCTCTCTTTGAAATCTCACCATAAATATAGCCTCTAGGTCCAATATCATTCATATCAATAGGTTCAAGAGAACCACTGTATGCCATCTTCATCTTTTCATCTATTTCAGGCTTATGAATATGTCCCATTGCCACGTAGTCAAAACCTGACATTGCAAGCTTCTTTCTATTAATGGGAATATGCTTTTCGTCACCGCCATGAGCCACCAGAATATTAATCATATCCGGTCTGTTCACAATAACATGGTCATACATTGCGTCCTTAATTTCAGTCTGGTGATAACTTAGTCCATACACACATGTATTAAGCTCAGGAATCTCCACACTTTCAATATTCTTGTCACCTAAGAAAATAACATTCTCACTCCATTTGAAGCCGTCATAAAAAGAGCCTTTTTTAATGGCATCATGATTTCCCGCGCACAAAACAACCTTTGTGTCAGGAATAGTCGAAAACAAATAATCAACTTCCTTAAGTTCACGAAGCAACGGCTGTCTGTGAAACATATCCCCTGCAATAATAAGCAAATCTACCGGGTCTATTTTTATTTTTTTAATTAAACGTTCTAAAGTATTCCAAATTTCATCTCCACGGTTAGCCGCCCAAGGTCTTTTGCTCTCCGGAGTGGCACCAAGATGAATGTCACCAGTATGTATAAATCGCATAGTTCCTCCCGAATTTTTTACTATCTTTAAGTATAACATTAAAAATTTTTCGCGTAAAGATAAAGAAAAAAGTCAAAACACCCTTTTCTAATAAGCATTTTGACCTTTTCTGATATTTTTAATTATAATTCTCTTCAAAAACCCATATCTTATGTCCACGGTTATCCGTTACAAGTCCATATGTAGCTTTTGCCGCATTAGTTGCAGCGTTCTTGTCGCTGTAAATCCCCTGAAGCTTTCCATATCCGTAAACATAATAATTATTTTCTTTCTTGCTCTCAAAAGTAGCATTAACCTTAGAACTACTGTCAAAAGTTGCCTTGCCAACCTTTTCAACTGAAAGCTGCTTAGTTCCATCAAGTGCATTAGTAAATGCCAAAGCTAATTCCTTTTGCTTTACATCATCCACATAATAGCTTGTTTTTGCAACAGGTTTCTTAGTCTCAGTATTATCCAAAAGCTGGTCATCTGAAATCAGGCTCTTGCCCTTGTACCGCTTAATATTAATAATATTGTCTGTTATTTCAACACCTGTAATATAAATCTTATTCTGTGAATATGACTTAACTTCTTTATAATCCTTATCAACAATTACCAACTTGCTAACAGGTACAAAACTCTTCTTTGACACGTCACTCTGAGAACCTATTCCATAAATCAGGTTCGTTCCCGTGTAACCATATACGGTAATAATATTGTCAGCTCCCGCCTCAATAGTCTTCTTTTCACCATTCTTTAAGTTAACAATTGTAATGCTTTCTGTATCATAAGCCTTACCACTTGTATTGTAAGCCAACATACTTCCGTCGCTGTTAATTGCAAAACTTCCGTCTTCCACATTTTCTACCAACGCTCCCCACTCCTTAGTTTTAAGGTTTGCATAGTAAATAGTGTTGTTCATCATAATATAAAGAGTTCCGTCGCCTACGTAACAAAGCTGTGACAACTGCTTCTCCAAGTTGTAAGCAGGCACTTTGCAAGGTACAAAAGCCGCCTCTGTGGAACTGTTAGACTCATAATTATATCTTAAAATAGAAATTCCGTTTTCGCCTACATGCTCCTTAGCCTTGCTATAACCATAAATCATATAGTCAACATTGCCCTTGTCATCCACGGTAATTACCCTTGCCTTAGTATTGTTAAGCTGTTCAGCATTCTTGGCATTAAGATTGTAAACCTGTTTAATTTTTCTTTCATTCAAATCCATTACGTAAACATCGCCGTTAACCTGAAACGTCATAAACTGCTGATTTGAACTTTCAACAAAATCAGCCTTTGTTTCTTTCTGAATGCCTAAGTCAATAAAACTTCCGCCTACGTTATTCTTGTCTGCTGTCCAAATCTGATTTACTTCCCTGTCATATGCCAAAACATAAATTCTTCCTGCACAACTCCATATTGTGATTGTTTCAGAAACATTATATTTCTCTTTAACCTTCTCAGCATTAGTTGTTCTAATCTGATAATTCATTGTATAAGTTCCGGCTTCCCCGGTGTCCTTTATGCAAAACTCTTTTGCTGTTATTGTTATATCAGATATAAGCTCAGGCTTAAGTGAAGTCCAAATAAGGCTATTGTAACTTGACTTAATAGTAGTCTGACCAAGGTTATCATTAGGAAGGCTACTATCAGGCTCAATATACTGAGCAAGCTTTGAAGCTCCCTCGCCCTTTAAAGCGGTCTTTGCAAAATTCTTCGCAAACTTAATCTGTTCAGTAACAAACTCCTTATCAGTAACCATTACTCTTGCGTAATAATTAATCTGCTCATACTTATCTGTTTTGATAATTATTTCCCAAAAATACTCTGTTCCCTGTTCCATAATGGCACTGGCCTGATAATTCAAAGTAATCTTGCCGTCCTTCTGTTTCCAGCCGTCAAGGGTTCCATTATCTATCAAACGGTTGTCCTCAGTACTCTTCATTTCGTAAGAAATCTCTGAAACCTTATTGCCATTAGTTGATATTGTAATTGGAACCGTTCTGTCTGTATTAACAGGGACAATAACATCACGCATATGTTCTTCTTCCATATCCATTGTGTAGCCGTTAAGACTTCCAACCTTCTGACTTCCATAATATAAATCAATCCCCGGCAACTTACCATTATATGTAGACGTTGCCTGACCGCTATTGCTCTGCTTGTTATTCTTAGACTGCTTCTTGTTAAAATTTATTCCTATAACCACTGCAATTGCAAGAATCAGCACAATTGCAACAACTGCTATAACTTTCTTTTTCATTTCATCACCCATTCAATCCTTGTATTTAATCAATCCTAATCATAGCACAAAAAAATGTCTGTGGCACTATTTTTTTGTACCACAGACAATTTTATTTTTTATTTTGTTTTTTTCTTTGGTGTAGCTTTCTTTTTTCTTGTTTTTGGAAATTCGAAAACTACTGATTCGTATGGTCTAAGTGGAATTTCCAATCTGTATGGTCTTCCATCGCACTCGCCTTTCTTGGCTCTGTAGCTTACAACCTGTTTCTCACCTGTTTCTGTTGTAACCAATCTCTTGTAAGTTCCGGCTTTTGGAACTCCTACAACATAATCAGGTCTTTCCATTGGTGTAAAGTTACACACGAAACCGATAGAGTTCTTATAATCAGCTTCTGTTGTCTTTCTTATGAAACTGAAAATACTTCTTTCGCAGTCATTGGCATTAATCCACTCAAAAGCTCCATAGCCCTTTGTTTCAGTGTAAAGTGCCGGATATTCCTTATATAAGTGAAGTAATTTCTTTACATATTCCTGCATATCCTTATGTTCAGGTTCATCAAGCAGATACCAGTCAAGGCTTCTAGCCTCTGACCATTCCTGTAACTGGGCAAATTCCTGTCCCATAAATAACAGCTTTCTGCCCGGATGTCCCAACATAAAAGTATATGCTGTCTTTAAGTTTTTAAATTTATCCTGTGGATAACCCGGCATCTTATTAATCATTGAACATTTCAAATGAACAACTTCATCGTGAGATAATACTAAAATAAAATTCTCACTAAATGCATAAGTTAATCCGAAAGTCATCTTATTATGATTACCCTTCTTAAACAAAGGATCAAGCTTAGTATACTCTAAGAAATCATGCATCCAGCCCATATTCCACTTGTAAGAAAATCCAAGGCCACCTTCCTTAGGTGACATAGTAACCTTAGGCCATGCTGTGGATTCTTCAGCAATAATATATGCTCTTGGATTTCTGTAATTCATAACACTACTTAAATGTTTAAAGAACTCAATAGCTTCCAAGTTCTCATTACCGCCATACTTATTAGGAACCCACTGTCCGTCTTCTCTTCCGTAATCCAAATATAACATAGAAGCAACTGCGTCAACTCGAAGTCCGTCTATGTGATATTTTTCAACCCAGAATAATGCGTTTGCAATAAGGAAATTAACAACTTCTGTCTTAGAATAATCGAAAACCTTAGTACCCCAATCAGGATGTTCTCCCAATCTTGAATCTGCATATTCATAAAGTGGTGTTCCGTCAAACATTGCAAGTCCGTGAGCATCTTTTGGGAAGTGGGCAGGTACCCAGTCCAAAATAACCCCGATTCCCGCTTTGTGGAAAGCATCTACCAAATACATAAAATCCTGAGGTGTTCCATATCTTGATGTAGGTGCATAATATCCCACAACCTGATATCCCCATGAACCATCAAAAGGATGTTCCAATATACCCATAAGTTCTACATGAGTATATCCCATATCCTTAACATATGCTACAAGTTCTTTAGCCATACGCTTGTAATCATAGAATCCGTCTTCATCATCAGGACCTTTAAAATCCTTTTTCCATGAACCCGGATGAACCTCATAGATTGACATTGGAAGTTCATAGTGATTCTCCTTTGCCTTCTCTGATATCCATTTAGCATCTTTCCATTTGTAATTATCAATATTTGCTACCCTTGAAGCATTTCCGGGTCTTTTCTCAGCCCAAAAACCATAAGGATCAGCTTTGTACAATGTATCCCCACTTTGTGTAGAAATAACATACTTGTACATTGCTCCTTCTTCAACCTCCGGTATGAAAAGTTCCCAGATGCCTGAATCATTTTCCATCTTCATGTTATGGTTAAATCCCAACCAGTCATTAAAATCACCTATAACGGCAACGTTAACTGCATGGGGTGCCCAAACTGCGAAATATGTTCCTTTTACACCATCAATTGTTGTAACATGCGCACCCAGTTTCTCATATATTTCATAATGAGTACCTTTTCCAAACAAATAACAGTCATCTTTTGTTATGACATTCTTGTTTCCCATATGGTCTCCTCCCTGTTTTAATTATTTATTTTCTGTTGTAATTAATCAGGCAGCCTTTTAATATAATGTCACGTTCGTCGTCAGTCATTTCGCCAAGCTTTAATGTAAATGGTTTAACATTCTTGTCATCATCTACAACGTAAGCCTGTACGTCTGTAGCTTTATTCTTAACAGCTTCAACTATTTCCGGTACAAAAATATAGTCACCGTTCTTAAATGGTAATTCTTCTGATTCATAAATGAATGGAAGCATACCCCAGTTAATAAGGTTTGAACGATATCTCTTTGTTGCATATTCACAGGCAATATTAGCCCATCCGCCTAATACCTTCTGACATGAAGCAGCCTGTTCTCTTGCTGAACCGTCACCCGGTTTTACTGCAAAAATAGTGCTTCCGATACCTACTGTATCATTGTCAATCTTGTACTGAGGAAGATTGCTCTTTAACGCTTCAAATACTCCTCCAACTTCCGGAAGTGCATCTACAGGATTCTGTCCTGCTTCTCTTGCTTTTTCTGCTTTCTGAACTTCTTTAGCCTTTCCTACATATTCAGGGTCCTTTCTTGAAAGTGCAAATTCTGCAAGTCCAAGTGGGTTAGAACGATAAGATGATGTTTCACCTGATGGTATTAATTCATCTGTTGTTGTAACCGGATCATGAATCTCTGAAACAACTTTAAGAAGAAGATTGTCTGTAAGTGCAACCATTTCCGGCCAGTCTTTGATGTTTGGTCCAAACTGGATTTCTGTATCAGGATCTGCTATTCCGTGTGAGTCAAATACTCTGTTTTCATAAATACTCTTGTCAAAATGATACTTACGTCCCTTAAACTCAACATCAACATCTGTAGCTGCTGTAAGATAACCCTTGTTAGCTGCTGTTGCTGCAATAGATCTGGCATCCATAAGTGCAACTGAAGAAATCTGTCCATTCTGTAACTTACTTCCTTCTCTGTTAGGGAAGTTACGTGTTGAATGTCTGATACTGAAGGCATTGTTAGCCGGTGTATCACCTGCACCGAAACAAGGTCCACAGAATGCTGTCTTCATAACACCGCCGGCAGCCATAATATCTGCTGCGCATCCGTTTTTGATTAATTCCATATATACTGGCATAGAAGCAGGATATACACTAAGTGTAAATTCGTCAGCTCCAATGCTATGTCCCTTTAATATATCTGCTGCTGCACAAATGTTTTCAAATCCACCACCTGCACAACCTGCAATGATTCCCTGGTCAACATAAAGTTTTCCATCACGAATCTTGTTTGTAAGTTTATAATCCACCTGTCCATCTAATGAAACTAAAGCTTTCTTTTCAACATCGTGGAGAATATCTTCCAAGTTAGCATTTAATTCTTCAATAGTATATGTGTTACTTGGATGGAATGGCATTGCAATCATAGGTTTAATATTAGATAAATCAACATAAACAATTCCATCATAGTATGTAACTTCGCCAGGATTTAATTCTTTATACTCATCTACTCTTCCATGGATGTCATAGAATTCCTTAATCTTCTCATCTGTACGCCAAATAGATGAAAGACAAGTTGTTTCTGTTGTCATAACGTCAACACCGATTCTGAAATCTGCGCTTAAGTTAGAAACACCAGGTCCTACAAATTCCATAACTTTATTCTTAACATAACCCTTGTCAAATACTTCTCCGATAATTGCAAGTGCAACGTCCTGAGGTCCTACACCCTTAGCAGGTTCTCCTGTCATGTAGATACCGATTACTTCAGGCATATTAATGTCATATGTCTGTGAAAGTAACTGCTTAACCAATTCAGGTCCGCCTTCACCCATAGCCATAGTACCAAGAGCACCATAACGTGTATGTGAATCAGAACCAAGAATCATCTTTCCGCCACCTGCTAACATCTCTCTGGCAAACTGATGAATAACTGCCTGGTGAGGTGGTACATAAATTCCGCCATATTTCTTAGCACATGTAAGTCCAAACATATGGTCATCTTCGTTAATTGTTCCACCAACAGCACATAAACTGTTATGACAGTTTGTAAGCACATAAGGAATTGGGAATTTCTCTAATCCTGAAGCTCTTGCTGTCTGAATGATTCCAACAAATGTAATATCATGGGAAGTAAGCTTATCAAACTTAATCTGAAGCTTATCCATGTTGCCTGATGTGTTGTGTTCGTTCAAAATACCATATGCCATAGTATTCTTTGCAGCATCTTCTTTTGTAAGGTATTTATCCCCTAACTTGTTCTTTAGTAATTCTTCTGAGCCTGCACCTGTTTCTACAACTTCTGTGCCACCAATAAGGTATGCTCCGCCTTTACTTAATGTTATCATTTTTGCCTCCTATGTTTTCGTAACTTATCAGGTTAAATGCGTACCCTTCGGGGTTATAATCCATTTCATACTGATAACTACTAGTATACATTTTTTTGCCCTTCAAATCAAGTAATACACCCATACAATAAGTCGACAATCCGGCTGGTTTGTCTGATTTTTAACCTTTTGCATTTATTGAACATTGTTATAGACCTTTAGGGGAAGATGATAGTAATGAGGGCAAAAAATAAGCTGTGCTTTAATATTAAAGCACAGCTTGTTTTATTATTAAGTTGTTTATTTTTTATTCAAAAAAATCTGACCAATCTTTTATTCCGTTTACATCAATTACATCTGTTAATCCAGGCTTTTCACCACCGAGATCACTACTTGTAGTTATTACATCATTTGTGTCAAATTCTATTATATCCATCTCTGGGCTTATATATCTTCTTTCCATTATTTTGATATCTCCTCTCCATTAATGTACTTGTCAATGATGTCCTTATACTTATTATATGCTTCACTTTTCTGTACCTTTTCAGCAACGTATTTAATTGACTTAGCATTGTTTTCAGTAACTTTTGCATAAACAGTCTTTGTCTTACCATTTGAATACTTAATAGTTGCATATCCTACAGCAATAAATTCTCTACCATAGTTTTCTTTCTGGATTTTGATAATTGAACCACAGAACTTTCCTGTTTCTGTCTTTTTTCCATCATTAAACCATCCAGCATTTGCAATATCGAGAACAGTATAAGTACTATCCTTTGTAAGTGTTTTTCCATTAGTTCTGTACAAATCTAATGTTGTAATAAGTGTACCTGTTGTTACTGTTTTTGAATTTAAGATTTCATCTGCATCAATTCCATTTCCTGATGTAACAGTTGTCTGGAATCTTAAACCTGTTGGAGCTGCTAATCTGATACTTGCTCCCGGTGTCATTGTTACATTTAATTCAATGCTCTTTAAAGTCATATCTTCATCTACTGTGAGTACTGTTTCTGGAGCATAAGCTACTTTATTAGTAACATCGTAGTAACCCTGATCATTAGCTGGTAAAACAATTGTTGCACCAGCTTCGCAAGTCTGAGAATTTTCATCAATTGAAACTGTGTATTTTGTTGCTACTTTAAAATAAATTGTAACCGATTCTTTACCATAGTAATCTGTTACCACTAATGTATGATAACCACCGGTCAAATCACTTACCTTTACTCTGCAAAAAGCTCCATCTTCAACATCTTTAGACACTCCGTCAAATGTTACAGATTTAAACTTAGCTGCTAATGTAAATGCGATATAATAATTATCACCTTCCAATTGCGGCTTTACTGACACTTTGTCGGCCTTTCCATCAGCTATATAATATGATACTGTTTTTGAGTTCAACGCCAATGTCCATTCCGAATCCTTAATATCTGATGGGCCTAAAGGCTTTGTAGATGAACCTGTTGTTGTTTCTTCCTCTTTTCCCGGAACTTTAACGTCAATCGTTGTAATATCTGATTCTCCTGCTGCATTAACTGCACTTACACCAAATTTATATGTCTTTCCTGCTTCAAGCCCTAACTCTTCAATAGTAACTATACCACCGTTGGTAATATCTTTTTTATATGTTCCATCTAAATAAAATTTGTAGCTTGTTGCTGTTGCCACATTAGCAAATGCTATTGTATAATCTGTTTTTAAATTATTAATATTAGCAACTAAACCAGTTGGTGCTGAAGGTTTCTGCAATTCTGTTGTTCCCTCAACTTTCTCTATCTTTAATGTTGCTGTCGCAGATATTTTCTTTGCTTCTGCTGATTCTGAAGCTACCGTTGTTGCATTAATTACAATATCATAACTTCCTGCTTCTAAGCTAGTTACTTCTGACAATGGAATATTCATTTCTCTAGCTTTTCCATCAACTTTTAACTTAGTTTCTCCTATTGATGCAGTAATAGTATTTAAATCTACATCAATTCCCCATGCAAAATGAATCCTGGCACTATCAAAAATTCCCTGACAAACAAACCCTGTCCATTCTCCTCCATCTTTTACTGTTGCTGAATATTGTTTTCCATCAACTGTTGCTGATGAATCTGCCTTTACCTCCCTAGGATTGTACACCGTAATTGATGTTACAATCATCGCAATAGTACATATTATTGCGAGTATTCCTTGTTTCCTTTTTGAAATATTCATGTTTTTTCTCCTTTCATCCAAGATCTTGTCGAATCCCTTCGATTATTTATCCCTTATCAGACAATTCTACCAAATTAAAATGGTTTTTTCAACTACCCATAGGCTATGTTGTACACTTTTTATTTATTTTTCATAACCCGGCCTGTTCTTTATGCATTTGTCCTGTATTTTTTGCACATTTTGTCTGCTTCTTTTTGTGCATTTTATACAATTATTTGGTGTTATAATGTTTTCGCTATAAAACCGTTTTTATTCTTCTTGTGATTTTGCACAATTTCATCATTTTTTCTCTGTTATATGCCAAACATTAAGGTTTCCCTCTAAAGGAGTAAAGAAAAAGCCCACTGGAACAAATATCTCCAGCAGACCTTTTTCAATTGTCATATGCTATGCTTTGACTAACCAATCATAATAGACTTTTTGCTTTTTACATTTATTTATTTTTCTTAGGAATCTTCTTAAACTGAATATATTTAACCTTGATTCCTGCTAATACTTCTTCAAGCTTTAAGTTATACACGCCTTTGTCAAGTTTAACCTTGCAAAGTTTCTGTGTAATCCAGTTGCCATCTGTACCATTAGTCTGAATTACAACCATTGTTGTACCATTGGCATTAACATTTACTGTTGACTGGGATAAGTTGGACTTGTCAAATGCGATATTTACAATAATTGTATATTCTCCTTCTTCTTCAACCTCCAATGTAGCTTCCGTTCCACTGTTAAACATTACCTTATCATCTTTTCCAACATTGAATACCTGATACTTAGCCTGGTCGTTTGGAATTGAATCAAAATGTTTTGCAATATCAGTATCAACTAATTCTCTTTCAATAACAGGTGCTGAAAGAATAAAGTTACAAATATTAATTGCTGCTCTCTGAAGCTCTCCAACAGTAAGCTTTCCCTCCTTAACTGACTCTTCAGTATTATCATTGTTTGAATTAACTTCTGCTCCGTTGTTATTTACAACCATATATAAGTCATTCTGTGAGCGAACCATGTCTCTTGTATCCTGATTTGATTCTTCTCCACCTTCTACAACGTCGTTCATCTTAGCCCACCAGTCAGTCATGACGATACCGTCATATCCCCATTCATTTCTAAGGATTGTTGTACAAAGGTCGTAGTTTGAAGCTGCCCAGTGTCCGTTAATAGGATTGTAAGCTGTCATTAATGTTTTAACTGTGCCGGCTTTTACTGCCATTTCAAATGATTTGAGATAAATCTGTCTGATTGCTCTTTCTGAGCAAACTGCGTCAACCTTAAATCTATGTGATTCCTGACCATTTAATGCGAAATGCTTAATTGTTCCCCAAGCACCACCGTCTTTAATACCGCCTGTTGATGCAACTGACATTGTTCCTGAAAGGTATGGATCTTCTGAATAGTATTCAAAGTTACGTCCGTTTAAAGGATGTCTGTGAATGTTTACTCCGGGTCCAAGTAATGTATCTACCTGATTTCCGTATAATTCCTGACCTTCCATTGTGTAAAGTTCTCTTACAAGTTTAGGATTCCATGATGCTGAAAGTGCTGTTCCAATAGGAAGCTGTGTAGCTTTTCCTTCCATTCTAAGTCCACTAGGGCCGTCAGCACAACATGCTGCAGGGATTCCGTAAGCAAACAATGTATCACTTAATCCGCCAAAAGCTGAAGCTGTTCCTTTTGTAACTCTAGGGTTACTCATTCCTTCACCTCTTACAATCTGTGCTAATTCTGCAACTGTAAGCTGTGCAACGAACTCTTCAATAGTGTTTTTGCCTGCTTTTACATCCTGTAATGTAATTCCTACATCGCCTGTAATTTTCATGTCTTTTGGAAGATTGTCTTCAATTCTCTTAGCCATATCAACTGTAGGCTTCTGTGATGGTACATATGTAATTTCGTATGTTCCGTCTTCTCTTCTCTTGCCCGGCTTCATTAATGTAAGATTTTCATCGTTAGGGCAGGCAGCTTCTGAAAGCTGTTCTGTTACTTTAAGTTCTTCAACTTTATATGTATAAGCCAGTTTATTATTTTTTACGCTGTTACCTACGTAGAAGTTGTAATCTCCTGCTTCTAATACGTAGCATGACTTGTTGCCTGTAACGCCTGAGTCATCATATGATGCAATTCCGTTAATATCGAAAGCAATCTTTAATGTTTGGCTCTGACCCGGTGCAAGATTTTCTGTTTTCTCGTATGCGCAAAGCTGTCTTGCAGGCTGTCCCAAAGCTCCCTGTGGTGCTTCGTAGTATACCTGAACAACTTCTTTTCCTGAGAACTTGTCGCCTGTGTTAGTTACCTTAACTTCTAATGTGATTTTTTCATCATCTGCATCTGCTGATACTGTTTCAATATCAAATGTTGTATATGAAAGTCCGAAACCAAATTCAAATTGAACTTTTTCAGGTGCAAATGTTTCAAAATAACGATATCCTACATAAATGTCTTCTTTGTAAAGGTTTGTTAGTTCGTTGCCAAAGTTGTCATTAGCAGGATAGTCTTCAATATCATAAGCTACTGTGTCAGGTAATTTACCGCTTGGTGTAGCCTTGCCTGAAAGTGCTTCAGCTACTGCGTTTCCACCTTCCATACCGCCCTGCCATACAATAATTACTGATTTGATGTGTCCCTTAAACTGTTCTTCATCAATCCACTTAAGGTCGATAATATTTGAAACGTTAAGAACTACACAAACATCTTCGAAAGCTTCTGTTATGTTCTTAAGGTTTTCTTTTTCCTCATCTGTAAGAAGATAGCTTCCTACCCAGTTGGCGTTGTCCTTATCTTCTCCTGCTGTACGTCCGATAATGTATACAGCCTTGTTAGTTGATTCTGCCTGTTTCTTTGCATAATCTGCTGTGATTTCCATATCTTTCTGGAACCATGGCTCGCATGCCCAGCCACCGCCACCGTTATCAAACGGATGGTCTTTTAACCATTCCTTATAGTCTTCAACTATAGTCTTGTTAAAGTTAAGGTTGCTGTTTTCAAATCCGTCCAAAATATTTGTTGTGTATTCAACGTTTACAGCTCCTCCTGAACCTGTTCCGCTTCTGTAGTAATCAATCATTGGTCTTCCAAAAACTGAAACCTTATCATCTTCTGTTAACGGAAGTACATTTCCCTCATTTTTAAGTAAAACTATTCCCTCTACTGCCGCTTCACGGCTTTTCTCGGCAAATCCTTCAACAGGATTTCCCTTTAAGTTATTTGACATTTTTCTCCTCCTCGCATTATCTTCGGATATATTTTTTATTCGTTTTATTTTCATTTTCTATACTAAAAATCACTATATCATATAATTTTTGCAAATACTAGATTTTATGGGAGGAAAAACGTTTTTATTAAGGGCGTTTTTGTCCCCCCTTTTGTGCAATTTTTTAGGCTTTTTGCCCCATAAAAAGCACATCTTTGCTTGTAAAAATTTTTTTGGTTGGTTTTTTTTATGTATTTTTACTATTTATTTATGGCTATTTTTGTTAATTTTGTTTTTTGTACTTTATTGCTTTAAAGCGTTATATGTTGTAAAATTATATTACTATACTTGAGCGACAGAAAGGAATAAAACAATGGGAAAATATTTTCAGGAAGAAATTGAAACTGCTTCTCGTGAAAAGATTGAGCAGATTCAAACAGAGGGACTTTTAGACGTGGTAAAAAGAGTATACGAGAATGTACCTTTTTACAGAAAAAAAATGGTGGAAAAAGGTGTAACACCTGACGATATAAAATCTTTAAAAGATATTTCTAAGTTACCTTTTTTAACGAAAGACGATTTAAGAGATGCTTATCCATACGGCTTATTAGCAGTACCTCTTAAGAATTGTGTACGTATTCACTCAACTTCAGGTACAACAGGTAAGCGTGTAGTAGATTTTTATACTAAGAAAGATATTGATATGTGGGAAGATGGATGTGCCAGAGCCCTTGTGGCTGCCGGTGGAACAGATGAAGATGTAGTTCACGTAGCTTATGGATATGGTCTTTTCACAGGTGGCTTCGGATTAAACGGTGGTTCACAGAAGGTTGGTTCTTTAACACTTCCTATGTCATCAGGTAACACTGACAGACAGCTTCAGTTTATGACTGATTTTGGTTCAACTATTCTTTGTTGTACACCTAGTTACGCTTCTTATTTGGCCGAATCAATTGAAGAACGGGGAATTAAGGACCAGATTAAATTAAAAGCCGGCATTTTTGGTGCAGAGGCTTGGTCAGAAGATATGAGAGCTGATATTGAAAACAGGCTTGGCATTAAGGCTTATGATATTTATGGACTTACTGAAATTGAAGGTCCGGGTGTTGCTTTTGAATGCGAAGAACAGAATGGTATGCATATTTGCGAAGACTATTTTATTCCGGAAATTGTTGATCCTGACACATTTGAGCCTGTTCCTGATGGTCAGATTGGTGAGTTAGTATTCACAAGCTTCGCTAAGGAAGCTTTTCCACTTATCAGATATCGTACAAAGGATATTACATATATTACCAGGGAAAAATGTAAATGTGGACGTACTCATGCACGTATTCACAGATTAATGGGACGTTCAGATGATATGCTTATTGTCAAAGGTGTTAATGTTTATCCTTCTCAGGTTGAAGAAGTTCTTATTAAACAGGGCATGCCTGCCAACTACCAGCTTATTGTTGACCGTGTAAACAATAGCGATACTATGGAAGTTCTGGTTGAAATGACACCTGAAATGTTCTCTGATAAAGTTAGCTCAATTGAGTCTAAGGAGAAAGATATTGTTACCGCTCTTAAGAGTATGCTTGGCATTTATGCTAAGGTTAAATTGGTTGAACCAAAATCAATTACACGTTCAGAAGGAAAAGCAGTTCGTGTTATAGATAAACGTAAAATTTAGGAGGTTTTTATATGTATATTCATCAGATTTCAGTGTTCATTGAAAACAAACCGGGTAATATTGCAAACTTTACCAATTTTCTTGCCGAACACAAAATAGATATGCGTGCATTCCAGATTGCCGATTCAAGCGATTTCGGAATTATTCGTATTATTGTAGACGATCCTTTTAATACTCTTACTCTGTTAAGAGACAACGATTGGATTTGTAACCTTACACACGTTATTGGCGTTAAGCTTCCGGATGAGCCGGGCTCAATGGCAAAAGCAATGAACGTTATTGCTTCTAACGGCTACAGCGTTGATTACGTTTACGCCTTTCTTGCAAGAGGCACAGATGATGCCCTTATGGTATTCCGTGTCAAGGACGAGGATACAGACAAAGTTGCCGCATTGCTGGTAAGGAATGGAATGAAAACAGTGGACCAGGAAGACTTGGCAAAGATGTAGGAATGGAAACACTTAGAAGAATGAAAATTAGCAAGTTTGTTGTTAAATTTATTTCAAAAAAAGAGTCACTAAAAGTGACACTAGCATAAAAAAAGAGTTCTCCCACTACCAGGAAATATCTTTGTCCGCACTTACTTTTCAGTAATTATCCAGAAATATGCCCGCACTTCTTATAGACATTCTCTTTATCATCTATCATATACTTTTTGGGTATGGGGGAATGATGAAGAGAATGTCTATAAGCACGCGGCTGTCGCAACATGCGACAGCCGCTACAAATAAAAAGAAGTGGAACCCCTCTTATGCAAGCATAAGTGGTTCCACTTCTTTTTATTTGTAGCACTGGGCACACGTTGCTTGTGTGCTTCGCGATTATTCTACTGTGTATGGCATTAATGCGATATTTCTAGCTCTCTTGATAGCTGTTGTAAGAGCTCTCTGATGTCTAGCACAGTTTCCTGTGATTCTTCTAGGAAGAATTTTTCCTCTTTCAGATACGTATCTCTTTAATGTAGCTACATCTTTATAATCGATTGCCTTGTTTTCGTTAGCACAAAATGCACAAACTTTTTTTCTTCTACGACCGCCTCTTCTTCTCATTGGAGAATCTGGTCTTTCACTCTTATTATATGGCATAACTTGACCTCCTATTTTCGTTAATGAGATTCTATTCGAATCTGTTAAAAGTTAAATGGTAAACCTGAATCATCTACACTGTCAGGAATGTTCATAAAGCCGTCTCCTGCAGGTGCTGTTGGCTGTGATGCAACCGGCTGCTGCTGTGGCTGATAGTTATTATTGCTATCTGCTGTAGCTTTGCTTTCTGCAAATTCCTGGTTTTCAACAACTACTTCTGTTGTGTAAACTGTCTTACCATCTTTGTCCTGATAACTGCCTGTCTGAATACGACCTTCGGCAACTATCTTAGTTCCCTGATGGAAATATTTTTCAGCAAATTCACCGCTTCTACCAAATGCTACACATCTGATAAAGTCAGCGCTCTGATCTCCATCTCTCTTAAATCTACGATCTACTGCTAATGTGTATCTCGCAATAGCCAACTGATTATCTCCTGATGTTGAATATCTAACTTCAGGGTCACGAGTCAAACGACCCATAAGAATAACTTTATTCATATTATACCTCTCTAATGTATCAAACTATGCTTCTACTGCAACAGTCATAAATCTGATAACATTTTCCATAATACGAAGCTGGCTTTCTAACTCGCTAGGAAAATCTGTGTTTTCAGTGTCAATATCGATGAAGTAATAGAATGCTTCTGACATCTTCTGGATTTCGTAAGCTAATTTCTTCTTACCAGCTTCTTCGATCTTTGTAATTGTACCACCGAACTTTTCGATAAGTGCTTTTACCTTTTCTACTTCAGCTGTTCTTCCTTCATCATCAAGTTTTGCACTAACAACAACTGTTAATTCATATTTGTTCATGCTTCTACCTCCTTTTGGTCTCTGGCCTTTTCGTTTGAAAAAGCAAGGATCATAACGAATACTCGTTATGCGTAATTAATATATATCACGAATTACTATAATATCAAAAAAAGTCCCTGTGTTCAAGGACTTTTTTTTCATTTTGTGAATTTTTTTCCGAAATCTTTTGGTTTTAAACAAAGCTTTCGTTTTTTTATTTACTGCAAAATCTTCTTTACACTTTTTTCGAAAGTTTTTCTTGGAACCATTACTATACGACCGCAGCCTTTACATTTCAACTTAAAATCTGCACCCGTTCTTATAATTTCCCATTCATTAGTTCCACAAGGATGCCCTTTTTTTAATGTTACTACTGTTCCAATATTATATTCCATTAGTCTACCACTCTTCCTATTCCAACTATATGCGAAATATTATTGTAGTTAATAGTCTGTCCACCTTTTTCTACCACTTTGCCTGCACCTGCATACATAGATACATGATAGATATTTAAAGTTCTTCCCGGTGTGCTGTATTTTACTGCCGCATTGTAATCTCCGTAAAAAATCAAATCACCCGGTTTCATATCATCTATGTCAATAAAACCATAATATACTATTTGATTTTTTTCTTTTAAATAATCAAACAGGCTTGCTGCTGTCTTTGCATAAGAACCACTTCCAAGTTTCTTGTTGTAGTGCTTGTATGATTTATAGCCTTTCCAAACCAAAGCTGAACAATCATAGTATCCTTTTCTCATTCTTTTTGGCTGACTATATTTCCAATGATTAACTATGTACATAGCCCTATTTACAATCTTGTACATACCTTTTGCATATACTTCGATTCTATAAGACTTGTGAATATTTCCGATTTTTACATCAACATATGTAACTCCTGAATTTACACCTTTAACGACACCATCGCTTGAAACTGTGGCAACGCTTTCATTTCTGCTTGTAAATTCAGGAACTGTACCTGTGTCGCCCAAAATAGGAAACTGTACTTTTTCACCTTTTTTTATAACTGCCTTTAAATTATTAACTGTTGGATTAACAACTGTATACCTTATGTTGAATACTTTTCCATCTACATTTGCTGTAATTGTACCCGTTCCCGGTTTTGTGCCTAAAACTGCCGCTTTCTTTTCATAAGTTGTTAAAGTGGCACATTTTTTGTTTGAATTAGTCCAAGTAATAGTACTATGTTCTCCTAAACCTTTAAAAGAAATATACTGCTGTCTTTCATTGCCTAATGCTGTTCCATAAACAATTAACTTCTGAACTTCCGTTTCAGGGTTTGAAACATAAATTGTATTTGTATATGTAACAACATTTTTGTTTTTGTATGTAACCTTTGCTGTAATGTTAACTTTGCCTTCATTTACTGCTTTCAAAGTAGCTTTAAGCTTGCTTCCACTTACTGCTGAAAGTTTTGAAACAACATCGCTATTCCCAACGCTCCACTTGCATGACTTAACATTACTTTCGTCTATTCCATCTACCATAACAGTAAAATTCTGACCTTTTGCCTGGCTTACAAAACCGTTAACCTTTGTTCCGTCAGCGTTAACTTTCTTAATACTGATTCCGTTAGAATCATACAATCTGTTATTTAGATCACTTGACAAAACATTTATTGTACATTTGCTATATCCCTGTGAGGATTTCGCTGTTATTTCCGCTTTTCCCGGATTTAACGCCTCAACAGTACCTTCTTTATTGACTTTTGCTATTGAGTCATTTGAAGACATATATGAAATTTTATTAACTGACTTTGCTACAACCGTACCTGTCTGACCTTCAGTTAATGTTGTAGGATATTTCGTTATGACAACATTCTTAGAAGTATCAGGAACTGTAACCTTACAAGTCATTGTTCTTGATTTACAAGTTGCAGTAATTGTTGCAGCTCCATAATTTACAGCTCTAATTCTACCTTTTTTTGAAACAGTAACTGCAAATTTATTAGATGTTCTCCATTTAACTTTCGTTCTCGCTGAAACATTTTTAACTTTTATTTTTTTTCTTTTACCCTTTTCTAATGTTACTGTACTTTTAGAAATCGTAGGTGTTGCTCCATAAGCCAATTCACTTTTTAATTGAAGTCCTGAAATAATAGCCGCCATCACGATTATTATTCCAATTGTTCTCTTTAAAAATTTCATCTTTTCCTTCTTTCATTCTTTATCTGTTACATTATTTTGCTGTTTTAAAGTTCTTCTTTCTCCATTTTCCGTAAGTTGTACCGTTTGAAGTCTTTACATAACCTCTAACTCTTACGTAATATTTTTTATTTGCCTTTAACTTTTTAAATTTATAGCTAACTTTCTTAGTTGTCTTTGTTACTGCCTTCTTGAATTTTGAAGATCTAGACAACTGAAGCTGATATCCTGATACTTTTGCAATCTTTTTATAAATTACCTTGGCACTCTTCTTAGTTTTTACGATCTTTGTTATCCTTGTATTTCCAACGCTAACTTTCTGTGCTGTAGGTTTTTGAGTTGTTGTTACCTTTGCAGTTGTAGTTGGTGTTGGTGCAACTGTAGTTGTCTTTGCTGTTGTTGTAGTTTTTTCTGCCGCTGCTGATGTTGTTGTCTCTACTACTGCAGGTGTAGTTGTTTCTGCTGTTGCGGTTGTAGTTGTTTCTACTGCTGCAGTTGTAGTTGTTTCTACTGCTGCAGTTGTGGTTGTTTCTACTGCCACTGGTGTGGTTGTCTCTGCTGTTGCAGTTGTAGTTGTTTCTGCCGCTGCTGTTGTAGTTGTTTCTGCTGTTGCAGTTGTAGTTGTTTCTGCCACTGCCGATGTAGTTGTCTCAGTTTCTTTAACAATTTTAATCTGTCCGTCTGCTATTTCAATATTTAACTGATCCTTTACAACATCCTGACCTTCTGTATTCACCAATCCATAAGAAATTGTATATCTACCTTCCTTATCAAAAACGACTCTAATAGTTCTGTCTAAATCATTACCTGCAATAGTCATTTCCTTATTAAATCCGCTAATGTCGTACCACTCTCCGCCATCTTTGTATTCAATAGATGATACCTGATTGTCGCCTGTTACTGAAACAGTTCTTACAACCTGCTTTCCAACAATGCCTGATGCCCAGAACTCTAGCTTAAATTCCTTAGCTGTTCCTAATGTGTATGCACCCTCTACGCCATCTTTCTTCACATAAATAGCTGCGCCAAAATTGTCGTCGCCTGTGTTATCACCGCCGTCTGCCCATGCAGGTATAATCATAACCACAAGCATTGCCATAATTGTCACAATACTTATTAACTTCTTGTTCATTAAATATCTCCTTCCGAACTTCTCTGTTTTTTCGCACGTTACTTTGATTATAACATATTCCTGAAGATATATTACATATTTATTACAAATTTTTCGATATTTTTTTGTTTTTACATTTTATCCCCATGCAGCCGAAAAATTTTCATGCAAACACGTTGAGAGTTCTTATTTTGCTCCGCCGCCTATTGTAAAACAAAAATCAAAACTCGCCTACGGC
>OGYH01000546.1_pt1 | contig 39619 bp, 34 predicted proteins | sample 1576511 | NCBI WGS metagenome assembly OGYH01 (sample SAMEA3541522, study PRJEB24748) | human gut metagenome | biome: human gut; feature: human-associated habitat; material: faeces | place: China | collected 2012
GTCGGCGGGGCCTGCCGTTAACCCGTCCCGGTCCGCCCCCGGCATGTCATCGACGCCTTCGGCTCAGTCTCATATCCGCGGATACCGTTCTGTCGGCCCGCACTCCATTCCTTCGGCGGGGTTCCCCAAGTCTGTCGAGGCGCATGCGGAGGGCTCCGCGCGCACAGCGAAATAGGGGGTATCCCCGAAGGCCGCCCGGCTCGCCGGGGCGGGGGCTATGTCTATTCCGCGCCCTCCCGGCACATCATGCCGAGGGCCCAGAGCCACCTCACGAGCTCGGCCGCGGTGGCCGCGTTAGCCTTCGCCGCGGGCATGCCGCGGGCGAGCATCTCCTCGCGCCGCCGCAGGAGCCGCTCGGATCCCTTCCTCCCGTGCATCCTTATCTCGAGGGGCACGCCCGTGTCCCTTGGCATGAGCTTCGGCTGGTGCCGTGCCGCGGCGTAGCACCATGAACCCTCAACGGCCAGCTTCCTCACGAGCGCGTTGCCCGCACCGCTGATGCCTCCGAGCCGCACGGAGTCGCCGCTCGACCTCTGACTCGGCGCGAGGCCGAAATAGGCCGTGACCTGCCTTCCGGAACGGAACCTCGTGAAGTCGCCGACCTCGGCCGAGAAGGCCGCGGCCAGCGCGAAGGCGCAGCCCTTGATCGACTGGAGGGCGGCCACCTCCGCGGCGATCGGGCTGGCATCCACGGCTGCCCTGTACTCGGAGAGCAGATCCGCCCGGGCCTCCGCCGCGGCCTCGACCTCGCTCCTCAGAGCGGCGAGCGTCCGAACCCCGCCATCGTCCTCCGGCCTGACCTTGTCGAGCCACCTCAGGAAGTCGTAGGTCCAGTACTTCCTCGGGTTGCCGGCGGGCGTGGTGCCGCCGTAGGCGAACCCTCGCTTTGCGAGGAAGGCGAGCAGCCGCTGCTTGGCGGTCGCCAGGCGCGCGGTCGCCCCGTCGTAGGCGCCGGCGAGGTCCCTGATGCCCTCGACCTCGGGGGAGGGGACCCATACGGGGGAGATGTCGTGGGCGAGTATCGCCTTGGCCATCCTGGCGGCGTCGTTCCTGTCGTTCTTGGAGGCCGAGTCGGCGGCCGACCTGGGGATCTTCGAGACCGCGGCGACGACACACTCGACGCCGAGCCCGGCGAGCTCCCTCTGCGGGGCGAAGCCGGGGTAGCCGCTCTCGTAGGCCGCGAGCGACGGCCCGGGGAACCCACCCATCCACCCGGCGATCTCGCCCCAGGGGTTGCCGGGGAACCTCCTCGTCACGGCCTCGCCGGTGTCCGCGTCGAGGGCGCAGACGGTGGTCGACCTCAGGTGGACGTCCATCCCGAACGCGGTAGAATACTTTGGCATGGGAGCCTCCCAACCTCGTTGCGGCGCGGCTGCGCCTATGGCACTTCAACATCATTGTCGCAGCCCCGACCCGCGGTCACGAGCGGGGGCTCCTATCTTTTTAGTGCCCTCGGATTGGGTCATAGTGTCTGTCGTTGCCAAAACATCGGCATTGTCTTTGTAGGGTGACAAAGGGACTGTCTCTTTGTCACATTTCAACCTGCGGCGCTATTTTGTTTGGAGCGAGGGGTCCTATGACAGTTCGTTGGCTACTTGGTGTTCGTAGAAGGCTTCTACTACGGCGTTGAAGTCGCGGGCGAAGTCTTCCATGGTGCCGTGCCAGGTGGCGCGGCCGGGTTTTCCCTGGCCAACATAGGCGGTTTGGATACCGCAGGCGGGGCTGGGGAAGTCGCGCTTGGGGTCGTTGCCCACCATGAGGACCTCATGCGGCTCGAGTCCCATCACCTGAAGCTGCTCGAGATAATAGGTGGCATCGGGCTTGCAGCGGGTGGTGTTTCCCATGTGCGTCACGAGTTCGAAGGGGGCGTCGGCCAGGTCGCCCCAACCCATGCGGCACTCGATGGCGCCTTGAGGAAAGCTGGGGTTGGTGAAGAGCGCGCAGCGCAGCCCTGCGTTCTGTACGGCCTGAAGCGCGGCGTGCGCACCCGGCATGGCGTGGGCGTTAATGACATCGTCGTTCTTGTGCGGAAGAACTTCACAGTCGTAGTAGGTAAACGCCTCGTAGATGAGTGGGTCCGAGAGGCAAATACCGCACCGGCGCTCAACCTCTTCTTGGTAGAACTCAAGATTGGTGCGATTATCCGTGCCGCTACGGCGGTTGGCGTTGAGGTCGACCAAGATGGTGCCGAGGCGTGCCATCGTGCCACCGCGGCTGCGTCGCCCAATGTCCGCGAGCATCGACGAGACATCCTTAAAATACCGAAGGATGAACGCGTTGAGGTTGATGCTAAGAAGCGTTTCGTCCATATCGAAAACGACTGCTTTGAGCACGCGGGCACCTTTCTCGAAAAATCGTTTCAGAATCGTATGTCTGGGATACTTTACCCCAAAGGCGTATGGGCAAACTGCTTATCGTCAAGTTGTGGAGACAGCTGTCCATAAGATTACGAAAAAGTCTCCACACGAGTAAAAAAACGCAGTTCACGCTTGAAATCGAACTCATTTCCCCGTAACCTATACGAACGTGATTGCATAAGCGTCACATTAGTATCTGTCGGCTCCCGAGTGTTCCTAAACGTTGTGTGCTTGTCGCACCCTTCTGTAGGTCCTAGCAATCGGGGCCCCGTAGTTCGAAAGGGGTCCACCTTTGAGTGAGATTCAGAACTCGTCCATTTTCTCTCTTGACGATGTCAATGAGGAGGAGATGAACAACCTCATCGACGGTACGATTACCGACTTTGATGAGGGCGATCTCGTTAACGGCACTGTCGTTAAGATCGAGCATGACGAGGTGCTCGTTGACATCGGATTCAAGTCCGAGGGCGTTATCCCGGTCCGCGAGCTGTCCATCCGCAAGGACGCTAACCCTGCAGACATCGTTGCACTCGGTGATCCCATCGAGGCTCTGGTTCTCCAGAAGGAGGACAAGGACGGTCGTCTGGTCCTGTCCAAGAAGCGTGCCGAGTACGAGCGTGCTTGGAACCGCATCGAGGAGAAGTTCAACTCCGGCGAGAACGTCGAGGGCGAGGTTATCGAGGTTGTCAAGGGCGGCCTGATCCTCGACATCGGCCTGCGTGGCTTCCTGCCCGCTTCCCTCGTCGACCTCCGTCGCGTCAAGGACCTCACCTCTTACATGGGCACCCGCATTGAGGCCCGCGTCATCGAGATGGACCGCAACCGCAACAACGTCGTCCTCTCCCGTCGCGTCGTGCTCGAGGAGTCCCGTAAGGCCGAGCGCTCCGAGATCCTGTCCAAGCTCAAGTCTGGCATGCGTCTCCAGGGCACCGTTTCCTCCATCGTCGACTTCGGCGCCTTCGTCGACCTCGGCGGTATCGACGGCCTCATCCACATCTCTGAGCTCTCCTGGAACCACGTCAACCATCCTTCCGAGGTTGTCAAGGTCGGCCAGGAGGTCGAGGTCGAGGTTCTCGACGTCGATCTCAACCGCGAGCGCATCTCCCTGGGTCTCAAGCAGACCACCGAGGATCCGTGGCGCGCACTGGTCAAGAAGTACCCCGTCGGCGCTATCGTCGAGGGCACTGTGACCAAGCTTGTCCCGTTCGGCGCTTTCGTCGACCTGGGCGAGGGCATCGAGGGCCTGGTGCACATCTCCGAGATGGCCAACAAGCACGTCGACCAGCCTTCTCAGGTCACCCACGTGGGCGACAAGGTTCAGGTCAAGGTCATGGAGATCGACCTCGACCGTCGTCGTATCTCCCTGTCCATGAAGTCCGCTGCTGAGACTCTGGGCGTCGAGATCGAGGTCACCCCGCTGCCTTCCGAGAAGAAGGACGAGGAGACCGACGCCGAGTAAATCGGTTTGACGATCACTTGTTTTAAGGGATCCGTCCGTAATGGACGGGTCCCTTTTTGCATTTGCTGCTGATGCGCGCGATGCTACCCGTGCGCAATGCTGCCTGTGCTGTCCACACGCTATTTGGTTGTCGGTGAATGTAAAATGCCGACATCCCGCCTCGGGGAGGAGGCGGGAACGCACCGAGTAGACGGAGGGGTGCGGAGCGCAGTCGCGTCTCGACTGACGACGTTGCCCATCGACGACCCTATTGTACTGTATAGCGTGGTTCTTGGTTTATCGTGTCGAACGCTTGTGTTGTGCCATTGCTTGCGGCAACGGTGTGCTACACTCTTGCACTGCTGAGTGGGCCAGACGGTCGCGCGATGTGCTGCTTGCAGTACGCGTGAGGAAAGTCCGGGCTCCAGAGGGCGGGATGCCGGCTAACGGCCGGGCGGAGTGATCCGACGGAAAGCGCCGCAGAAAAGAAGACTCCCACCTGCGCCGCAAGGCGTAAAGGGAAAAGCTGAAACGGTGGTGTAAGAGACCACCAGCGTCGTGATAACACGGCGGCTTGGCAAGCCCCATCCGGAGCAAGCGCGAATAGGAACGCTATGGGCCGGCCCGGTCCGCGTTCGGGTAGCGTGCGTGGAGCTGCACGGTAACGTGCAGACAAGATAAATGACCGTTCACGACAGAACCCGGCTTATAGGCCCACTTGGCATTTTTGTTACCCTGACAATCGGTACGGTCTTTGCCGTATTATTGAGGCTGCTTGTTGCTCGCTTTATTCTGTTGAGGGGCTTTGTTGGACAGCTATTTTACTCTGCAATCGAATATTGAGGCTTCGGGCGAGTTTGTGGACCGCAAGAGCCGGTTTATTGCCCAGCTGGTCCATATTGAGTCCGAGGATGAGGCGAATGCCTTTATCGAGATGGTTCGCAAGCGTCATTACGACGCTCGACACAATGTTCCCGCGTGGATTTTGGTCGATGGGCGCGAGCGCCAGAGCGATGACGGTGAGCCGAGCCGCACGAGCGGTATGCCGACGCTCGAGGTCCTGCGCGGTGCGGGGCTCAAAAATGTTTGCTGCGTAGTGACGCGCTATTTTGGTGGCACGCTGTTGGGGCCTGGTGGCTTGGTACGCGCCTATACCGCGGCGACACAGGCGGCGGTGTCCGCGGCTCGGAAGGCCGGGCAGATCGTTGAGATGACGAGTGTCGTGCCGGTAGACGTGCATGTGGCCTATCCGCAGTATGAGCAGGTGCTTCGTTTGGCGCAGGATTCGGGTGCCAAGGTTTCGGATACCGATTACGCGGATGCCGTGACACTTCATTTGGTGTTTAAGGTGGGGGAGCAGGAGTCATTTTGCGCTAAGATGCGCGAGCTTATGGCGGGGCGCGAGGAGATCGAGGTCGGCGCTCCCGAATTTGCCGAGTTCTAACGGCGACGGCCGGCGTGCTTTTGGATGAATCCCAAGCGCGCCGGCCCTCGTTTTCTGTTGCAGCCGTTTACTCGGAGAGCTGCTTTAGCATGTCGCAGGCGATTTCGACGGCATCGTCGATGCAGCCGGGGCAGCTGCGGAGCGGACCCTTATCCGATCCGACGCCCTTGAGCGTGCCGCAGACGGTCGTCGTGTTCTTCGTTTTAAAGCGCTTGGCGATTTCGCGCGACAGCTTGTAGGTCTGGCCTTTGGTCTTGGGGTTTTCCATGCCGTCGCTCATTACAAAGCCCATGATGGCCACGGCGCCCGAGATGGCGCCACAGGTTTCGGTCATACCACCCATGCCGGCGCCAAAGCCCTCGGTGAGGGTAAAGGCGACCTGGGGGTCGAGCCCGACGGCAGGTGCGAGCGTGCAGGCGACGGCCTGTGCACAGTTGAAGCCACGGGCGTGGTATTCGGCGGCCTGAGCCTGACAGGCGGTGATATCGAGCTGGGCCGTATCGATTTGCTTCATCGTTGTCTCCTTGGTCACGGTGTACCCGCCTATGGTACCCGTGTCGGTGCATGTAACCATCGAGAGCTTCATGTATGTCTCTTTTTTATCTATCGAACAAATGCGTAAGGTTGAGACAAACACTCTTGATTCATTTGTCTCATAACCTACCTTGAGAATGGGTTGAGAGGGGTGAACGGTAGCGGTATCGTGAACCGAATAAAACAAAACCCAAGTAAGGGAGTTGGATATGAGCGAGCAGACTATCGGTACCACATGTGTTCAGGGCGGCTATCACCCGGGAGATGCGGAGCCGCGCCAGGTGCCTATCTACCAGTCCACCACGTGGAAGTACGACACGTCCGAGCACATGGGCAAGTTGTTTGACCTGGAGGAGTCGGGCTACTTCTATAGCCGCCTGCAGAATCCCACGTGTGACCTGGTTGCTTCCAAGATCTGCGAGATGGAGGGCGGTACCGCTGCGATGCTCACGAGCTCGGGCATGGCTGCGAACTTCCTCGCGATCTTTAACGTTGCCGGTGCCGGCGATCACGTGGTCGCGAGCTCTGCCATCTACGGCGGTACCTACAACCTGCTCGCCCATACCATGGAGCGCATGGGTCTGACCTGCACGTTCGTTGCCCCCGACTGCACCGATGAGGAGCTGGAAGCAGCCTTCCGGCCCAACACCAAGCTCGTCTTTGGTGAGACGATCGCCAACCCCGCCCTTGCCGTGCTCGATATTGAGCGCTTTGCCAAGGCCGCACATGACCACGGCGTGCCGCTGATGGTCGACAACACCTTCCCGACGCCCGTGATGTGCCGTCCCTTTGAGTGGGGCGCCGACATCGTTACGCACTCCACCACCAAGTATATGGATGGCCACGCGGCCTACCTGGGCGGCGTGATCGTCGACCACGGCCAGTTTGACTGGATGGCCCATGCGGACAAGTTCCCGGGTCTCACCACGCCCGACGAGAGTTATCACGGCGTGACCTATGCCGAGAAGTTTGGTCGCGAGGGCGCCTTCATTACCAAGGCCACCGCGCAGCTCATGCGCGATCTTGGCCCCATGCAGAACCCGCAGGCGGCGTTTTTCCTGAACAGCTCGCTCGAGAGCCTGCATGTGCGCATGCCGCGTCATTGCGAGAACGGGCTGGCGGTTGCCAAGTTCCTGCAGAGCCATCCCAAGGTGCGCTTTGTGAGCTATCCGGGCCTGGAGGGCGATAAGTACTATGACCTGGCTCAGAAGTACATGCCCAACGGCACCTGCGGCGTTGTGAGCTTTGGCTTTAACGGTGGTCGCGCGGCGGCCGAGACCTTTATGAAGAGCCTCAAGCTCGCCCAGATCGCCACGCACGTGGCCGATGCGCGCACCTGCTGCTTGCATCCGGCAAACGCCACCCATCGCCAGATGAACGATGAGGAGCTCATCGCCTGTGGCATCTCCGCCGACATGGTGCGTCTGTCGTGCGGCCTCGAGGACACGGCCGATCTGATTGCCGACCTTGAGCAGGCGCTTGAGCAGTGCTAGGCTAGCTTCCCGTATGAAGTGACGGTGCCCCTTGGGGTTCCGGTGACATATAGTTCCGATTCCGTAGGCGGGACCCCAATCGCGGCTGTTCGCAGGCGATTGGGGCCCCGTTTTTGCGTTGTGCCACTCGAAAGGATGGATATGGAGAAAACTGCAGAGCAGCTGCGCCGCGAGCACCTTGCCCTAGAGGGCGACACCCATGGCAAGAACAAATGGGCGATTCTGTTTACCGTGCTCATCATGACGTTTATGGTGTGTCTGGATTCGACCGTCGTGACCGTGGCGCTGCCCGTGATGCAAAAGGAGCTGGGCGTGGGCCTCGATCGCATTCAGCTGGTAAGCTCGGTGTATCTGCTTGCGACTTGCGTGGCTATGTTGCCGTTTGGCCGTCTGGGCGACGTGCACGGCAAGGTGAATGTGTTCCAGCTGGGCGTCATCGTTTTTTCGGTCGGTTCGCTGCTGTGCGGCCTTTCGGCCTCGCTCGAGGTTCTTATTCTGGCACGCATTGTTCAGGGCGTCGGTTGCGCGGCGGCCATGGCTAACAACATGGGTATCATCACCGAGTCGTTTCCGGCGCGCGAACGAGGCCGTGCCATGGGTATTCTCGCGACCTTCGTGGCCCTCGGCATGATGTGTGGCCCCGTTCTGGGTGGCATGCTGGTGGCAAGCTTTCCCTGGGAGAGCATCTTCCTCATCAACCTGCCCATTGGCGTCATTTCGTTTATCGTGGGGCTCTACACGCTGCCGCATGTTAAGCCGGAGGCCGGCGAGCGCCCGATGTCCCTGATCGAGGCTGCTCGTCGCTGCTTTGCAAATTCGGCCTTCACCATCAACCTTGCCTGCATGCTCATCGTGTTCGTTGGCATCGGTGCGTCCGAGTTTATCCTGCCGTTCTATTTTCAGGACGCCCACGGCTTTGGTTCTGACATTTCCGGATTGCTCTTTTTGGCGTTGCCGATGGTGAATGCCTTTATCGGCCCGCTTTCGGGTACGGTTTCGGACCGTGTTGGCTGTGAGGGCCCCACGGCGGTCGGCCTGGGCGTGTACGTGTGCGGTCTCTTTGCGGTAAGCACGCTCGATGAGCACTCTTCTATCCCTGTGATCGTGTGCTGCGTCGCATTTATGTCGTGTGGTACGTCGATTTTCCAGAGCCCCAATAACTCGCTGTACATGGGCTCGGCTCCGCGCGAAGCGCTCGGCTTTGCTGGCAGCCTGGGTAGCCTGGCGCGCTATGCGGGTATGGCGGTGGGTATTACGGCGGCGTCGCATATCCTGTATGGGCAGATGAGCGTGGCGATGGGCGAGGCCGTGACCAGTTTTGTTGCAGGCCGTCCGGATGTATTCCTATTTGGCTTTCGCTCGGTGTTCTACGTGCTTATGGCTGTGGCCGCTGTGGGCTTTGCGCTCGCCATGGTGCGTTTTGTGAGGATGCGCGCCCGCCATTAGCGTGTTGGGAGGCTGTCTGCCACGATTCGCGCCGTCCCAAAAAGACTGGTTTGTGGTGCGATGCGGCTTGTGGGGCGGGCGGGGGTCGGTCCGTGGTAGACTATCGAACAACGTTTATTAATCGCGCGGTATCGTTGCCGCGAGAAGGGGTTGCGCCATGCAGGAGCTTGAGGATCGTATTCGCCATGACGGCATCGTAAAGGCCGGTAACGTCCTTAAGGTTGATGCCTTCCTCAACCACCAGTGCGACGTTGAGCTGTTTGACCACATGGGCGCCGAGTGGGCCCGTCTGTTCAACGATGCCGAGATCAACAAGATCCTGACGATTGAGGCTTCGGGCATTGGCATGGCTTGCATCGCGGCTCAGCATTTTGGCGGCGTGCCGGTGGTCTTTGCCAAGAAGGCACAGTCCATCAACCTCGACGGCGAGCAGTATGCCACGACCATCTACTCCTTTACCAAGCAGAAGGAGTACCCGGTCATCGTTGGCAAGCGCTTTCTGTCCGAGGGTGACAAGGTTCTGATCATCGACGACTTCTTGGCCAACGGCTGCGCGCTCGAGGGTCTTATCAAGATCTGCGAGGCTGCGGGTGCCGAGGTGTCCGGTATTGGCATTGCAGTGGAGAAGGGCTTCCAGGACGGCGGCGATAAGCTCCGCGAGCGCGGCTTCCGCGTCGAGAGCCTGGCCCGTATCGCCGATATGGACTGCGAGACCGGCGAGATCACCTTCGCCTAAGCGCGCAACACAAGCGATTGGTATGCGATGTGACAAAGGGACTGTCCCTTTGTCACATTTTTTGTATGAGGGAAGGTGTTGATATGGATGAGAACAAGATGGGATGGCGCGAATATGCGCGCTATGCCGAGATGTCGGCCGAGGAGTTGGCGCGCGATTGCGAGGTGCAGGTGTTTCGCGCGACGGGTCCGGGCGGACAAGGCGTCAACACGACGGACTCGGCGGTGCGCATGAAACATATCCCTTCGGGGATTACCGTGACGGCGCGCGAGAGCCGCAGTCAGTTCCAAAACCGTAGTAGCTGCCTGCGTAAGCTGCGCGCTGAGCTTGAGCGTCGCGGGCGTCCACCGCGCCGACGCGTAAAGACCAAGGTGCCTCAGCGCTCTCGCCAGCGCAGGCTCAATGACAAGCACTTCAACGCCATTAAAAAGGCCAACCGTCGCAAACTGGGCAGCGACGAATAGCCTCCTCATAAGTTGCGGTGAAATAGGGACTGTTTTGCGGCTTTAGCTGCATAAGCAGTTCCTATTTCACCGCAACTTAGGCGGGGTTAGCGGGTTGGGTGCCAGACTTGGAGGGCACCGGGTAGGATGTCGACTTCGATGCGCGAGGCGACAACGGGCTCGCCGTCGGCCTGGATGGGGTAGTCAGGCTTCTCAAAGGTGAGCTCGGCATGGCGGCAGCGGCGCATGCGAACCGGCGGCAGCTTGGTGTGGTGGCCGTCCTTGGCCGAAAGAAACATAGGCAGGGCTACCGCGCGAGGGACAGGGCCGCATGCGTAGCAGACGTCGAGCATGCCGTCGCAGGGGTCGGCATCGGGGCAGATGCGATAGCCCGAGCCATAGGTGGGGCCCAGCTGAATTGCCATGATGATCGCCCTCACGCGCTCGGCGGGCGCGCCGTCAAAGCTGACTGTCATGGGGTAGTTGCGATAGCGTAGGCCAAACTGCTCAAGTCCCGAGAGGGTGTAGAGCGGAGCGCCCGTCAAGCCGGTCTTTTTGCGCAGTTCGGTGGTGCCAAGGCCGATGGCGGCATCAATACCGACGGAGAGCGTCTGGTCGTAATACTCGACGATCGCCTCGCCGCTGCCTCTTGCGGGGTTCCATGAGCGAATCCGCCCGATGTCCTGACGCTGCAGCTCACAGGTGAGCAGCGCGCCAAAATCCTTGCCGGAGAAATCTTCGATGCCGAGCGTCTGGGCAAAATCGTTGCCGGAGCCCACGGGCAGGACGGCAAGAGCGGGGCGGGCGTCCTCCTTTTGCGTCATAAGCCCGTTGACGACCTCGTGGATCACGCCGTCGCCGCCGAGTGCGATAACGGTGCGATAGCCCTGAGCCCGTGCGGCCAGCTCCTTGGCGTGTCCCATACGCTCGGTCAACACCAGGTCAAACTGGGATGCGCGTGCAGTCATGTCCAAAAAGCGTTGCAGGCGCTCGGCAACTTCGCGTGCCGCACCCGACTGGGCGGCTGGGTTGGCGATGATGAGCGTGCGACCAAAATCAGTTGCGTGCATGGGGCGACTCCCGGCGTGTGACATGACAGTGCGGTCGCGCTCAGGTCGAATTGCCCCCGATTGTGGCTGCACGGTGATTACTACGTCTACTCTATCAGGTCGTTGTGGCGCTCGATAGCATCCGCCACCGTGCCGCCCTCATCCACAATAAGCGAACGGCGTTTGGGTGAGATGATGCGCTGCGCGGGATACACGCCACGGTGGCCGCCGGCAAGGTAGCTAATAAACGAAACGATGACAAAGAAGCCCGCGGCCGTTCCATGGAACAGGTCGATAGCCATCATGCAGGTGGTGATGGGCACGTTGAGGCCGGCGCAGAAGACGCCGAGCATGCCGAGGGCCGCCATAAAGCTCGGGTCGAGTCCGGCGAGGCAGCCAATCCATCCGCCGAGCGCCGCACCGATGCCAAACAGGGGCGTGACCTCGCCGCCTTGGAAGCCGGCACCCAGGGTGAGCGCCGTCACGACGAGTTTGATGGCCGCATCGGCAAGGGTCGTGTTGCCGGCGAAACCGGCGCCCGAGAGCCAGGTGGCAAGGCCGGCATACTTCCAGGCGTCGAGTATCGCGTAGGCCGCGAGCACCACGAGCGCGCCCACGAGTGCGCGAGCAAGGTAGTTGGTGATAAAGCGACCGTACAGGCTTTTGGCGGTTCGAACCGACCAGGCAAAGAGACGTGCCGTCAGGCCAAAGATAATGCCTCCGATAACGACGATGGCAACCGTTCTGGGCGTCATGTCGGGAACGCTGGCGATGACGTTGCTCTCGTACTGGGTGCCCATAGCGAGTGACGTAAAGTAGCCGGTAAACGAGGCGACCAGGCAGTAGATGCCCGCGGTGTAGTCGATCTTGCCGATAAAGCACATCTCCATGCCAAAGAAAGCTCCGGCAAGGGGCGAACCGAATACGGCGCCAAAGGCCGACGAGATGCCGGCGAGCATGAGGTCGTGGTGGTCATGCTTTTTGAGGTGGGCGAGGCTCGAGATGTTGCTGGCGATGGTGCCGCCAATCTGCACTGCGGCTCCCTCGCGACCGGCCGATCCGCCCGTTAGGTGCGTGAGCGTGGAGCAGACGAAGGTGAGGACGGCCATGCGCATATGGATGAGGCGTGTGCCCAGAGCAGAGTCGATGACCAGGTTGTTGCCACGCTTGGCGGCGAGACCGTGGTTTTTGTACACCCATGCGGTGGCAACGCCCACAACGGGAAGCAGCGCGTAAATCCACTCATGGTGCTCGCGATAGTCAGTCGCGATATTCAGCGAGGCTAAAAATGCCCAAGCGGCAACGCCCATGGCGAGCGAGACGATGACGACGAGCACGAGCAACTTGGCGCTCGCGAGCATGTTGCGGGCATTGCGGCGCGTGTCGGCGGCCAAGAGCTGCTCAGAGCGGGTAAGCTGGTTGCGACCGCTGATGATCAAGTCGGCCGGAGAGAAGGTTCTGCCGTCTTTGTCCTGACGGGCGTCATCAGACGGGTCGAGTGTATTTTCACGTTTATCGATAAAAGCCATAACGTCCTCTTTTTTGTTGTGATGCATGCATTATAGGACGGCGCCCTCAGTCTCAAGGCGATTGGCAGGTTTCGGATCTGTTACGAGAGGCGCGTAGCCGACAGGTGTGTTTGCCGTTGCGGGCCATGTCTTGAGCGGGCAGCGGGGGATTATACTGAACCAAACATAAAGAATCGGCGCCGCCGTTGCGCGCCGTGGCATGTAAGATCGCATCTCGATGCGTCCCGGCAAGGCCATCACGTTTGGCCTGCTTGGGGACAAGCCGTTTTTGGGCTTTCGGGTAATCCCGCGGCGGCGTATGCGGGCTTTGAGATGCTCGCCCGCCCCGCGATCCGCAAGATGCGCGGCTTTGCCGAGGGTACGCGTCCCGTGCAGCAGGCGATATTGACGCACGGCGTGAAGAAGCGCCAGGACCGACGCTTCTTCGATCGCGCCACGGTTTTGCGCGACCCCGAGACCGGTGAGCTGCTGGTGACCGAGGCCAAGACGCAGAATTCGGCGCTACTCGGCACGATGCAGCGGGCCAACTGCCTGCTGCGTATTGACGAAGGGCCGTGTGAGCTCAAGGCGGGAGATGTTGTGGACGTTGTGCGCGTCGACCTGCCCGAGGGAACGGTGCTATAGGAGGAACGCTATGGAGTTGAAGATATCGATCGTGACGTGCTCGGATACGCGCGACCTTGCCCAGGACGAGGCAGGTGCCGCACTCGAGGAGCTTATCGAGGCGCAGGGATGGACGGTCGCCTCGCATGTGGTTGTGCGCGACGACGTCAGCGAAATCGGTGATGCCAATGTGGAAGCCGCCGATGAGTGCCGCGCTAATGTCGTGCTCACCTGCGGCGGAGTAACCTTACGGGCTGCTCCGCCTTTTTATGCAGCGACAGTGCGGGCCGTCTCGTGGTTATTGGTAAAAGAAAATTATCAGGCGAGAGATATTTATCATAAACATTATTCGCGTGAAAGCATAATCTAGTAACGGTGAAGGTTGACGACACCGAGCGCTTCGAGGGAGAGACGAACCCAGCGTTTACCTCGAGCCTGGAGAGTGCGGTTGACACTTCGGGCGTGAAGGTCGAGTACTCCTGCGTCGCCGATGAGAGTTCTCCGGCGGGCGAGTGCCAGATCGAGGCGACGGTCATCGACCCGAACTTTGATGTCACGGTTGAGCCCGGTACGCTGACGGTGAAGAAGAAGCCGGGGCCCGGCAACCCGGACCCGGATAAGCCCGGGACGCCCGATTCCGACCAGTCGGATTCTGGGGATCCGGCAAAACCAGGTAGTTCGGCTGACTCCGCAGCCGATAAGGCAAGGGGCGATGGTGCGGAAAACCCCGGACAGAAGGCTTCGTCCAAGTCGGGCGCTCAGCAGCTCGCCGATACGGGCGATCACGCGCCATTGGCAGTCGCCGTGGCTGCGGGCGCCGTTGCGCTTATCGCAATAGCGCTCGAGCTGCTGCGTCGTCGTCGCTCGGACGCGTAACGGCTCAAAAGGGGTGGCTAGATTGAAGCTTTGCACGATTTAGTCTGCTAAAGCATATATACTTGCGGGACGGGTCTTTTACCCGTCCTGTTTTTGTCTCGACTCGAAAGGTGGTCCCATGGCCTCATCCGCTCCCCGCGGCCTGCGCTCCGACCATGTCCTCACTGTCGGCATTGCCCTGTTCTCGATGCTCTTTGGCGCCGGCAACCTCATTATTCCGCCGCTGCTGGCACTGCAGGCAGGTTCTGCCACGCCGGTCGCCATGCTCGGCTTTCTCATCGCCGCCATCGGCCTGCCCGTCATGGGCTTTATCGCCGTGGCACTTGCCGGAACGGCGCGCGAGCTTGCCGGCCGCGTGCACCCCAAGTTTGGCGAATTCTTTGTCGCGGCGGTGTATCTGGCCATCGGCCCGTGCTTGGCCATTCCGCGCACGAGCTCAACAGCCTTCGAGATGCTGGTGCCGCTGCTGCCCGAGGGCGTCTCGCTCGCCACGGCTCGCCTGGTGTTCGCCGTCGGATTCTTTATCGTCGCATTTGCGCTCACGCTGCGTCCCGGCGTCATCACGCGCGTGCTCGGCCGTATTACGGGCCCCGCGCTCATCGCCCTTATCGTGTTGGTCGTGGGTGCTGCCGTGGTCTCGCCGCTGGGTCCCGCTGCCGCGCCGCAGGCTCCCTATAATGCCGGCGCTGCCGTGCAGGGCTTTTTGACCGGCTACCAGACCATGGACCTGCTCGCCTCGCTCGCCTTTGGCATCATCATCGCCGAGACTATCCACGAGCTGGGCGTTACCGATGACAAGCGCGTTGCCTTCGAGATTTCGCGCTCCGGCGTGATCGCCGGTGTGCTCATGGCCATCATCTACTGCGGCCTAGCACTTGCCGGCACGCAACTCAGCACCGTGATGCCCGATGCCACCAATGGCGCCGCCATCCTCGCTCGCTCTGCCTCCATGCATTTTGGCCTTGCCGGCACGGTCGTGGTCTTTGCGATCTTCTTCCTCGCTTGCATGAACGTGTGCATCGGGCTCATCAGCTGCTGTTCGCGCTATTTCTGCGAGACGTATGTGGTCAAAGGGGGAGCGGAGGCTTCCGAGGAGGCCATGCGCCGTCCCTTTGCGGTTCTCGCCTTTGTGTTCGCGGCGTTTTCGTGCGTGCTCTCCAACGTGGGTCTCGACATGATCCTCATGTTCTCGGTGCCCATGCTCAACGCCCTGTACCCCGTCGCCATCGTGCTGGTGCTTATGGGTCTGGTGCACGGTTTTTGCGACGCGCATCCGCAGGTGTGGGTCTGGGTCGGCGGCGTTGTCGCGGTCCAGAGCGTGATCACCTCGGTCCGCGATGCGTTCTTTACGGGCGCGTGGCTGCCGTTCGATGTGCTGCCGCTGGCAGACATTGGAGCCGCGTGGGCGCCGGTTGCCGTGGTGGCGTTTGTGATCGGCCTGCTCCACAGCCGGTTTGTCGCACATTCGAGGAGCTAGGGTATCGTCACTTGCACAGGCGGGGAGTCTCCCCTATAATTTCCTTCGCTTTGGGACACGCAAGGTTTAGACCTTAGCTGCTCAACACCTTCGGGACGTGGCGCAGTTTGGTAGCGCGCCTGCTTTGGGAGCAGGATGTCGCAGGTTCAAATCCTGTCGTCCCGACCATATCTTGCGGGCGTAGTTCAATGGTAGAACCCCAGCCTTCCAAGCTGATGACGCGGGTTCGATTCCCGTCGCCCGCTCCATAAGAATTGTTTTAACGGCTTTGGTTTCCTTTGGGAATCAGAGCTGTTTTCGTTTACGCGCCGGGCGACGGGAATCGAACCCGTCAGGGTGCGGAGCTGAGAAAAAGCGTGAGCATTTTCCAGCGCAGCACGCAAGGGCCGAAGGCCCGCAGCGAAACAAGGATTTGCGAAGCAAATCCTTGGACTTCCCGTCGCCCGCTCCAAGCTATATAATCGCAGTCCAATATGCTAATTTGGCTCGCGTTTGTTTTTCCCATCTTCGCGGGACATGTTTATGACCAATGTCTGTCCCACATCGTACGAAAGTAGTGATTGCCATGGCACAAAGTAAGGCAGAATATCCCACTCCCGACTGCCTGGCGCCCGCCGCGATCGAGGCCAAGACCGAGGCTGCCGGTGTTGCCAAGGCCAGCCTGCCGGTCTCGAAGGCCTTTTTGCTCGCCATGTTCGCCGGCGCGTTTATCGCCTTCGGCGGCCTGTTCTTCACGGTCTTTCTGAGCGATCCCACGCTTGGCTGGGGCGCCCAGCGCTTCGTGGGCGGTCTTGCTTTTTGCCTGGGACTGGTGCTCGTGCTCATTTGCGGCGCGGAGCTGTTTACCGGTAACTCGCTTATGGTCTGCGCGCTTAAGAGCAAAAAGATCACGCTCGTCCAGATGCTCAAGGCTTGGGCTATTGTGTGGACCGGCAACTTTGCCGGCGCCCTGTTCGTTGTCTTTTTGATTTACATGGCAGCTATTTATAAGCTCAACGGCGAGGCCGTCGCCAACACCATGGTGAGCGTCGCCGCCGGTAAGGTTACGATCGACGCCGTTACCATCTTCTTCCGCGGCATTTTGTGCAACATCTTTGTCTGCCTTGCCGTATGGATCGGCACTGCCGGCAAGACCGTGGTCGATAAGGTCGTGGGCATTTTGCTGCCTATCGCTGCCTTTGTGGCCTGCGGTTTTGAGCACTGCGTTGCCAACATGTACTTTTTGCCCATGGGCATTTTGATGCATTCCTGCGGCTATGGAGCCGATGTCGCCGGCGCCGATGCCCTCAACGCCGCCGGGCTGGCGCTCAACCTTTCGGTCGCCACGCTGGGCAATATCGTGGGCGGCGCCCTGATCGTGGCGCTGGGCTACTGGTTTATTTACACCAATAAAGAGGCCTAAAGGACCCAACCCATAACCGACCAAAAAGGGACAGGTTTATTTTGGCAGGTTTTGGACGAGGCGCTTCGCCGTCTTGTCGCGAGCTGCCATAATGGACCTGTCCCTTTTGCATACGTCTCGTCACATTTTGGCCGATGACGACCAAAGGGGACCCGCTTTTTATTGAACATGTCGAAAGGCTTTCCATGAGCTACTGCGAATCCACGCCTGCCGAGGTGCGCGACCGCCTGCGCTCCATTCCCGCCGCTCACGAGCTGCTGGCCGAGTGGCCGGTCATGAAGGCTGCCGGCGATGCGGGCGACATGATTGTGCGCGAGGCAATTGATGCCGAGCTCGATGCCGAGCGCGAGGCGATCCGCTCTGGCACCCCCGCTAGGAATAAGCGCGAGCTCGCCTTGGCCATCGAGCAGCGGTGCCACCGACTGTCGCTGCCGACCCTGCGCCCTGCCGTCAACGCGACGGGTGTTGTGATTCACACCAATCTGGGCCGCGCTCCGCTTGCTCCCGCAGCGGTGCAGGCGGTGACCGATGTCGCCCGCGGCTACAGCACGCTTGAGTATGACGTCGCGACCTGTGCCCGTGGGGCCGCAAAGAGCACGCCGCGCGTCTGCTGCGCAAGCTTCGCGAGGCTCAGTGCGAAGAGGCCGTGGAGCTGCAGATTGTCGAGGGCGCCTCTACTCCCGGCGACGGATCGCTGCCGACTGTCGAGCCCCCAACATTTTGCGTGCCGTCTGCCCTGTCGATGGGCGCCTATCCGCCGATGGCCTAAAGCGCGCCTTGGTTCAGGAGCCCGATACGCCGGTTGTGACGCGCGTGCGGCACGACCAGGTGCTGTTTGACGTTCGCACGCTTTTGCACGACACCGACCTTGACCTGTGTGCGTCTGCGTTGGTGGATGCCGTGCGGGCAGGTTTGCGTCGATGACTGCGAGCGAGCTTGTCGAGTGTCCCGTTGTCGTTGGAACAGCAGGACACGTCGACCACGGAAAGTCGGCCCTTATCGAGGCACTGACCGGCAAAAATCCCGACCGTCTGGAGGTCGAACGCCGCCGAGGCATGACTACAGAGCTCGGTTTTGGCGAGCTCGAGCTTCCCGGTGGCAAGATTGTCGGCCTGGTCGACGTGCCCGGGCATGCGCACTATCTGCGCGCCATGGTGCAGGGCGCCACCGGCGTGGACGTAGCGTTGCTGGTGGTTTCGGCCGTTGAGGGCGTGATGCCGCAGACCCGCGAGCACGTTCGGGTTCTGGAGCTGTTGGGTGTGACGCGCATGGTCGTCGCGCTCACGATGCGCGATTTGGCCGACGACGAGATTGCCACGCTGGCGGAGCTCGATGTCGAGGCGTTTCTGGACGGGACCGTGTTTGCGGGGGCGTTGATAGTGCCGGTGTCCTCCAAGACGGGCGAGGGCCTGGACGAGCTGCTTACGGCGCTCGATAACGCGGTTTGCTCGTGCTGGTCGGATCGCCTGGAGGCGACCACTGGCTCGGGCGCCGCGCCCCGTCTTCCCATCGACCGTTGCTTTAGCATCCGCGGCATCGGAACCGTCGTGACGGGTACGCTGCACGACGGTCCCGTTTCGGTTGGCGATGAGCTCGTTGCGCTGCCGTCGCAAACGCGCTGTCGCGTGCGCGGGGGCAGGTTCACGGGGATACCCCAGTGCGCGGTTCCCGGCCAGCGCGTCGCCCTGAACCTGGTGGGCGATGGCGTGGCGGGCCTCAAGCGCGGCGAGATGCTCGGCGTCGAGGGTCGCGTGGGCCAGACGCTGCGCTTTTTGATGCAACTGACATATGTGGGGCGCGGTGGCGTGCGATCCGGCGTTCTTGCTTCGGGTATGCGCGTGCACGTCATGGCGGGCACGGCCGAGGTACTCGGCCGCATTATGCTTTTGGACGACGAATCGCCTATTGCGGTTGGCGAGACGCGTGTGGTGCAGGTGCGCCTGGAACGGCCGCTGCCTTTGCGCGCCGGCGATCATGCCGTCATTCTGTCGTATTCGCCGATTTCGCTGCTTGACGGGGGACGCGTCCTGCTTTCGCACTGTCGCCGCGCGCGGGCTCTGTCGGCGGGGGAGCGCGCGCGGCGTGTGCGCCGTCGACGGCGCCGAGGTGTTCGACCCGCATTCCGCTGCTGCGGCGATACGCATGGTGCGCGAGGCTGGCCAGCGTATCGTTGCCCTGTTGGACGAGGCGGGTCTTAATGCGCCGACGCTTCCCGAGGTGGGCGAGCAGTTGCAGCTCGATCGCGACACCATGACGCGTGCACTGCGCGAGCTTTCGCTCAACCACTCGATCGTTAAGGTCGAGCGTGACGTTGCCTTGTCCGCCGCCGAGGCTCATGCGCGTGAGGTTGTTGCGACGGCTATCGAGGCTGCCAGCGGCGCTGCCACCACGAGTGTGCTGCGCGAAGTCCTGGGCGTATCGCGCAAGCGAGCCATTAGCATCTTGGAGCACCTGGATGCCGTGCGCTTTACAGTGCTCGACAAGGAGGCCGGCGGTCTGAGATCGCTGCGCTAGCGGTTTCCGCATCGCTCTTTTCGATTGCGGCATATTCGGTTTGGTAACAATACCGCCACGCTTGGGAACGGATGGGCCCCGGTGGGCCCCGCGGTCCTCAAAACCGTTGCGAGGCGTGCAAAACGTCTTGGATGTGTTCGATTCACATACGTTCCCGCCAACGCATCGCGCCAAAACCACCACAAAGGTGCCTGTCCCCTTTGTGGTGGTTTCGAAACGTGCGAGAAACAGCTTCGAAACACGCGATTTGCACGTCAGGCGGTCAAAAACCCATCTACCTGCATCGTAATCAAAATGAAACATCCGCCCGCGGTCTTATTCGTAACTTTGCCGCAACAGTGCGATATTATCCATACACGATAAAGCTCGCGGCGCATAGGGTGCCGCGACCGACACTTTTCGTTTCCCATCATTGGAGGAAGCATGAGCTACACGCAGAAAGTTCTCGAAGAGCTCAAGGCCCGCTATCCCGAGCAGCCTGAGTTCATCCAGGCCGCGACCGAGATCCTCGGCACCATCCAGCCGGCGCTCGACGCCCACCCCGAGTACGAGGAGGCTGCCCTGCTTGAGCGCCTCGTCGAGCCCGAGCGCATCGTCATGTTCCGTGTTCCCTGGGTCGACGACCAGGGCAAGGTTCAGGTCAACCGCGGTTACCGCGTCGAGTTCAACTCTGCCATTGGACCCTACAAGGGCGGCCTGCGCTTTAACCCGACGGTCACCCTGGGCATGCTCAAGTTCCTGGGTCTGGAGCAGATCCTCAAGAACAGCCTGACCACCCTTCCCATGGGCGGCGGCAAGGGCGGCTCCGACTTTGACCCCAAGGGCAAGTCCAACAACGAGATCATGCACTTCTGCCAGTCCTTCATGACCGAGCTCTTTCGTCACATCGGCCCCAACACCGACGTTCCCGCCGGCGACCTGGGCGTTGGCGGCCGCGAGGTTGCCTACATGTTCGGTCAGTACAAGCGCCTGACCAACGAGTGGACCGGCGTCCTCACCGGCAAGGGCCTCTCCTTTGGCGGCTCGCTCGCCCGCACCGAGGCCACTGGCTACGGCCTGGTCTACTTTGTGGACGAGTACCTCAAGAGCCGCGGTGACTCCTTCGAGGGCAAGAACGTCGTCGTGCACGGCTCCGGCAACGTCGCCATCTACGCCGTCCAGAAGGTTTCTCAGCTCGGCGGCAAGGTGCTGGCCTGCTCCGATACCCACGGCTGGGTCGAGGATCCCGACGGCATCGACTACTCCGTGCTCGAGCACGTCTACAACCAGAAGCGCTCCGGCCACGACAAGGGCGTCACGCTCGCCATGTATGTTGACGAGAAGCCCAACGCCGTGTGGCACGAGGGCGACGGCCGCGGCGTGTGGCAGCTGCCCTGCGACATCGCGCTGCCCTGTGCTCGCGAAAACACGCTGCTGCTCGAGGACGCCCAGGCGCTCGTCGCCAACGGCTGCAAGGTGGTCGGCGAGGGCGCAAACATGCCCACGACCATCGAGGCCACGACCTACTTCCAGGAGAACGGCGTCGCCTTTATGCCTGGTAAGGCTGCCAACGCCGGTGGTGTGCTCGTGTCCGGCCTGGAGATGAGCCAGAACGCCGAGCACCTGTCCTGGACCTTCGAGGAGGTCGACGGTAAGCTCGAGCAGCTCATGCGCGGCATGTTCCACAACGTGGACGACACCGCCAAGGAGTATGGCCAGGAGGGCAACTTTGTCATGGGCGCCAACATCGCCGGCTTCCTGAAGGTCGCCGACGCCATGCTCGCTCAGGGCGTCTGCTAAATCCAGCTCAACATAGCTCCGTTCAGCACCAGCTGATGCACCTAAGGCTCTCGACCATATCGGCCGGGAGCCTTTTTCTATGGTGGCGAGGGTCGTGCGCCCTCGTTTGGTACACTTAGAGGTACTGGACAAGTAAAGAGATGGGGGAGAACTTGCTCAAGTTCGGTACCTACGTCCGTGTTGGAAACGCGGCCGAAGCCTATGAGCTCTTGCAGTAAAACCGCAACAACAAGATTGTGGGCGGCGGCATCTGGATGCGCCTGGGATCGCGTCGCGTGGCGACGGCGATTGACCTTTCGGCCTGCGGACTCGATCAGTTCGAGGAGACCGAGACCGAGTTTCGCATCGGCGCCATGTGCACCCTGCGCCAGCTCGAGCGCCATGCCGAGCTCAACGCGCTCGTCAACAATGTGTTTGAGTTTGCCGTCCACGACATTGTGGGCGTGCAGCTGCGCAATACCGCCACGGTGGGTGGCAGCATCTACGGCCGCTTTGGCTTCTCGGACGTGCTCTCCGCCTTCCTCGCGCTCGATTCCTATGTTGAGCTGACGGGTGCCGGCCGCGTGCCGCTCGCCGAGTTCGTGGACATGGGTTACGTCCGCGACGTGATCGAGCACATCGTGGTCGTCAAACACGACTACCGCGCGAGCTACGAGGCCTTACGCTTTAGCTACCCACACTTCGAATTCGGCCCCGAGCTCGAACTCCTTGTTGGGGTAGCTAAAATAGCCCCGTCCCAAATTAGCTACCCTGAGCCATCGGCAACTCGTGGTGAGGTCGTGAGCCAAAAACGTGTGCGTGCGCTTGCCGCTCGTATCTGCTATCATTCCTAGTCTGTGCGCTCATGCGGGCGTGGCGGAATTGGTAGACGCGCCAGATTTAGGTTCTGGTGGGATTCCCGTGAAGGTTCGAGTCCTTTCGCCCGCACCAACGCACTTGCGTCGGCTCCCGCCGTCGCGACTCTTTGTTGCATAAAAGGTACCAGCACCTCAGATAAGCTGGGCAGTATGAGGAGGAACGTGTTGAACATCACCGCTTCTGACGTCAAGGACGCCAAGCTCACCGCTACGGTCACCATTCCGGCCGCCGACGTCGACGCCGCGATCAAGAAGGCCTACAAGGACACCGCCAAGAAGTACCGCTTCCCGGGCTTCCGTGCCGGCAAGGCTCCCCGTCCGGTTATCGACTCCGCTCTTGGCGCCGAGGCTACCCTCGCTCAGGCCACTAACGACCTGATCGCCGCCAACGAGCCCGCCGTCCTCAACGAGCTGGACATCGTCCCCACCAAGAACGGTGACTACAAGGAGCTCGACCTCGCCAAGGATCACGAGGACTACACCTACACTGTCGAGTTCTCCCTGCGTCCTGCCGCTGAGCTCTCCTCCTTCGATGCCGTCGAGATCGAGATGCCTCCCGCGGAGGTCACCGAGTCCGAGATCAACAACCAGGTTGATATGCTCCTCAACTACCGTGCCACCTTCGAGGACGTCGAGGGTCGCGCCGTCGAGGCTGACGACTATGTGACCGTCGACCTCAAGGCCGTCGAGAACGCTGATAACTTCGCCGCCGAGGGCCGTATGCTCATCGCCGGTAGCGACAGCAACCCCAAGGAGTTCAACGAGGCCCTGATCGGCGCTAACGTTGACGACGTCAAGACCGTCACCTGGACCGACGAGGTCGAGGAGGGCGAGGAGGCCGAGACCCACACCGTCGAGGTCACCGTCAAGGGCATCAAGGTCCGCAACACCCCCGAGCTCACCGACGAGCTCGTCAAGTCCGACTTTGGCTTCGACAGCATCGACGCCATGCGCGACGCCATCAAGCTCGAGATCGAGCAGGACAAGGCTTCCCGCCTCCCGGCCGAGAAGGAGAACCGTTGCGTCTCCGCCCTCGCTGAGCGTCTGCAGCTCGAGGAGATGGACGCCGACTACGAGCAATCCGTCTTTGAGGAGCTTGGCCAGAACTTCCTGTCCAACCTCGCTGCCCGCGGCATGACCCTGGACACCTGGCTGCCCGCTTCCGGTCTGACCATGGAGCAGTTCATCGGCGACCTGCACAAGCAGGCCAACGACGTTGCCCGTGAGTCCCTGGCGCTCGACGCCCTCGCCCGTGAGCTCAAGATCGAGGTCACCGAGGACGACATCAACGCCGAGTTCGAGAAGGCTGGCGTCAAGGACGTCGAGGCTTCCAAGGCCGAGTTCATCGCCGATGGCCGCATGCCCGCCGTCCGCGAGTCCATCCGTCGCTCCAAGGCCGTCGATCACCTGGTCGAGAACGCCAAGGTGACCGAGGTCGACGAGACCGCCAAGGACGCCGAGTAATTCTCGCCACCTTGTCCGCGATCGCATGCGTGTGCCCGTGATGGGGTAAAGTTATAAGCCGGTTATCCGGTTGTTTTGTACGGTGCCAGCCAATGCATAGCATGCGGGCACCGTACGTTTATCTAGAACCAATTTGGTCCGCAAGAGAGAAATGGAGATGCGTATGATCGCTAAGTTCGATTCCGCCCTCGTGCCATACGTTATCGAGCAGACGCCGCGCGGTGAGCGCAGCTACGATATCTATTCGCGCCTGCTCAACGACCGCATCATCTTCTTGGGCGAGGAGATCAACTCTGTCAGTGCCAACCTGGTCGTTGCCCAGCTGCTGCATCTTGAGAGCCAGGATGCCGAGAAGGATATCTCGCTCTACATCAATTCGCCCGGTGGCGAGGTATACTCCGGCCTGGCGATTCTTGACACCATGAACTTTATCAAGCCGCAGGTCTCCACCATCTGTGTCGGTATGGCCGCGTCTATGGCCGCCGTGCTTCTTTCGGCCGGCGCCAAGGGCAAGCGCTTCTGCTTGCCGCACTCCAAGGTCATGATTCACCAGCCCAGCGGTGGCGCCCAGGGCCAGCAGACCGAGATTGAGATCGTTGCCGAGGAGATCAAGAAGACCCGTCGCGAGCTCAACCAGATCCTGTCCGATGCCTCGGGCCAGCCCATCGAGAAGGTCCAGGCCGATACCGAGCGCGACAACTACCTGACCGCTGCCGAGGCCCTCGACTACGGTCTGATCGACCGTATCGTCACCTCGCGCGATCTCGCCGCGAAGGATGCCTAGGATGGCAGGTAACATGCAGGATAACTTCGACGAGAACGGAAACCCCATCCGCTGCTCCTTCTGCGGAAAAGAGCAGGGTCAGGTTCGCCGCCTTGTTAAGGGTCCGACCAACATCTTTATCTGCGACGAGTGCGTTGCCGCCTGCTCCGAGATTTTGGAGGAGTCGCTGGCTTCGGACTTTATGGACGCCGCCCGCAACGGCAAGCTGCCGGGTTTTCTCAACGACCACGGCCAGGCTGCGTCTCAGCCCGCTGTGGATACCGAGGCCGAGGGCTTTGAGCTCGAGGACGATATGCGTCAGGTCATTACGCACGTGCCGACGCCGCACGAGATCTATGCCGAGCTTTCGGCCTATGTCATGGGCCAGGAAGATGCCAAGCGCGCCATGTCGGTTGCCGTGTACAACCACTACCGCCGCGTGATTGAGGGCGGCGCTGCGCTTTCGGCCTATGACGACGGCTCGGACGCGCAGCTCGACGACGATATGGACGAGGTGGAGCTCGCCAAGTCCAACATTTTGCTGCTCGGTCCCACCGGTACCGGTAAGACCCTGCTTGCCCAGACGCTCGCGCGCATCCTCGAGGTGCCGTTTGCCATCGCCGACGCCACCGCGCTTACCGAGGCCGGTTATGTGGGCGAGGACGTGGAGAACATCCTGCTCAAGCTCATCAATGCTGCCGATGGCGATATCGAGCGCGCACAGGTGGGCATCATCTATGTGGACGAGATCGACAAGATCGCCCGCAAGGCCGAGAACCTGTCCATCACCCGCGATGTTTCGGGCGAGGGCGTTCAGCAGGCACTGCTTAAGATTCTTGAGGGCACGGTGGCAAGCGTTCCGCCCACCGGCGGCCGCAAGCATCCCCAGCAGGAGCTGCTGCAGATCGACACGACCAACATCCTGTTTATCTGCGGCGGTGCCTTTGTGGGTCTGGACAAGATCATCGCCGACCGCGTGGGCAACAAGGGCGTGGGCTTTAACTCCGAGATCGCCGGCCCCACCTCGGTCGACGAGAACGACCTGCTGCGTCAGGTGCTCCCGCAGGACCTAAACGCCTTTGGCATGATCCCCGAGTTTGTGGGACGTACGCCGGTCGTCACCCAGACGCAAGCGCTCGACGAGGACGACCTGGTGTCGATCCTGACCGAGCCCAAGAACGCCGTGGTGCGCCAGTACCGTAAGATGTTCCAGCTCGAGGACGTTGAGCTTGAGTTTGAGGACGCGGCCCTGCACGAGATCGCCCGCATGGCACTTGCCCGCAAGACCGGCGCCCGCGGCCTGCGCTCCATCTGCGAGGACGTGCTGCAGCAGACGATGTTCGACCTTCCCAGCGAGGAGGGCGTTTCCAAGGTCATCGTGACCGAAGCCTCCGTAAAGGGCGACGAACAGCCCCAGCGCTTCTACGGCTAAACCAGCCTAAAACCTGCTTGCAAATAGCCTCCGACCACCCGCGGTCGGAGGCTATTTTATATATACGCAATAACCCCAACTACCTGTGCTATTCTGTGTGTTTGTTTAAGCCAAAGCGAAGTCAATTCAGACTGAAGTAATCGATACCTAAGGGGAGGAATGTAGGCCCGTTTTTCGTAGATTCCGCACGAGCCGAAGACCACTTAATGTGGTCTTCGAGCGAGCCCAGGACCTGACCGAACGAAAATCGGGCCTACATTCCTCCCCGGCGGGACAGGGAGAGATATATGGAAGAGATGCCCAAGAACTACGATCCGTCGACCAACGAGCCGGCGATCCTGCAGAAGTGGCTCGACGGCGGCTACTACAAGCGCCGCGAGGGCGTGGGCGACTGTACCGTCACCATTCCGCCTCCCAACGTGACCGGCAAGCTCCACATGGGCCACGCCACCGACGACTCCATCCAGGACGCCATCATCCGTATGGCCCGCATGCGCGGCAAGTCCACGCGCTGGGTGCTGGGTACCGACCACGCCGGTATCGCCACGCAGACCAAGGTCGACAAGAAACTCAAGAGTGAGGGCATCAGCCGCCTGGAGATTGGCCGCGACAAGTTTGTCGACGCCTGCTGGGACTGGACCCACGAGTACGGCGGCATCATCGTCGAGCAGATCAAGCGCATGGGTTGCTCCGTCGACTTCGACAACGAGCGCTTTACCATGGACGAGGACTACGCCCAGGCCGTGCGCAAGGTGTTCTGCGACTGGTACCACGACGGCCTGATCTACCGCGGCAAGCGCATCGTCAACTGGTGCCCCAACTGCACCACCGCTATTTCGGACGACGAGGCCGAGTACAAGGACGAGAAGGGCCACCTGTGGCACCTGCGCTACCCGCTGACCGAGCCGGTCAACGGCCAGGACTACATCGTCGTCGCCACCACGCGCCCCGAGACCATGCTCGGCGACACGGGCGTTGCCGTCTCCCCGAAGGACCCCGAGAAGGCCGCCTTTGTGGGCAAGACCGTCAAGCTCCCCATCGTCGACCGCGAGATCCCCATCTTTGAGGATTGGCACGTCGACGCCAACTTTGGCTCCGGCTTCGTTAAGGTCACCCCGGCCCACGACCCCAACGACTACGCCATGGGTCAGGCCCACGACCTGCCGCAGATCAATATCTTCGACGAGCACGCGGTGGTCGTCGAGGGCTACGGCGAGTTCACCGGCATGAACCGCGACGAGTGCCGCGAGGCCGTCATCAAGTGGTTCGACGAGCACGGCCTGCTCGACCACGTCGACGAGCACGATCACTCCGTCATGCACTGCTACCGTTGCGACTCCGCCCTGGAGCCGTGGCTGTCCGAGCAGTGGTTCGTGGCCGTCGACAAGCTCAAGGGACCGGCGCTCGACGCCGTCAACTCCGGCAAGGTCACCTTCCACCCCGCGCGCTGGACGCAGACCTACACTACCTGGATGGAGAACCTCAAGGACTGGTGCATCAGCCGCCAGCTGTGGTGGGGCCACCGCATCCCCGTGTTCTACTGCGAGGACTGCGGCTGGGAGGACGCCCTCACCGAGGACACCGATGTGTGCCCCAAGTGCGGCAGCCATCACGTGCATCAGGACGAGAACGTGCTGGACACCTGGTTCAGCTCGCAGCTGTGGACCTTCGCCACGCAGGGCTGGCCGCAAAAGCCGGAGCTGCTCGAGGGCCATCATCCCACGACAGCGCTCGTCACTGCACGCGACATCATCGCGCTGTGGGTTGCCCGCATGGTCATGAGCTCGCTGTACTTCCTGGACGAGGTGCCGTTTAAGGACGTCGTCATCTACCCGACGATTCTTGCCAAGGACGGCAGCCGCATGTCCAAGTCCAAGGGCAACGGCGTTGACCCCATGGACCTTATTGGCATGTACGGCGCCGACGCCATGCGCTACAACCTGCTCACGCTGTGCACCAACAATCAGGACGTCAAGTTCGACGCGAACATCGACAAGAAGACCAAGCAGCTTATCGACAGCCCGCGTACCGACCAGGCCAAGTCGTTTGTGACCAAGATCTGGAACGCCAGCCGCTTCCTGCTCATGAACATGGAGGGCTACACGCCCGGCGAGCCCGTCGTTGAGACGCCGGCCGACGCCTGGATGTTCAGCCGCCTGGCCAAGGCCGTCAAGATGGTCACCGAGGGCATCGAGAACTACACCTTTGGCGACATGGCGCGCGGTGTGCAGCAGTTCTTCTGGAACGAGGTCTGCGACTGGTACGTCGAGGTCACCAAGGCCCGCCTGAAGGGCGAGGGACGTCTGCAGGCGCAGCGCAACCTGATCTTTGTGCTCGACACCTCCATTCGCCTGATGCACCCGCTCATGCCGTTTGTTACCGAGGAGATCTGGGACAACATGCCGGCGAGCGTGCTCGACCTGGACGCCGAGGGTAACGTGGATCGCGCCGAGGCGCTCATGATCGCCAAGTGGCCCGAGCCCGCCGACTACGCCAAGTACGTTGACGAGGACGCCGAGCGCGCGTTTGAGCTGTGCCGCACCGTTGTGTCCGCCGCCCGCGCCACGCGTTCGCGTTATCGCTTGAGCCCCAAGGCCGAGCTCGACGTGGTCGTGCGCGCCGGCGCCGAGGACATCGAGAAGCTCGAGAGCCTGCGCTCGACCATCGAGCCGCTGGCGAACACCGCCTCTCTGGTCATGGGTACCGACGTTGAGAAGCCGGCTGCGAGCATTGCCGTGGTCGACAGCGGCGTCGAGGTCTTTGTGGTGCTCGAGGGCAAGGTTGACCTTTCGGCCGAGAAGGCACGCCTGGAGAAGGAGATCGCCGCGGCCCAGAAGGAGCTTGCCGGCTGCGAGAAGACGCTCGCCAACGAGGGCTTTGTGGCTAAGGCCGCGCCTGCGGTAGTCCAGAAGAAGAGGGACCGTGCAGCTGAGCTCAAGGAGATCCTGGCGGCGCTGACTGCTCAGGTTGCTGACTTCTCGTAGGCGTTACTGGGGGGCGCGTCCCGACGCTTTGCTCGCTACTGCGGACAGTCCTGCGCAAGACGGACAGCACATTAAGTGCTGTCCTTTGCGTGCGGAACTTGCGGCGAGCAAAGCATCGGGCCGCTCCTAGTTCGTTTACGTGGTTGTTTGCAACTGGTAGGTTGGGGCCACTTGGTTGTGGCCTTGATCTTGCTGCAATCGGGTAAAGGCTGAAATTGTCAACGCGAGGGGCTCATTCTTTTTGATGAGCCTCTTTTTCTGTTATGGGGGACTTTGGGTTATGGCTAAGCGTTCTGGGTCGTATGTCGTTCCTTTTTCGTTTGAGTTGCTTTCGTTTGATGATGCCGTTGCTTTGGCTGCTGATACGGGGCGGATTTCTGGGGATGCTGGTCCTCTGCTTGAGACGGTTGTCGATATGCTCGATGAGCTGGGGCGTCCGGACGAGTATTTCGATTGCATTCAGGTCGCCGGCACCAATGGCAAGACTTCGACTACGCGTTTTTCGGCTGCTATCCTTCGCGGCGAAGGGCTTAAAACCGCACTGTATACGTCGCCGCAGCTTATTCGCTATCCCGAGCGCATGGAGGTTGACGGGCGCGTTGTGAGCGACGAGGCCTTTGCCCGTGGCGTTTCGGCGGCTGTCGAGGCGGGGCGTCGGGTGAATGCGCACCGTGTGGCGGCGGGGGAGCGCGCCTATACCATCACGCCGTTTGACCTGCTGACGGCTGCTGCGCTTGTGGTGTTTGCCGAGGCCGCGGTGGATGTTGCCGTGCTCGAGGTCGGCATGGGCGGACGTTGGGACGCCACGAGTGCGACCGATCCCGTCGCCGTTGCCATTACGGGCATTGGGCTCGACCATACACGCATTCTGGGCGATACGCTTGAGGCCATTGCGGGTGAGAAGGCTGCGGTCATTAAGCCCGGACGCCTGGTTGTGCTGGGCGAGGGCACGCACGAGGCGAGCGTTCAGCGCGTGATGGATGCCCGTTGCCGCGAGTGCGGCATCGTGCCGCTCGTGGTGAGCCACGCCACGACTAAGGTGCCGGCGCATGTTGGCGACACGGTGGAGTTTAGCTGCATTACGCCGCGTTCGATCTATGCGTCGAGCATGGTGAAGCCGGCGTATCAGCCGCAGAATGCAGCGTGTGCGATTATGCTGTGCGAGGGTTATCTGGGCCGCGAGCTTGACCACGATGCGCTTGATGCTTCGCTTATGGGCTGCCCCACGCCGGGTCGCTTTGATGTGCTGGGAACCGATCCGCTCAAGTTGATCGACGCCTGTCATAATCCCCAGAGCTGCGAGAACTTTGTGAGCGCGCTGGACGAGATCGATCCGTGCGTGGAGAATCGCCCCACGCTGCTGTGCGCTGCGCTGGCCGACAAGGACGTGGCGGGCATCGTTGACGTGCTAATCCCGGCCTTTCCGCGCGTGATTGTGAGTCAGACCGATTCCGACCGCGCCCTGCCGGCAGAGGAGCTCGCCGCCCTCGTTGATGCTGATAAGCTGGCGGGCGTGTACCCCAGCGTGTCCGAGGCCCTCGCAGCTTTCAAGGCCGCGGGCGAGCCCTTCGTAGCAGCCGGCACCATCACCCTAGCCGGCGAAGTAGCCGGTCTGCTCCGTTAACCCATCCTGGAGGGTAGCTAATTTGGGACGGGGCTTTTTTAGCTACCCTACCCGGAGTCTTCGAAGCAGGAAACCACATTTGACATAGGGCAGCTAAAAAAGCCCCGTCCCAAATTAGCTACCCAAGTTTCCTCTTCAGTTGGGGATGAGCCTAGTCCAGGCGCATGGCGTCGTGGGGGTAGGCGTTGAGAATCTCGACGCCGTTCTCGGTCACCAGGGCTAGGTCCTCGATGCGGACGCCGGTGCGGCCGGGGAGGTAGATGCCCGGTTCGATGGAGAACGTCATGCCCGGCTCTACGACCTGCTCGTTGACGAGTGAAACGTCGCCCGGCTCGTGGTCCTGCAAGCCGATCGAGTGTCCCAGGCGATGCGTAAAGTACTTACCGTAGCCCGCATCCTCAATCACGTCGCGCGCGGCGCGGTCCAGGTCGCGCATGCGAACGCCCGGTGCGATGAGTGCCTCGGCGGCTTCGTTAGCGCGGCGCACGATGTCGTAGATGCGTGTCGTCTCCTCGTCCGGCTCGCCCCAAAAGAACGTGCGCGTCATATCCGAGCAGTAGTTGCGGTGACGTCCGCCAATATCGAACAGCACCACGTCGCCGCGCTTGAGTACGGTGTTGTCGGGCTCGTGGTGCGGGTCGCCGGCGTTGGCGCCAAAGCTCACGATGGGCGGAAAGCTAAAGCTCTCGCAGCCATGCTTGCGATACAGGCCGAGCATCTGGTCGGCAATCTCGCGCTCTGTCACGCCTTCGTGGACGAGTTTGATCGCGTCGGCCATCACGGCGTCGTTGGCTGCCGAGGACACGCGCATGAGTTCCTGCTCGGCGGCGTCTTTGTAGGTTCGCGCGGCGGTCACGGCAAAATCACCCAGGAAAAACTCGCTGGCGGCATGGCGCTCCATGAGCGGCATCAAAAAGCCGGAACGCATGACAGTATCGATGCCGATCGGTTTGGTCGGGTCGATCTCACTCGCGATGGCGTCGGCCACGACATCGGTATCGGTGTGGTAGGCAACGCGGGCATTGTCATACTCTGGCAGCTGGTGCAGGGCGTTGACTAGGATCACCGGCTCGGCGCCGCGCGCGAGCAGCACGCCGCAAAAACGCTCGAACATATCGGCATAAAAACCGGTCAGATAGTAAATCGACCACGGGTCGTTTACGAGCAACTGTGCGCCGGGGTGCTGAGCCTCGAGCGCATCAAGCACGTGAGCCACACGCTGGTCATCGACATGTGCCATACATCGTCCTTTCGCTAGGGTGCCACCATGGTATCCCAAGCCCGGCACATAGGGACGCTCCTTTTATGACGGCACTTCGGGACACTCCTTGGCATGGCCAGCCTGGCAAGTGTGCAGGAAAAAGGAGTCATAAGAGGCCCGTCCCAAATGGGCTGGTTTCAAAAGTATGGCGGATTACGGGGCTGGACCTGTATTACTTGACCATGGGTAAAATCGCGAAATTAAAACCGCAGGTAGACGGCTTATCAAAAATCGAAAACTGCCGGTATGGATGGGGGTCTCCGAATCGGCCCCGTAATCCGGCATAGTTTTGAAATGGCACTAAAGTAGGCACAAGCTGAATACCGATTCCAAGGATAGTTGCGGTGGAATAGTTCCTGGATGCCGGGGTTTTGGCGGAAATCAGGAACTATTTCACCGCAATTGAGGAGGGGCGGGGTGGATGGCGGGGTAGCTAAAAGAGCTCCGTCCCTAATTAGCTACTTGGGCTCGGTCGATGTCCATGCTGGCGATTAGGTTGATGTTGGTGCCTAGGAGGTTCTCTAGCACGACGTCGCCCATGCGGATGGGGGCGTTGACGACTAGGCCTCGGATGAGGGCCATGGCTTGGGCGTGGAGCGCCAGCGGGATGGCTTCGGCCGTGCGCACGGGGAGCAGGGCTTCGTCGCTGCCGGAGACGGCCACGGTCGTCGTGAGCACGCGCATAGGGCAGGTGAGCTCCTGATGTGCGAACTTATCTCCGCGCGGGCAGTTGTTGCCGATTACGGAGCGCACTTCCACCACGGCGCCATTGGCGTCGCGCTCCACCTTTACGGTCAGAAGGCATTCGGATGGGCAGGTCGTGCAGTTGAAATGCAGCGTTTCGATCACGTTATCGCTCATAGTCTATGCCTCCTCGACGGGATCGACGGATAGGACAATCTCGCTGGCGCCCAGGTCGAGCGCTTGCTGGATGACTTTCGCCGGTAGTGGGAAACTCTCCATAACGCTCGGCTTAAACGCGCGGACCTTGCCTGCAAGCAGTTCCTCGTCGCCTGCCAGAATACGCACGCGGGCGGTATCGACCGGTCGGCGTACGCGGAAGTTGAGCTTGGTGAGCGCCACAGCCGTAATGCGTCCCGGCAGCGTGTAGCCCGCGATGCCGGCTGGGGAGACCGTGAGCTCGCAGACCGTGTCCGCAGCGCTCGCATCGGCCCCAACACCGCAGCCCAGCGCCCATGCCGCCGCAGCCGCGCCGGCGCGCTCGGACTCACGCGTCACGTTGTCGGCCAGGTCGTGTACGTGCAGCACGTTGCCACAGGCGAAGATGCCCGGCACGCCCGTCTGCAGGCTCTGGTCCACCACAGCGCCGCGCGTGCGCGGGTCAAGCTCTACGCCCGCGGCAACCGAAAGCTCATTCTCGGGAATCAAGCCCACCGAAAGCAGTAGCGTGTCGCACGGAACAATGCGCTCGGTCCCCGGAATGGGCGCCAGGCGCTCGTCGACCTGACTCACCTCGACGGCTTCCACGCGGTCGTGGCCGATCACGCGTGTGACGGTGGTGGACAGGTGCAGCGGAATTCCAAAGTCGCCCAGGCAGTTCTTGACGTTGCGGCGCAGGCCGTTGGCGTACGGCATGAGCTCGTACACGCCCTCGACCGAAATTCCCTCGAGCGTGCAACGGCGTGCCATGATGAGCCCGATGTCGCCCGAGCCCAAGATGACGGCACGCGAGCCGGGCTTGAGGTTTTCGATATTGATGTATCGCTGCGCCAAGCCGGCCGTAAACACGCCGGCGGGACGGCTGCCGGGGATCTTGATCTCGCTGCGGGTGCGCTCACGGCAACCCATGGCAAGGACGATCGCGCGCCCGGTGAGCTGCAGCATGCCGGCAGGGCTCATGAGCGTGACGGTATGGACCGCGGTGTCTTCCGTAGGCTCGCCTGAATCAATTCCAATCACCATGCTGTCCAAGAACGGCGCAATGTCGGTCGCACGCACCTGGTCGATAAACCGTTGCGCGTATTCGGGACCGGTGAGCTCCTGTTTAAAGTGCGACAGGCCAAAGCCGGGGTGGATGCACTGGCGGAGGATGCCGCCCAGGTGCTGCTCGCGCTCCACGATGGCCACGCGCGCTCCGGCCTTATGAGCGGCCAGCGCGGCTGCCATGCCGGCAGGTCCGCCGCCGATAACGACCACGTCGAAGGCTTGCGTTTGTACGGCTTCGACGACGTTGCAATCAATCGCGCTCGATTTGAATTCCGCCATTCTGGCGCACCCCCTTCAGCGGTCCCTCGACCAACCAAGATCCGGCATCCTCCAACAGCACCTCGCTTGGGTCACAGTCCAGCTCTCGGGCAAGAATCGCCACCACACGGCTCTGGCAAAAGCCGCTCTGGCACCGGCCCATGCCGGCACGGCAGCGTCGCTTGACGCCCTCGACCGAAACTGCGCCCGGCTGGCGCCGAATCGCGGCCACAATCTCGGCCTCGGGCACCGTCTCGCAGCGGCAGACGATCTGCCCCCATGCAGGGTCGGACTCGATGAGCTCTTCTTTGCGCGTAAGCGGTGCGCGGTCAAAGTCGTCCGGCGCGCGGCGAACTGGATTCCAGTCCGCCCGCTCGTGCAGCTCCACGCCCGCCTCGCGCATCACGTGCTCCATGCGCTCGGCAATGGCCGGCGCGCTTGCCACGCCCGGCGACTGAATGCCCGCCGCCTGGAAAAGCCCCGGCACCACGGCCGACTGTCCAATAAAGAAGTCGTTCGTTCCCTGAATGACCGGACGCCCGCCGGCAAATGCGCGCACCACGCGGCGCGTATCCAGATCGGGCACCAGCTTGCGTGCGCCGGTCAGCAGCGCGTTCACATCGCTCGCATAGGTCTGCGTGTCGCCCGGCTCGCGCATGGCAGCCGTTGCGGTGATCACAGTGTTGCCGTGCACGGTGCCCGTGACGATAACGCCCTTGGAAACCGGCGTGGGAACGGGGTAGAGCGGCATGAGCGCGCTCGGCTCCTTGTCCAGCACCACGATGTTGCCCTGACGCCAGACCATCTGGAACTCCTCGGCGCCTGCCATATGCGAGATGTTCGCGGCGCCGTTGCCCGCGGCGTTGATCAGGTAGCGGCAGCGCACGTTGCCAGCGGGGGTCGCCAGCGTAAAGCGCGCGTCGTCGCCCGAGCCCGCGACTTCAATCGCTTCCACCGGAGCGGACCGCATAAACGTCACCCCGTTGGCCACGGCGTTTTCCAGCGCGGCGATGGCAACCTCAAACGGGTCGACAAACCCGGTTGAGGGGCACCACAACGCACACGTCGCATCGGCACTGGCGCGCGGCTCAAGTTCATGGATGCGGTCGGGTCCGACGATCGACAGCTCGGGCACGCCGTTGGCAGGGCCATTGCTACGCAGCTGCTCCAGATGCGCGCGGTCCTCGTCGTTGAAGCCCAACACCATCGACCCGGTGCGGCAGAACAGAAAGTCCAGCTCCTGTGCCCACGTACCGTACAACTCGCAGCCACGGGCGTTGACCTGCGCCTTAACCGTGCCCGGTGTCGGATCGTAGCCGGCATGCACCAGGCCGCCGTTAGCCTTCGACGCGCCCAGCGCAATATCGTTAGCCGCCTCGACCACGCAAATGGAAAGGTCAAACCTCGCGAGCTGCCGCGCGATGGCGCACCCGGTAATGCCCGCGCCCACAATCGCGATATCAAACGTTTCTGCCACGGTGCCTCCCAGACAAGTTGACAGGCCGTCAATAAGACCATCCTACGGTCTGCGTGCCCTCGGCGCGGCGGCAATGCGGCGAACAGCCCCGCAACACCCGCCAACGGCAGACGAGGGGAGACCCGGCAACGTCGGCAACCTCGTATGCCACCTTCGGTGTCGGAGATTTGTCTCAATCTGTAACATCTGGGACTGTTTTTGGCGAGTGGCTGTTACAGATTGAGACATTCGGCCTGGACGTCTTCCTTTGTCTCAATCTGTAACGGTTAGCTGATGATTTGGGATCTAGATGTTACAGATCAAGACGAACCTTCCGTCGGATTTTGAATGTCTCGATCTGTAACAGTAAGAGGGGAAATTTGGTCCCAGATGTTACAGATTGAGACATTTGCCATGCAGGTCCTCCGTTTGTCTCGATCTGTAACATCTAGACCCGGATTCCGCTCCCACCTGTTACAGATTGAGATGTTTGTGTCCGCGCCAGCCCCGTACCCAACCGTAGTCCCATATAAACAAACCCCGTGGTAAACTTGACCATACTGTAAATATTCCGAAAGGTACCCGTAATGTCCAAGTACATCTCCGAGCTCATGTCGCCGCAGCTCATGGGCGTCGTCTATGCCTTCGTTGGCTTTATCATCGCCCTGTATGTGCTGTCGGTCGTCTATGTGTTCATCGACGCTCGCCGCCGCGGCGCCAGCGCCTACGTGGCATGGGGCATCATCGCCCTCATCCCGTTTGTAGGCCTCATCGCCTACCTGGTCCTGCGCCCGCACTCCTATGCGTCCGACCGCGAGGAGCAGGAGCTGGACATGGCCCTGCGCGAGCGCCAACTTGCCCAGTACGGCACCTGCCCGCAGTGCGGCGCGCCCATCGAGAAGGACTTCGTCGTCTGCCCGGTGTGCGACACCCAGGTTCGCAACGTATGCCCCAGCTGCCATCGCCCGCTCGATGCGCACTGGAAGGTCTGCCCCTACTGCCGAACTCGCATTCAGTAGCGCATCCATCGCCGGGCCGGCCGCAAGCCACGGGTACGCCGCAAGCCATACGCGCCCCGCAGCCCCGCCCCACACGATGAAGCATGCGTAGAAAATCGCCCGCCGTGCCATTAAGGTGCGGCGGGCGCTTGTATACCAAGGCAACCTGCCTATAATGATGCAAGTTAAAACGCCGAGCGCATCGCGCGCACTTGCATCAGGCATCCGAGAGGAGAAAACATACCCATGAAGGCACTCTACAATGACGGTTCGGTGGCCGAGCTCCCGCAGGACGAGGTCACGCACGTCATCCGCCACTCTGCCGCGCACATCATGGCGCAGGCCATCAAGCGTCTGTACCCCGAGGCCGACTTTGCCTACGGCCCCGCGACCGACAACGGCTTCTACTACGACGTCGACCTGCCCGAGGGCGTCAAGATCAGCGAGGACGACTTCCCCGCGATCGAGGCCGAGATGAAAAAGATCGTCAAGGAGAACCTTAAGTTCACCGTATACGAGAAGCCCCGCGCCGAGGCCATCGCCCTTATGGAGGAGCGTGGCGAGAAGTACAAGGTCGAGCACATCGGCGACCTGGACGACGACGCCCGCATCACCTTCTACCAGCAGGGCGACTACATCGACATGTGCGTCGGCCCCCACATCTGCTACACCAAGGCGCTCAAGGCCTTTAAGCTCACCGGCGTCTCGGGCGCCTACTGGAAGGGCGACAAGGACAACAAGATGCTCACCCGCATCAACGGCGTCGCCTTTGCCACCAAGGAAGAGCTCGACGAGCACATGCACATGCTGGAGGAGGCCAAGAAGCGCGATCACCGCAAGATCGGCCGCGAGATGGACCTCTTTATGATGCGCGACGAGGCTCCCGGCTTCCCGTTCTTCCTGCCCAACGGCATGATCCTTAAGAACACGCTGCTGGACTACTGGCGCGAGATCCACCACAAGGCCGGCTACGTGGAGATCTCCACGCCGCTCATCATGAACAAACAGCTGTGGAAGACCTCGGGCCACTGGGACCACTACAAGGACAACATGTACTCCACCGTCATCGACGACGAAGAGTACTGCATTAAGCCCATGAACTGCCCGGGCGGCGTGCTGGTGTACGCGAGCAAGCCGCACTCCTACCGCGAGCTGCCCATCCGCGCCGGCGAGATTGGCCTGGTGCACCGCCACGAGCTGCGCGGCGCCCTGCACGGCTTGTTCCGCGTGCGCTGCTTTAACCAGGACGACGCCCACCTGTTTGTGCGTCCCGACCAGCTGACCGACGAGATCGTGGGCGTGGTCAACCTCATCGACTCCGTGTACCAGAAGTTTGGCTTTAAGTACCACGTTGAGCTTTCCACCCGCCCCGAGGACTCCATGGGTTCGGACGAGGACTGGGCGCGCGCCGAGGAGGGCCTGCGCACCGCTCTGGAGAAGCTGGGCATGGACTACGAGGTCAACGAGGGCGACGGCGCCTTCTACGGCCCCAAGATCGACTTCCACCTGGAGGATTCGCTCGGTCGTACCTGGCAGTGCGGTACTGTTCAGCTCGACTTCCAGATGCCGCTCAACTTTGACCTGGAGTACGTGGACGCCGACGGCACCAAGAAGCGCCCCATTATGCTGCACCGCGTATGCTTTGGCTCCATCGAGCGCTTCATCGGTATTCTGATTGAGCACTTTGCGGGCAAATTCCCCACCTGGTTGGCTCCCGTGCAGGTCAAGGCACTTCCCGTCTCTGAGAAGAGCCGCGACTACGCCCACGAGGTGTGCGCCAAGCTGGAGGAGGCCGGCATTCGCGTGGTCTGCGACGATCGCGACGAGAAGATCGGCTACAAGATCCGCGAGGCCCGCAGCATCGATCGCGTACCCTACATGCTTATCTTGGGCGAGAAGGAGGTCGAGGCCGGCAACATCTCCGTCCGCGATCGCTCCAACGAGACCGTTCAGATGAGCGTTGACGAGTTTGTTGCCAAGGTGTTCGAGGAGATCAAGACTCGCGCCTAAGGCAAACTTCACAACTACTTACAAAGGCGACCGTCCACAATGGGCGGTTGCCTTTTTTCATACCGAAATAAGAAAAGCCGCTGGTTGAGCGGCTTTTTTTGTTGCACAAAAAGGTACAGGTTTTTGTATCTTTCGACAGACGATATTATACGAGCAATTAATCAGCGTTTGCCCAGATTACGCAAAATGTACTGCTAGTAGGTACATCTCCATACCCCTCTATAAAAACCTGTACTTTTGCGACTGCGCCTAGCTGCGAGCGAGAAGCCTGTTCTAAACGCCCCTGCATTTGCGTGCATCGCAAAGCCAAGAGGAGGGGGCGAGAACATGGAACAGACGACACGGCGCCAAGAGCAGCTGCCTGGCGCATTTAACGGCGCCACCACCAACAGCCAGCACGGCCGCGTCCGCTGGTATCTGGTCCACACCCCCCGTGGAAAAGAGCGCGAGACCTGTGAAAAGGTTCGCCGCATTATCCCGCACGAGCTGATGCAGGACGCTTTTGTAATGCAAAAGGAGTTCTGGTTTAAGCGGGACGGCGCCTGGTCGCTCCAAACCAAACCCATGTACAAGGAGTACTTCTTCGTTGCCACGCGCGATGCCGCCACGCTCGATAAGGCTTTGGCCCAGTTGAGCTTTGGCTGTCGTATCGCCGGTAGTAGGGAGCGGTCGTACATGCCCATGCCGGACGATGCGCAGGATTGGTACCGCAGCGTACTGGACGACGACGGCGTGGTGCGCAACAGCGTAGCGCGCATAGAAGACGGCGTGCTGCATATAGAGCAAGGACCCTTGGTGGGGCAAGAGGGCCGTGTAAAGAAGATCGACCGTCATAAGCGCTGGTGCCTGGTGGACGTGGGCGATGGCGACTCCACATTTAGGGAGCTACTACCGCTCGACGTTCCCAGCAAAACGTAAGGGAGACGTTGCACCAGCTATTCGTTCGCATTTTTGAATTTACCGATTGGGAGATCCCTGAGGAACGGGGACGTAGGTTTTGACTGTGGCTGCTAATGAAGTAACAAAGAGCTGTGTATCCGCGGAGGACGCACTGGCTATTAAAGAGATTAAGCCGAGCGGTACGCTTGGTTACCGCTTTATTAAGAGGCTGTTTGATCTGGTGTTCAGTCTTTTGATGAGCGTACTGCTGCTTATCCCTATCGCCATTGTGTGCGCGCTCATTAGCCTCGAATCGCCCGGCAGCCCCTTGTATACGCAAGAGCGCGTCGGTAAGGGCGGAAAGACAATCAGGATTTTTAAGCTTCGCAGCATGGTCGCAGATGCTGGCGATGTGCAGAAGTATTTGGGCCCTGAGAAGCTACATCAGTGGGAAGTCGAACGCAAAGTTGACGATGACCCTCGTATTACCAAGATTGGTCAGTTCATTCGTAAAGGCTCTGTTAGACCAGGATTGACATACATGTGTCCCCACGGTGCCATATCGT
>OGYH01000547.1_pt1 | contig 39540 bp, 39 predicted proteins | sample 1576511 | NCBI WGS metagenome assembly OGYH01 (sample SAMEA3541522, study PRJEB24748) | human gut metagenome | biome: human gut; feature: human-associated habitat; material: faeces | place: China | collected 2012
TTTTACTAGAAAATCTTATGAGTTTTTATTGTGCACTTATATTGTATATTCAAGAGGCAAAAAAGCCGGACCTCAGTCCAGCTTTTTTGCCTATTTCTACTTGGTCATAAAGTAGGTGATGAGCACCAATACTGCCACGATAGCTAGGACAACGGCCAGAAATCCTAGCATGTAGCGCAAGAGAAAATAGGTAAATGGAAAATTTTCTTTCATGTTTTACTTTGCCTCATACCATGTGCGGCCGTCATTCTCATCTGCGATGAGAGGGACAGCGAGTTCGACTGCAGCTTCCATGGTTTCTTTAACCAAGGCTTTCATCGCTACAAGTTCGTCGTTCGGCACCTCAAGGACGATTTCATCGTGTACCTGGAGGAGCATCTTAGTTTTATAGCCACCTTCTACCAGAGCCTTGTCTAGGTTAATCATAGCAATCTTGAGGATATCAGCAGCACTTCCTTGGATAGGAGAGTTGATAGCTGTACGCTCTGCGAAGTTACGGACGTTAAAGTTACGAGAATTAATATCTGGCAACTCACGACGGCGGTGGAAGAGAGTTTCTACGTAGCCCTTATCCTTGGCTTCACGAACCACATTATCCATATAGGCCTTGATACCAGGATAACGTTCAAAGTAAGTATCGATATACTCCTTGGCCTTCTTACGGCTAATGCCAAGGTTGTTAGAAAGACCAAAATCAGAAATGCCATAAACAATCCCGAAGTTAACAGCCTTTGCATTACGACGGTCGTTAGGTGTGACATCCTCTGGCTTTTCAATGCCAAAGACACGCATGGCTGTAGAGGTATGGATATCTGCCCCCTCTTTAAAGGCTGCAATCAAATGCTCATCTCCCGAAATATGAGCCAGCACGCGCAACTCAATCTGTGAGTAATCCGAGCTTAAAAGCACTGCGTTCTCAGTCGATGGGACAAAGGCCTTACGGATGAGACGACCTTGCTCCAAGCGAACAGGAATATTTTGCAAGTTGGGATCCACTGATGACAAACGACCTGTATGAGTTAAATCTTGCACATAACGGGTATGGATTTTACCATCCTCAAGGATATAATCCTGAAGCCCCAAGACATAGGTAGACTGAAGCTTAGTGATTTGGCGGTACTCCAAAATCTTAGCTACAATTGGAGCAATTGGTGCTAATCGTTCAAGGACATCCACAGCTGTTGAGTAACCTGTCTTGGTTTTCTTAGTGTATTCCAAAGGTAGACCCATCTTTTCAAAGAGGATAACACCCAACTGTTTAGGCGAGTTAATATTGAACTCCTCGCCCGCCATTTCGTAGATTTCTTGGGTCAATTTATCAATGACTACTTGGTTTTCCACTGCCATCTCGTTAAGGGTTTGTCCCTTAACCTTAATACCAGCGATTTCCATCTTAGCTAACACATTTGCCAGTGGTAACTCCATGTCAAAGAGAAGCTCTGATTGACCGTGTTCAGCCAATTTTTCAAGCATAACCGGTTTAGCAACCTGAAGGACCTTGACTTTTTTAGCCAGGTGGCTAAGTAAGACCTCTTTTTCAGGAATCGCACGCTTAGCTCCCTTGCCATAGACCACTTCATCTGTTTCCAACGGTAGGTCCGTATAGAGACGGGCAATGGTTGACAATTCATTGTCTTCAACGGTTGAGAGCAGATACTTGGCCAGACGTGCATCAAAATTAGCCGTAGGCAAGTCAATACCTAGATGGCTCAAAAGGACCTTACTTCGCTTGAAATCGTAGATATTAACAGCTTTTGAAAGAGCTGCCTGGAAGGCTTCTGATTTGAGTAGGTCTGTATCTGTAGACGCATAAATCTGCTTGTCATTCCCCCAAGCAAAACCGATGATAGGTTCTATGTGATAATTGTCACCGAGGATTTCAAAATAGAAGAAATCGTCAGAGCTAAAGTAAGCTTCTGTCACTTGACTAGGCTCTGCATAGGCCACATCAAAATCCTGCGGAACAGCCTCTCCACCAAGGGCATTTTTGAACTGAACAAAGCCCATCTCGTCATAAAAGGCTGCCAATTTTTCAAGGTCAGGTCCCGTAAAGGCCGTATCATCTAAGCCAATTTCAATAGGAGACTGGGTATCAATGGTCGCCAGAGTTTTAGAAAGGAAGGCTTGCTCCTTATCATTGATGAGATTTTCCTTCATCTTGGACTTCTTCATCTCATCAATATGCTCATAGATACCTTCAAGGGAACCGTGTTCCAAGAGGAGCTTGAGACCAGTCTTTTCACCAATCTTAGTAACCCCTGGAATATTATCGGACTTATCACCCATGAGGGCCTTGAGGTCGATGAATTGCGCTGGAGTAATCCCCATTTTCTCCATGAGGTAGTCAGGTGTGAAGGCCTCAAACTCAGCCACACCTTTCTTCGAAATCTCAACGACAGTATTTTCATCAGTCAGCTGAATCAAGTCTTTATCCCCAGAGACAACAGTAATGTGATAGTCCTCACTGGTATTTTCAGCCATCTTAGCCAAGGTACCGATAATGTCGTCTGCCTCGTACTGAGCCAAGTCATAATAGGCGATACCACGTGCAGCCAACATCTCACGGATATAAGGGAACTGCTCACGGAATTCCTCTGGTGTCTTAGCACGACCAGCCTTGTAGTCTGCAAACATCTCTGTACGGAAAGTTGTTTTCCCAGCATCAAAGGCTACCAAAACATGAGTCGGTTGGATACGCTCAAGCAGGTTGTCCAACATAAGGTGGAAACCGTAGATAGCATTGGTATGAAGGCCATTATTGTTACGAAAACGGTCAATTTGATTATAAAGTGCGAAAAAAGCACGAAAGGCAACGGATGAACCGTCGATTAGGAGTAATTTTTTCTGATTAGTCATAGGTTTATTATAGCATAGATGAGAGCATTGGTTTTAATTGAAAATCTCTTGTTTTAGGGAGACTCTTTTGTAAAAATAGCTAGTCAACATCTGATGACAAAAGTCCGCCCATAAAACGACCTCAGGCATTTCCCACCTCCACGCCCCATAGGCAAATGTGCTATAATAGAAGCTATGAACACAAAGATTTTAGACCAATTAGAATTTAACAAGGTCAAGGACCAGTTCACAGAATACCTGCAGACTGAACAGGCTCAGGCGGAGTTACGTGACTTGGTACCTATGACCAATCCAGAAAGAATTCAAAATCAATTTATAGAAATTCAAGAAATGACTGAGATTTTCGTAGAGCACCATGGCTTTGCCATTGGTAGTTTGCGAGATATTTCTGAGCCTCTACGTCGCTTGGAACTGGATGCTGACCTCAACATCCAGGAGCTCATTGCTATCAAGAAGGTGCTGCAAGCTTCAGCTGACCTTGGTCGCTTCTACGCTGACCTTGAAAATGTTGAGCTCGTCGCTCTTAAACGTCTTTTCGAAAAGATTGAGGCCTTCCCAAGTCTACAAGGCAGCCTTCAAAGTATCAATGATGGTGGTTTCATTGAACATTTTGCTAGCCCTGAGTTGCAGAATATCCGTCGTCAACTCAAATCTTGCGATGATGCCATTCGCCAGACCTTGCAAGACATTCTCAAGAAATCTGGTCACATGTTGGCTGAGAGTTTGATTGCTAGCCGTAATGGTCGTTCAGTGCTGCCTGTCAAAAATACCTACCGTAACCGTATTGCTGGGGTTGTGCATGACATCTCAAGCTCTGGAAACACAGTGTATATCGAGCCACGCGCCGTTATCCAACTTAACGAAGAAATTACACAATTACGTGCAGACGAACGTCATGAGATGGCTCGTATCCTGCATGAATTGTCTGATCAACTCCGTCCACAAGCTGCTGCTATCGCTAACAACGCTTGGATTTTGGGCCACATGGACTTCATTCGAGGAAAATACCTCTATCTCCAAGATAAGAAGGCGGTTATCCCAAAGATTAGTGACAACCAAACACTCCAACTGCTTAACGTTCGTCACCCGCTCTTGGTCAATCCAGTGGCCAACGATTTGCGCTTTGATGAGGACCTCACAGCTATTGTCATCACCGGTCCCAATACCGGTGGTAAAACGGTCATGCTTAAAACTCTTGGATTAGCACAACTGATGGCTCAATCTGGCCTTCCAATTTTGGCTGATAAGGGCAGTCGTGTAGCCATTTTCCAAGAGATTTTTGCAGACATCGGAGATGAACAGTCTATCGAACAGAGTTTGTCAACATTCTCTAGTCACATGACCCACATTGTTGAGATTCTGGACGCTGCCGACAGCAACAGTCTTGTCTTGGTCGATGAGCTCGGGGCTGGTACCGACCCTCAGGAAGGGGCTAGTCTAGCCATGGCAATCCTAGAGCACCTCCGTTTGAGTCAGATTAAGACCATGGCTACTACTCACTATCCTGAGCTTAAGGCCTATGGGATTGAGACGCAACATGTGGAAAATGCCAGCATGGAGTTTGACACAGCGACTTTAAGCCCTACCTATCGTTTTATGCAGGGAGTTCCTGGTCGCTCTAACGCCTTTGAGATTGCTCGACGCCTCGGTTTGAATGAGATTATTGTCAAGGAGGCAGAAAACCTCACGGATACTGATAGTGATGTCAACCGTATCATTGAGCAACTTGAAGCCCAAACTGTGGAAACACAAAAACGTCTGGAACACATCAAAGACGTTGAGCAAGAGAACCTTAAATTCAACCGTGCGGTCAAGAAACTCTATAACGAATTCTCCCATGAGTACGACAAGGAACTCGAAAAGGCTCAGAAAGAAATTCAAGATATGGTGGATACAGCCTTGGCTGAGAGCGATAGTATTCTCAAAAATCTCCACGATAAGAGTCAACTCAAACCTCATGAAGTTATCGACGCCAAAGGAAAACTCAAGAAACTTGCCCCTCAAGTGGACCTCTCTAAGAATAAAGTCCTTCGTAAGGCCAAGAAAGAAAAGGCTGCGCGTGCCCCTCGTATCGGAGATGATATCATTGTTACCGCTTATGGTCAACGTGGTACCCTTACCAGTCAAGCCAAAAATGGTAACTGGGAAGCCCAGGTAGGTCTCATCAAGATGACACTCAAGGCGGATGAATTCACTCTTGTTCGTGCCCAAGCGGAAGCCCAACAACCTAAGAAGAAACAGATTAACGTGGTTAAAAAAGCCAAAAAGTCATCTGGCGGTCCTCGTGCCCGTCTAGACCTTCGTGGGAAACGTTACGAAGAAGCCATGCAAGAGCTTGATGCTTTTATTGACCAAGCCCTACTTAATAACATGAGTCAGGTGGATATCATCCACGGTATTGGTACAGGTGTCATCCGTGATGCTGTTACCAAATATCTCCGCCGTCATCGCCATGTTAAAAGTTTTGAATATGCCCCACAAAGTGCCGGTGGTTCCGGATGTACCATTGCAACCTTAGGGTAAAAATAGTTAAGAAAGACTGAGACCTTGTGTCCGGTCTTTTTCATATCTTACCAAAACAATGAACAAAAAAAGTCTTCCTCAATCAAGGAAGACTTCTATTTTCTATATCACACTTGTCCACAAATGCTGGATAATCTGACTAACTGGAAAATAGCCATTAATCAAGATACGTAAAACCCAACTCGATGACAAAAGCGTTTGAATGTTGTTCATAGGAACAGTCGCAAGAATATTCCCCAACATAGTCAAAGGCACAAGACTCACTAAGGTGGCCAAGACACCACCTACCACTTGGTAACGTCTCTGATCAAGTCGCTCAATTCTCACAAAATGGAAGAAAATACCAAGAAAGCGTAAGCCGTAATAGGCTATACAGTAGATAGCAAAATAAGCAACGCCCGCATAATAGACACGGTCAAGTGAAAAGATGTTCTGATCTTTAAAGAAAGCTATACTGGCATCCTTGGTTGGATTGGTATAAGGTACCCAAAGATTGATAGCCTCTCCTAGCGACCGGTAGAAATAGGCCGCCACACACATGGCGATAATGACTGAAACCACGTAATAAGCTTGCATAAAGAGGCCTCGACGGTAGCCAATGTAGAAATTCCAAGCCATAATGGCTAAGACAAGGAGTCCAATCATGCGTCATCCTCATCGTCATTTGTAGCTGTCGCCTTAACCTTGAGCTGCTCAAGTTGCTTAGCTCTCAACGTTTCCAACTCTTTTTCCATATCTTCAACTTGAATTTCGCGTTCCAACTGAGTTGACAAAGAATTGATAGCCATTAGGATAGCGATTGTTTCATTGTCAGCATTTTTCATCTGCTCTTTGATAATTTTATATTTCTCATGGGCAACACGCTCCACCTCTTCCATGAAAAGGTTGTCCTTATCAGTTGTTAGCGTGAGGTTCTTCTCTCCAAAATGAAATTTGTAACGGTTCTTATTTGCCATTTGCTTGCTAGCTGCCAATCAATGGTGGTCGCGGATTCGCCACCGCAGCTTCTCCTTATTTTATTGCTTTTATATCGCCATTTTTTAGCAAGATTCAGACACTTACTCTGAGGCGTGTTCGATACTTAAATGCCAACCCATTTTCTCTAATTGTGGAAAAAAGAGCATGGTTAGGCATTCTCTTTCTAATCATTATATCCTAAATTTTAACTTTCGTAAATTTTAGACTTTGCACTTCTCTAGAAAAATAATTTTCAGGGATTTCGAGTCTGTAAAATATCTACCAATTCTCCTTTTTTGTGCTAAAATAGATTTCATGGGCACAATCGTATTAAAAATGACAGCAGAGCAGATTTCGACACTCCAAAAGGACCTGGCAAACTATGCAACTGCGACTAAAAATCCTTATGCAAGTTTTTCAGCCAAGGTCGATGGAATAAGTGTCATCGCCTATACTTCAGGAAAGGTAACCTTCCAAGGAGCTAAGCCAGAAGTCTTGGCTAGCCGTTTTGGATACCAAGCTGAACCTAAGCATTCACCTGATGGGCAAAACCTAGCCCTAATTGGATCAGACGAAGTCGGAAATGGCTCCTATTTTGGTGGTCTAGCTGTTGTAGCTAGTCTAGTTACCCCAGCTGACCATGCCTTTTTAAAATCTCTTGGGGTCGATGATTCTAAAAATCTTAATGATATCAAGATTCGTCAGATTGCACCTATATTGGAGGAGAAAATTCCTCACAAGGCACTTCTTCTTTCGCCTAGAAAGTACAATGAAGTGGTCGGAGACGGTAAGAGTCATAATGCTGTGTCCGTTAAAGTAGCTCTCCACAATCAGGCTATCTTCCTATTGTTACAATCAGGTGCTAAACCAGATAAGATTGTCATTGATGCCTTCACCAGTGAGAAAAATTATCAGAAATACCTCAAGAATGAACGCAATAGCTTTGACTTTCCTATCACTTTAGAAGAAAAGGCTGAGGGGAAATACTTAGCTGTTGCGGTGAGCTCTATCATCGCTCGCAATCTCTTCCTGGAAAATTTGGATAAACTCAGCCAAGAGGTGGGTTATACGCTTCCTTCAGGTGCTGGTGCTAAATCTGACCAGGTCGCAGCTAAGCTTCTTCAAGCCTACGGAGATCAGGCTCTCCAAGCTACTGCTAAATATCATTTCGCCAATACCAAAAAAGCCTACCAACGCTTAAAATAACCCTGAAAGGCCTTAACTATGAAAAACAAATGGACCCAATACTTCCTCATTTTACTTCGTGAATGGGGACTCTTTATCCTCTTTATCACATTTTTCCTTTTGACTCGCCTCTTCCTTTGGCTCCCTGTCCAGGTTGACGGCCACTCAATGGATCCTACTCTAGCCAATAATCAACGTGTTATCGTTTTGAAACACACATCCATTGAACGCTTCGATATTGTCGTTGCCAAGGAAGTCGAAGACGGTAAGACGAAACAAATCGTCAAACGTATCATCGGTATGCCAGGTGATACCATTACCTATCAAAATGATAAACTTACTGTCAACGGTAAAGAAGTCAAGGAAGAATACCTCAAAGAATTCCAAGCTGCCTTTGCCAAGGATAAACTACAAAAAGAATATGCTTACAACGATGACAAGAGCAAGAGTGGATACTTCCAACAACTAGCTAAGGATGCCAAGGCCTTTACAACCAATGCTGACGGTAACACGACCTTCTCTGTCACTGTTCCTGAAGGCAAATATTTCCTACTTGGGGACAACCGTATTGTTTCCAAAGATAGTCGAGTAGTTGGTTACTTTGACAAGAGTGCTCTTGTAGGGGAAGTTAAATTCCGCTTCTGGCCACTTAATAAAATTGGTACCGTTGAGGACAACTAAAAACACTAAATAAGATAAGGTTGGGGAAACCCAGCCTTATTATGTATCTAGGAAAAACACATGCAAGAATTTTATTTTTCAGGAACTATCGAACGCGTCATTTTCGAAAACGCTAGTAATTTTTTTCGTATCCTTCTCTTAGAAATTGACGAAACAGACAGTGATTTTGAGGACTATGAAATCATTGTTACCGGAACCATGGGAGATGTCATGGAAGGTGAAGATTATACCTTCTGGGGTCAGTTAACCAATCATCCCAAATATGGTGAACAACTCCAAATGACACGCTACGAACGGTCAAAACCTTCTGCCAGCGGTCTTATCAAGTATTTCGCTAGCGACAATTTTAAGGGGATTGGTAAGAAAACAGCTGAGCGTATTGTCGAGATTTATGGTGAAGACCCTATTGACAAGATTCTCGAGGATCCGAGCAAATTAGAACAGATTCCTAATCTGTCCAAGGTCAATCGAGAAGCCTTCGTTGCAAAGTTAAAAATCAACTATGGAACCGAGCAAATCTTGTCCAAACTTTCCAGCTATGGACTCACACCAAAAGCTGCCTCACAAATTTTCAACCAATATAAGGAAGAATCGCTCAACCTTATCGAAGAACACCCTTATCTCTTGGTAGAGGAAGTTCAAGGAATCGGATTTAAAATAGCTGACCAACTGGCCGAACGCCTAGGAATTGCTAGTGATGCTCCTGAACGTTTACGAGCTGCCTTGATTCATTGTCTGCTAGAAGCTAGCATGGAAGAAGGCGACACCTATATCGAAGCCAAAGCCTTGCTTGAACGAACTATCATCCTTTTGGAAAGTGCTCGCCAGATTGAACTGGATCCTGCCTTGGTCGCTAAGGAATTAACCAATCTCATCCAAGAGGACAAGGTGCAAAATGTAGAGACTAAAATCTTTGATAATACCCTATATTTTGCGGAACAGGGCATCTATACCCACCTAACTCGTATCATGAAAGACCAACCTGACATCAGTGCAGAGGACAAAATCCAAGCAAGTCTTGAAGAGGTGGAAGAGGAGCTTGGTATTACTTATGATAAGGTGCAAAAAGATGCCATTATCAAAGCCCTACAAAGCAAGGTCTTCATCCTGACAGGTGGTCCCGGAACAGGGAAAACCACTGTTATTAACGGCATTATTAAAACCTATGCTGACCTTCATGGTCTAGATCTCAAAAAGTCTGATTTGCCTATTATTTTAGCGGCACCAACAGGACGGGCTGCTCGTCGGATGAACGAACTCACCCAACTCCCTAGTGCCACTATCCATAGACATTTGGGACTCAATAGCGAGGACGATTTCAAGACCTTAGAGGACTATCTCGATTGCGACTTGATTATCATCGATGAGTTTTCTATGGTTGATACTTGGTTGGCCAATCAACTCTTTGAAAGTATCTCTGATTCAACCCAAGTCATCATCGTGGGTGACCAAGACCAACTGCCTTCCGTAGGCCCTGGCCAGGTCTTGGCTGACCTTTTGCAGATTGATAACTTGCCTAAGGTTTCTCTGACCAAAATTTTCAGACAATCCGAGGATTCCACCATCGTTACTTTAGCTAGTCAGATGCGCCAAGGCCAATTACCCGCTGATTTCACAGAGAAAAAGGCTGACCGCTCTTACTTTGAGGCCAATGCCAACCATATTCCACAGATGGTTCCTAAAATTGTCTCTGCCGCTATAAAGAGCGGGATCGCTGCTCAGGATGTGCAGATTCTAGCTCCCATGTATCGAGGACAGGCTGGTATTAACAATCTCAATACCATTATGCAGGACCTACTTAATCCTCAAGAAAAGGCCAATCAGTTTGCCTTTAATGATATTTTCTTCCGTAAGAACGACAAGATTCTCCATCTGGTCAACGATACCGAACTTAATGTCTTCAATGGCGATATCGGCATCATTACTGATCTCATCCCTGGTAAATATACTGAAAGCAAGCAGGACGAAATTTACATGTCCTTTGATGGCAATGAGGTTATCTATCCTCGTAACGAATGGAATAAGATTACTCTGGCCTATGCCATGTCAATCCACAAATCCCAAGGGAGTGAGTTTCCAGTCGTTATCCTTCCCATCACACGCCAAAGTGGACGTATGCTACAACGTAACCTCATCTACACTGCTATCACACGCGCCAAGAGTAAGCTAGTCATGTTAGGGGAAATCGCAGCCTTTGATTATGCTGTTCACAACGAGGGGGCTAAACGAAATACTTATCTCATCCAACGTTTTGAACAAACTTATACACAAGCTGTTGATAAGTCTGTCGAGAAGATTGTTAAAAACGAGGCAACAGATGCATCCAATCAAACCAAAAAGGAAAACAACGGATCCTCAGAACCCCTTGAAAACAAAGACATTTCGGAAAATATAAATCCATCTCCAGTTCTTATTAACACTTATTCACAGCCTGTGGATAAGTCTGTTAACAAACCTGTGCAAACCGAAGAAAACTATCGTTTAACGGAAGATAATTGGTCAACTATAGATCCAATGATTGGTCTCAGTGAAGACGATATTGCTGCCTTTTTTAACAATAACTAAAAAAAGACTTGGAAAGCGACTCACTAAGAGCAACTCCAAGTCTTTTCATTTACTGAAACACTAAACGAATCAGGGCCATAGACACTATACCGACGATTACTGCATAGAGCAGATTTTTGCTCTTAAAGGCTACAATTACCGTTGGCACAGTAGCCAGTATTTCCATCCACTTAAACTGTGGCAAGTGACCAATCTTCTCAGTCGTGAGACTAGAGAGAATCAGAGCAAAGAGGATAGAAATTGGTAAGTAGTGCAAAAATCGAACAACGATATCTGGTAAGCCCTTGTATTTCACTAAAACAAAGGGGAGAACACGGGGCACCCAGCTAACCACAAACCCAAGTAGAATGGCAATGAGAATAAACTTATTGACGGCCATCACACATCACCCCCACACTACATCCAACTAAAGTAGCCACTAAAACAGCCAAAGATTCCGACAAGATGACACTAAAGCTCAGATAAGCCACAGCAATAGATAGTAAAATCAAGAATAGCTTACGCACGCCTTCACCTAACAAAGCATCTATCTGACTACTTAACAAACCTATAAACATGGCAATCAAGGCAAAATCCAAACCAAAAAGCTCAGGATTAGGAATCATGGAACCAATCAAACACCCAACAACTGATGATACAATCCAAACCAGATAGCTGAAAATATTGTTCCCATGCATCCAGTTCGCAGAAATATCTTTATGATGCACATATTCTCCCAACAAGACACCATAACTTTCATCCGTAATCAGACTACCAATTCCCAGCTGATTCCAAAGGCTTGTTTTTGTAAAAATCGTCGTTGCATGTAAACTCATCAACATGTTACGCAAATTAACTAAGAAAACAGTCAAGGTTAACTCACCAAGGCTAGCTCCTGCAACTACTAATGCACACATAGCAAACTGAGCCGAGCCACCATAGACCAAGGCACACATGAGGCCAACCTCAAGGGCCGATAGACCAGAAGCCGCTGCTACAACACCAAAGGCTAGGCCAATAGCCACATAGCCTAAGGCTGTCGGTACTGCAGCTTTTACACCTAAACGAAAGGCAGACATACTCAATTCCTTTCTAAAGGAACCTCTTACCAGACTAGTAAGAGGTTCTTCTTATTCTTCAAATCCTGCAAAGGCAAGACTTGGTTTTGCATTCAAGTCCAACTCAGCAAAATGTTTCTGATCACATTCAATGGCAGCTGCTAGGGCAATCATGCCAGCATTATCACCACAGAGACGTAAAGGCGGAATAACCACACCTACATCCGTAATTTCTTCAGCCAAACGTTCACGTAAGCCCTGATTAGCTGCTACGCCACCAGCAACAACAAGTGTCTTGACAGGATAACGCTCCAAGGCTTTCTTAGTCTTAGCTAGGAGAATATCCAACACAGCAGCTTGGAAGGAAGCACAAAGGTCCTCTTTGACTAGAATTTCTCCCTTCTGTTCTGCATTGTGATGCAAATTGATGAAAGCAGACTTTAGGCCTGAAAATGAAAACTCCAAGTGGTCTTCCTTAATCATAGCGCGTGGAAAATCATAAACATCTTTCCCTTTATGAGCCAATTCATCAATTTCACGCCCAGCTGGGTAGGTCAAACCCATCACACGCCCGACCTTGTCATAGGCCTCACCAACTGCATCATCACGTGTCTCACCAACAATCTTGTAATTTCCCGGTTCTGACACATAAACCAACTCTGTGTGTCCCCCAGACACCAAAAGGGCTAGGAGGGGGTATTCCAATTCTTGCACCTCACGCGCTGCCATAAGATGCCCAGCCATATGATTAACTGGAATCAAAGGCAATCCATGTGCCCAAGCAAAGGCCTTAGCCGCTGCCATCCCGACCAAGAGCGCTCCGACCAAACCAGGACCATAGGTTACTGCTACAGCATCTATTTGTTCAGCAGTAATGCCCGCCTCTGAAAGGGCATCCTTAATACAAAGAGTCACCACTTCCACATGGTGACGACTAGCCACCTCAGGGACAACACCACCAAAACGTTTATGGCTTTCCACCTGACTGGCAATAATATTACTCAAAAGTTCCTTCTCATTTTTCAAAACGGCAACTGAAGTCTCGTCACACGAGCTCTCCACTGCCAAAATATATCTATCTACCATTAGACTTCCTCTCGCCTCATGATAACTGCATCTTCTTGAGGCTCATGATAATAATTTTTCCGAATTCCTAGACTTTCAAAACCAAATTTTCTATAAAGTGCCTGAGCGACTTGATTTGAAGCCCTCACCTCTAAAAATATAGGTTCACTACGTTCTTCCAAATGCTTCATCAGCTGACTAGCATAACCACGCCCCTGATAAGCTTTTAAAACAGCGATATTGGTCACCTCAAGCTCACCCACCAAATTTTGAAGGGCTAAAAAACCAACAACTTCTTCCTGATCATAAACATAGAAATACTCCGTAGTATCCAAAGCCAAGTCTGCTACCACTTGTTCTATCGTCCACGGAGACTTGTCATAAACATCCGACAAAATCTGATAAATCAGTTGAGCTTGCTCCTGGCTACTCAATCTAGACGCGCTTGATGTAGTTGTCACGGTTAGTCTCCTCATGCGTCTTAAGCCAATTCTCTTCCGCCTCAACCCGCTTCAAGTAATGTGGAACAAAAGCATCCACATCAACAGAAGGCAAGGACAAGCCTAAACGACCAATTAACTGGGCTGACGGAAGACTTGACAAGATAGTTGCTTCTGGAAGGCTTTCTTTAATCTGATCCACAAAATTAGCCACTTCACCGACAAATGTCACCTTTTCAAAAGTTTTAGCTTGCTCAAGAACATCTACAAAAGCTGCATGGCAATCTGGGACGAGGGCCTGACCATTTTCATAAAAACCAACGTAAACATTATTACGACGGGCATCCATGATAGGAATCACAACACCGTCAACCGAAAGGTCTGTCAGTGCCTGTAGGCTTGAAACTCCCACCAAATCAATGTCGAGCGCATAGGCTAAAGTCTTAGCTGTTGCGACAGCCACACGAAGCCCTGTGTAAGAACCAGGGCCCTGTGCAACCACAATACGTTCTAAATCAGACGGTTGCCAGCCTGCCTGAGCAACTAAAAAATCAATGGTTGGCATTAGACTAATACTGTGGTTCTTTTTTACTGTGACAGTTGACTCTGCCACTAGTTTCTCATCTTCTAACAAGGCTACTGATAAAGCTGTGCTAGAAGTATCAAATGCTAATATTTTCATCTTTTTTCCTTGTATTCTTTTATGCTTTTCTATTATAACACAAGTCACTGTTTCCCAGAAACGAACATTTTCCAACTTTTTCCGCCATTTTCTTTATCTAGCCCTTATCTTATGGTACAATAATAGTAATTGTTAAACGAATCAAGGCTACTAGCTATTACTCATAAAGTGAATATCATAACGTCAAGTAAATCATAGAAAGATTAACTTGACCGGTTTTTTTATAGAATGGCAGAGCCTTTTGGAAAGAAAGGAAAACCATGATTTATAAAGTCTTTTACCAAGAAACTAAAGAGCGTAATCCACGCCGTGAACAGACAAAATCACTCTACCTAGATATCGATGCAGAAACTGAACTTGAGGGACGTATCCAAGCTCGTCAAATCATCGAAAAAAACACTGCCTATAACATCGAATTCATCGAGCTCCTCTCAGAAAAAGCCCTTGAATACGAAAAAGAAACAGGCGTTTTTGAAGTAACGGAGTTCTAAGACCATGGCATCAAAAATCAATCTAAAACCTGAAGAAGTTGGGGTTTATGCGATTGGTGGTTTGGGGGAAATCGGTAAAAATACCTATGGTATTGAATACCAAGATGAGATTATCATCGTCGATGCGGGTATTAAATTCCCCGAGGATGATCTTCTCGGAATCGACTATGTTATCCCGGACTATTCTTACATCGTTGAAAACGTTGATCGTGTAAAGGCACTTGTCATTACCCACGGTCACGAAGACCATATTGGTGGGATCCCCTTCCTTCTTAAACAGGCAAATATCCCAATTTATGCATGCATCTACCAGATCACGCAGTTTCCGATAAATACGGTCTGTATCGCTGTATTTATCCTCTGTATCCGGAAGGGCATAATTGATCTCGTTTTTTCCAAGTGCCAGTCTTGCAATGGCGCGGACTAAGTCACTGATGGTACGCATTACATAATCGTCCTGATATCCCATATCTGTTTCCCCTTTTTATATTTATATAACTTTTTCTCTTCTTAGCTCATTTCAGTATAGATGAAACCACCTTTTCAGTCAAGGCAAAAGCATTTATAATGGGGGTATCCGCAATGATCTGAAGGAGGTCGTGAACTTGAAAAAAATATTTGCTGCCGGTGTGATCATGAGCATCCTTTCTGTTTTGTTAAGCCTTTGCGCCAGGAAGGTAACCGGCTTTGCCCAGGCTTATTCTGTAACTATATATCCTGTCCTGAAAGGGATATTTGCGCGTATTTTCGGGATCTTTCCCTTTTCTGTATCAGAAGTAGGGCTGTATCTGCTTCTGCTCCTTTGTATTTTTTCTGTGGTCAAATGGTTTAAAACGCCATTATATCTGTTAAATGGTGCATTCTTTACAGCTTCTCTCCTGTTTTTCTTATTTACCATCAACTGCGGCATTAATTATTACCGGAATTCTTTTTCTTATGAAGCTGGTTTTGTGATCCGGACCCATTCTACCGATGAACTCTATGCTCTTTGCAGTGATCTTGTAAATAAGGTAAATGAAAATATACCAACAGAAACATCCCCATCTCCTTCAGATGCCGGGAATTTCTCTTATTTTCAGAATTTTTCCTATCTTCGGGAAATGGGGAAAGGAGGGCAGAAAGCCATGAAAGGACTGGCAGATGAGTATCCCCAGTTTAAAAGCTGGTACCCATATCCAAAGCCTCTGATCCATCCAAGGCTTTTATCTGTCCAACAGCTGACCGGCGTCTATTCTCCTTTTACAGTAGAAGCCAACTACAACAGTGAGATACCTGCCTACAACATTCCCCATACCATCTGTCATGAACTGTCTCATTTAAAGGGATATATGCGGGAAGATGAGGCCAATTTTATTGGTTACCTGGCCTGCACCGGTTCAGAAAGCAGGTCATTTCGCTACAGCGGTTATCTCACTGGCTGGGTATACGCGGGAAATGCTCTGGCAAAAGCGGATTATGACGGTTTTATAGAACTATATAAGAAATTAGATGAAAAAGCCAGAAATGACCTGGAAGAAAATAATGTTTTCTGGGATCGTTTTGAGGGAAAGACGGCAGAGGTGTCCACCAAGGTAAATGATACATATTTAAAAGCCCACAGCCAGACAGATGGTGTCTTAAGCTATGGGCGTATGGTTGATCTTATGCTTGCAGATTTTTATTCGGATGTCACTGCGGACTGATCTGTTCCAACAGATCGCATCACTGGCGACCTGCCTCTGACGGGCTTGCCTCAGAAGCCGTAGCCTTCTTCCATGCATACCGTTCTTCCAGGATGGTATCTTCCGGAAGCAGCAGGTAATTATTATCCCTGTCAGAGTCATTGATCATGGAATTTAATTCTTTTAACAGATAGCTGTCCGGCAGGTTACGTTCCCACCAGGTATAACCTTGCGAAGTTCTCACTCCTTTGGCATCAATGTTGCGGCCTGCGTAGTAATCAATATATACATCTGCGTAGGTCACTGCCATGGAGCGTTTCACATCACTTCCTACATTGTGGACTACTCCGCCGATCTGGTCTGCGATCAGCTTCTGAATGTAATGTTCCGACCAGCCCACAAAATCCAGCAGATCTGTATTTTCCTGTTCTGTACGTTTTGCCCAGACTGATACATCCACAGACTCCGTAGAATATTCCATGCTTCCGTCCTCTTTCCACTGTAAAACGCCATACTGGCAGGGCGGGATACTCATAGCATCTGTAATGATCTCCTGGATGCCATAGGCATCATCTGCTACTCCCGGTTCTGCCTTGTGCTTGCGGATCCTCTGAACATGAAGATGACCGCTTAAAAACAGGGGGATCTTATATTTCTGAAGAAGATCAATGACCTCCCCATTATTGTCCATGGCACACTGGGTTGTATACATACGGCTCTGGGCCAGCAGGTTGTGATGGGCAATAGGCAATATCTGCATCCCGTCTTCCTGGGCCTTTTTTAACTGCTCATCCATCCACACCAAGGTCTCTGCCTTGATCCGGCCTTCTACCAGGTTCTTAGGCTCATACTGGCAGGAGTCTAACATTAAAAGACGGTTTCTTTCATCTAGCTGGTAAACATAGCTTAAAGAAGCACTGTCCCGGCTGATGGCCTGATCGTAACCGTACATATGGTAAATATCATAAAATTCTTCCGGGGTAACGCTGTCTGTGGATGTTTTCTCATCTCCAAAATAAACAGCCGCATTGGGATTATTGATATCATGGTTTCCAGGGATGATCAGTACCGGAATACCTGCATCCTGAACTTTGTGAAGCTTCTCAGCCAGTTCCTTATGATTGATCTTCTCCCCGTTCATGGTAATATCACCACTGAGTACCAGTGCTGTTGGTTTTTCAGCGATCACCTGATCCATAAAAGCATCTAACAGCTGGGGAAGATATTTTACCACTTTTCCGTCGCAGCGCTCTACAAAAAGCTGAAAAGCTGCTCCGTCATCCTCTGCATCTGCGCTCTGATAATGAACATCCGTTGCCTGGATGATCCTTGGAGGCGTATAATGCTCTTCTTCCGGGACCTCCGGCCAAACCTGAGGCAATGTCTTACTCCAGCCTTTATAGCCTGTTTCCCGTCGGATATGGGTATTTTTCTCCGTCTCATTCCATAATTCATCTGTATCTTCTGACAGATCTGATCCTTCAGCCCCGTCCATTTTTCCATTTTCACGGTCTGTATCATCTGCAGACCCGTCAATTACAATATTGGTCTCTGCCGCAGCCTTAGAGGTGTACTCCGTACTGTCTCCGGCAGTTGTTATTTTCTTAAAAACGTGCAATACCCCGAAGCATACCAGAAATACAAGGGCATACATCAGGGCACTGACGATCCAGGTTTTTCGTTTCATAATTTATATGATCCCCAGCTCTTTCATAGCATAGGCGATCCCGTCATCCTCTACTGTTTTTGTTACAAAAGATATATATGGTTCCAACACCGGACTGTGATCTCCCATGGCGATACAGTTGACTGCATACTGGAACATGGACAGATCATTGCTGCTGTCACCAAATACATAAGCATCCTCTTTTGAAATGCCATAGTGTTTTAACACAAGATCAATGGCAGTTGCCTTGGAATGACCTCTTGGGATACACTCATAAAAGCCCTTTTCCCTGTCAATGACCTCAATATCCGGCATTCTTCCAAACAGCTCTTTGCAGCGGCTCTTTTCATCAGAACCAATGTAAAACTTGTCAAAATCAAAACTGTCATCTTCCCAGTAGCATGGCATTGGACAGCCGGAGAGCTTAACAAACTGTTTTACACGCTCTACCTGCGGCAGACAGGATGGTGCTTCATGCATATAGCAGCCGCCCAGACCTTCCAGTACACCGTCCAGACCGCAGTCATCAATGTCTTTTTTGATCTGCAGTCCTCTTTCATGTGGGATCACATGGTGATATAAGACCTCATCTTTTACTCTCACATAAGTACCGCAGCCGCAGAGAAATCCATCTGCATCTACCTGGGAACGGATCTCATGTAAATGCGGATACACACGGCCTGTATTGATCAGGACCAGATGTCCTTTTTCTCTTGCCTGTTTCAGTGCCTCTTTCGCACTGTCAGGAACCCTCCGCGTCTTTTCAGACAGGAGGGTTCCGTCAATATCAAAAAATAAAGCTTTTGTTCTGTTATTATTCATCATCTCTGAAAACAATGGTTCCTGTCTCCTCATCCATACTGTCAACAATAGCCAGTGACTCCAGACGGATTCCTTCGGAACGGATCAGATCTCCGCCTACCTGGAAGCCTTTTTCAATAACGATACCAGCACCTACTAATTCAGCACCGGAATCTCTTACTAAAGCTGCCAGACCTTCTAACGCCTTTCCGTTTGCCAGGAAATCATCGATAAGAAGCACTTTGTCGCCCTTTCCAAGGAATTCCTTGGATACGATAATGTCATATACTCTGCCGTGGGTAAAGGACTCTACTTTAGAAGTATAGACTTCACCAGCAATGTTCTTGGTCTGTGTCTTCTTAGCGAATACAACAGGAACATCAAAATACTGGGCTACAATACATGCAATTCCGATTCCGGAAGCCTCGATGGTAAGGATCTTGTTTACTTCCACATCCGCAAATCTGCGCTTGAATTCCTTTCCGATCTCACCAAACAGTTTAATATCCATCTGGTGATTTAAAAAACTGTCTACTTTCAGCACATTCCCCGCTTTGATCTTGCCGTCCTTACGGATCCTATCTTTTAAGAGTTGCATGTATAATATCCTCCTTATCCATTTGTTTTGAATATAATATTTTAGTTTGCTTTTGTTTCTTCTGCTGTAGTTTCAGCTTCTGTTGTTTCTTCTGGGGAAGACTCCTGGTCTGCTGAAGTTTCAGTAACAGTTACTTCACGCTCAGACAGTTTTGCAGGATTTTCTGCTTCATTGTCTGCATTGGAAGCTAAAAATCTTAATACCTTATCCTGAAGGACCTGCTCATTTACAGTATCTTCTCCATAAAGGCTTACCAGTGTATCTTTGCTGGTTCCATTTGCCTGTGCAAATGCTTCTTTATCTTCATCTGTCAGGTTATCAAGACCTTCTTTTGCTGCAATGTCTTTTACAACGATCTCTTTCTTAGCTGCTTCTTTTACAGAAGAGTAGATGTATTCCTTAAATCCGGCTTCATCCATACCATTGGCCTGAGCCATCTGGGAAAGAGTCATTCCGTACATCTTAGCCTGGTTGGTATACTGCTTTAACATCTGATTGTAACGCACAGATAAACCGTTTCTGGAGAACTTGAAATCGGAGTTATCGATAATGTCCTGAAGAACATCCTGCTCCATTTCCTGCTCTGCTGTCTTCTGCTTCTGGGCTAACAGGTCAGCACGGATGCCTTCCTTATACTCATCTACAGTCTGGTAATCAGAAGTTCTCTGTACAAATGCATCATCTAATACTGCATCCTGCTTTTCTTTTACAGCATTTACAGTTACTTCAAATACAACTGCCTGTCCTGCTAAAGACTCTTCTCTGTAATTTTCCGGGAAAGTTAAATCCAAGGTCTTTGTCTCACCCTTCTTTGCTCCGACCAGACCGTCTTCAAAACCGTCGATCATAGATCCTGAACCAAGAGTCAGATCCTGTCCTTCTGCGGTACCGCCGTCAAAAGCTTCTCCGTCTTTTGTTCCCTTGTAGTCGATGTTGACGATATCGCCGTCCTGCGCAGCTCTGTCCACTTCTACTTCATTTGGATTTTGCTTCAGATTGGTCTGGATCTTCTGGTCTACTTCATCATCTGTTACTTCCGGAGCTGCTACATTGATCTTTACTCCTCTGTACTCAGAAACAGTTGCAGAACCAAGGTTTACATTTGTGGTGTCTGTGCTGCCTGCGCATCCGGTCATCAGAACAGCTGCAGTCAGACCGCATAAACATAATAATTTCAGTTTTCTCATTGTTGCATGTCCTTTTCTTTTCTTTCTTTTCGCTTATTTGTTCTGTCAGGAACTTTTTGTCCGTCCCTGGAAAACAAAAACAGACTTTCTTTAAGCGTTGTACATAGTTATACCATACACCGTCGGGAAAAAAAAGCCCTTACAATAAGTTTTATGACGCATAAAATGCCTTAAATGCTTTATATGTATGGTAAACGTCTAATTTAGAAGCAAGTTCAAAAGGAGCATGCATGGAAAGGATCGGCACACCTAAGTCCACTGTATCCACATCCATATGAGCTACAAACTTGGCAATGGTGCCGCCGCCGCCTGCATCTACTGCGCCAAGCTCGCCTGCCTGCCAGTAAACACCTGCATCTTCCATAATGCCGATAACTTTCGCCATGGTCTCTGCACTGGCATCATTGGAGCCGCCTTTTCCTCTGGCGCCTGTGTATTTAGTGAGAACACAGCCTTTGTTGATGTAGCTGGAATTGCGCGCTTCATATACATCCGGGAAAGTCGGGTCATAAGCTGCATTTACATCAGAGGACAAGCATAAGGAAGCCTTTAATACGTCACGTACCGCAACCTTCTCCATAGAAGCAAGATCTTCTATATAATGAAGGACATAATCGGAATTCAGACCTGTATTTCCGTCAGAACCTGTCTCTTCTTTATCTGTAAGAATGGTCACTGTGGTGTGTTCCGGCTTTTTCGTATCAATCTCAGCAGTCAGCGCTGTGTATGCACAAACACGGTCATCCTGGCCATAAGCGCCTACCAGACTGCGGTCTAAACCGATATCTCTTGCTTTTACAGCCGGTACCAGTTCAAATTCTGCGCGGAAGAAATCTTTTTCTTTCATACCGTACTGTTCATGAAGCAGTGCCAGGATAGAAAGTTTTACAGCGTCCTTGATGTCTTCTCCTTCATATGGAAGAGAACCTAAAACAACGTTTAATTCTTCTCCCTTTAAGCCTTCCCGCAGCGGGCGCTCATTCTGCTTTGCAGCCAGATGTGGCAGCAGGTCTGTAATGCAGAATACAGGGTCATCTTCTTTTTCACCGATGCAGATTTCCGTCAGTTCCCCGTTTTTCTTTGCAACAACGCCGTGAATAGCTAACGGAATAGTTCCCCACTGGTATTTGCGGATACCGCCGTAGTAATGAGTCTTAAAGTAGGCTATATCTTCTTTTTCATATAATGGATTTGGCTTTAAGTCCAGTCTTGGGGAGTCAATATGAGCTCCATTGATATGCAGACCTTCGGATAATGGCTTTTTGCCAAAGGTAGTTGCAATAATGGCTTTTCTGCGGTTTACATAATATACCTTATCTCCTGGTTCATAGGAAGCAGTGCGGTCAAATGGCTTGTAACCGGCCTTTTTTAACATGTGTACAGCTTCTTTTACGCACTCGCGCTCTGTTTTTCCTGCGTTAAGGAACTGTTTGTAGCCTTCACAGTATTTGAAAGCTTTTTCCTTGTGGTCTGGTGCGTCTTTTCCAATATGGGGAGCAGACCAGGTAAGCTGCTCCTGTAATTCCTGTGCTTTTGTTTTCTTGGACATGGGATCTTCCTCCGTAAATTAAGTAATACTCAGCCGCCTGAGGGCGGAGAGAAACATTAGTATATACTTCCCGCTAAAGCGGGAAAACCGGGACCAACTCCCGTTGAAAACTATAACTCAAAAGTTCGGACTCTGGGCTTCGGTTTATCCCCCGACTGCGCCCCCATCTTTTTATGCCTTGCATCCATAAGAATGGCAGAAACCTGGGCATCCCCCAGTCCTGCTGTAGCCTGGATCATCTGCTCTAACATCTGGCTGTCCGTCTCTTTTGCCTCTGCCAGCCAGGAAAGGATCTCTCTTTCTCCCCGCTCTGTCAGGCCTTTTGCTGCTTCATCCGGATGTTTTTTGATGTATTTCCAGTATTCTTCTTTCCATTCCTCTGTCAGACCTTTGGGCCAGTAGAGGCGGTAAAGGGCCATGCGGCATACAAGGGCCGGGCTTTCTAAGATCTCTGCTGTTGGCAGCAGTTTGTCATATTCCCAGAACTGAAAATCAGTTCCGTTAAAACAATACCGGTACATATGACCGCAGCCATGCATTTCCCTCATAATGATACGGGCAGGAGTATTTTCTATGGACTCCTCAAAAAACTCCGGAAAGATCAGCTTTGCCAGAAGTTTCCCTTCTTTATCCCGGTAATCTACAACCAGCATCTGCCGCAGTTCTGAAAGTATTTCTTTAAAACTGGATTTTTCCTCTGGAAAGATACGGATATCCAGTTTATTTATCTGGGTACAGCCTGTAAATACTCCGGCCCCCCAGTCTCTCACTGTACTGCAGCAGGAAAGATTCTTTAAATGGAAACAGTTATAAAAGGCATAGGCCCCTACTTTTTCCAGATGTTTCGGCAGCGTAAGTTCCTCCAGGGCTTCACCGCACATTTCCGGCTCTCCTTCGTATTCTGCCGGCGGCTGTTCTCTTCTTCGCACAGTCTGGGAGAATGTATATGTATCCAGTTCTGTTACCGGAAGTCCTTCTATGGTGTCCGGTATCACCAGTTTGTTATCTAATGTGTAGCAGCGCCCCACACAGATCCCTTTTGTTGTCTTTCTATATAATACATTCATGTAATCAGTTTAATCAGTTTCCCTTATTTTTTCAACCCCATTTCCAATAAGGTCTAATTAAAAAAGCTGCTTCCTGTTCATGCATTGCATGACCAGAAAGGATAAAAGCACCAAAGCTAAGGGCCAGTCCCTCTGTCGTGCCCAGTCCCAGAAGGGATGTATAAGTGATCGGCAGCAGGAAACCTGCCACACCTGTAAGTCCTACAAATGCTCCTACTACCAGATTGGCCATTGTTACGATCAGACAGAATGTGATACCTGTGATCATGCTTCTAATTCCTCCATGTATTTCATCGCTTCATAAAGGATCTTTTCCTCATCCAGTGTAAGAACTTCCCGATCCTTCATCAGCAGTCTGCCATCTACCGCCATATCGCAGACGTCAGACGCAGTAACACATTCTAACAGAGTATTCACCAGATTACCAGTAGGATATAAATGAGACTGCATGGTATTGATGGTAATAAAGTCCGCTTTTTTGCCTTCTGCGATCACACCGCCCTCCTCTTTCATCAGGCGGTATCCCTCTTTTGTAGCCATGGAAATGATCTGAGCTGCAGACATGATAGCCGGATTGCTCTGGGCAACGCCGTGTTTTACGTTCATCACAGAACGGAAGATCTTCATTTCATTCCAAAGACTTAAACCACCGTGAGCAGCACCGTCTGTTCCAAGTCCTACGCAGATTCCATCTTCTAAAAGTGCCGGTGTCTCCGGAACTCCTTTTCCACAGTTGCTGAACGGACAGTGGCATACTTTTACGTCACGCTCACGCAGCAGTGCTCTTTCGTGAGCCGATACCATGATACTGTGGGCACCGATAAAGCGGTCGCTTAAAACATGGAAAGAGTCCAGATATTCATAAGGACGTTTTTGGAACCGCTGAAGGAAGAAATTCACTTCTCCCGGATATTCATTCATATGGGCCTGTAAAAGAGCCTGGCGGTCATCTGCATGCTCTGTGATCAGCCGGATGGTCTTCTTTATAAGATCAATCTGACCAGACAGCAGTTGCAGGATGAAACAAGCATCAACGTAAAAACATTAAACCGTACCATCAGCCAGTTAAAAGAAGAGGGATTTATTTCCCTGGAAAAGGGCAAGATCTGCTATTATAAAGAAAATTATAAAAAGGCTGTAACATGGCTGCAGGAGGCGCGGCGCAGATAATATTCTCTGCTACCGCCCCTCCTGCAGCATTTTTTCAAATTCATGTGCTGGGACCGGATGGGAAAACCAGTATCCCTGTACTTCATCACACATGGTATTTCTAAGGATGGACGCCTGTTCCGGCGTCTCAACTCCCTCACATACAATATGATAACCAAGACCTTTTAACAGGTTGATGATCTCACGAAGGAAGTAAATCCCCTTATGAGTAGTCTCACAGTTGCTGATAAAGGCCCGGTCCACTTTTACTGTGTTGACCGGAATATCAATGACTGTATTCAATATGGAATAACCGGCTCCAAAATCATCTAAGGCTGTCCTAAAACCGACAGTCTGTAACTTTGCAAACAGCTGCTTTACATGGTCATAATCAGAAACTGTAGCTGTCTCTGTTAATTCCAGTTCTATAAGAGCCGGGTCCACACCGTATTTTTCCAGGATGGTTGTATAACGGTGAACGGTATCACTGTTCTGGGCATGAAGGGCAGACGCATTGATGGAGATCAGACGCTGCGGGATCCCCTGTTCCTTCCAGTTTGCCAGAAGCTTTACCGTTTCCTCAAACATGTAAAAATCCAGGTCAATGATACGGCCGTTTTTCTCATAAACAGGGATAAAACTGTCCGGCGGCAGGATCGTACCATCTTCCCTCTGCCAGCGGACTAAAGACTCCGCACCTACGATCTTTCCTGTTGTCAGGGAGAAACGTGGCTGGAGATAGATCTTAAATTCTTTATTTTTTATTGCTTTATCTAAGCCAATGGCAATTTCATTTTCCATATTCTGGAGATCCGCCATGGTCTTATCATATACACATACAGTCTCAGGGGAATTATCCTGGATCTGGCGTCTGGCATAGTTGGCCGCATCAATAGCAAACGAAGCTCCGTCGCAGTCTTTTTCTACTTTGTATACACCGGTGCGCAGGCGCAGCTTTGCTTCCGGATATTTTCTCTGCTGCCGCTCAATAAATCCATTATTGATACGCTTAATGGCTTCTATGGAACCGTTATTCCATTTTTCCTCAAAGAAGAGAATGAACTGATCTGCGACCACCCTGGTAAAATGGGCAGTATTGCGCTTTTTTAAAGTATCAATAATATAACCGGTAAATTCCCGCAGCAGCTGGTCTCCTGCTGCATAACCGTATTTCCGGTTAAAATATTTAAAGTTTTCAAGATCTGTGTAAACTAAGAGACAGCTTTTTCCTTTTCCGGAAGCGATCACACTGTCAACCTCTTCCCTGAAACGGTTAAAAGAAAGCAGACCTGTAACCTGGTCATATTTAGGATAACCGGCACAACCATTACAGGTTGCCTCTTCTTCCCGGTACTGTCCCAGTTCCCGTTCCAGGCGCTCTTCCTGATGCCACTCCCCGGTTACATCAGTGACCATGCCAAAGAGGATACAAGATCTACCTTCTTCTTCATCTTCTTCAATGGATACAGTCTCCAGGCGCTTTCTGGAAACATAGCCGTCATCATCTACTTCACGGATATCAATGGGCCCCTTAATACGCCCACTGTAAAATTCAATGGCTTTCCAGCGGTCATCCGGGTAGATCCTGGTCTTATCCCTGAGATAATCACAATACTTCGGTATTTCCACTTCTACTTCCAGCTCTTTATTGTAACGGATCAGAGTATCTGTTTTTATATGGTATTCAAATATAATGACACCGCTTTTCTCCAAAATAGCGGAAAGATGCTTCAACATTCTTTTGCCGGCATTCTCTTCCCTGCGCCCTGGCATCTTCTGTACCTCCTCTTTTCTTAAGTACTTTTATCATTATTCCTACTTTACCATACTTATACTTTCTATTCAAGTTGAATACCCTTAATGCTTCCTTGGCATTTTTGCCAAATTTTTCCAATAATTTTCTAAAATATTTTTTTAGAGAAATTCCTTCACCATGATCTCTGCTTCATCTAATTCAGCAATAGCCGGCAGTATCTCTTCCGGTTCCCAGTCCTCTGCCAGGATAAAAAGTCCTTTATAGATACTTTCCATAATACTCTGGAAATGTTTGTCTTTCCCTTTTCCGTTTTCAATAACTTTAAAAGCATCCCTGCCTGTCTTTTTCAGCCCGGAAAACAGACGTATCTTAAGAGAGCGCACCTGGTCCGGTCCGTTCCAGAGGCGCTCCATATCATAATCATCTGTATTTCCGCATTTTGCCACACAGGTAGCACAGCCCGGGGCTACTGCCAGTTTTTCTGCCCTTACCTGTTTTAACTGTTGGGCAAGTTCTTCCTCACCGGCATCCGGTCTTGCCAGAACAGACAGAGCACATGTTACTACCCTGTCTGTATCTTCTGTCTTTAAATGACTGTAAGTTGTCCTGGCAAGTCCGATCAAAGCGCCTGTAAGGATATCCCCTGGTCGTTTCTTTTCTGCGGACTCCATATCTTTACTCCTGTTCTGTTGGAAATACAACAGTCAACAGCATTTTAAAGGACTCTTCTGCGTAAACAGCGTGAGGAACCTTTGCCGGCATGATGAGGACATCACCAGCACAGCAGAAATGCTCTTTTCCGCCTACTGTAAATTTTCCTTTTCCTTCCAGTACCTGTACCATAGCATCGCCGGTGGAGTCATGGGTACTGATCTCTTCGCCCTTATCAAAGGCAAATAAAGTTACGCTGACTGCCTTGTTCTGAGCCAGTGTACGGCTGACGATCTGTCCCGGCTGTACAGTTACCTGCTCTGCTAACGGAAGTACGGTTTCGTGTTCAATGTTTTTAATAAATGCCATTTTAGTTTTCTCCTGCTACAAACTAATCTTTTCCCCGCCCATCGGGCGTGAGACATGTCCTAAACGTTAATCCAGTATCTTACCGTCAATAGAAATGGTCACTACCTGCCATGGAATAAACTTTCCACTGTTCTTTAAAGCCTTGATAGCTGCCTGCTCTAAACCGCCGCAGCATGGCACTTCCATGCGCACTAACGTAACGCTCTTAATATCATTGGCTGCAATGATCTCTGTCAGTTTTTCGCTGTAATCGCAGTCATCTAACTTTGGACATCCGATCAGTGTTACTTTGCCTTTAACAAAATCCTTGTGGAAGTTTCCGTATGCATAGGCAGTACAGTCTGCTGCGATCAAAAGCTTTGCCTGATCAAAGTATGGTGCCTTGATCGGTGCCAGTTTGATCTGTACCGGCCAGTTGCTTAACTGGGAAGTAACTGGTGCTGCACTGGAAGTATTTTCTCCTTCCTGAGCTGTTTCTTCGCTTCTGCGGTTCATCTGGCGCATACGGGTGCCAGGACATCCGCCTGCAGGAGCCTGATGGGCCGCTGCTGCCTTTTTCTTCTTATTTTCAAGTACTGCTGCCTCATCATATGCAGCTGCTTCTCTTTCTATAAAGGAAATGGCACCTGCCGGACAGGCCGGAAGGCAGTCTCCTAAACCATCACAATAGTCATCTCTTAATAATTTAGCCTTGCCATTAACCATTCCAATGGCACTTTCGTGACAGGCCTGGGCACAAAGGCCACAGCCATTACATTTTTCTTCATCAATATGAACGATCCTGCGTATCATTTTTGTACCTCCTTGACATTATATAAGGAATATACTACAATCACCTGCAAATGTATGTTGTTCTGACAACAAAAGGAGAGAAAATGGATTATAAACTGTTGGAAAATGCACCCTTATTTAAAGATGTTCCCCCTGAAGAGATCAATGTTATGCTCCAGTGTCTTGGCACAGAGGAACGGGATTATGACAAAGGTGAGACCATCTTTCATGCCGGAGATGTCATCCACAATATCGGACTGGTGCTGACCGGCCGGGTACAGATTGAAAATGATGATGTCTGGGGCAATAAAAGTGTTATGGAAAGTGTTGGTCCCGGCTTTGCCTTTGCGGAAAGCTATGCCTGTCTTCCCGGGGAACCCCTTATGGTATCAGCCATTGCAGCAGAACCTTCCCATATCCTGTTTTTAGATACAGGACGGGTACTGACCACCTGTCCTTCTGCCTGCACCCACCACAACCGCCTGATCCAGAACCTGTTATATATCTCTTCCCAGAAAAATCTAAATCTGTCCAGACGGATCTTCCACACCTCTTCCAAATCCATCCGTGGCCGCCTGTTATCATACCTTTCTTTTCAGGCCTCCAAAGCAGGCAGCCGGGATTTTTGTATTCCATTTAACAGGCAGCAGCTAGCTGACTATTTAAGCATTGACCGAAGCGCCATGTCGGCGGAACTTGGTAAAATGCGAAAAGAAGGGATCCTGGAGACAGATAAAAATCACTTTGTATTAAAAACGGACCTGCTGTAGCGGCAGGTCTGCTTTTTGTGCCAACGATGCGCACTCTTTTTTATCTTCTGGCTTCTCTTGTTTTTTCGATCAGCCTTCGTATTCCTTCTTCCGGATAAGAAAGCAGGGCTCCAAAGTCTGCTGCCAGCTGATAGCGTTCTTCCTCAGTTCCTCCGCACTGGTTTTCCAGCTCTTTCTGGCGTTTTTTCAGTTCCAGATAGGTCTCATAAACGTCCTGAGTACGGAAAAATAAATAATTATATTTGTCCTGATTTGCCTCTGCCGGGAACAGATCTGTGATCAGCGCCTCATCCTGTGGATGATAAAGGATCCCATATTTTTCACAAAGCTTCTTTACCTGGGGCAGATAAGAGTCTCTTTCTGCTTTGGTGTCACATGGATGGCTCATTGCCAGCTTTTTAAGGCCGGACGCCACCATTTCACAGAAGCAGTCCATCACACCACACTGATAGGAATAATTGTCAATGGGCTGCTCCTTTTCTGCTTCCTCTAAAAGCACATACTCATCCTTGTCCAAAGACAATGGTATTCCCGACGCGCTTGTAACATTCACTCCCCCATACCAGGTACTGTCCACCTGAAAAACGTCACCAACCTGGTATTCCGCAGAATACTCATCATTTTTGCGAACGATCTTTATTTTCTGTTTTTCCATAAGTAGTTTTATCTCCTTGTTGTAACTTATCTTTTGCATTCACATAAATCCTGTTTGACGCCATCTTAACACATTCCCAAACAAACCTCAAGAGCAGTGAAAAAGCGGTTGCCACAGCCTGATTTCTCATGTAAAATGGGCTTATCTGTGCTACTGTTGATCATATGTACTCTTGGAAGTTTCCGAGAGCATATTTATTTTATAAGGAGTTTTTGAATGAGTATATTAAATGTAGAACATTTAAGCCACGGTTTTGGAGACCGGGCTATTTTTCAAGATGTGTCTTTCCGCCTTTTAAAAGGAGAACACATTGGTCTTGTAGGTGCCAACGGTGAAGGTAAATCCACTTTTATGAACATTATCACCGGAAAGCTGATGCCGGATGAAGGCAAGGTAGAGTGGGCAAAGAACGTAAATGTAGGCTATCTGGACCAGCACACAGTCCTGGAAAAAGGAATGACCATCCGGGAAGTATTAAAAAGCGCCTTTGCTCCTCTTTTTGAGATGGAAGAGCGGATGAACCATATCTGTGACAATATGGGGGATGCAGACGAAGATCAGATGAATGCCATGATGGAAGAGCTTGGAACCATCCAGGACCTTTTAATGGCACATGATTTCTATGTGATCGACTCCAAAGTAGAGGAAGTTGGCCGGGCTTTAGGTCTGGATGAGATCGGTATGGACCGTGACGTAACAGAGCTTTCCGGCGGTCAGAGAACCAAAGTCCTTCTTGGAAAGTTGCTGCTTCAGAAGCCGGATATCCTGCTTCTTGACGAGCCTACCAACTACCTAGACGTACAGCACATTGAATGGTTAAAGCGCTATCTTCAGGAATATGAAAATGCTTTTATCCTGATCTCCCATGATATCCCATTCTTAAACAGCGTTATCAACCTGATCTATCACATGGAAAACCAGCGTCTGGACCGCTACGTAGGCGATTACGACAAATTCCAGGAAGTTTATTCTGTAAAGAAGGCTCAGTTAGAAGCTGCCTATAAGCGCCAGCAGCAGGAAATCGCTGAACTGGAAGATTTCGTTGCCAGAAACAAAGCCCGCGTTTCCACCAGAAATATGGCTATGTCCCGTCAGAAGAAACTGGATAAAATGGAAGTGATCGAACTGGCAAAAGAGAAGCCAAAGCCAGAGTTTCATTTCCTGGAAGCCCGCACTCCAGGCAAATATATTTTTGAGACCAAGGATCTGATCATCGGCTATGACGAGCCCCTTTCCCGTCCTTTGAACCTGACTATGGAGCGCGGACAGAAGGCCGTCCTGGTAGGTGCAAACGGTATTGGAAAAACCACTCTTTTAAAGAGTATCCTGGGACTGACACCTGCTTTAAGCGGTTCTGTGGAACTGGGCGATTATCTGTCCATCGGATATTTTGAACAGGAAATGGCTCCCGGCAATACGACTACCTGTCTGGATGAGATCTGGAAGGAATTCCCGTCTTATACCCAGTATCAGGTGCGCTCTGCCCTTGCAAAATGCGGTCTGACCACAAAACACATTGAAAGCCAGGTCCGCGTATTAAGCGGCGGTGAACAGGCCAAAGTGCGCCTGTGCAAACTGATCAACCGTGAAACCAATGTCCTTCTTTTAGACGAACCTACTAACCATCTGGATGTAGACGCAAAAGAAGAATTAAAACGTGCCTTAAAGGCTTACAAAGGAAGCATCCTTCTCATCTGCCATGAACCGGATTTTTATGAAGGTCTGGCTACCGATGTATGGGACTGCAGAGACTGGGCACTGCGTTTATCATGATCTTACCACGATCATAAAAGGCTGCTTTCAGATCATTTAGATTGAATGACCTGAAAACAGCCTTCTGTTATTTCTGATTATCTTTTATTTTTGGGAAATATCTTCAATAAAACCTTCTCCGAATACCTCCTTCACATCACTTACAATAAGAAACGCCTGCTTGTCATATTCCCGGACAATATCCCGAAGCCAGATGATCTCTTTTCTGGGAACAACACAAAACAGCATGTCCCTTTCTGTTCCGGAATACATTCCTACTGACTTTACAGCAGTAACACCTCTCTCCATATTTTTCATGATCGAGCCTGCGATCTCTTTACTGCGTTCAGAAATAATGATCGCAAGCTTTGAAAAATTCAGACCGTCTAAAATTCCATCTGATACGCGGCACACTGCATAGATCGCTATCATCGCATACAATGCTGATCCCAGTCCAAATACAGAAGCACCTGCCAGTACTACCATTGCATCAAGAACCTGCATGATCTGAGATACAGAATATTGACGGATCTTCAGATGAAGCAGGGCTGCAAGCATATCCGTGCCCCCTGTAGTGGCATGTACTGCAAATAAAATCCCTGTTCCAACTCCGGAAAGAATACCGCCAAATAAAGCTGATAAAAAGATATCATCTCCGGCAATGGTCATTTCCGGCAAAACATACAAAGAAACTGACAAGGACACAGTTGCTATAAATGTCCTTTTAATAAAATTCCATCCTTTCAAACGCCAGGCAGCCAGAAATAATGGAATATTCAGCAATGTATTTGTCAGCCACAAGGGTATATCAAACAGACTTTTGAATATGATCGCCACGCCGGATACTCCGCCGGTAACAAGGTTCACAGGATCATAAAGGTTTTTTATTGCAAACCCCATTAAAAATGCTGCAAAAATAATCACTGCGTAACAAGCCAATTCAGTTTTTACTGCCCTGAAATCCTTCATTTTTATTTCACCATTTTTCTATCTGATCCCAGTCAGATTTTTTATGCGGACGTTCCCACATATATTCTTTAAATTCCCCACAACATGGGGTTCCTTTACATACCCAGATGCGGCGGTCTGTCACATCCATAAGGATACACCCAAGCGTACTGATCCGGTTCAGCTCTGTCTTTCTGCTATCACCGTGTCTGCAAACACTGAAAGGATATCCAAAATGATCCTTAAAAGCATCCTTTATATCTTCCATGGTGACTGCACCTGCTTTAGGCTGAAGATGTTTTAAAATTCTCCTGTCACGATATAAAGTTCCCCCCAGAGCATCCACCTGGTATGCATAATGAGGATGGCGGATATGGTTACTATGGGCTATCAGGCCATTTTCCGGATACAGCACCAGCTGTCCGTCCTTTAGTTTTTCAAATCCCATGGCATCACCACCGCAATAAGCTGCCACATAATACATTGGAAGCATCGATTCCGCTCCGAATATCTGATTCACTGCATCAACATAACGATCCTGTTCCAAAAATTTACGGCGGATAAATACAGATGGGATTCCAAAAACTTCAGGATTATATGTTTTTTGCAGACTGTTGACTCCCAGGGCAATTCCTGCCTGGTTCATGCCATATCTGGCAAGCTGTCCTGCCTCTGTAACGATCATCAGATCCGGACCGTCATCTCTAAGAATCTGTAAGATCACGGTGCCATATTCCTGCCATGTGTAAGTGTCCCAGTTCTGTGCCAGGATCGTATGTCCATTAGCAGAAGCATCCGGCAATACTGCAACGCTGGAACAGCCATCCAGTTCCTCCTTATCAGAAGGGGGTCTGCGTACCAGAGTCATAGCCTCTGACCGTGAATTTAAGGTTAAAAGGTCATCAAACTCTACATCTGCGCCCTGGGCGATCCCTTCTAATTCATCTAAAAGTTCCGGTGAGTAAGAATGGATAAAAGGAAGAAATTCTTTGGATATCACTTTTGCTTCATCCCAGCTTACCGCCGTGTGCCCGCCATTAAAAAACCGGATATAGCGCTCCAATACTCCCTGTATCAGTTCTTTACATTGAACTCCATAATCTACTCCACGTTCTCTGTGGTTTTTACCACGGATAGTGAAAACAGGCATCTCCATATTATTCTCTCCTCTCTTTACTTGATAAACATAGTAACACCAGGGCCAAGAGGCAGGTTAAATGCCCACCAGACACCTAATATGAGCAGTTCCGTGATCATAGTCGCTATTGCATATGGCATACAGCCTGCAAAAACCGTTCCCATACCCGGTGTTTTACTCTTGTCTGTATTATACTTACCGAGAAGTCCTACGATCAGTGCCACATCAGAAGAGATCGGTGCGATCGCATTGGTAGCAGAATCTCCGATGCGGTATGCTACTGTAGTTAAAGCCGGGCTAAAGCCGATCGCATAAAGCATTGGGATCAGGATCGGTGCCAGGATCATCCACTTTGAAGATCCGGAAGTCATAAATAAATTTAAAAATGTAGAGAAAAATACAATAAATACAATAAGGCCAAATCCATTGATACCTGATGTTTTTATCCATTCAGCGCCTGCAGCACCTAATGCAGTCGGAATATTAGATGCATTAAACAGGTAAATAAATAAGGAGGCCGGAAGTGCGATAACCATGAAATTAACCATGGAATTAATACTGCCTGCAAGCATCTTAGGCAGGGAATTCCAGTCTTTTAAAGCACCAGTTGTACGTCCATAGGCAATTCCTGTAACCATAAAGAATAAAAATAACAGTGTTAACACACTCTTTAATAACGGAGAGTTGGGAACAAGGCTTCCATCATCTGCACGGAAAACAGAATTTTGCGGAATGCATATGATGACCAGTAATGCCAGGTAAATAACTGCTGCGATCGCTGTATTCCGGAGTGCCTTATGCTCCAGGGGAGATAAATCTTTATCTGAAGAGCCAATCTGGATAAGACTTAAATCCTTTGCTTCACCGATAAAGCCTCTGACAAATTTTGTTGTTACCAGGGTAAATACCAATGTCAGGACAATGGCGCATGCAAACATAAAATACCAGTTCTGGAGTACATGTACAGTAGAGGTGTCAATTCCCAGAGAAGAACATACAGATTCATTGATACCACTTAACAGTACATCCAGATTTCCAACAAATACATTGGCAGACATTCCGGCATTACCTGCCGCATATGCCAAAATAATGCCCAGCCACGGATTATACCCCATTGAAGCAAATACCGCCGCTGCTACTGCTGTACAGCCTAAGATACCTGCATTAGAGGCTGTATTTGCATTGATCGCAATAAATGAAACAATGGCAAATACAAATGCGGGACGTACACCTGCGATCGTTCTCTTAATAAACGCACCGAACAGTCCCACCTGTTCTGCCAGTCCGATGGACAGCATCAGCAGGCCCATCATCATCATTGGTGAAAAGTTATAATAAATACTGTATAAATTCTGTGTTACATAATTTATGGTCTCTTTATTTAACAGGTTCTTTATAGTAACTGTTACAATTTCCCCGCCTGTTCCTTTGGAAGATGCACTTTCATAAGTCACAGAAACACCTGCAAATATCACAGAAAGAACAATTGCCACCACGATCAGGATCGTAAACAGATAAAATGGATGCGGCAGTTTATTACCAATAACCTCAACACCATTAATAAACCGGAAAAACAACCCCTTTTTTTCTTCTTTTGTCTTCTCCATACCTGATTCTCCTTTACTTTGTTTCATATACGACTTCTCCGCCAACAACTGTCTGCAGGGAGCAGATATCTTTTATTTCTTCTTCCGGGCATTTCATATAGTCACGGTCGATCACAACAAAATCTGCCAGTTTTCCCGGCTCGATACTGCCTTTTAACTGCTCTTCAAATGCTGCGTAGGCCGCCCAATTTGTATAAGAGCGCAGTGCTTCCTCCCGGGTCATTGCTTCCTGTGGATGCCATCCTCCTTCCGGTTTTAAATGCTCATCTTTTCTTGTTACCGCACAATACATGCTTAAAAATGGATTGCAGCTTTCTACCGGTGAATCCGTTCCGTTTGGTAAAGGATTTCCCTGGTCGATCAATGTTCTCCATGCATATGCACCTTTTATGCGCTCTGCTCCCAGACGTGCATCTGCTACATTTTTATCCGTCCGTAAAAATACAGTCTGATGAGTAGGTATAACCCCCAGTTTGCGGAAGCGTTCTATGTCTTCCGGAGCAATGATCTGGGCATGCTCACTTCTGAGTCGCGCATCTTTATCTGGAAGCTCCTTTAAAAGCTGTTCATATACATCCAGGCACTGACGGTTAGCTGCATCTCCAATTGCATGGCACCAGGTCTGGAAACCAGCCCTTCGCGCCTCATACAATACAGAATACAACTGGTCATTTGTCCACTTTCCATTTCCTTTATGACCTGGCTGGTCTTCATAGTCCTCTAACATCCATGCACTTCTGGCTCCTAAAGATCCATCAAGGGATATCTTATAGGCTCTGGCTGTAAGACGATTGTCATACATACCAATGCGGAGTCCCTTCTTAAAGAATTTTAAAGAGCCTTCCATCAGTTCCTGGTAATTCGGACGTCCCAGTACACGCATACTGACATAGATCCTTAATTTCAGACGCTCTTTTTCATATAATTCCTGCCATGCTTCCACCCACTCTTCCGGTGAGCCGGCATCCTGAACAGATGTTAAACCATTTGAAAAGAATTCCTGCTGGGCCAGCAATACGATCTTCTGGATCTGTTCCTTTGTATACGATGGTATCGCTTTATTAAATGGATCCTGCGCCTGATCAGTAACCACACCAAGGAGACTTCCATCCTGCTTATGTAAAAATTCTCCCCCTGCTGGGTCTGGTGTATCCTTTGTGATCCCTGCTGTTTCAAATGCCTTTGTATTCGCCCATGCAGCATGTCCGCAGGCTCTTGTAAGGTATACCGGTGAATCCGGCGCCACAGCATCCAGATCCTCTTTGCTAGGAAATGATGGATCATCCCATGTATCATTGATCCATCCCCGTCCAATGATCCACTCTCCTTTTTTTGCACTGCTGTAAGCATCGGCAACCATGTCCAGGATCTCCTGCTTTTGTTTCGATACCAGATTCAGGTTCAGCTTCATAGCACCTGTATTGGTAATGTGAAGATGGGCATCGATCAATCCAGGCAGTACTGTTTTTCCCTGAAGATCTATGATCTTCGTGTGTTCATCACAATTTTCAAGAACCTCCTCTGTACTACCAACAACACTAAATCTGTCTCCCGACACCCCGAATGCAGCGACTGTGGAAAATTTATCATCTGCAGTATAAATATTCCCTTCAGTCATATAACCGCCAGCTCTAAAATCAAATGCAAAATTATCTGAAACTTCAACAATATCTGGACTAATTTGAGTTTCTTTAAGGGTTGCAATTTCATGGATTGGAAATGCCTTTGCCATAATTCCATCTTTTTGAATTACATCCATAGGATTTTTTTTTGATTGCTGTACACCATACGCTGTATCATTTCTATAAGCAAAAATAAAAGTTCTTCTTCGTCTTTGAGCTGCTCCATAAAGAGCTGCATTTACTACTCTCCACTCTGCTGAATACCCCAATTCAAAAAGGCAGGCTAAAATGATACCGAAATCTCTTCCTCTTTGTTTTGCTGGAGATTTTAAAAGCCTATCGACATTCTCAAAAATACAAAAAGGAGGCTTCTTGGCAATTAGGGTATCTCGAATCTGCCACCAAAGTACACCTTTTTTCCCCTCAATCCCTTTTGAAGATGCCAATGTATGTGCTACACTATAATCCTGACAAGGAAATCCTCCAACAAGAAGGGTATGATCTGGAATATATTCTTTTTCCATTTCGCTAATATCTTCACCCGTATGAAATTCCCCTCGAAGATCTGGTGAATCTGAAAAATGAGTAACATAGCACTCATGAGCCCATTGTGTTTTGGCTCCCGGTTCCCATTGCGAAAACCATTTTGTCTTCCATCCAGAATTAAGGCGATCAAATCCTAGCCTGAAGCCACCTACACCTGCAAATAATTCGCATATTGTTTTATCCATAAGTCCTCCTTGACGCAAGCGTCATCTCACTTTTATTTCTATGATTCATATGTTAGCACCGCAAGCCTGCGGATCGAAAATCACAGATTAAATCATTATATCATATTCATACATTCATATCAAATTTTTCACATTTATTACACCTTAATATCAAAGCAACAAAAAGCGACAAAATTTTCTCATTAAAATCATTGTCGCTCTTTGCAAATATTCATCATAAAAACAAGATGTAATCAAACTATCAAAATCCATTTTTAATCATTATCACTACCACGTATTTCGTAATATATTTTTTTCATAACTTTCTTAAGCCGAGTCCCATCCCTCAACCCCAACCGATAAAAGAAATGCTCAGCTTCCGCACCGCTGTCAAAAATAGCATCGCAGTATGCCCGAACTGCCTGTTGTTTATCCTCTGGAAGTAATGCTACCGCTTCCTCATACTTTTGCTCCACATCATCCTCGCCATCCAGTTTTTTCCCGGCTTTCATCTGGCTGAATGATAAAATCCACAAATCCCTTTAATGCTTCCTCTTTCATCCTCATACATCCCTTTCTATCTCACATACCAGACGTTCATAATCCAGAAATCCCCGGATATACATTTCCCGGCTGATATAGGCTTCTACTGCATGTCTTGCCGATATGATCCGGTCAATAATCGTCCAGAACTCATGACCGTATTTCTCTATGTATGGCTTCAATTCATCCATCGTTTTCTCGCATTCCCCTTCCAGTTCAATCAGTTGAGGATCAATCCGTAAATATGCCTCAAGCCTGATCTCATTCCAGTCGAAGTAGCTCTCCACTAATTCTCTTTTCATAATCGTGTCCCTTTCTGCCCTCTTCCTATGTAAAAGAGCGAATCCATTCTGCTAAAAAGACGATTCCCGCAATCACAATTTCAACCGTACATGGCAGGAGATAAAACAGAAAGCCAGCCAATACGATTTTCAGGCATTCCCCGGAACTTTCCAGACCAAAGCCATAGCTTAGCAGGGCGGTCAGAAGAAAAATTCCTGCAATTACCCGGAAGATAACTGCTGATATTCCTGCAAGGAACTCCACAAACAGTCTTATTACTACCAGAACAGCCATCACAGGCAACAATATTATTCTTAAAATAAATCGGATGGCTTTCATCCTGTTTCTCCTTCCTATCCGGCATTCTTAACCAGATAATTCTGATACTTTTCAAGTACGGAATCCGTCACACCGTTTTTGTAGATTTTCCGAATATCTGTGATCTCTTCATCCTTTAAAAGTTTCAGCCATTCCAGAAGGTCTTTCCGGCTGTTGGCGAAATTACAGCAACGACCATCTGCGTATTCAATTCGGTATCTCATAAGCATCCCCCTATACATAGACCAGTTGTGTCAGGATTACTTCATCCACTCTGTTGCGGATGTTATTTACCCTGCGAAGCCATTCCATCTGGTCTTTTCCCTTTAATTCCTCTGTGACACCCTCTGCTTCCATCATCTGATCCATCATGCTGTCCCTGCGTTCCACGCAGATTTCATTCAGGTCAGCCAGATACGTCCAAAGCTTTCCTGTCAGCATAAGCTGGGAATACAAAGCCTGCCGGTAGTCTTTCAGAAAATTCCTGCGTAGGCTTCCATAGAAACCAATATCTCTGGTTTCTTCCGCCACACGAATCAACGGGATATAATAATCTCCCACAAGGATATAATCCAGTCCGTTCTTTTCATCATGTATCATCGGTTTCAATTCTTTCATGTATTTACCACCCCTTTCTTTGGTTCTGCAGCCGGAAGCATCGACACTGGAACAAACACACCTTTCGTAATATCTTCCTGCCGGATTGCTTCCTTCTTCGCCTCGATCTCGGCTTTTCTTTTTTCTTTTACTTTGTCTTCGTATTCTTTCTGTTTTCCATTTGCCTTCCGCCTCAGATAATTCTGGTGCAGCCTGTCCTTCCTGGCTTCCCGCTTTCGTAATTCTTCTTCCTCTTCCGGTGTCAGCTGGACTTCTCCAAAATGCGGTGGAAGATACCTTCCCACAAAATTAAAATAAATCTCAATCTCCTGTGTGGTCTGCTGGCTTCCTTTCCTGTCCCTCTCATGCACCAGAATCTTTTCCACGAACTCATTCAGCATATATGTGGTCAGTTCATCAAAATTCTGATATTTGTCCACCAGTGCAATAAATCTTTCCGCAGACCGTCTGCCATTTTCATATCCGGCTACCTCTGCTTCCAATTCTGAAATTTCCGCTGTCAGTTCTTTCTGTTCTTTGGAATACTGCCCATCAAGGACTGCGTAACGTTCGTCCGGCAGCTTACCGAGGATATTATCCTCATATATTCGGCAGATCAGTTTTTCCAGTTCCTGCAGACGCTTTTTCGCTTCTGCTATCCTGTTTTTCAGCCTCACGATTTCACTGGACTGCTGGGAATTCTGGGTTGTCTTCACTGTCTCAATGAACTCTTCCCGGTTCAGATGGGAATATTCTGCGATAGCTTTCAGCAGGTCTTTTATCAGCTCCATCACAATATCCGCATTAATCCTGTGCTGTGTCGGGCAGAGTGTTCCAACCGGAACCTTGCTATATGCAGAACAGGTATATTGTGGATTCCTTTTCCCATTA
>OGYH01000559.1_pt1 | contig 39146 bp, 35 predicted proteins | sample 1576511 | NCBI WGS metagenome assembly OGYH01 (sample SAMEA3541522, study PRJEB24748) | human gut metagenome | biome: human gut; feature: human-associated habitat; material: faeces | place: China | collected 2012
GCCTGGAAGAAGATATCCGGGTTCTGTGCAGAACCTCTCTGGCATGGATGATTTGGATTCAATGCATGGTTTCTGAATTCATCTACTGCATCCATATCAACCAGGTCTTTCAGATCTTCATAATCCCATGTCTCAATCTTCTGAATCTCATGAGATGTACGGAATCCATCAAAGAAGTTGATGAAAGGAAGTTTTCCTTTTAATGCTGCGCAATGTGCAACTGGCGTCAGGTCCATAACTTCCTGCACGCTTGATTCGCAAAGCATTGCTGCTCCAGTCTGACGACAGGCATATACGTCGGAATGGTCTCCGAAGATTGACAGCGCATGGCTTGCAAGGGCACGTGCTGATACGTTGAATACGCCCGGCAGCTGTTCGCCTGCTACTTTATATAAGTTAGGAATCATCAACAGTAATCCCTGAGATGCCGTAAATGTCGTTGTAAGAGCACCTGCTGCCAGCGAACCATGTACCGCTCCGGCTGCACCTGCTTCAGATTGCATCTCTGTCACCTGAACAGTTTGTCCAAATATGTTTTTTCTACCTTCGGTAGCCCACTCATCCACGTGTTCTGGCATAACAGATGATGGGGTGATTGGGTAAATAGCTGCAACTTCGGTATACGCATATGAAGCATGAGCTGCTGCATGGTTACCATCCATGGTCTTCATTTTTCTTGCCATTTTTGTTGTTCCTCCTTAAAATATGATACAAATCATTGTAATTTGACGTGTGTAATTATTATAGTCCCTAACCCCTTAAAAGTCTAGTGATTCTTGGCTTTATTTTGTTCCTTTTTCCATACATCTGCTTCTTTGGAGACCGTCTGGATGCCCCCTGCGACACCGTATTTTCTTGACAAAAATATATCTATCGGTTATACTGTAAAAGAGGATTGAATTAAGCGAGGATGCTCTCACAAAACTTGTGAGAGCATCCTTTTTTAATTCATTGCATCTCAAATATTATAGAGATTGGGGTGTTTTTATGAGTAGTAATGAAGCAGGTACTGGAAAAAGCACGAAAGAGCATGCACAGTGGGGGTCGCGTTTCGGGTATATCATGGTAGCCGCAGGCGCTGCTATCGGACTTGGTAACATCTGGCGTTTCCCATATCTTGCATATGGCGGAGGCGGGGGCGTATTTATCGTCATTTACATCATCATGGCTGCCCTTATGGGATATCCGCTGATCAAGGCCGAGAGTGCCATCGGCCGTTTTGCAAGAGCCAATGTGGCCGCTTCTTTTGGCGCAGTAAAGAAAAAGTACCGATTTGTCGGCTGGATCGCCATTCTTTGTACGACTTTGATTGATATGTACTATGTCATCGTCGGAGGATGGGTTCTGAAATATGCAGTCGCCTACATTATCGGGGAAGATTTCGGCTCCGACACGCAGGTATTTTTTGACGGATTTACCGCATCCAGCGTCGAGCCGCTGGTCTATACGGCAATCGTCATGATCGTAGTTGCCGTTCTATTGTTCTTTGGCATCACCAACCTGGTAGAAAAAGTCACCAAGATCATGATGCCTGTCTTGTTCATTCTGCTGGTTATATGCGGCATATGGGCTGTATTTTCTACGCCAAACGCTGCCGAAGGCCTCAAGTATTATATTATTCCGGACTTCAGCAAGATGAGTGTAAAGGTGTTCGCTGACGCTGCCACGCAGGTATTGTTCTCCATCGGAATTGGCTGGGGAATCTTCGTAACTCTGGGCGCAAGCCTTCCAAAGGAAAACAACATCAAAAAGGACTCTGTCTGGATTGCAGTCTGTGACACGGTGGTTGCATTGACCGCAGGCTTCGTTATCATTCCTTCCGCCTATGGCGCAGGTGTAGATATGGCCAGCGGACCTTCTTTAATCTTCGTGGTTATGACCCAGATATTCTCCAAGCTTCCGGGCGGACGGTTTATTGGCATCTTCTTCTTCATAGCATTGCTGTTTGCAGCGCTCTCCACATTGTTTACGATCATCGAGATCCCAAACAAGTGGCTGGAAGAATCCACGCATATGTCCCACCGGAAATCAACGACGATCACCTCCCTCATCATCTTTGCAGGCGGTATCATCGTATCCCTTGGGTTTGGAGTTCTGAGCAATGTCCAGCTTCCATTCCTGGATGTACATGGAGTGGCATACTACAACATCTATAACTGGCTGGATACCTTTACCGCTTACATCCTTCTGCCTCTTGGCTGCCTGCTTACCTGCTTCTATGTGGCAAAGGTATGGGGCTTTAAAGATTTCGAGAAGGAACTTACCGTCAATGGAAGAGACGGAAAGTTCTCACAATTCCAGAAGGTGGTATACGCAGTCATCGTACCGGCGCTGATGCTGGTCGTAATCTTGAACTGCTTCGGATTTATTAACTAAAGCAAACGATCATTTATAAAGGCGTCCCGGAAACGATATCTTCGTTATCCGGGGCGCCTTTTCTATTGTTATGATCTAATGAATCCCAACTGCTGGCTTATCCTAAATAAACAACTTCCTCCTGAGGCTTTTGCGCGGGCTCCATTCCGATCAGATGCAGCACCGGCTGCTCATTTCCAAAAGATACTGCTGGCTCCCATTCAAATCTTGCACGCAGGCGGATCCATTCATTTTTCTTGAACTCGATCTTCTCGTCGGATTTGCAGGGATATCCATAAAAACGGATGTCAGCGGCGCAGCAAGTCATGATCTTGCGGACCGGAACAAACATCTTTTCATCCATGCCCCTGGGCCTGAACGCCTGGGCAGTAAACTCGATCTCTTTGTGCAGATACAGATCCGGATGGTCATATGCGTCGACATACCAGATGCCAAAATCACCATCTTCTACAACAATCTTGTCTCCTTTTACATCATAAGGCAGATCCTCCGCCGATGGCTGAATAATCTTTCCATCCATTCCCTCAAAGATAAGCTGGGCCATAGGATTCTGCACCTTTAAAGCTCGTCTGAATCCAGAACGGTCTACTCCGTCCGGGCAGCGGTTTACTACGATCAATTCCGATTCCGCCAGCTGCTCCATCAGCATATTACGCATATTGGCCAGATACATGTCCAGCGTTGTTCCATCCACGGTAGAGTACACCCCCTGCAGTTCCCAATTGCGGGGGTATTTGATGGATAGCAGATCCTCCAGCTTCCACATGCCATTGTATTCGATGACAACCTGGGTCGGATGATAATTCTTCTCACAGTTCTTAAAGAACGCAGAATTTAACTGTTCAAATTCTTCCACCTTGAGCAGGATCATCTCCTTGCTGTCCAGATATTCCTTGGAGTATTCTTCCTCCCCTTCTTCACACAATATCAGCAGTGTCAGTCCCGGCTCGATCCACTCCTGCTCCATCAGCGTCTCCTTCACCAGCGTAGTCTTGCCGCTGTCCAGAAAGCCTGTACACACAAACACCGGTGTTACCATATCGTCCCCTCCTTTCTCCTCTTTTTCTTACTTCAAATGGAACAGGACCAGAAGTTCCTCTTCTTTCAAATCCGTTCCGATTACGCATAGACGTCCCGTATAATCTGGCTGTCCTTCTCTCACCTCATACTCCTGCGGCACAAGATCAAACTGCCTCCAAGAGCCGTCTGACATCTGGATAATTCCTTTTGACCGAAGCACTGTACCATAGGCCTCCGTCTCCGATAATGCCTTCAGCATGAAGTCCAGTTCTTCCTCCGTGTACTTATGCGCCGTCTCCCTTCCCCAGCTGGTAAATATCTCGTCCGCATGGTGATGCTCATGGCTATGGTCATGACCGCAGCATTCCCCATGACCGTGGTGATGCTCATGACCGCACTCTTCATGCTCATGGTGGTGATGCTCATGGTGGTGATGCCCAGGGCTGCACTCCTCGTGCTCATGGTGGTGATGCTCATGATCGCAGCATTCTTGTCCGCATGTCTCTTCCAGCAATCCTGCCAACTTGCTTCCCTTCTCCAGAGCATGGGCGATCGCCTCTTTGCCTAGCTGCTCCCAGGGCGTAGAGATGATGGCCGCCTCCTTATTCTCTTCCCGCAGCATATGAACGCATTCCTCGATCTTATCATCGCTCATGGCCTGCGTACGGCTGATAACGATGGTGGATGCATGCTCCACCTGATCTTTGAAGAATTCTCCGAAGTTCTTCAGGTATAACTTGGCCTTCTTTCCGTCTACAACCGTAATTCTTCCATCAATCTCAATATCCGCGTCTTTTTTTACATCTTCTATGGCCTTCACGATATCGGATAATTTCCCGACTCCCGAGGGCTCTATAATCACGCGGTCCGGCTGATACTCCTCCAGCACTTTTTTAAGGGCCTCGCTGAAATCCCCCACCAGCGTACAGCAGATACAGCCGGAGTTCATCTCTGTAATCTCAATTCCTGCATCTTTTAAGAAGCCGCCGTCAATGCCAATCTCGCCGAATTCATTTTCGATCAGCACCAGTTTTTCTCCCGCGAATGCCTGATCGATCAGTTGCTTGATAAATGTGGTCTTTCCTGCTCCCAAAAAACCGGAAATAATATCTACTTTCGTCATCCTTATTGCCCCTTTTCTATTTTCATTCATTTAATGATATACACATCCGACACATATAGTAACACAAACTCTTCCAAGTTTCCAGTTATACCCAGTCAAACTATAACGGCAGTATTCCCAGTTCTCTACTGAAAATACTGCCGTTTGCATAAATGATTATTTTTCTCTTACAGCACCCCGCCTATTGATAAGAACAATGGCGCAAATACCAGTGATACGATCGTCATCAGCTTGATCAGAATGTTGATGGATGGGCCAGAAGTATCCTTAAACGGATCACCTACCGTATCTCCTACAACCGCCGCATGGTGCGCGTCGCTGCCCTTGCCGCCATGGTTGCCGTCTTCGATAAACTTCTTGGCATTATCCCATGCGCCGCCCGCGTTAGACATGAAGATCGCCATCATAACGCCGGTAACCAGCGCGCCGGCCAGAAGTCCGCCCAGGGCCGCAGGCCCTAATAAAATTCCTACTACCAGGGGCGCAAGCACTGCCATAATTCCAGGAACCAACATCTCTTTTAATGCCGCGGTGGTAGAAATTGCAACGCAGGACTTATAATCCGGCTTCGTTGTCCCTTCCATAATGCCAGGCATGGTCTTAAACTGGCGTCTTACTTCCTCGATCATCTGATAAGCCGCTTTGGACACCGACTGCATCGTCATGGCAGAAAACAGGAATGGAAGCATGCCGCCGATAAACAGGCCGATGATAACCCTGCTGTTAAGAATGTCGATATTCTTAAGCTGCACAGCCTCTGCATAAGATACGAAAAGCGCCAAAGCCGTAAGTGCAGCTGATCCAATGGCAAATCCTTTGCCCATTGCCGCCGTCGTATTTCCAACCGCGTCCAATTTATCCGTAATCTTGCGGACTTCCGGCTCAAGCCCGGACATCTCCGCAATGCCGCCTGCATTGTCAGCAATCGGTCCATAAGCGTCAACCGCTACCGTAATGGCTGTCGTAGACAGCATTCCTACGGCTGCCAGAGCGATGCCATACAAGCCGCAGAACTGATATGCCACAAAGATGCCGGCGCAGATCAATAGAATCGGAATCGCAGTTGACTTCATGCCGACTGCAAGGCCGCTGATAATCGTCGTTGCAGCACCTGTCTCGGACTGCTCTGCAATCTCTTTAACAGACTTATAGTCTCCCGATGTATAGACTTCGGTGATGATTCCAATCAGCAGGCCGACAATAAGGCCAGCCACGATTGCGATAGCCGCATTGAAATCCCCGAAGAAATACTTACTGAATATAAATGCTACGATCAGTACGATCACGCTGGATGCATAAGATCCCATTTTAAGCGCTTTGTGCGGATTGGCCTTCTCATCGCCTTTTACGAAGAAGGTCCCAAGGATGGATGCCAGCAGGCCGCAGCCTGCGATTATCAATGGAAAGATGGCTCCCGCCACTTTAAAATATACGATTCCCAAGGTCAGCGAAGATATAAGCGCTCCTACATAGGACTCGAAAAGGTCCGCGCCCATTCCGGCAACGTCGCCTACATTGTCGCCTACGTTATCAGCGATAACGGCTGGATTACGAGGATCATCTTCTGGAATGCCCGCTTCTACTTTACCCACGAGGTCCGCGCCCACATCAGCCGCTTTGGTATAAATACCGCCGCCAACACGCGCAAACAAAGCGATGGATGAAGCTCCAAGGCTGAATCCTGACAATACGTCCACATTCTTAGTAATAATATAGATGACGCTCACTCCAAGAACGCCAAGGCCTGCCACGCACATTCCCATTACTGCCCCGCCGGAAAATGCGATTGAGAGCGCTTTGTTCATTCCGCCTTCTTTGGCAGCATTTGCAGTTCTGACATTTGCCTTTGTAGCAACCGTCATTCCGAAATATCCTGCCAGAGTGGAGAATAATGCTCCCACAACAAAGCAAATGGCAGTTACCCAGTTGCCAATGCCAAAGCCGATAAGAACGAATAATACGACGACAAAGAATATAAGAATCTTATATTCTGCCGTCAAGAAGGCCTGGGCGCCTTCGCTGATTGCAGCTGCAATCTCCTTCATCTTGTCTGTTCCTGCGTTTTGCTTGCTTACCCTTGCTGCCAGCAGGGCCGCGAACAGCAGGGCTGCAATGCCCAGCACCGGAACAATGTTTAAAAACATCTCCATAATTAAAATCCTCCCACAGATTTATTGTAATTCTTATATTATCATAAAAATGTGGATTGTATAGTGTTTTTTTCAGATTTTTTCAGAATTCCCAATTTTTTTGCACATTCCACAATTTTTTTTGCAAACTTTGGTAAAAAGACAAGTGAAGAAATTCCTTCTTTTGTTCAGTATATTCGCCTAATATTCTCACAATTAATTTTTCATATATTTATACGACTTTTACTTGCTTCGTGCACGGTCATATTCTATGCAAACCAGCACAAGTCCTTCCGGAGGCGCCGTCACTCCGGCCTGGGTACGCTCCTTTGCTTCCAGGATTTCCTTCACCTTTATCGGCTCATAGAACCCTCTTCCCACCCGGATCAGAGTGCCTGCGATAATCCGAACCATATTATAGAGGAATCCATTTCCTATAATCCGTATGGTAATATCCGGCCCTTCCTGCTCGATCTTTAATTCTTTCACTGTCCGGACCGTATCTTCCACACTGGTCCGAACATTGCAGAAACTGACGAAATCATGCTCGCCCAGGAGATAAGCCGCTCCTTCCCTCATCTTCTCTACATTCATAGGAAATGATACGAAAGTGCTGTATCTGCGCTTTAAAGGGTTGGGTACCGGCGCGTTATAAATATGGTATTCATACGTCTTAAGGATCTCATCCTGATATCTGGGATGCCAGTCCAATGGAACTTCCTTTGAACATACAATCACAATATCATCCGGAAGCCGCTGGTTCAGGGCATAAGCCATCCGCTCTGCCGGAATGGAAGACTCCGTATCGAATACAGCCACATTGCCTAATGCATGCACTCCGGAATCGGTCCGGCTGGCTCCAATCACATGAATGTCTTCCCCAGTCAGTTTCTTTAACTTTTTATTCAACACCTCTTCAACCGTAATTCCATTAGGCTGAATCTGCCAGCCGCAGTAATCTGTGCCATCATAGGCTATGGTCAGTTTAATTCTTTTCAAAAGGCACCGCGTCCTCCTTATCCATGTTCCGTCCTGTCATCAGAATATCCAAAGATGCAGCGGCACGTACCTTCCAATAAAGAATACCGCTACCACATATGCCACGACCACGATATATGCCATATGGTCTCTTGACTGATACTTCAGGGGCTTCATCTTGGTTCTTCCCTCGCCTCCGCGGTAGCATCTTGCCTCCATAGCCATTGCAAGGTCATTAGCGCGCCGGAAGGCCGATACGAACAAAGGAACCAGGATAGGAATCATATTTTTAGCCCGCTGAATAATATTGCCGCTCTCCAAATCAGCGCCCCGGGCAATCTGTGCCTTCATAATCTTATCTGTCTCTTCCAGAAGTATGGGAATGAACCGCAGCGCGATAGACATCATCATCGCCACCTCGTGCACAGGAACGCGGATCTTGTTCAATGGGTGCAGCAGTTTCTCTATTCCATCCGTCAGTTCATTCGGCGTCGTGGTAAATGTCATAAGTGAAGAGCCTATGATCAGATAGATCAGCCGGATCGCCATATAGACAGCCGTTCGAAGTCCGCCTTCCGTAATGGTGAATATCCAAGCATGGAACAGCACCTCACCGTCCCTGGTCAGAAACAGATTAAACAATACCGTTATCATCAGCAGCATGACAATGGGCTTAAGGCCTTTGACAATGTAGGAAAATGGTACCTTTGACAGCCGTATGACGGCTACCAGGAATACGGTTGCCACAATATAGCCGGGTATACTTTTAAATAGGAACAAAGAGATCAGGTACAGAAGCGTGGATACCAGTTTCACCCTTGGATCCAGCCTGTGCAGCACGCTCTTTGCCGGATAATATTGTCCGATTGTAATGTCTCGAATCATTCTTTTCTCTCCAGTGCCTGCATGATCTCTCCGGCTGCTTCCTCCACCGTGGTTACGTCCACCTTCACAGGAAGCCCATGCTCCTTAAGATCATGCATGATATATGTGACCTGCGGCGCCGCAAGCCCAACCTTTTCCAGTTCCTGATAATGCGCAAATACTTTCTTCGGCTCATCATTATACATGACAGAGCCTCTATTCATAACGATAATGCGGTCCGCATATCTGGCAATATCCTCCATGCTATGGGACACAAGGATGACCGTCATATCGCTTTCTTTGTGGAGATAGGCGATCTGGTCCAGAATGTCATCCCTTCCCTTCGGATCCAGCCCCGCGGTAGGCTCGTCCAGCACCAGAACCTTAGGCCGCATAGCCAGCACGCCGGCTATTGCCACGCGCCGCTTCTGTCCTCCGGACAGTTCAAAAGGCGAAGACTTATAGTACTTTTCCTTAAGTCCTACAAGTTTCAGCGCCTCCAGCGCCCGCTCCTTGCATTCTTTGGGGCCAAGTCCCTGATTCTTAGGTCCAAAGCACACATCCGTCATCACGTCTATCTCAAACAGCTGATGCTCCGGATACTGAAATACCAGGCCCACCTGATTCCTGAGTTCCCGCATGTTATAGCCTTCCTCATATATATTCTCATCATTATAGTACAGTGCGCCGCTGGTAGCTTTTATAAGGCCATTCAGATGCTGGATCAGCGTAGACTTTCCCGAACCGGTATGCCCAATGATTCCAACAAACTCCCCATGGGGAATCGTCAGGGAAATATCCTTAAGCGCATGCTTTTCATATGCCGTTCCAAGGCTGTAAACATAGTTAAGATGTTCTAATCTAATTGACATAATGCTTCCACCAATTCCTCTTTCCTAAGAATACCTGACGGGATATCCAGCCCCTGCTTCTTAAGCTCATCTGCCAGGATTGTCACCTGGGGGACATCCAGACGGTATTTCTTTAGTTCGTCTACCTGGGAAAATACTTCCTTCGGCGTTCCTTCCATTACCACCCGCCCGTGATCCATTACATAGATCTTATCCGCATCTATGACTTCTTCCATATAATGGGTGATGAGAATCACCGTAACTTTCTTCTGCTCTCTCAACTTCTTCACTGTCTTAAGGACTTCCTTGCGGCCTACCGGATCCAGCATGGCAGTCGGCTCATCCAGCACGATGCACTTAGGCTCCATGGCTACCACGCCGGCAATCGCCACCCTCTGCTTCTGTCCCCCTGAGAGTTTATTCGGTGAATGGTGCCGGTACTCTATCATGCCGACAGCCTTTAAGCTTTCTTCTACACGCTGCCAGATCTCGTCCGTAGGAACTCCCAGATTCTCCGGGCCGAATCCTACATCTTCCTCTACCACGGTTCCAATGATCTGATTGTCGGGGTTCTGGAATACCATGCCGGCAGATTGGCGCACGTTCCACAGTTCAGACGGATCCTTCGTATCCAGGCCATTCACCCATACCGTGCCCTCTGTCGGAACCAGAATTGCATTGATATGCTTAGCCAGCGTAGATTTCCCGGAGCCGTTATGGCCCAGAATCGCTATGAACTGCCCTTCCTTTACGTCGATATCCACTTCGTCTATCGCTCGTGACTTGCCGATCACATTGCCTTCCTCGTCCCGCTTCTCATATTCAAATATCAGTTTATCTGTCTGAACCATATCCATGGATTCCGCCTCCGACCTGTGTATTTTACTGTTTCTTATTGTACGTTATCGCTACGCATTTTGCAAGGTGCAGAATTCACCACCACAATACCAATACTAACCAGCACCAGGGCCGCAAGATTCTGTACCGTAAATATATCTTCTCCCAGCAGAAGCGCTGACAGCGTCACTCCGAATACCGGGATGCTGAATCCGAAAATGGTAACCTTGCCCACCGGATTATATTTCAACAATTCTGCCCATAAGGTAAATGCGATTGTTGACAGCAGAACAAGGTAAAAGAATAGCGCGGATGATCTGGCGTTAAATCCATACATGCTGCCGCCCGTCAGATAGCCCGCAATCATCAGCACCGCGCCTCCAAACAGCAGCTGAAAGGCGGTGATTGTCATCGGGCTTTCCCTGTGGGATATCAGTTTCATCGTCACAGAACTGATCCCATAGGTGATCGCGCACAGAAGGCTGATTCCCTCTCCCTGGAATGAAAATCCGCTGCCCCACGCGCCCGGCACCACATTGATGACGATTACGCCCGCGAATCCGATCAGGCAGCCTATGGCTTTCTTCCAGGTAATCTTCTCTTCCTTCATGAGGAAATGGGCCGCGATAATCGCAAAGAAGGCATTGGATGCATTGATGACGGAACCCTTGGCCCCAGTAACGTGGGCAAGTCCGATATAGAAGAACACATAATTGATCGTCGTCTGCAAAAGCCCCTGCCCGAATACATAAGGAACGGAAGACCACTTCATAGTAATCAGTCTTCTCTCCAGCATGCTGGCCACCGCATATGTCAATACGCCCGACAGGAAGAAGCGGTAGCCCGCAAACAATATCTGGCTGCCCGCCCCCTCTATATGAAACATCTCATAGCCTATCTTTACACAAGGAAATGCGCTGCCCCATAAGGCGCAGCACACCAATGCCAGAAAGACTCTGGCCGTCGTATTCTGATAAAACTTCTCCATTATGCCCTCTCTGGCTCCGGATAGTCCTGGCCCTTGGTATCTACCGTTACCTTTTTCATCCTCTGTGCCTCCAATGGCCTGTCATTGTAGTCTGTAGGCGTATCCGCGATTTTATTCACTACATCCATGCCCGTGATAATCTTTCCAAATGCTGCATAAGAGCCATTCAGATGCGGAGAATTCTTGTGCATGATAAAAAACTGAGAGCCTGCGCTGTCCGGATGCATTGCTCTTGCCATAGAAAGGACGCCTTCCGTATGCGCCAGGTCATTGGCAAAACCATTCTGTGCAAATTCCCCTTTGATATTGTATCCCGGGCCGCCCGTGCCGGTGCCTTCCGGACATCCTCCCTGAATCATGAATCCACTGATTACGCGGTGGAAGATCAGTCCGTCATAATATCCCTTCTTCACCAGCGAGATAAAGTTATTTACCGTGTTCGGTGCAATCTCCGGATATAATTCTGCCTTCATGATGTCTCCATTTTCCATTTCAATCGTAATAATTGGATTTTCCATAATTTACTTCCTCTCTTTTTTCAAATATTTAAACCGTATTATCTATTGTAACGGATATTTTTCCATTCGTAAAGTATCTTGATTGGAATGATATGCATAGAATCAGGAATACTAATCAAGACAAAGTAAGACAGGGAGGATGATATGATGAAAAAATGTAAGATATTGGGGACTGCCGCGGCCATGATGCTGGTATTCGCGCTTGCAGGGTGCGAAAACAATACGGATGATGTGGACGCCCTCAAAAAACGGGTAGACCAGATGGAACAGGAACTGGCTGATATGGAGATTAATAATAATCTTGCCGAATCCTCTCAGGATAAGGCTTCTATTAATGAAGTTTCCGCATCCGATGACTCTATCGCATCTCTTACCCAGGCTGTGGATGACATGGTGTCAAAGGCCAACGAAGCAAAGCCAGACGGTACTGAAGAGGAAAAAATGGAACAGTTCTTTACCCTCAAAAAAGAGATGAAGAGTATGGACAGCCGTCTGGATGCCTACGAGGATTATCTGGAATACCAGTACCGCCAGGAAAAACTTTCCCGGAAAGAATACCAAAGCCAGGATCAGGCGCTGGAAGAACTGGAAGATAAGCTGGACGCTGCCGAGGACCAGCTGGAATGGACCTTCGGCATAGACGACTAGGCAAAAAGATGCCGGAGCATCCATGTGCTCCGGCATCGCTTCCATCTATTGCCCTATAATGCCGTCTTCAAAATAGAATCCGTCAAAATCATACTTATAGACGCGGTAAATAAACTTTTCCATATCCATCTTATAACTTGCGATCAGTCTATGATCCTTGTCATACTCGCCAAACATACCTTGGAATCCTGAATCGATCACCGTATTGTCCCCTATATCCTGGGCGCTGCTTACATAGCCTGAATAGGGAACTTCAAAGGAATCTGCAAGTTTAAAGGTTCCTGCATTCTCGTCCACCAGATACTTATAGTAATAAGAAGAAGTCCCCTCCTTGGCGCTGTTCTGTACAAGTCCCACCGCAGCCCAGTCAAAATCCAGCCTGGTTTCGCTGATTCCAATATTATTGTTAAACATATACAGATAATACTGTCCCTCCGGCAGGCTATCATCTTCTACATAGGCAACCGAGTGCTGCCCGCCATGGATGGTAAACTCTCCATCCTTTGCAAACACCAGGCTTTCATACTGCGTCCCTGTCCAGAAGGACTTCTCTGCGATCATATAGCCCAACGTTGGAGTTCCATAGATATCATTGACCCTTATAATAGAGGAAGTCTCCCTCGAGCTTAACAGCACAGATCCGTTGCCCATCCACAGGATCGTATTGATATGCATCCAGTCCAACTCTCCATCTTCGCTTCTTTGGCATTCCGCCTTGTATTCCCCAAAAAGAGCGCCAAGATCCAGCACTTTCGTGACTTCTCCGGAATTTACGTCCAGCTTGACCACAACATCTTCCGTGCTGTCCTGCTTCTTATCTGATGCCAGAATCAGCATATTGCCGTTGTCATCAAATACATAATCATGATGGACTTCATAGTCTCCGAGATCAAAGACATTTGTCACCTGTCCCGTCCTGCTTACCTGCGCCATCTTCGTCTCAGAAATACTGTAGTACATAGAATCCTTATCAAAGATCAGCCTGTGGCTTCGGTATCCCAGAAGCGGCACCTCTCCCCGGAGCGTTCCATTATTGTCATAATAATACATAAAGTCCAGAGCAGTGCTGTCATTTCCCAAGACTACATAGAGCCCGTCTTCCAGCTGGCTTGCATCGCCTGCCACATCCGTATCCAGCTGTACATCTTCCGTTCCCATAAGGGAGCCCATCTCAAATACGATCTCCTTGGTGTCCGTGGAGCCATCTTCCTCCGTCAGGAAAAACGTAACCTTATTCTCCATATCGGGTATCAGGCCGATCACCTGGAATTCATGTTCTTTCTGGTATGCCTCCTCCTGATACACCGTCCGGTTAAAGTCCTGAATCTTCGGGTCTTCGGCATGAACCGTATAGGCTACGCTCACTGGCTCATCTGTGTTAAAATACACATAGAGCGACTGGGTGTTGGTGCCGAATGGATTGTATTCTATCAGCATATTGCTAAGCGTGTACTCCTGAGAAGACTTCTTCTCTTCCAGTTCCTCTGCTATCTTATCCTGATTCTTCACATCGTAGGCAGCCTTAATCTTCTTCAGAGATTCTTCCTGCGTCTTGGTAAGCTTCGTTGTCTCCGTATCCGTCTGCTTCGTGCTGTCTCCTGTCTCCGAAGTTGCCATAACCTTCGCCCCTACGCCCGTTGCGATAAATATCGCAGCCGCCAGGGCACAGGCTAATATCTTATTTCTCTTTCTCAATTTATACCCCGCCTTTTCTAACTTGATTATGGGTTGCTATACTCACATTTTAACAGGAATTTGTGTTCATTTCATGAAAATATCTCAAATTATGGAATATAATATTATACCGCCCTTTTCTTCGTATCCGGTGTCCCACAGTTCCTTCAGGGACATCCGCACTGCCTGCCCATAGGTAGCCACCGTTATAAACATCTCCTGCGGCCCGTCTTCATAGCCCACCACGAGAAACCAGTGCCAGATAAAGTCCTTATACTTGTCAACATTCTTATGCCTCAGCATCAAATACGGCACAGGAAGTCCCGCATTGATCTGCCGCCTGATCTTTTCAGCCGCTTCTTCATAAGAACGGCTTCCTTTCAAGCCTTCCATAGCAATCTGTATCCCGGCGCCTGTCTTGTCATTTACGTCCTGGATATACCGCTGGAATCCTTCAATATACCATTCAAGCTTCTTCACGCCGCCGACCCTTGGCCGGATATAGGGCTTCATAATCTGGCTGAATTGCTTATACTCTTCCTTATTAAGATGCATCTTGTCAAAAGGATAGAGCGCATCCATGCCCATATAGAGGGCAAAGTAGATACAACTGTCGCAGGCAGTCGCAGCGCCGCATCCTCCGATATTCATAACTACATTTGTAAACCAATCCTGGCTGCCCCCATAGGCTTCTTCTATCGTAAAATAATCGAGTCTCTTACTATGCATAATTCTGTCGCCTCCCAACGCAATCAGGGGCAGTTCCGGTCAAATCCCTTGCCAGCCCGCCGCAAAAAGGTTGAACCAGAACCGCCCCTGATTGAAACTTGATACTATCTTAACTCATCTTTCAAGATTTTGGGACATTGTACTGATATTTATACAATATTTATGCTACATATTCTTTGAAATTTCTTCACATACCTTCATGGCCTCAAAGATTGCGCTTCTAAATCCGCGTTCTTCCAGTACGCGTACTGCCTCGATCGTAGTTCCTGCCGGAGAGCACACCATATCTTTGAGATCCCCAGGATGCCTGCCTGTATCCAGAACCATCTTAGCGCTTCCAAGAACTGCCTGTGCCGCAAACTGATATGCCTGTGGTCTTGGCATGCCGCCGGAAACAGCCGCGTCAGCCATCGCTTCAATCATCATGAATACATAGGCCGGGGAACTTCCGCTGGTGGATACTACCACATCCATCAGGCGCTCTGGAACAATCTCGACACGGCTGAAACTTTCCAGCAGCGTACGGATATATGCCAGCTCCTCTTCCGTTATGTGCTCGTTGGGGCATGCCGCCGTCATGCCGGCTCCCACCATTGCAGGCGTGTTCGGCATAGTACGCACGATCTTCACATCCTTGCCAAACTTCTCGGCAAGCCATGCGAGCGTCTTGCCTGGAGCGATCGTAATAATGATCTGCTCATCCTTGATATCGCCCTTAATCTCATTGATCACATCTTCATAAAATTGTGGCTTAACCGACAGCACGATGACTTCCGCCTTATCTACGACTTCCTTATTGCTGTCTGTCACCTGAATGCCGAACTGTTCTTTTGCGCGTTCTCTTCCCGGAGCAAACAGATCCGCCCCAATAATCTCCTGTGCCGGTATAATCTGCTTCTTTATAATGCCGCCCATAATCGCTGATGCCATGTTTCCTGTACCAATAAATCCTAATTTCATCTTCCATACCTTCCTTTGCTCATGAATTGTACGAGTTTCCTTTGTATACATATTTTTAATTTGTATACAATTTTCTTCTTGCAACGACTATATCATGCATTTCATAGAAAGTCAATAATCATCTTGTTTTTTTCCTATAAATACGTTATAATTTGTATACAATATTGCATTTCGTATACTCAGGCAAAACACAAGGAGGTATCCAATGGCTAACAATAACAAAAGTGTCTCTCTCACTGATCAGGCCTATGAGAACATAAAAACGAATATTCTAAACCTGACCTATCCTCCCGGCATGGCTTTGACCGAAGCCCTGCTCTGCAGCCAGCTGGGAATGAGCCGAAGTCCTGTCCGCGCAGCGATTCACAGACTGCAGACAGAAGGCTTGATCGTATCCGACTATTATAAATCCATGACGGTCAAAGAGATCACGGATAAGGATATCAACGAAATCTACCAGCTACGGGAATTACTGGAAGGGGCCGCATTCAAGCTGATCTTTACTACCGGCCGTAACGAGGAATATTCTTACCGCATTGAGGAAAAGGTAGTCCGCATGTGCGCTGCTGCCAATGACCTCTATGAATGGGAAGTGGCAGATACTGCCATGCACATGGAGATCGTCAGTATCTTTGACAATGACAGAATCAACCGCATCTACGAAAACAATCTGTCCGAACTGATCCGCATGGGCCAGTATTCTGTTAAAAATGGAATGCATATTCCAAAGACCAATGAAAATCTCAAAAAGATGGTCCGCCATATGAGAAAGGGAGACTACGAGAAAGCCTATGCCATTCTAAAGGCAGACCACTTTGGCACGGGAAAGGACAGCGCGCTTAAGGGCAGATGATTTTCCTTATTCATTCGGTATTGTCACATAACCGCCGTCAATTGCATTTAGCACGACCGTCTCCGTGCCCCATCCCAGATTCTCTCCGGTTCCTGTCACCCCGGTGCGCTCCAGGTCGAATACCCATACCGGAACCATCCATGCCGCCGATGGCTCCTCGTACGCGTTGATATTCGCTGCCCGCAGCTGCACCTTCCTCACCTTGTAGAGGTAGCCTGCTCCTTCGCTTTTTAGTTCCTCTCCTCCCTCAGCAAGCGCGCCGTAAAGCAGATGGTCTGCAAGCTTCTCCTGAATCTCCTGGAAGGATAATAACTTGGTATTATCGGCGATCGTGTCTTTCTTCTTCGATATGTCCGTCCATTCGAATCTCTGGATTCCGTCCTCCGTAATAATAGCGCGTATCTTTTCTGCTGAAAAATATGGCGCATATACCGTCTCCGGCAGATCATCATATATCATCGGCGAACGCTGGCTGTATCCCATGACATCCCCCGCCTTCCGATATAAATATACGGAGTAGCCCACGCTTTTTTCCAGCCCGGCTTCCTCCAGAAGGGCCCAACTCTCCGTATCCTCATTCCCGACAGCCTTGACGCAGTCGCTGACTTCAAACCCTTTGATCGACAGATCCTTCAGCATCTCATCCACTTTCTTCAATGCTTCCTCCTGCGTTAATCCTACGTCAGCGTCCGCCTCCTCTCTTAGACGGCCAAGCCACTCGTCATAGGCCTCGGTACTCTCGGCATTATCAAACTCAAGTTCCGCCAGATCAATCTCATCAACGAATGTCCCCTGGGAATACATAAACTTCGTCGTGCTTCCCACCTTGTCGTCATAATCCACCGCCCGGATGACCGGGTCACACTCCCTTCCTCTGTCCACCCTGGCCGTAAGTCCAATCTTGTCATCCGTATCGTAATAGTAATCGCTGACCTCGTTAAAATAATCCTTTTCCGTCTGGTACGGCACCCCAAGATTGGCTTCGATATACTTATTCTCCGCTCTTTCTTCCGGCGCTTTCTCAATCAGTTCATCCATCGTCTTTAGCATGCCTTCCCAGTAAGTGGTCAGTTGACCTCCCTTGCTCCAGGTCGCCCATCTCCCCTCATAATTGGCTATCTTTTCTTTCTCTTTACGCAACTCTTCCTTCGTCATCTCCGGATATTCGTATAACTTATCCCCTTTTGCAAAGTAGCCGCACAGCCGGGAGAGCCAGTCCTTTTTCAGGGATGCCATCTCATAAGAATATACCGGGGTGTTATAGATCTCAGGGATATTCGTATCGCAGTCTGCCTCCAGCGTGACGAACCCATCGCTTCTGTCCAGGGTTTCTTTCCAATGCTTCGGAATCCCCAGATCCTTGGGCTTATCCGTCTCTTTAGGAAGGATGCTCTTTTTTGCAAGCCCCTCGGATTTATCCGCAACTACTTTCTCTTTTGGAGTCTTCGCACATGATGTAATTCCTAATATGCTAATAAGCACCAATACTATAACCCCTAATCGTTTCTTTATAGATTGACTCAATTGCATTCCCTCCAATCTACTCCATACAGCACCAGCCTTATCCGATCCGTTCCAGCCGCCCGCCGTCCATCTCCCACACATCGTCCGCCAGCAGTTTGATATCCTCGCTATTATGGCTGGTCAGCATAATCGTCTTACCGGCCTTCTTAAGTTCCCCAATCAGTTCTCTGATCTCCTTCACTCCCTCCTTGTCCAGTCCATTGAACGGCTCGTCAAGGATCAGCATATCCGGATCTTCCATTATGGCCTGGGCGATTCCCAGACGCTGCTTCATTCCCAGAGAGTATTTCGCAACCGCCTTTTTGGAGGACGGATCCAGTCCTACCTTACGTATCGCCTCTTTTACCTGGTCCTGGGTAATGGCATTCCGGATATTTGCCAGCAGCTGCAGATTCCTATAGCCGGACAGATTTGGCAAAAATCCCGGACGCTCAATGATAACGCCCACGGATTCCGGGAAGTCTATGTCCTTGCCAATTTCTTTTCCACCTACGATAATATGGCCTTTCGTCGGCTCGATAAACCCACAGACGCATTTAAAGAACACGCTCTTTCCTGAGCCATTATTCCCAATTACAGCATGGGTCTTTCCTCTGGAAAATTCACAGGTAATTCCTTTTAGTACCTCTTCTTCGCGAAAAGTCTTCCTAAGATTCTCTACTTTTACAATCGCATCACTCAATCGTCGCACCTCCTAGCACATTAAGAGAAGTTGAACTGGTACCGCCTCGCCAGCCTTCTGATCAGTAGAATATTCAGCAGAATCCACACGCCCAGGATCAGGTAACTGTGCCACAGTCGCGGCAACAGGTCATATCCAAAATTATGCATGTAGTAGGTTGCATGATTCAGCGGCGAGATCCAGCCGCTGATCACATTGCTCTTATATTGCACCCCTTCCGGAATATTCAAAATCTTCCCGATCGTCCGGGGATCCAGAAGCAGCCCGTACAGATTCAGGATGAATACGCTCAGTACGCCGCCAAACTTATTCTTCATCAGATTAAACACCATCATCAGAGTCGCTGCAAGCAGCGTATATAGAGTCATCAGCAGGAAGATGGTAGCCGTACATTTGTAGGGATTAGACATCTCCATCGTCTTTACCGAGGCTGGCAGTGCAATCTGGCTCCCTACGCCGGAGTATCCCAGCATAGCTCCCGTCTCGCTCCACATATTTCCCGGAAACGAGATTGGGGCGCAAAGCAGGCAGAAGGTTCCCAGAAGGAATGCCATATAAATGACCGTCACCAGGACTACATACAGAAGCTGCGCGCTAACCCACACAGCCCGGCTAATCCGCAGCAGATAATAAGGCGTCGCGTCGTTGATGAACGGCATATCTACGAAGAAGAAGATCAGAAGCAGAGATGCAAGCAGGATGGACCTGCCATTTCCAAAAGCCCAGATAAAAGGCTCGAATATCTGCATCGTGGTATCATAACTATTGGCAAACATGATCGCCCGTCCGGACAGCATGACGCAGAACACGAATGCCAGGACAAACGCGGTAATAATCTTCGGATTCTTCTTCCATTCCAGGAAATTCAACTTCGTTATCGAGCATACAAGCCGCGCGTTAGTCATATCTCCACCCTCTTTCTATCGCCTTTGAATACGCCAGGGCCGCCACGATATTCGCAACGATCAGAATTGCCAGGATCGCCGTTGGCGATGCAGATCTCTCCAGCAGCCATTCCTTCGGATTGATCAGCCGCAGATTTGAAAGGTAGGCATCCATCAGCGTGGATATCACATAATAAAAGATGAACGGGGCTGCATAAGCCATATACCTGTTGTTGACAAATGTCGCGATCAAGCCTCCCAATAGGGCATAGAATGAGCCATTGAGCCATAGTATGAGTATCCGCCGCAAAAAGGAGAGAAAATAAGCCGCACCCACCGTCTTCCATTGTGCAGCCTCCGCGCTGGTAAATAGGCATCTTGCAAAGCAGGCTACAAGCAGGATCAAAATGGCGGCCGCCACAGCCATCCCGCCAAAAATAGCGCAATTAACCACCTTGCTCCACCGGTATCTGCTCTTCGTGGTGCGAAGCAGAATATATTGCAGGGTGCCGCTCTGCAGATCCTCCACGTAAGCGGCGCTCATAGCCAGCGTACACGCAACCGGCACAAGAAGCGCAAAAGGTTCCGAACAAAGTGCCTGATACGCTGCCTCCAGGAACCGGATCCCGCCTTCTATGTACTCCACCCCTGCCAGATATCCCAAGATGTCCCCCGCACTAATCCACCCAGCCGCTGCAAGCAGAAGGATGCTTAGATAAAAGCCCAAGGAATAGAAGCCCCTCCTAAATTCGATTCTGAATATTCTGTTCATCTTAAAGGCCTCCTCTTCAAATGATTCGATCCCCTATGGCCACCCCAATCGGTGATCAACCTTTGGCATCACATAGCCGCCATCAATCGCATTCAGTACAACGGTTTCCTCATTCTTTTTCGTTCCTAACGCCGAAAGGACCATATCGTATTTCACCTTGAATACCCATGCCGGGGCAAGCCATACGGCTTCCTGATCCTCATATGCAGGGATATTGGCTGCTCTCAACTGCACATCCGCTACCTTATAATGAAAACTACATCCTTGCTCCTTGCCTTCGCTAAAGCTGGATATTATCGTGTAAAACAGATGATCTGCCAATTTCTCCTTTATCTCATCAAACGATAATAGTTTCGTATTCTCTGCAATCGCTTCCTTCTTCTTCGCCAGATTGGTCCACTCGAACAGCTGCAGCCCCTCCTTGGTAATAATCATATGTATTCCCTCTGTCGAAAAAGATGGCGCATAGATAGTCTCCGGAACTTCTTCATAAGGCCGCTGGAACGGCTGCTCGTAGCCGACCAGGTCTCCTGCCTTAGGCGCATAATAAATCGAATACCCAGTAGTCAAAGTCTGATTTTCCTCATCCAGATAGCCCCAGCTGACACTCTCAGGGCTTCCTGTCGCCTTGAAGCAGTCCGTAACCCCATATCCTTTTAAAGACAGCGCTTCCAGCACCTTATCGGCCTCTTCTAACGCATCTTCTTTTTGAATGATTCCATCTCCCTCCTGCGCCAGGCCGATTTTCAAGCGTTCCAGATAGTTATCGTAATACTCATTGTGGAATTCCAGAATTTCCTGGCTGGTGATATTCTTTTCCATCCACTTCTCGTCTATAAAAGTTCCTTGGCTATAGAGGAAATTAGAGGTGCTTCCCAGTTTGTCGTTATAATTAATCGCACGGATCATTGGATTTACCTCTTGTCCCTTATCTACCCGTGCCGCAAATCCTATCTTTTCCTCCGTCTCATAGTAGTATTTGCTATACATCCGGGATGCTGACGTGCCCTTCTCATTGACAGATTCTACTTCTAACTGCTGCGGCTCCACCAGTTTCGCCTCAGTATGCTGGCGCTTTTCCTCTTCTGGAGCCTTCTCAATCAGCTCATCTATTCGGGCTGTCATGGGGGATATATCATTCCCTTCCTCCCAGGCCCATTGTCCTCTCATATTGATGATATCGTCTTTTTGGGCCTGCAGTGCTTCCTTGGTCATCGCCGGCTCTTTATATAATGGATCGCCATCGGAGAAATAGTCGCATAATTTCTTTAAAAGCTTATCCGTCATATGTCTCATTTCATAAGAATAAACCGGCGTATTATAAATCTCCTGAATCTGTATCTGGCAGTCTGCCTCTACCGTGACATATCCGTCGCTTCTTTCCATCCGCTCCTGCCAATGCTCCGGAATCTTCAGGTCTTTCGGCGTATCCGTTTCCTTTGGAAGAATATTCTCTTTGGACAGTCCTTCCGACTTATCTACCACAATCTTCTTCTCCGGGGTCTTGGCACACGCTGCCAGATTGACTCCGCAGGCAAGAATACAGATGGCGGAAATCACTTGCTTTCTTATACGATACCTCATCATATGCTCCCTCCTCCGCTCACGCGCTCTATCACCTTGCTCCCTTATTCGCTGATGCTTCTTTGGCTAGTCAAAATTTAGCGTCACATATCCGCCGTCGATGGCATTCAATATAATTACATCAGGGCCTAGATTGCTTTCATATACCTGGCCTGCGCTTTCAGCCCTGAGCGTATGATTTACCTTGAATATCCACGCTGGAACCAGCCATACTGCGTCTGGATCCTCATACGCGTTGATATTCGCCGCACGAAGCTGTACGTCTTCGACTTTATACAGACCCTGGCTTCCATCCTGCTTATCTCCTCCCATTTCAGAGACCTCCACATAAAGCAGATGCTGTGCAAGTTTTTCCTTAATCTCCTCAAAGGATAATAACTTTGTGTTTTCTGCAACAGTGTCCTTTCGCTTTGAGATATTTCTCCACTCAAATCTCTGGACTCCTTCCTTGGTAATGATCACTCGTATCTGTTCTGTCAGAAATGACGGAGCATACATCGTTTCTGGCAAGTCATTATAGACCATCCTTCGAGGTAAAGTGTATCCCGCAACGTCTCCCGCCTTTGGCGATAGATATACAGAATAGCCTACGCTTTTCGTTAGTTCTCCATCTTCCAGCCCCGCCCAGCTTTCACTGTCCTCTGTGCCGATTGCCTTCACGCAGTCCGTTACGGTAAAGTCCTTGATTGATAAATCTTTCAGCATCTCATTAACCTTTTTTAATGCATCCTCCTGGGAAAAACCTTCGTCGGCCTCTCGCTTCATCTCTACATTTAAAGAGTCCAGATATTCCTTATTTTGCGTGTCAAAGGCTTTCTGATAGTCATAATCGCTTTCCAAATCCATCACATCTATAAAGGTTCCTTGGCTATACACGAACTGTGTGTTACTTCCCACCTCCTCATTATAGGCAAGTGCACGAATAATAGGATCAACGGCTCTTCCTCTGTCCACTCTCGCTGTAAATCCTATCTTCTTATCTGTCTCATAGTACCAACTATACCAACCGCTGGTATAATCCCATGTCCGAAAGTTTTCGACTTCCAACTGCTGTGGAGTCATTAGTTTGGCATCTATGTATTTGTGTTCCGGCTTCTGTTCCGGTGCCTTTTCAATCAGTTTATCCACATCTGCCTCAACCTTTTTCAAATCAGCGCCATGTATACCCGTATAACGCCCCCAAAGCCCTTTATATCCAACTATCTTGTCTTTCTCCTTGACCAGTTCGCTTTTTGTCATTGGCGGATTCTCGTATAACCTATCCCCATCTGCAAAATATTCGCACAGTTTCTTCAGAAACTTATCTGTTATTTCCACTCTTTCATAGGAATAGACAGGCGTGTTATAGATCTTTGGAATCTGCATCTTATAATCTGCCGTCAAGACAACGAAACCATCGTTTTTTTCTATCGTTTCCTGCCAGTATACCGGAACCCCCAGATCCTTTGGGGTGTTCTTTTCCTTGGGGATGATGCTTTCCTTGGATAAGCCCTTTGATTTATCCACGACGACTTTCTTTTCCGGGGTCTTGGCGCATGAGATCAGACAGACTCCGGCTGCCAGGATAAATACTACGGTAACAATTCTTTTCCTCAGATAATCCGTCACATCAATCCCTCCTCATTCTCATATGTGGTTTTTCATCTAAAAGGGACCAGGTACAGCTTATCAGCCTTACGGAATAATAATTCGAGGGTCAAGCCTTGGCATTACATAGCCTCCATCAATTGCATTCAGTACAAGTTCAATATCATTCCCCTTCATAGTTGTCTGTTGGGAAAAGGTTACATCATATTTCAAACTGAATACCCATGCCGGAACCAGCCAGACCGCTTTAGGCTCTTCATAAGCCGAAATATTGACTGCCCTTAGTTGTACACCAGTTACAGTGTAACGATACCGATCCCCCAGCGCCTTGGCTTCCTCGCCGCCATCAGCCACTGCCCTATATAACAGATGATCTGCCATCTCTTCCTTTATCTCATCAAAGGATAGCAACTTTGTGTTCTCTGCAATCTCGTCTTCCTGTTCTCCCAGGTTCGTCCACTCGAACAATTGGATTCCTTCTTCCGTTAAAACCATATGTATCTGTTCTGTCGAAAAGGACGGCGCATAAGTGGTCTCCGGCAGCTCCAAATATGGCTGTTGGAGTGGCTGCGCATATCCTACAAGATCCCCTGCTTCGAGGGAAAGATAAACTGAATAGCCCCTGACCATTTTCAGATCCGCCTCATCAAGATACGCCCAGCTCTCGCTCTCGGGGCTTCCCACTGCCTTAACACAGTCCGTGACCCTGTACCCCTTCAGAGACAATGCCTTTAATATTTTATTCGCTTCCCTTAATGCATCCTCTCTCTGAAACATGTCGCTCTCAGTCTGGCCAAGTGCATCGTTCAAGCGATTTAGATATTCATTGTAGGCCTCGCCTCTGAATCCCAAAATCTCTTGATTGCTTAACGTATGCTCCATCCACTTCTCGTCAACGAACGTCCCCTGCCTATAGAGAAAATTCGATGTGCTCCCTAATTCTTCATCATAATCTATCGCTCGTATGATCGGGTTGACAGTCCGCCCTTTGTCAACCCTCGCCATAAAGCCAATCTTTTTTTCCGTATCAAAATAATAATCACTGTTCTGGCGGAATACGTACATGCTCTTCTCCTTAACATACTCTTCTTCCGTCTGGTATGGAGCCATGAGTTCCGCCTTGATATAATGGCGTTCTTCCTCTTTTGGAGCTTTTTGGATCAATTCATCTACTCTTTCCAGCATTGGCTTTAAACTTCTCTCACTATACCATGACCAATCACCGCTCAGGCTAACCATGCTGTTTCTCTGAGCCTGAAGAGCTTCCTTCGTCATCGCCGGCTCCTCATATAGTCTGTCGCCTCCGGAGAAATAGTCACACAGTCTCTTCAGAAGTTTGTTAGTCACGGGACGCATTTTATAGAGATACACGGGCGTATTATACACTTCAGGTATCCGCACCTGGCAGTCTGCCTCTATAGTGACAAAGCCATTGCTCCTGTCCATGGTCTCCTGCCAATGCTCCGGCGCCCCCAGATCCTTAGGGACATCCTTTTCATTCGGCAGCACGCTTTCCTTGGACAGCCCCTCTGCCTTGTCCACAACGATACGTTTCTCTGGATTCTTAGCACACGATACTAGATTGAATCCACAGGCAAGAATGCATATGAAAGAAATTATTCTTCTGATTTGATACTTCATTAACTCCCCCTCCCTCGTCAACATCAGCAAAGATTACTTTTCCTTTTGGTATTATCGTGATATATGTCTCTATACCATGCCTGCCTTCTTAGGGAACTAGCAAAAACAAGCAATGTCAAGATACTGCCGAAAAGAATGCTATACATAATGAAAAACAGACATGTTTTTAGTTTCTGTTCCTCAATTTTATAATATTTCCGACACTATACTCATTATTAATCCTCTCTATCGGCTCGTTTTTAGTATACAATTCAAATTAAATTCAATAATTTTCTGTTATTTCAATTATACATTATTTATTTCAAGACTTCAACAGTGTGTCCATGACTATACACATCTGTGGTTATAAATTATTAATTGTATAATTTGTTGTTACTTAATTATTAATGCCTTGATTTAATTGATAAATATGTGATTCCCATCTTCCGTCTTTGACAAATTCGATTAAAAATACAATATCGCTATCTTGTATGAGCGAAGGCTTTAAATGACCGTAAGTCCCTCCACCTTTTATATACAATTGTTACTAGATTTTATCAAAAATGGCATATTAAAGATTATTTTTTAAAATGCTAGAATTATTTTCGAGAAACTCGCTATCATGCTTTGCTCAACTCTCTTCAATCCTAAGAACCTAAAAACAAATCAGAATTTTGATATCTGTTCGATCCACCTTATATTTTTCGTTTTTTCTCTACTAAAATAGAAATATTAATACTAATCCATAATACACTCAAATCAACCACCAGCATAAACACAATACTAAGTCCTATATTATTGTTTACTACTCTAAGCAGGCTAGAATCAATCAATTTTTCTCCAAATAAATTAACTAACATCATCATTCCAAATGCCGGAATAAACCTTAACCACAAACTATTTTGTTTACTTATAGTAGCCTCTACTTTATAATAAATTAAATATTGTAGACAGGCTAAAACAAATGAAATAGAAACCATAAATACAAAAACAACATAAAAAATACCTTTAATCACTACCCTCATTCTCTGTGCAGAAATATAAAGTATAAGTAATGAAAAGGCCGATGTAAATAATGTATTTATGCTTAAAAAAGTATATCTAGCAACAATTTTTATTTTTCTAGAGATCGGAAGCATATCATAAAAGCAAAATTTATAATCTTTATCCATCTCAAATGGTATAGTTGAAAAAATCATGTTCATCATAAACAAAGCCCCTATTACCACTATAGGCATATTTAATACAATACTGACAACAAAAGAAAAACATATCGTACAAATTATTGTAATTAACTGCGAACAGACCAACGTATAATCAAGTTTAAGTACTTTTATCATACTTATATCCCCTTTTTGAATAAAAAAAAACTATTTCCTCCAAATTCGCCTTTTTGCGTTTTATACCTTTTGGTATTCCTTTGATTTGAGTATCTTTAATCAACCCTCTTAACTCACAATTGTTTTCATATATATATTCGCATTCCTTTTGAAAATAAGGCAAATCTTTCATACTTCCTGTTATAATCCAATAACTATTTAAAATATGATCTTTTGCTCCCGAAACTACACATATTCCTTTGTCTATAATACAAATCCAGTCTGCAATAGCCTCTACTTCATATAAAATATGAGTAGATAGTAATACACTATGTTCCCCATCTTTTACATAATCTTTCAATATTTGCAGCATTTCTTCTCTTAACACAGGATCAAGTCCACTAGTCGCCTCATCTAAGATTAACAATTTGGGTTTTCTACTTAGTACACTCGCAAACATAAGCCTAGCTTTCATTCCTTTTGAAAATGTTCCAACTTTTTGATTGACAGGAAGTTTCCAACTATGTATATAAGAATAAAACATTTGCTTATCAAAAGAATCATAAAAATCTTCCAGGATCTTTTCAATTGTATATATTTTAAAAAAATCTGGAAATAAAAACTGATCTGCTATATATCCAATTGATTTTTTAAAATCAATTTCCGAACATTCTATTGTATAACCATTTACATAAACAGCCCCTTTATCAGGTTTATATTGATTCGTAATAATTTTAATAGTTGTCGTTTTCCCTGCACCGTTAGGTCCTATATACCCCAATATCTGACCCTTATCCAAAAACAAATTAATATCTTGAAGCCTAAAATTTATAAAAGATTTTGATACATCATTTACCTGCAAAATACATTTCTTATTCTCCTGATTACTATTCATCTTACCTTTTGTATATGTTTTATAATCTTATATACTTTTCCTTTCTTTTAAAAAACTTCTTGTCATTTTACCCACTAAAAGAATTATGCATATGTATATTGTTATTCCTACTATTTGATATATTCTTTTTTATATTCCTTTTTTTCATTTATTCCATCCTACACAATCATATAACGATTTTAATTTTTAGAATTCAAACATCTTATGGAAATAGACACAGAACATAATATAACTATAATACTTAAAATATTAATACTAATCAAAGCACACGTACTTATCACAAATTTTTGATATACCACTTCAATATCTAAAATATATTTGAGTAGCACTAATCCCCATGTTGGTAAAAAAATCATGATTGCCGCCAAAAGAACTTTTATTTTTGCATAAGAAAACTTGTAATAAATCGGGAAGAATATACCTATTGTTAGACTAAACACAAAAAATACAATTGACATCTCCGAATAGTTTAATTGAGAAAATACAATATTTAAATATACTCCTACATTTTCCATCCCTTTATAACATACTATAGCAAATATGAAAATCAGAATCGCTAATATATATTTCGCCAATACAAGTCTGTTCTTACCAAAGGGCAATGCTAGCATATATAAATTCCCTTTATATTTATCCTCGTTTAAAAAAATATTATTAAAAAGAAAATAGATTGAAAAATTTAGAGTAATCATTAATGTATAAATCCCACTATATTGTCCACCACTCTGCTGATTCAAAAAAATAGGAATACCAATTAACACTATTATGGATAGCCAAAAATAATTCCCTGCTAGTTTTATCTCTTTCTCTATCAAGGTTAATATTTTCATGCTTTTCCTCCTTCAGTTATTAAGTTCACCATCGCGGCTTCCACGGTTGATTCACCCATGAGGAACTCTTGTTTTGTAGCCTCCTTTAAAATTCTCCCTCTATCCATAAGAATTATATTATCACCTATTTTATCCAGATCTGATGTGATATGCGTAGAAAACAAAATAGTTCTTCCATGCTTTTTTTGATCTATCATTTCTTCGCAAAATAATTGTCGTGTTTTTGGGTCTAAACCACTCGTTGGTTCGTCAAATATTAAAATTTCCGCATTATGAGATAGCGCAAGTGCTAAAGCATATTTCATTTTCATTCCTTGGGAAAGCGTTTCTATTTTTAGTTTTGAGTCCAGCTTATAGTTCTTTAAATATCCTTGATATACTTCTTCATCCCAGTTCCGATAGGCTGCTGAAATAATTTTTTTCATTTCTTCCAACGTTAAATTTTCATAAAAATATCCACTATCAAAAACTATTCCTATTTTTTCTTTGTATTCTTCCTCATGATGTCCAAGCCTTAACCCGTCAATAATTATTTCCCCGAAATCATATTGTAGAACTCCTATCACACATTTCAATACGGTTGTTTTCCCTGCCCCATTATTTCCTATAAGCCCTGTAATTTTCCCACGTTCAACCGAAAAACTAACTTTATCAATTTTGAATTTACCGTATTCCTTTTTTAAATTTTTAACACTTAACATATCTATTCTTCCTCTATGCTATCTGTTTATTTCTTGTAATCTTTACACAAATGGCACATTTTTTATCCATTTACATTTTTCAGCCTTCTCTTTTCCTGCCACAATTCCTCTTAGTATACATGCATTGATAACCTGTATACTTTCCGGTATCCATTGTGCATATTTTATATCTCCTGTGGCAGCAATAGTAACGTGTGAAGATAAACAACCACAATTGGGACTCTGTCTAAATTCGTCGCTATTTAGAGTATTCATAATTCCATCATATTTTTCATTAATCCTTTCTATTCTAAACCTAGTAGGAAACATATAAAGGAACGAAAACGCCCAACCTCCTAAAATTAACACGAGTCAAACGTTCCGTTCCTTCCCTCCCCCTATATTCTCATCTTATATCTAAGATTTTCTGTAATATAAAACTTATAGAAAAGAGTACCAGAGGAACAACAATTACCGTCCATCCTGGAAGCCTGATAAATCCAAATATAAAATAGTAAATGCCCAGAATTACCAGGGCTCCCCCACTAGTTCTAGCAAATAATACAGGCTTTTTAAAATCATAATGCTTCCTGGCATAGGGAATTCTTCCTGTGATAATGCTATATCCACCATAACTTATGACAAGTATACTAAAAACTATCAAAGGTTTCATGATGTTCCTCCTTAATTTGGATCATTTTACCACATACCTCCTGCTTTCCAACATTTTCACCTCGTTTATTACTGAATTATTCTCGTCCCAAGGTATTATTTCACTTTCTGTTATTTTCATCTTGCCCAGTTTATATGAAAATTTCAAGACTCTGACCACAAGCATACATTTTTCTGACCCTAAAATATAATTATTATATTTTTTCTTCATGAAATAATGCTAATATAACATTTATCAAGTATCCCAAAATCCCTCCATATCCGTTCATCAGCCCAGGATTTACTATTTCTTGAGGAAGCAATCTAACAGAATCCCCCGGCAATCTTTTCCCCTCTCCTTCCACTTCTCCATAGAATCTTTTCGCTTTCTCCAATATCCACATGTTCCCGCATATCCCATGGCACAAGCACCAGCTGTCACGTTTCCAGTAATTTTTCATCTTTGCGTATGCCCGTGCAATGTCCGTCTTAAACCTGGATTTCCAGCAAATATCTCCTACTTCCTTATAGCATACAAGTCGGGATAGCAATATGCCGCCAGCGCCATGGCACCACGCCACTGCTCCCGCCTCATCTACGCTTATTTCGTTCGTCCGTATATCCAGCCAGTTATTAATTTGTGCATTATATAGTGATTCTTCATACTTCCATACTTCTTCTGCTAATTCCCTGTATTTTTCTTTTTTTGTTCGAGCCCACAAGATAATGATAGGCATCAGAATTCCGCTATTACCATGTGCCATTCCTGCCATCGGCGCAGTCCCTTCTTCTATCCGCCAGCCAATGCCCTTTTCTTGTAGTTCAGCCTTTTCTATCAGAACTCCAACCGCCCTTTCAGCCATTTCCAGATATTTATTATCCCCGGCAATATCATAGAGTTTCAATAAAATCCATGCTGCTCCCGCATTCCCGGACAGAAGGTCATAGTGTTCGTCTTTTTCTAACAGCTGGCGCAGAATTACTGCATGTTTCTTAGCATAATCTAAGTACTCATTTTTCCAACTCTGTTGATACAGCATGAGATAGACATATACAATGGACGCCTCTCCTTCATATGCCCCGGTATTCATAGACTCTAAGTTCTCAATCGAACCAGTCCCCCTGTCCGTGTAATCAAAAAGCATCTTTTTCAACACCTGATACATCCTTTTTACTTCTTCCTGCCCATCAAATTGCTGTAACTGATGCATTAGCAGCAGCATTCCTGCCAAACCATCATACAGGTACATATTCATGGGCTTGATGTTCCATCTCATTCCCGTCTTTGATGTAAACTGTACGATATACCAACTTACTTCTGTTCCTGCCTGATTCCATACGGCATCTCGTATCAGCCTATCCGTTAGTCTTTTTATCTCCTTTTGTATTATCTCTACTTCCCAGCCTATCTGACTGCTTTCTTCTACTCGATATACGCTATTTATATATTGGTCCTTATTTTCTGGCGTCAGTTCAAGCGCGACTTGAATCAGATCCCTTTGTTGCTCTAGGTTATTGCTATCAATACAATCCAGCCTTTTATAAAGTTCTTCCATATCTTTTTCATACAGGCAGCGCTCAAAATATGGAATATCGCCTTTCAGCAGAGAGCGCACTTCTTTTTCTACCAGTTCTTTATCTTCGTCATCTCTTCCTCTCCATAAAGAGTATAAAAATATCTCTCTGTCTGCACCGTCCTTCAGCAGGCTGGGATGATAGGAACTCGACAGAAGCATGCTATAACGCTGCGTGTCCGCTGCCAGAAATCGGATTTTTGTATCTTCTAGATCCCTCAGCCTCATCTTGAATTCCTCTTTGCAATCAAGTACTGCCTGATATGCCTGTGTAAAGCCGGTAAGTATCTCTTCTTCATATCTAACAGGACTCTCAAAATTTCCATTCATTGTTGCCAGATTTTGTGCCTTTTGAGTCTGTGGATACCGATACTCGATATGCATTTGCGATGTCTTTGGATTTATAACCGTCGGAACTTTAAATGGATACGTCTGTCCTTCATTTCCTCCAATTCCGCTGCTGTCTATTCCCTTTCCTTCCCTATTCCAATGCGAATAAGGCAATAAGCCTGTTGCCAGCACGGAATGTGACAATCGGTAGTATATTTCTTCATTGGCCGTTTCTCTTTTGTGGCTATATGTAGTCGTAACCATGGTCTCGAGATCAATCAATACCGGATATTCTCCACAGGCGATTATATTTTCGTAATGCAAATCTTTTGTGCTAAGGAAATAAGTCAGAAACAACTGGACTCCCAGCCTTTTATAATACTCTCTTAACTCCTCTTGAGAATTGCAACTTTTATACTCTACGATGGAGCACCAGCTATGATCTGAAAAGGAGAGGAAATCATACTCATACTGGCTGACTCCCGTCTTCTTACTCAGCCATTGTAGCATCCTCATATACTTCTGTTTATTTTCCATTGAACGAGGCTTGTACAATATCTCTTTCCCATTATCTAACTGAATCCTAATAACCTGCCGTCCTTGATTGTGCACGTCTGCAAATCCGCCTGACATGTTCGCAATTTTACAGATTTTATTATCTCTGTCTGCTATGGACTGTATCTGCGCCCTATCCTTTTCAAAATAGTTTATGATTTCTATATAATAGGCTTCCAGATACTCCATTCGTTCTCCAATACATCTGCATAAAACAGGATATTTTTCAAATAATCTCTTTTTAAATCCTGGCTTTCCTATGATTTCTTCGCAAAAGTATCTGTACTCTTCCTTTGCATCCTGGCCTTTTAACATTTTTTTAGTTTTGTAAGCATTTAATTCAGCAATAAGCGACCTTAAACAAATATTTTGTAATTGTGATGCTAAATGAAATGCAAAGTCATCATAAATGCTCTGTTCAAAACAACCCTCGCTCCCTTCCAATACTTTTTTCAATCTTTTCAAAGAAGAATCTAGTATGCCTACGTAAAATTCCGCAAAAAATATTGGTGATTTGATTTTTTCTATGTTTACAGTTTTCATTTGGCTTATAGAAGTGGTAAGTATTTTATTATATTTATCCGTCTCATCCCCATTATTAATTGTATATGGATCGTCGCTCAGATAATCTCTGTAATTATCTTTGCATTCCATCAGGCGTTTCATTGCATCTTTCCCCAGCATATTTTCCCAATACTCATACTTTGCCTTGTTTAAATTTGAGGGTTGTTGATTTGTATAATGTCTTTCAAATAAATAACTGCTTTTCTTCATAGTGGGCTCCTTATCTTTGTATTTTAAAAGAGCAGAATGCCATAAAAACATATGACATTCTGCCTTTGTGATTTTTACCTTTTAACAACAATATAATGATAAAAAGTAACCGCAGTTAAAAGTATGCGAGGCTGCTTCTACAAATTCATTTTCTTGGAAACACAAATTCTCAGCCTCATTAAGTTCTTCTTTCAGGTCGCCTACACAATCATACTGCATCTTTTCTTGCATCAAATCCCTCCTTTCTTCATTCTTTAGGAACTCACATTGTCAAAAAAAGAAATTTCCACAACGAACTGGCTGCTCTCGACTTGACAAGTGATTGTTCCATCATGCCTATGCACAATACGTTCCACACTCTTTAATCCGTAACCATGACTCCTAACATCTTTTTTCGACGTAATAAATTCACCATTTTTACAACGAGGCATTTCTCCAATACTATTAGCAATTTCAATAAACAACATATGATTCTGTTTCTCTATTTTAAGATTAATCCATGTATCATTTATGACCATCCGGCCACAGGCCTCTATTGCATTATCCAGAAGATTACCAAATAGCGAAATAATCTCTCTATCCGTACAAGGAAATCCTGAAACAGGAACCGTTAGTATGTTCATTTTTATTCCCTTTTCTCTTGCCTCTATCGACTTCTGGTTCAATATCAAATCAATCATCATATTGCCAGTCCATACATGACTAGAAGTATTCATTAATTCCCGACTAATATCTTCTAAATAAATATGAAGTTTAGACCACTCTTTTTCCTTTTCATAATTTCTAAGGACAATCAGATGATTTTTCATATCGTGAATTGCATGATGGCTTTTCATCATCTCCTGATATTTTTCTTCCATCATTTTGTCCCTAAAAAGCAATACCTCTCTTTCTTTTTTTAAACTCTTATATTGGAAGAGAAGTATACCGCCAATTATGATAATTGTAGCGACAAACAATAAGGAAAGACTACTGGCCACGCCATGCATTTCTTGATCATTTTGAATCATTTGGTCCATCATGATTTGATATTTCCTTAATAGAATGGCTAGAATGCCACCTATTCCCAGCATAATATTACAAAATTCCTTAACTACTTTAGAAATATCTTCAATTTTCTTATATAAGTAAAATATCCCTCCTCCAATTAGAAGTCGCGAAAAAAGATATATAATTAGAGGCCACCATGTTTCCGCACGAACAAAAACCATATTAGTAAAATTTTGTTGCAATAATTCCATGCTAATGAATGCAAAAACGAAATCCATCAAAGAAATCAGCGTATAATACAAAAATACAACAGAAAAAATCAGCAGAAGAACTTTCCGATTAACAATCCATACACAGGATATCGTTACAATAATACAAAACAGAAACATTACATGCGAAAAAAAGGAAACGGATCTATTAACTTCCAGTAAATACCCCAAAATCAGAATGTTCCCCCATATTATAACTTTGTCTTTCTTCCTAAGATACTCTTTCTCTAAAATCATAAGATACATCAGCTGGTAACAAAGCCACACCTCGCCGATGGATATCCCCAGCCGGATGATTCTCAGAACCGCATCATACATTAAATCCCCCTCCAGTACAGGTGAATCTGCTCCTTAACCTCCGCAATCCTGGCCCTACTGATCATGGCCTTGTCTCCATTATCCAGATACAATGTATTTCCAGCCACTCTGGCAATATGCTTCATATTAACAACGAACCCTCGCTCAACCACTATAAATTCTTTGCTGTTTAATTCTCTCAGCAAGCACTCCAATGGTATACGTTCCCTGAAAATATCATTTACCGTCACATATTCCACATATTTAGCCCCTTTTAACTTACTGATGCTGATAATATCTTTATAATATATCTTTTTCTTGTCTGAAAATGTTCCGATCCATCTGTACTGCTCGTGTTCCTTGCTGATCTTATCTACCAGGCGTTTAACAACTAGCGGGAAGCGCGACTCCATATCCTTCTTCAATATGTATTGGTAGGCTTCAATTGTATAACTTTCTGCGGCGAATTCTGAATGGGATGTCAAATATACTAAGTACAGTTCTGGATATTTCTCTCTGACCATTTTTCCCAACTCAATCCCATTCATACCCGGCAGTTCTATATCTGAAAAGAGGATATCGAATTCTTCTTGCTTCGCTTTATCCAGAAAGTCTTCTGCATTTGTCAGGCAGCAAATATCCAAATCAGCCACTCCCATGCTTGATTCTTTCACGCACTTGCTTACGATTCTCATCATATCATCGTCATCTTCTATGATCGCAATTCTTATCATAAGTAACTCCTAAACAAATATGTAATGTCGGTTTCTATTGACATCATAGAATATTGCCTCTTGCTTCCGTATATATAAACGGAAGGTATGTTCCCATAATGCCTCTTCTCCATCTTGTATTAACATTTTACCACAATAATAGGTATATTCGCCTTCTTCTTTTCCAGCCACCTTTGTTATTATATCTTCTACCGCGTCAGTTATCTTCATAGAATGCATCCGCGGATTCCATTTTCCCAGCAAATTCCTGACATTGGTTTTACTCAATGGCATTTTTTTATAATTCCATTTTGTCAAAGGAAAGACTTCCTCTACAGTCAGTTTCAAATGTGAAAGTATCTTTTGGAATTCTTTCTGGCCTTCTTCATAAGGAAATCCCAAATCCAAATATGCGTATATGTGCCACACTGCTTTCTGTAGATATAACTCTTCGTGAAACATCTCATATTTTTCCCGCAGCCAGGCAACACTTCTAATTAAGATATCTTTGCTCGAAAGTCCCAAGCCCTCTATGTTACATATCCCTAGTTTAATTACTTCAACCTGAACCGTATTATACAACATTGTACTTTTCCCCCTTTTTCATTTTATAGCGCGCAAAATTTACCATTAGTAAATCAGTTGCATATTAGTAAATTCTCATTTTCCTTTCCTGCTGGTAAAATGTACTATATAAAGGAGTTTGGTAGCATTATGACGATTGGAGAACGTATTAAATATTTACGCGAATCACAGGGAATGACCCAGAAGAAGCTGGCCGATTCCATTCACGTATCAGCAAGCCTTATGAACCGCATAGAGAAGGGCTCTTCCAATCCAAATCTGGATTGTATCTGCAATATTGCCGGTGCTCTGAAACTCACGCCTCAGGATATCCTATGTGATATTTTTATCTATCCGGATAAAAGTACTTCCGTTCCCGAACAAATAAAAATCGAGGTGGAAAAATTTTCACAGGAGAAGCAGAAGGTTATTCTTGAAACCTTGCAATTCCTGTCTTCCCGTTTAAAATAAGTATACCATAGACATCATGATTTTGTGGGGATCTGACCCTATAATGTCGATTTTCTGACCCTTAAATGCATATTATAATATCAAAAAGGACAGGTCTTTGCCCAATGTCATTTAGATAAGGCATTGACTTGAGGATATTCTTTTATTGGCTGATAAATATTTTAGATTATCAGCCATTTTTTATCCATCTTCACCCAGTTATAAAAATACGTGTACTACAATAAGACAGATGGTTGCATCTGCCTAAAAATGTTATATAATATTAAGTGCTTAAGCTACTCTATAGAGAAAGCTTATTGCTGACTGGGGTTTGACTTTGCGAGGGTTCGAACGTCCAGCTCTTACAGGAAGAAGCTCATGTCCAATTAGATACTCTACGTCTGGCGGAGCTTTTTCCTTTTTTATGGATAAAAAATGCCGGCATATGTGTATCGCACGTGTGTAATTCAATTGATACATGTGCTTTCTTTTTTCATTCTTTTCTAGAAATACGGAACACGTTATTATTTCACAAAAATTATAGAGAACCATTCTGGACCAGATTTCCTGTAGTATGTATTCCAACTTTTTAGAATGAAATCTTGTTAATCCAATTGCATATTTCAATTCTCTGAACGATGTCTCTATTCCCCATCGCTTTGCGTATAGACATTTGATTTCATCCGCACTAAATTTGTCTGGCGGCAAATTTGTTATGATACATTCGTAGGTGCCTTCTGTAACGGAGAATCGAATAATACGCATGTTCAAGTCGTAAAATTTATTTGTGTGAAGATCTAAATAATCAAAAGTAGACGTTGCTGGTATGAATTTGTATTTTTCTTTGTCTGCCTTAACTTCGTTGGTCTGCTTTTTAGTGAGCGTAATAGATTTGAGAACATCAAATTCAGCAGTTTCAGGAAGTGTGATACTTCTTAAAATCCCTGTACTAGATATGTCTTTTACGCGTATTAAGTAATACATTCCCTTTTCTTGGACATGTGCAAAAATGTTGTAATTCTCATAATTCCTATCTGCAATAAAAATTGCTGTGCTTCCTAAATAGCGGTCAATCAAATCACACATAGCTCTATCTTCATTTTCTTCTCGGGCAGGCTGTATGATTGCATCCATGTAAATCCGGCTGCACAAATCATAAAAGACATTTAAATGTAATTGATTAAACCCTTTTCCATCAGGTGTCGACTGAAAATATGTTGTTTTATCTTTTGGATTATGTGCAATGCAAAGATCGGAGCCATCACAAGCGATTAATCGGCAGCCTTTGTAAGCAGCATGATTCTCATGAAAAGAATCCGTAAATTCATGAAACAGAAATTCAAACGCTTCCGACAGGATTTGCTCTCTACGTTGGTTGAAAGCGGAATTAGATGGTGTAAGACAATCAAAATCAAAGTACTCTAATAGCCCATCTTTCAGAGATTTGCCTTCCATCGTTAGCATGAATTTCATTATCTCATAAAAAGACCACTTCTTTTTACGCGAGAAATCTTTTTCCGGGTTCTTTACGAAAAGCCAATGAAACGAATCCATTTCTTCAATGATGGATAATAGTTTTTGTTTCACCTCAGTAGAATGATTCATTGCATGTTCCTCCTTGCAATCAAGATATTTTCTTAATTACAAGGGCCGCTCTGACTATCTGATGTATAAAGATAGTCAGAGCGGCCTCATATTTGTCTTATCTTGTCAAGAACTTTTTGAAATGTTACATAAAAAAGAACAGGGCACATATTTCTATATACTCTGTTCTTTACGTTAACCTTATCTAAATGACATTGGGTCTTTGCCTGTCCTTTTTGTTCTCCCTATTCATCCATCTCTTCTATATACTTGCAGGCTGCCAGTGCCGCAACTGCCCCGTCTGCCGCGGCAGTTGTAAGCTGGCGCACCTCCTTGGTGCGGCAGTCGCCAGCGGCAAAGACGCCCGGCATAGAGGTCATGCAGTCTTCCGAGGCGAGGATATAGCCATAGTCATCCAACTTCACAGTATCTTCAAAGGCCTGGTTATTGGGAACCTGTCCAACCGCGATAAAGATACCTTCCACCTTCTGTTCTGTTACCGCTCCTGTTTTCTTATTCTGTATCTTGATTCCTTCCACCACGTCAGCACCCAGAATCCCGCTCACGACGCTATCCAGCACGAAAGTGACATTTTCCTTCTGCCTCAAGGTCTCCACGAGCCGCTTCTCTCCGCGGAACTCGTCTCTTCTGTGAACGACATATACATGGCTGCAGTATTCGCTCAGGAAGGCAGCATCCTGCAATGCCGTGCTTCCGCCTCCCACGACGGCGACATCGCTTCCTTTAAAGAATGCGCCGTCGCAGACCGCGCAGTAAGATATCCCGGCGCCTATCAATTCCTTTTCCTTCGGTATCCCAAGATGGCGGTGCGTGGTTCCTGTCGCCAGGATAACGCTCTTGCAGGGAATCTCTCCATCTTCCGTCGCCACGATCTTATGGTTTCCGTCTTTCTTGACAGCCGTTACTTTTGTATAGCTTAGTTCCGCGCCAAAGGCCGAAACCTGTTCCATCATAGTTGTCGCGAATTCATTTCCGCTCATGCTGGCAATCCCCGGATAATTCTCCACATGGGGCGACAAAGTAATTTGCCCACCGAAGGTTGTTCCTTCGATGAGCATTACTTTTTTCCCCGCGCGCAGCCCGTAGATTGCAGCCGTCATACCGGCGATTCCGCCTCCGACAATCACAATATCATACATTGGACTACCTCCTCATAGAGTATTGTTAATTACTCTCGGTATATTTCTTAATATTGGATGCATTTGCAAGTTTTTCTACTTTGCCTTCTTCGATCACGATCAAAGTCGGCGCCTGCTTTACTCCGTATTTTTCCACCAGATCTGCATGCTCCTCCGCATCTACGATCTCGTAATCTATGTTAGCCTTCTCCAGCATGGTCTTGGCCATGACGCAGTTCGGACAGGTCTTGGTGGTAAAGAGAAGCTTCTTTGGCTCTTGGGCTTCCTGCTTTAATACTTCGTCTATATGTTCTTCTGCTTTTGCTTTTAC
>OGYH01000562.1_pt1 | contig 38942 bp, 44 predicted proteins | sample 1576511 | NCBI WGS metagenome assembly OGYH01 (sample SAMEA3541522, study PRJEB24748) | human gut metagenome | biome: human gut; feature: human-associated habitat; material: faeces | place: China | collected 2012
TTGATTTCTCTGGAGCCAGCACGCGGATTTGAACCGTGGACCTACTGATTACGAAGCAAAAGTAGGCATGGGTGGAACTGGTAAAAGGTGCCACCACGTGGTTGACGGAGTGGACAATGCTCAACTAAAATTAGATATTGTTTTATGAGTTATTTTAGGTAAATTTTTTATTGGCATCTAAGCTAAATAGGTTCTTTGGAGTGGAGATCTAGATATGGAAAAAAGATATCAAGTATTCATTAGCTCAACTTTTACAGATTTAAAAGAGGAAAGATGGCAGGCTTTAAGGGGATTAATGTCTATCGACTGTATTGTTTCTGGTATGGAAATGTTCCCTGCAATTGACCAAGATCAATTCGAATATATAAAAGATGTTATTTTGAATTGTGACTATTACTTACTCATAATAGGTGGGCGATATGGAACTTTAAGTGATGACGGACTCAGTTATACAGAAAAAGAATATGATTTTGCCGTATCAAATAATATTAAAGTAATTGCTTTACTCCACAGAGAACCTGAAAATCTTCCTGATGATAAAAGAGATAATGATCCTGCATTATTTGATAAGCTAATAAAATTTAGAAATAAAGTCACTACAGGAAGGATGGTTGATTTTTGGTCTGATTCATCTGAAATTCAAGGTAAGGTATTGATAGGACTGACACAAGCTATTAAGCATTTTCCAGCTATAGGATGGGTTAGAGGAAATACTGTAGCAAAAGAAGAATTACTGACTGAAATAAATGAAATTAGAAAAAGGAATTATCAAATTGAGAACGAATTGTTTACTCTAAAGAAACAGTTAAAACCAGAAATTGATGGACTTGCTTCTTTAAATGATACAGTAAAAATTAATTTTAAGCTACGTAAATATAGTAAAAGATATGGCGTATCTTATACTGATGAATGTAGAGAGATAACTTGGAAAGATATATTTTTTGTTATTTCACCAGCTTTGATCAAAATAGAGAATATATTAATGCTGAAAGATATACTTAATTCACGCTTAATAGAATACTGGAAAAGAAATAATACTGTAACAGATTCTTATGGAAGGGATTTGTCAATTACAATTGATAAAATTGATTTTGAGACTATTGTACTTCAGTTTAAAGTTTTAGGATTAATTTTTTATAAAGAACTGCCGTTACAGAATGGTGGAACTGGTATTTTTTGTAAATTAACGGAACTTGGTCACAAATTGATGTTAGAAATAAGAGCTAAAAGAAGTGAATAGATAATAATTTATACTTGTTAGCAAACTATTTTTATTTTTTGCTGACCTCTATTTATTATGAATTTATAGTATAGGCCCAGGGAAAATGGCCCTAGGCCGTTCTATGATTAATTTAGAGATAGTTTAGAAATTAGTAATGATAATTTATATTAACATATAACCATACATACCCTATAGTTTTGTCCGCAATTTGCGGACATTTTTTACAGTGATATGTTCTGGCACGGAATTGCCGACAACGCGGAGCGCTGGCGGCGAACTGTGATGTGGGCATAGATTTCTGTCGCTTGCCGATCCGTATGTCCCAACAGTGCCCCGATGGTATCAAGGTCGACCCCGTGATCTTTCAGGAGCGTTGCGAACGTATGCCGGAGCTTATGCAGGGAGAGTTCAGGGTATCCGCCAGCAACAAGGGCCGCTTTTGCAATGTGCGTTATGCTGTCCGGATGTTGCCACTTGTCAAAAATACGGCCCTTTTCCTTTATGCCGAGTGCGACAAGGACCGCCTTGAAAGTGGGGTGCAGAGGATACCAGCGGGAAAGGTTCGATTTTGAAGTGCTGGCGCTTATATAGTACATATCCTTTTCAAAATTGATATTTTCCCACCGGAGCCCCCAAAGTTCAGATCTGCGCCTACCTGAGAATATGTAAGCCGTCAGCAAGCGCCGTTCGTCAATATCAGTAATCCGCTCTAAGAATGCGGCGATCTCTTCCGAGGGGATGAACAAAGGTAGCTCTTTCCGTTCCTTTAATTTCTTATATCCATGAAACGGGTTTGTTTTTAGATAGTTCCAGTCGACGGCCTTGTTCATGACGGCGCTTGCGTGCCGGATGTAGTTGTTGATTGAAACGGGCTTGCATCCTTTATTTTTTGCTACCAGCAGATCTAGATGCTTTTTAGAGAGGGCAGAAAGAGGAAGGGAGCGGGGAACGACAGCCAAGAGCTTATGCAGGGCAAGCAGGTTAGCTGAAAGCGTTTTCCGTGATTCCACGGCATCTTCCGCCCAATGTTCGTATTCGTCTGCAAAATCACCGAACGTCATTTCAATGACAAGCGGAGCTCCGGCTAGGTGCTCGTAATACCGTTTGCGGATCTCCCTGAATCGCGCCATCGCCTCAGTTTTATCTTTGGTCTTGAGGCTGACCCGTTTTCTGTTGACCTCGCAGTACCAATTCTCGCCACGCTTGAATGGATCGCGAAGACTCATTTTTCAAATATCCTGCATATTTCATCAACCCTCTTTTTCCCGGGTTGATAGAGATCAAGGGAGCGCAAAGAGACACGCCACTGTCCACCAGGGGTTTTTCTCGCCTCTATGCGTCCCTCTTTGCAGTATCTACGCATGGTCACGACAGATACGCCGATTTCGCGCGATGCCATAGCCAACGGGATACAAAAGCTCTTTGCGGACATGAGAAACCTCCGCCGCGCAAAGTAGGCGTTTTTCGCCTCTCTGTAAAGTCTTTTGTAGGGAGAATTTAGCCTATCCCTTATTCTCTTTTTCTTCATACTTTTTGCATACGCGCCAAACGAGGTCGGGATATGGAATACCTAAAAATGTTGATATTCCATATGCTTCTCCCATTGTGAGGCGTCTCGGTTTCCCTTGGCTAAGAGGATCTCGAATCCTTCGCCAGATTCGGCCGCCATCTTCGCCAAAAAAGCTATTTCCAAAGGTTAAATGGTTCATGTTTCTTTTTTGTAGTTCCAAAATGACCTCATCAACAAACATACGCTCGAAGTCGTCAAATGATTTTTTCATAGAATCAGTATAAGGAAAAAAACGCCTAGTAAAAGTGCCTCTTTTGTCCTTGACCTCGTGGGCGAAAAACGCCTACAAGTGACGTATGAAAACGAATGCATACAACCATAGTATCCGGTTCCTGTTCAAAGTTCACAAAAATTACACAACCATGTCAAAATATTTGGGATTAAAGATTAGGGGGTTCAGACAATTACGCAATAAGGAAAGTCCTTCACGTTCCGCACGGATTCGCATCATTTTAGGCGCAAAAGCGACATACCTCCGGCTGCTCATTAGTGAATTGCGCGAAATGGGAGCACTTTCCGACAGGGCACTCAGCAAGGCAAACCGGAGCATTAAAGATAGGCTCAAACAGGATCAGGCGTAACCGGACTATCAGGTCAAGGAGGTTTATACATGGTCATGGTGTCCGAACTTGCGCTTTTGGATCTGAAAGACGCGCTCAAGCTGGCATTGGTGCAAAGCGGAAAGACTCCGCTCGAAGTCGCTCGGGAAATGGGGTGGTCGGCCCACCACGCAAAACAGGTTTTCGGCCTTAACGACTACATCCCCTCGGCGCGGGCTTTTCCGGCCCTGTGCCGCGTTTTGGGAAACGGCATTCTTTCGGACTGGCTTGTGGCAAGCGTCAACACGCTTCCGGCGGGCGGTCATGAAATCGGATGTGATGAGCTTATGATCCGGCTGAATGAGTTCTTTGTTTTGCTCGGCGAGGCATCAAAGGAAGGGCTTGCCGACATAGCGGATATGAAGCTCGAACCAGCGGAGATTCGGGCTATGATCTTGCTGCTGATGAAAAGCGTGTCTCATGGGCTGGAAATGATTTCTGACTTGCGCCTGACGGAGCGCAAACTTGCGGGGCAGTCATGAGGCAGGACATAAGCCCGGACATGGTTGTCCAAGCCCTGCTGCGGGACGGCGTGTTGGGCTTTCGCGACAAGGGCGCGTTCCTGCGTGAAGGGGTTTGCCCCAACTGCCAAAAGAAAAGCCTGTTCGTCCGGAAGGCGGAACCGTGGCAGGTCATGTGCAGCCGGGAAGTGAACTGCGGCTACACGGAAAGCACGAGGAACCTCTTGCCGGATCTCTTTTCCGAGTTCGCCAAGAAGTATCCCCCGACAGAGGAAAACCCGCGGGCGACGGCGGACGCCTACCTCGGGCTTGACCGCGGGTTTGATCTCGGACGCATCCGTGGCTGGTACGAACAGGCCAGTCATCAGATCCCGAACACGACAAAGATGTTCCCCACGGTGCGCTTTTATCTTGACCCCGCCCACAGCCGATATTGGGAAAGGCTCATCGGGGCATCCAAGGCTGACAAACAGAAAGCGCATTTGGGAGGCCGCAGGAAGGAAGACGGCACGCTCTACGCCGGGGATGCCTGGACGCCCCCGGGCCAGACGCTGGAAAAGGGCGACCGCGTTTACATCGTGGAGGGCATCTTTCACGCGATCGCCCTGTTCCTCAAAGGCTACAAGGCGATCGCGAGCCTTTCTTCCAGCAACATCCCCGTCCACGTCTTTGAGGAACACAAAGGAAAGGGCATCGTCTGGACGGTTGCCCTTGACCGGGACACCCTGAAAAAGGACAAGCCCCGGCGTTTCGTTGAGAAGCTGCGGGAGCTGGAGGAAAAGGCCGAGGTATGCATCCCCCCGGACGCCCGGGATTGGGACGATCTCTACCGCGCCGACTGCCTCTCCAAAGAGTTCATGGACGCGGGGCTCTACAGGGGCACGCTCTACCTGTGCGAGACGGCTGACGAAAAGGCGTACCACATATACGTCCACGCATACCGGAAAAACCGTCTGGCCAAGTTCACCCTGGACTTTAGAAATCGGCTCTATTCCGCCGAGGTCAAAGAGGATTTGCAGAAGACCCTTGAAAAGGAAGCGCAGGACGATCCCGAGATGAAGCTGGAGATCCTGCGCACGGAGCACGGGCGGGATATTTTCCGCCTGTGCTGCGACCTCAAGGAAATATCCAACATCCTCCCCACGTTCCTCTACATTGAGAACAACGAAATCTCGGGGGAAAAGTTCTACGTATTCGAGATCGCCTATGCTTCCGGGATGCCCAAAGAGATCGTCAAGCTGGACGGGCAAGCCCTGATAGACCCGAAGTCCTTTTTCAAGGCCATCATTTCCAAGACCTGCGGCGGCACGTTCACGGGGTCGGCGGGAAACCTCAAGTATCTGGTGGACCGCTGGCTCGGTACGCGCATCCCGACCATCGCCTCCGTGCCGTATATCGGCTATGTCCCGAGCCTCGGGGCGTATGTCTTCAATGAGCACGCCTACAGCGCGGGCAAGGAGATCAAGCTCAACGAGTATGAATATTTTGAAATCGGGAAAGCGGGCATCAAAACGACGCTTTCCAATTTCAAGATAGACACGACCGGGGAGTTCAACCCCGGCTGGCTGCACGATTTTTTCAGGGCGTTCCACTGGCAGGGCATGACCGTCCTCGCGTTCTTCCTCGGCTCGCTCTTTGTGCAGCAAATCCGGCATGAGCAGAAATCTTTCCCGTTCCTTGAACTCACCGGGGAACCGGGCGCGGGCAAGTCCACCTTGCTCGAATTTTGCTGGCGGCTGCTCGGACGTGACGAGTACGAGGGGTTTGACCTCTTGAAGGCGACACAGGCCGGGCGGCGTCGCGCCTTTTCGCAGGTGTCGAACCTTCCCGTCGTCCTCATCGAATCGGACCGCGACAACGGCGAGAAGGACGCCAAGCAGCGCCAGTTCAGTTTCGACGAGATGAAGCCGTTCTTCAACGGCCGCGGCACGGGAACGCTCGGCGTGGCCATGCGCGGCACGGGCACGGAGGAACATCTTTTTCAGGGAACCTTGATCATTTCCCAGAACGCGGGCGTGGACGGCTCGGAAGCCCTCCTGCAGCGTATCGTCCACTGTCACGCCGACAAGAAACACCACGTCCCCGGCACGCGGGAGATCGCCCGCTGGTTCGAGCAACAGAAGACGGCCACGGTTGCGGGGTTCCTCCGCGTGGCACTGAAAAACGAGCGTATGCTGCTGGATACCTACCGGGCGGCCTTTGCGGAGCTTGAAGCCCGCTTTTCCCGTTCCGAGCTGCAAAACGAGCGCATCATTAAAAACCATGCTCAGGTGGCCGCGTGCGGCCATGCGCTGGCTACCCTTTTCCCGGAAAGGGATCGGAGTTTCGTTGAAGGGCTGGACGCCTACGTCCTGAGCCGGGCCGTGGAGCGGGAAAGCCGCTTGCGCGCCGATCACCCGCTGGTCGAACAGTTCTGGGATCAGTTCGATTACCTAAACGGGATCGGGCCGGACAGAGGCAGGCCCGATCGCCTGAACCATTCGTCCGATGAGGCGCTTGTCGCCGTCAACCTGAATCACTTTATGGAACTGTCGCGGAGCGCTGGCCAGCCGCTTCTTGACATGCAGAGCCTCAAGAAACTGTTGCCCAACGGCAAGCGTCACAAGTTCATCAACAACCAGAGCGTGAGGAGCAAGCATGACGACCGGATCATCCGGTGTTGGGTCTTCACAAAGAAGTAACTGAGGGAGATTGGCAATGAGCTTGAAGAACCACACGATCAACATGATCGATCTTACTTTTGGAACAAGCGGCAAGGCAACGGTAGATGAGCTGATTGATACTATAAGAACATCGCCTTTCGGTTCATCACTGATGACGTTCTCTGATGAAGAGGAGAAAACCCTAGGCTGCATCTGCATCGCCGCCGATCCCGTTTTGGCCGTAAAGATTCGTAATCTGGTGAGGGAATATGATGCCGAAGAGGAGGGAGTATGAACAAGGAAGCGTTCGTCCGTGCCGTGGCTGCGCGTTGCGGGATTCTCTTGTCAGATGCCCACAACCTTGTCGGCGCATTGCTGGATAGCCTGACGGAAGGGCTTGCCGAGGGCGAGCGGTGCCTCCTGCGCGGCGTCGGGACGCTGCACGTCGTCCAGAGGCGGGGTGGCAAGCGCCGCAATCCTCGAACAGGGGAAGAGGTGGAAATCCCGCCCTACAGGGCCGTCCTGTTCCGTCCCTCGCATCGATCCCGTTCCAATCCCTGACCACCCGCGACATACCCCTCTATACGCCCCCTGTCCGCATTCGGCAGGGGGCTTTTTTTGTCTCCCTCCTCATATAAGGGGTAACGGTTAATAAGTAAGTAATACTAGTATATTATATGAAAGTTCTTTTGAGGGGCAAAGAAGGGGCTCGAAAAGTGAAAGGGGGCTTCGGAAAAGCGTTACAACTGTTACAAAAAAATATTTTTATATATAATCTATTCATATAATAGCTAATCCACGGAATCAGCCAACCGTTACAAAACCGTTACAAGGCGTTACTTTGTAACGGTTTTTTGTAACGCTTATGTAACGGTTAGGGTGTTTTGTAATATGTTGAATTTGTTTATGTAACGCTTTCACCCCTCATGATGTAACGCTTATGTAACGCTTTTGCCGTTACAAGATAATATGCTGAATTTATTTATGTAACGCCTACATTTTTACCCCCTGTAACAGATGTAACGCTTTTCCGATGCCCCTTCCCATTTTTTCCCTGTTGGGATGCCCTCCCGGGCAGGGGAGGCAAGGCTGCGGAGCGGAGGCTTGGTCTTGCCAAGTGTAGAAAACGTCGCTATCTTAAAACGCAAGAAGGGCGGCAAGTGCTCGAACACTCACCGCCCCGTGTGGGGCACGTCCCCCGGATTTGTTCAATCCAAGTTCTTCGCCCCGGTAAGAGTTGCACCTCCTACCGGGGCAACTGCTTTAGAGGTTCATAAAATGAACCGCCACAGCCGCAAGAACGGCGGCAAGCCAAGCTGCCAGCACGTCCCGGAGGAAGTGTCTCATGGGGAAAACCTCCTTTCGGAGGAGTGCCCCACGGCGGCAACCTAGCCGTGAACGTGGAAAAAGGCAACTCTGAGGAGATAAAGGAAAAGTTTTTACTATATAATATTATGAAATATATGAATAATATAAATAAACAGTTTTTTTTCTACAAAAATACACCAGAGTATAAGAAGATTGTTTATTATAAAGATTGGTCTTTAGTCATAATATATTACTTGATAGCAATTCGTATTGCTTTGTTCGGTAATGATAATTATGATTTTTTTATAAATGTATTTATTTCAATTGCTATAGGATATTTAATTTCTTATTTTTATTTTTATCTTATAACCCTTAGAGGTGTATTTTATAATGAGTGTAGATCTGCTACTTTTATTTTATCAATAATTGTTTCATTTATTAATCTGTCTAACGCAATAAAAAATGAAAAAAATGTTGATTCTATAAAAGTATGTTTTGAAGGTATTCACGATATATTGTCAGATTCTATAACTATGATATATTGTTATCATAGTATGTATATACTGTTTTCAGATATAAAGACATTTTGTTACGATGTGAGTAGGTTAAAAGATGGAGAACAGAAAGATTTTATTCATTATTATAATGATATGATTGATAAAATATATTTGGCTCTGTCTTCGGTGAGTGATACTTCTGAACTACAAAAATGGTTACAGGTGCACTCTCAATTATCCCGTTTGAAAAAAATTGATTAATATAACACACTTTTTCTATGCGCCTCCCCTTTTTCTTCTGTTACTGTACCCTCTGTGTTTCCCCCTGGCTTGTTGACTAGGGTTTTGATTCCCCCTTAGAAAGGGAAATTCTAATCATAGATTGTCTGATATGGGGGGGAGAAATGAAAGAACTAGAAGTACCTGAATCACCTATGGAGATGGTTTATGCCATTCTTTTTTGTGGGGGATTGTGTGCGCTAGCCTATTGGTTTTACTCTGATGGGGGAAGCTATTGGGCGTTGGGGGGAATGATTGTCTCCGGCTTCTTCTGCGTTCTCGGAATTGGTGAATTTTGTTCCCGTGTGAAAAAGCGGGGGCGTTATTTGAGTGAACAGGAGCAATATGAAGAGGTTGGAAAAGCCATGCTCCGCAAGGGCGCAAAATCTCCCAAGCCCGCAGGAAAGACCGCTGCTGGGGAGTATTATGATCCCGATACGGGAGAAATCCTTGAGCTTGCCCCAAAGAAAAAAGCCAAGGCGAGCAAGCCCAAAGCGTCCACAAAGAAGGATTCCTTTTCCTCATGGGAAGATCGGCTTTCCACCGTATGGCATGGAAAAGAGGAAATCGAGTTCGTGCATGAGAAGCGTGACGGGGAGATGAGCCGCCGCCGGGTCACTTTGTACGCTGTGAAAAGCGACGGTGGGGATCGCGTTTATCTGTACGGCTTATGCCATATGCGGAATGAGGAACGGACTTTCAACTTGGATAACATCCCGGGAGAGATAAAGCTGAACGGCGTTATGTATGACTTTGGCGAGTTTTTCGACAAGTTGGGCTTGGATATTGATGAATTATGGTAGTCCTTGCTGTTCTGGCTGCGGATACCCCGCTTGACAGCCTAGGCTCTTTATGCCTACTCTGGCCTTCCCAGCAAAGTGAGGCATAACCGTCGCCTCTTGCCAGTCCCAAGCTGACAGAAAGAACGGAGTTTCTATTCCTGCCACCATTGCATCCTTTTTTCGGGGATGCGGTTATGTATTGGCAGGGCGACGTCCGGGAGTCCGTGAGGCCCCGGCTGCTCACTTTGCAGGGGAGCGTCGCCCTGCCTTTTTTCGTTTGCGGCGCTCAACCAATCCCATCAAAGTGAGGTTTCCCATGTCCGCAACCGTTTTTCTGTCCCGCTCCGGCAGGTGCGCCGGGCGCGTCCCGTTGTCCCTTCTCGTTTTCAAGCTCATCCGTTCCGGCGAAGAGGCCGCCGCGCAAGCGCTCCAAGAGTTGCCATTGCCGTTCCAGTGTCGCCGCGTGTGGTGGTTGCTGTCCGGCAACAAGCTGGTATTGGAGGTGGCGTAATGGCGACCTACCGCACGATCCGCATGGCGTTCTGGTCCGACCCGTACATCGAAACCCTGAGCGCGTCCGAAAAGCTCCTGTACCTCTACCTGTTCTCCTGCCCCCACACCAACAACCTCGGGCTGTTGGCGGTGTCGCGCCGTCGCATGGCCTACGATACCGGGCTGACGGAAGAGGCGGTCAACGCCGCCCTTGCCGCGTTCGAGCGCGACGGCAAGATCGCCACGGACGGCGACGCCGTGTGGGTCTGCCACTTTATCCGCCACCAGTGCAGCACCAGCCCCAAGATCCTCGTCTCGCTCCGGGCCCTCTTCCCCACGGTCGAGTCCGCGAAGCTCCGCAAGGCGATCCTTGCCCTCTATCCCCACCTGCTCGGGGCCGCGCCGTGCCCCGCCGATAGGGTATCGGTAGGCTTTCGGGAATCGGAAAAGGAACGGGAAAAAGAAGATCAGATCGGGACGGACGGATTTTTTGTCCCTGTGGAGATGCTGGAAGACCTGCAGCGCGACTTCCCGGACGTTGACGTACAGGCCGAAATAGCCCGCATCCGGGAATGGCAGGCCCAAAAGCGCACGCCGATCCGCAACGTCTGGCGCTTCCTCCGGGCATGGCTTTCCAATGCAAAGGCGGGGAAGCGTCCCGGACCGGGACAGAGGGCGGAAAAGCCCGCCTCCCTTGCCGTCCCGCCGTCCCCTATGGAAGCCTTCCCGCCGTCGCCCGAAGCCCTCGCCGAGAACTGGGATCGCGGCCTCGCATGGTGCAGCCGTATCCTGAACCGTGGGAGGGCGGCGGCATGATCCACACATGGACAACACCCGCGCCCGTGGCCTACGCGACGCTGGAAGAGGCGGCACGCGGCCTTGAGCGGCTTCTGGACGATCTGGCGGACACGCGGGGGACATGCGTTGCGGCCCTGGCGAACCTGCGGGGAGGGCTTACGGCCCACGACCCGGTGCGCCTTGCGCTGGCGGCTGAGGCGCTTTCCGCCGTCAGTCGGGAATTGGCCTATTGTTCCGGCGACGCGGCCCGCATGGTCGCGGCTCTGGCCCTGTGCGGCGAAGAGGAGGGCGGTTATGCGCAATGAAGATTTTGACCCGATTGCGGGGCTCTATGAAAGCGCGGGATCGCTGCGCGAACTGGCCGGGATGTACCGGGACGAGCGGGGCGGCTTGTCTTCCCTTCTCCTCCTGATTGCCGACAATGTGACCCGGTGCGCGGGGAAGCTGGAATGCGAAGAGAAACCTATGGAGGAAACAGTATAAAAAGGTTTGAGGCCCTACGCCCCGTCGCGCCTTGCTGACGAAAAACGGCCCCGCGTCCTGCGGGGCCGTCTCCTACGCCATGCCCTCAAAGAGGAGCTGTACCTGTTTTCGTGAGTTCGTTTTCCTCAGCTTCTCCCGGATCGGTTTCGGGAGGTCAAAGGCGGAGGGCGACAGCGTGTGGCTGTAGGCCAGCGTCGAGACGAAGCTGTGCGCGCATTCCGGATTGAGGCAGACGCAGTACAGCCGTGAAAGGATATTTGAAATTTCCGTGCGGGATGAAATGGTGCAGATGTGCCCACATGCCGGACAGTAAACTCTCATGATTTCCCCCTGAATCGTTGGTAAGTATAGGGGGATTCTGCCTAACTCGCTACTGATTTTCTTCCCCTTGCGTATCCGTAAACCCGATATGCAGGGCGGGCGGCAGCTCCTCGTTGATCTCGAGCAGGACTTCCCGGATCGGCATGACCTCGTTGCGGAAATACACGGCGTCGATCTTGGTGATGTCCCCGAATCCCGTCATGTTTTGCGGGATGATCGAGGCCATCGCGGGCGGGATGCGGTGCGCGGCTATGATGTCGTCGCGGCTGATGCTCTTGATCCGTTCCAGTTCGTCCTTGGTGGAGAAGTCCCCCACGGGGACGATCTGCACGTCCTTTTCCCGTCCGTTCGGGATGTGCAGGAACATATTCCGGAAGTTGCCGACGCCACGGGCGTTCTGTATGGCGTTCTTGATCGCGTCCTGCTGCGCCTGCTCAAGTTGCGCACTCGAAGAATAGAAGATGTACCCGACATGCGCGCCGTTCTTGTAGTAACGCCGCCGGAAAAGGGTAGCGTCCTCGTTGAGCAGCATGGACTGGATCGCGCCGAGGTAGCCGGGCAGCCCGTAGATTGTCTGGCTCACGTCATAGTTTTTCAGGTGCAGCACCTCCCCCGGCCCGAACTCGTGGAACTGCCCGGAAGGGAGCAGGAGCCCGTACCTGTCCGGCTCCTTCATCCGGCGCATGTTGATCGCGGGCAGGTGCCGCATCCTTGCCACTTCCCCGAGCCAGTTCCGCGAAAGGAGCAGATAGGCGTTGGCGAAGACCATATAGTCCGTGGCCACGGCGTGCATGTCCCGGCGTGTGAGGGCTGCGGACGCCCGGAACCCGCGCATGGCCATGTTCGTTTTGAACTCAAGGATCGGCCCGTGGTAGGCGTTGGCCCGCAAAAGCCGCGCCAGCCCCGACCACGGGACGGGCGTTGCATAGTACCGCCCGTTGTCGAGGAGCCAGACGCCCAGATACTCATACACGGCCCCGCTCAGGACGGGTTCCGGATCGCCGAAGCAGAACGCCAGCGGCGCAGGTTTCTTTTTTCCCATGTTTTCCCCTTATTGGATGAAGACGACGCAGCCGCCTTTCGGCTTGCCGATGGGCTCCGCCGCCAGCGCGTGCATGATTGCCCAGGCGACGTCGGCGTGCCCCGTGGCGCTGGTGCGGGAGGCCGAGTAGGAGATCTGCCCGCTGTCCGTGACGCCCTGCCGGATGGTGAGGAAGGCGTGGGCAATGTCGTTCTGCCCCGCGTCCCACTTGAGGCGGTGCGCCTCTATGAGTTCCTTTGCCTTCAGCACGAGTTGGGTCTTGAGCTGCACGGAGTAGTTGATCGGCGTCGCCAGCGGGAAGAAGGCGCGGATCTGCTCGAACACGCCGATGCCCGGCCCGGTGACGTCGACCCCGATATGCCGGAAGTTGTACCGCCCGACCAATTCCCGGATGCGCTCGGCTTGCCAGATGTAGGATTTGTCGAGCCACTTGTAGCGGGCGATCACCCGGTGCTCGCCGCCCTCTTTGAGCGGCGGGGCCACGATGACGAAAGAGGCGTCGTCCCTGCTGCGCGAGGGGTCATAGCCGCCCCACACGGGGAGGTTCCCGAGCGGGCGGTCCGCCGTGGGGTTGAAGTCCGGCCATGCGTCCGTGTCCGCGTAGCAGGTTTCCAGATCCGCCAGCCTGAACACGGACTGCGTGTCGTCCACGAACTCGCACAGGAACAGGTTCCGGAACTCGTCGGCGCTGTATTCGAGCTTGAGGCTTTCCAGATCGAAGAGGTCGCACCCGCCCGCGATCGCGTCCTCAAGCGTGATGACCTTCCGGTAGAATGTGTCCGGGCAGAGTGCGCCTTTCCGCAGTTCCTTGGATGAAGGGAACGCGGCCCGTTTCGCCTTGAAGCGTTTCTGGAAGCGTTCGCCCGTCCAGAGGTCATAGGCTTGGTGCGCCACGGCGGACGGGGTGGAGAAGAGGGTCCGCCGCCATTTCTTGTGGGAGGCCATGCCGGACGCGACTTTGTACAGCTCGTTGAAACCCTGAATCCAGAAGCACTCGTCAATGTAGACATGCCCGTGGTAGCTTTGGGCGCTCTTGCTGTTGTTGCTCAGGAAGTACAGGGTAGCCTGCCCCTTCGCCGTATTGAGCACCAGCGGGTTGCCCTTCAGCTCTATGTTGAACTTCTCTTTCGCCAGCGCGACGATGTATGAGCGGAACACCTCCGCCTGTGCCCGCGTAGCGGACAGGAAGATCTGGTTGTCGCCCGTGAGACAGGCGTCCTCGAACGCCTCTTGCGCGAAAAACCAGGTGAAGCCGATCTGACGGCTCTTGAGGAAAAAGCGGTTCCGGTGCCGTTTCGTTTCCAACAGCTCGCGCTGGTACGGGAAAAACCGCTTGTGGAACGCCTCGGCAAAGTCGTCCCCGGTGAGCCGGGACACGTCGTTTTTCACGGCGGCTTTTTTCTTTCCCTTCCGTTCCTTCTCTCCGGACGCGCCGGGCGGGGAACCCTCCGCGCTTCTCCCTTCCTTTGCTTCCTTTTCCCTGAGCCTGAGCCTTTGCAGCCGCTCAAGCGTGCCCACCAGCGTGTCCACTTCCTTGAGGTCGCGGGGGCTCTTGTCTTCCCGCTCAAGCAAGAGCGCGAGACGGCGTGAGGCGGCTTCCTCCGCGCCCTCATGCGACAAGAGATCGTCCCAACGCCCCGAATCCGCCCAGTTGTAGAGCGTCCGCACGGGGACGGACAGCATGTCCGCGATCTCGCTCACGGCATAGCGCCGCAGGTAGAGCGAGCGCGCCGCCGTCCTGATTTCATCCGGCCAGTTCTTGTTACCCATGCCCGTCAGGATACACGCCCGCCGCCGTTCCGCCATGCACGGGAAATCCTAAAAGGCCGAAATAGGACGGGCTTTTCTTGCGCGTCGGCTGGCCTCGGCTATGCTTGCCCCATGAGCAAGCTGCAAACCGAATTCGTGAAGATCGCCCAATCGGGCGCGTGTGTGGACGGGCGGGAGATCAAAGGCCAGTGGCTTCTGGATATGGCCGAGACGTACAGCCCGGACACCTACACGGCGTTGATCTGGCCCGACCACCAGCGCTGGCAAGGGAACTTCGGGACGGTGACGGAGCTGCGCGCCGAAGAGGAGGGCGGGGTGGTGAGCCTGTTCGCCCGGCTCAACCCGAACGAACGCTACGCCTACGTCAACGAACAGCGCCAGAAACTTTTTTTCAGCATTGAAGTTGCGGAAGACTTCGCAAAAACGGGCAAGGCGTACCTCGTCGGGCTCGGCATCACCGATCAGCCCGCCAGCCTCGGCACAAGCAAAATGCAGTTTTCCGCCGAGTCCGGGGATTGCTCCGTGTTCCCCGGCGTTGAGCTGTTCGCGTGCGGCGGGGCGTTGACGCCCGAAGAGGTCGGTTTCTTCCGCAGGTTCCTTGCTCACTTCAAAACCGAACCGAAACCCGAAACCAAGGAAGAACCGATGGACAAGGAACAGTACGCCGCCCTTATGGAACGGCTCGGCAAGCTGGAAGAGGCGGTGGGCACGTTCGCCGCCGGGCCCGAACCGCAGGGAGAGGAACCCGCAAAGGCTTCTCCGGAGGGGGCAGCCCCGGAACAGTACGCCGCCCTGGTGGGCAAGGTTGATGAGCTGGCCGCGAGCTTCTCCGCGCTTGTTTCGCGCCTTGAAGCCGCCAGGCCCGGAACCGCCATTCCCGACACCATCACGCCCGCGGACGACGCGGCCATCCTGTAGAGGCGCCATGAAGACACATACGAGACAGCGGTTCAACGCGCTTCTGCACGGCCTCGCCAAGGGGTACGGCGTTGAGGACGTCTCCCGGCAGTTCACGATTGAGCCCACGATCCAACAGCGGCTGCAGGACAAGATCGTCGAGCAGTCCACGTTCCTCCCCAAGATCAACGTCATCACCGTTGACGAGCTTTCCGGGGAAAACATCCTCGGCAGCGCTTCCGGCCCCGTCTCCGGGCGCACGGACACCAGCAAGGACGGCAAGGAACGCACGCCCCGCGACGTGTTGGGGCTGGCGTCCTACAAGTACCAGCTTTACCAGACCAACAGCGACGTCTTCATGCGCTACGCGACGATGGACGCCTGGGCGAAGTTCCCGGACATGCCCGAACGCTACGCCCGTTACGTACAGGCCCGCATTGCCAACGACCGCGAGCTGATCGGCTGGTACGGCACGAGCGCGGCGGCTGATACCGATCTTGAAGCCAACACGCTGTTGCAGGACGTCAACATCGGCTGGTTGCAGTACGTCCGGGCGAACCGCCCGGAAGCCATCCTCGCCGAGGGCGCGGCTACCGGGGAAATCCGTATCGGCCCGGAAGCCGGGGCGGACTACGCCAACCTTGACGTGGCGGTCAACGACCTTGTCCTCGGCATCCCCGAGTATATGCGTTCCGGCCTCGTCGCGCTCATCGGCGCGGAGCTGATCGCCCGCGAAAAGTCCGCGCTCTATGCGGCCATGTCCGGCACGCCCACGGAAAAGGCGGCGCTCAACGGCAGCCTGACCACGTTCGGCGGCCTCACCTGGGAAACGCCCTCGAACTTCCCGGCCCGCGGCCTTGTGGTGACGAGCTACGACAACCTTTCGATCTACATGCAGGACGGGAGCTGGCGCCGGAACATCAAGGACGCCCCGGAAAAGGACAGGGTGGAGGACTACAACAGCCGCAACGAGGGCTATGTGGTCGAAACACCGGAAAAGTTCGCGGCCCTTGAGTTCGGGAACGTCGTTTTTTACGGCGAGAAGACCTGGAAGGCCGCGGCATGAGCCTGATGCTTTCCTACCAGAAGGCGATCCGGGCTGCGCGGGCGGCGGGGCGTGAGGCGGAGTTTTCCGCCGTTCCCTCCCCCGCCGCGGGCAAGTCGCTCCTCGCGGAACGCCAGCGGGACGCGCTGGTCGCTTCCGGGCTTGCCGAGGATCTGGAAGCCCTGCACGGCGTCGTGTCCATCGACCGGAAGATCGCCATCAAGCGGGACACCCTGATCCCGAAGTACGCCGGATATGTGGCGCGGCTCCGGGAAGAGGGGCGGCCCCATGAGCTGGTCGGCTACTTCCTCGTCTGGCTGTTCGACTGCGGGCTCATCGAGCGGGCCCTTGATCTTGCGGGCTGGTGCGCCGAGCACGGGCAGGGGCTTCCCGAGCGCTTCAAGGCATCGCTTCCCGCGTTCGTCGCCCGGCAGATCCTCGACTGGTCGCAGCAGGCGTTCGACGAGGGCGCGAGCCCCGAGCCGTTCTTTTCGCAAGTCTATGCCCGCCTGTTCGATCCCGATCCGGCGCTGGCGTGGGACGTCCACGACGATGTGGCCGCCCAATTCCTCCGGCTGCGCGGGCTCATGCTCGAACGGGCCGGGGACGTCCCCGGGGCCGTGGCCGAACTGGAAAAGGCCCTTGCCAGGGGCGCGAAAGTCAAAACCGCGCTGGACAAGCTGAAAAAGAAGTCCGGCGCGTAAGTCCACCACCCCCCGCCCCCGCCTTTCCCGGGCTTTCAGGCCGTGGCCTCGTCACGCTCAGGGAAAGGCCGGGGGCCATAAGGATCGCCATGTCGTTCAATGCCATGACCACACAGGAAAAGCCGGATCGCGTCATCGCCAATGACGGCTTTTTCCCGGAACTGTCCTTGCGCACGTTCCTTGACCTCTACCGTTTGCCCGGCGAATACGCCGCGGATCTGGTGGCCGATCACCTTTCGCTGGCCGTGGTCTGGGCAAACCGCCAGCTTGAGGCGTGGAAAGCGGAGCGGAAGGGGGAGGGCTGCTCAACCCTTGGCGACGTGCCGCTGCACGGCGTCCCCGGGGCGTCGCTCGTCGTCTATCAGCGGGCCGTTTTTTGCCAGGCCAAGGGAATGCTGCTGGCGCAGTTCCGCACGGTCGAGCGCCGGGAGGCGGCCAACAACGACGCCAAGGAAGGCCGCGAGACGGCGGACGTCTTTTTCGCCTTTGCCCACGATGCGCTGGCCGACCTGCTCGGCGCTGGCCGCGTGGACATAGCGCTGATCTGAGGAGGGGGAACCATGCGGAAGCTTCAGGCCCTTGTCCGGCATATCCTGACTGAGACCGGGATTTCCCGCGAGAACGTAGCCGCGTTCCTTGATCAGGGCGCGGTCATGCTCACCGGGCGGAACCTCGGGCACGGCGTTGAGGTGTGCGTCCTCAAATATGACGGCGTGATCGACATCGAGCGCTCGGACTATGACGGGATCGCATTGCTGGCGCTGGTGTCGGGCTGGCTCCAGAGCCACGACCCCGACCGGGACGGCCTCGAAGATCCGGAGGTGAACGCCGCGGTCAATGACCTTTCCACAACGGACGTCCAGATCGCGGTGGAATTTCAGGAGCGGATCGAAATCATCCCGGATGACGCCGGGCCGATCTCGTTCGCCGGGAAGCGCTGGCGCGTGGCTCCTGTCCCGGTCGACGTCGCCGAGCGCGTGGACGGCATGAGCGGGGGCATCCGCCTATGGACATAAAGGTCACTGTTCAGGGTACGGAGAAGCTGGTCTCGCAGATCGGCGCTATCGCTACCAATGCACAGGAGCGTCACGCCTTGTCGTTTATGGCGGGCAAGAGGGTGATCTCCGCCGCTCGTCGGCGCATCAAGAGGCAGAAGAACCTTGACGGAAGCCCCTTTGCCCCACGCAAGGACAAGAGAAACAAGCGTAATCTTCTTGAAAGTATTTATGAGCGAATCGTAATCAGGGCCAATCTGGACGGTGTGGCCGTTACCTTCAACGGAAAATGGGCGCATTTCGCCTATCAGCAACAGACGGGAACCGGGGAACGTTGGACAGCGGAAAAAGCAGCGAAGGCATACCAGATCACTGCGGAAGGCATGGCGACTCGAGCACAGGCAAAAGCTCTTGTCCGGCTTGGGTTCAGGGAAGGGGGGAAGAAGCATGGGTGGCGGAAAGTGACCGTTCTTCAAATAGAACGCCGTCTGACAATGGCCCAAGCAGGATTGATCATTCGGGCGCTTGAAAGCGGGGGAGTGAGAAAAAGCTCATGGAGTGACGCTCCGCCCAAACGTGTTGCACTCGGGCTAACAGATAAAGAGGCTGACAAGATCATGGTTCAAGTGGCCAAGCAAGCGTTGAAAAAAATAGAACGGGGCAAATTATGAGCATCGGCAAAGTGCAGATCAACAATCTCAACCTTTCGCAGGGAGAGATCACGGCGGTGGAAAACCACCTGCTGTTTGTCGGATCGGGGAAGGGCGACAAGGTAGGGAAGCTCCTCACGGTGAACACGGACAGCGACCTGTCCGGCGTCCTTGCCGGGGCTGACGGCTTGCTGGCTCAGGTGACGGCGGCCCGGGACAACGGGGGCCAGAACTGGTCGGCGTCCGTCATGCTGTACGACGCCGAGGGCGGCGGGATCGCCTCGTGGTCCGCCGCCGTGGACGAGGCTATGGAGCTGGCCAAGGTCGAGGGCGTCGTTCTGACGGAGCCCCTTTCCGCCGTTTCCGACATTGAAGCCATGCAAGCCAAGAGCGAGCGGATCATGGCCAAATACATGCGGCCCGTGTGGTTCGCCGGGCGTGCCCCGGCGTTCGACGCCGATTCCCAGAGTTGGGAGGAGTACGCCACGGCGATCAAGCCTCTGACCGCGGATGTGGCCGCGGACGCCTGCCTCGTCACGCCGACGATCTGGGGGACGGAGCTCGGGACGCTCATGGGCCGCCTGTGCAATGCCGCCGTGACCGTTGCGGATTCCCCGATGCGCGTTGCAACCGGGGCTCTTGTGGGCTCCTGGACGGAACGCCCGGTCGACAAGTCCGGGCGGCGGCTCGACATGAGCGTCCTTGAAGGCCTCGACAAGGCGCGGTTCTCAGTTCCTCAGTGGTACCCCGACTATGAGGGCATGTATTGGGCGGACGGCAACGTGCTGGACGTGAACGGCGGGGATTTTCAGGTCATCGAAAACGTGCGCGTGATCATGAAGGCCATGCGGCGCGTCTATCCGCTGGCCGTGGCCCGCATCGCGGATCGCCGCTTCAATTCCACGCCCGCCAGCGTTGCGCAGAACAAGACGTATTTCATGCGGCCCCTGCGGGAAATGTCCCGCTCCGTGACCATCCTCGGGCAGACCTTCCCCGGCGAGATTTACCCGCCCGAAGACGGCGACATAACGGTGAGCTGGCCCTCCCGTACCAGCGTCGAGCTGTACATGGCGGTCCGGCCCTACAACTGCCCGAAAAAGATCACCTGCAATCTTTTCCTCGATCTCAACAACTACGCGGCATAGGTGAACCATGCAGAGACTCAGCGGCAAAAGTTTCGACGTCACGCTCGGCGACCTCAAGCTCCACATTGAGAAAGCCTCCCTCGACATCGAAGACGGATCGGAAGTGGCCAAGACGGGCGGCGTCCCCAACGGATGGGTCGACGGCGAGGTTTCCGCCAGCGGCGAGATCGAGCTGGACGGCGAGAACGTGAAGATCCTTTCGGAGGCTGCGCGCAACGCGGGTTCCTTCCGCGGCCTCCCGGAGTTCGACCTCCTGTTTTACGGCTCCACCGGGGACGGCGCGGAGATGAAGGTGGAGGCGTTCGGCTGCAAGCTGAAAGTCTCGAAGCTCCTCGACGTCGACGGCAAGGGCGGGGAAAAGCATATCACCACCATCCCCTACATCGTGACGAGCCCGGACTTTGTGCGCATCAACGGAACCCCCTACCTCAAGCCCGAAGAAACGGAGGAACTGTAATGGAACAGGACATGCTGACCACAAGCGAGCCCTTTGATCCGGTTATGGCCGTCTATGACGGAGCCCTTGCGATTAAAGATGTGGCCGCGGGGCTTGAAGGGGATCGGCCTGGTGCCGCGGCCGCGCTGCGCATGATTGCCTGGCACCTGAAAACGGCGGCGGAACTGTTTGACGATGAAGCGTCGGACAGGGACCGCGAATCCCCGCAGGGCGGCCCCTCGCCGTCTCCGGACGGAACGCAGGCGCATACCCATGCGATCCCCACGCGTTCCCTTTCTGAGATGCCCCCGCATACCCATGCCATACATTCGCCTTCATTCGGGGCGGCTCAGGGGAGGAACGCCAATGGCTGATTTCTCCACGGCGCACGCTCCGGTGGCGGTATGGGAAGGCGGCTACGGCAACCATCCGGCTGATCGCGGCGGGGAAACCCTGTGCGGCATCGCCCGCGGGTGCCACCCCGATCTCGCGCTCTGGAAGCTCGTTGACGCCGAAAAGGATCACCCCTCGTTCCGCCAGGGCAGCGCCGCCTTTACCCGGCACCTGCGCCAGATCCCCGGACTTCTTGAGCAGGTGACGGCATTCTATCGGAACCTGTTCAACTCGCTGGGGCTTGCTTCTGACGACATGCCGCAAGAGCTGGCCAACGAAATCTATGAGCAGGTCGTCAACCTGGGGCAGGGCGGGCACACGCGTTACCTGCAACGGATCTGCAACGCCTTTAACTACAACCGGAAGACGGGGACGCGCCTGTTCCATGACCTGAAAGAGGACGGCGCGCTTGGGACGCTTACCCGCGCCGCCCTGCGCGTGCTCATTGAAAAGCGCACCACGCAGGCCGTGCTGGTCCACGCCCTGAACGGGGCGCAGGCCATGCACTACATCAACCTTGCGGCCGGAAACGAGACGCAGCGCTGCTTCCTCGACGGCTGGCTTACCCGAACCTATGGCCCGGAGGCTGTTTGATGGAAACCCAATTTTTCAACGCGCTTGCCCAGTTTGTGGGTGAAAACTGGGCGGGGTTTATCGTAGCGGCCTGCATCGCCGTGTGTGCTCTGGCGCAGACGCTCATGGCCCCGCCGACTGAATCCAGTTCCGCCGTCTACAAGATCATCTACGCCGTGACCGCAAAATTCGGCGGGAACTTCGGGAAGGCCAGGAACGCCGTTCCCGGCAATACGGGGAAATGATGTGGCCGGGGCTGAACTGCTCGCCGCGCTGCTCAGGTGGGCGGCATGGCTGCGGGAAGGTCTGGCCGTGGTCCGCCGCCGTCTTTTCCGTGCTCGCGTTGCTGACGATCCTGTCGGCGTGCTCCTCGGGCAGCTTGGGGGAAAGGGCGGCGCGTCCAGTCCTGCCGAGCCTGACCCGGGCGACGGTGAACGGCGTTCCCGGCGTGTGGATGGATGAGCGGGACGCGGGGACGCTGGCGCTGTGGATCGAAGAGGTGAGCCCGTGAGGTTGGAACAACTGCTCGAGGTGTTCGGCTCCTATGTCTGGCCGTTGCTGGTGGGGGCGTTCCTCTACCTGCACCGGATGGGCAGGCGCAACGAGCGCGAACTGTCCGATCTCAGGGTGTACGTGGCCAAGAACTACAACAACAAGGAAGAGCTGAAAAACTTGTTCAACAACCTGCAGCAACACTTCGATACGCGGATTGAAGACGTCAAACAGCTCATCATCAAAAAGGGGCAGTAATGCAGAAAACGATCAGGCTCTCCATCAATGGAACCGACCTTGCTTTCGACGTGACCACGGAACTGTACAACAAGTACGTCAACGAAATGATGCCCAACAACAAGGTGGCCCCGGCCCATAACTTCGCCATGCGGTGCGTGGCGGACGGTTCGCGGGAAGACCTGAAAAGCCTTCTGGAGCTTCCCGGCGCGGCCATCCAGATCGCGGGGGCGCTGGTCGACGAGTTCATGCCGGAGCTGTCCATCGAATTGGGAAAGTAGCGGAGCGGGCGGAAAAGCTGCGGGAGAACGGCCTGGGCATGTGCCTTGCGCTTTCCCACAAGTGGTTTCCGTCCCGCGCCGTTGATCTGGACAGCATGGCCGAGGCCGTTTTTCTGGAAACGGACTATTGGGAAAAGATGCAGATCGCCGTGGCGAACGGCATAGCGAAAGCCTTTAGGGGGGCGTAGTGGCTACCAAGCTCGAAAAGCTCATGTTCCGGATTGGCGTCAAGGATGACGCTTCCGGTCCCGTAGGCAAGCTCCAGAAGGCGCTGCGCTCGACCTCCCGCATGTCGAAACAGGCATGGGGTCAGCTCGCGGGCGGGGCCATGACCGCGGCGGGGGCGGGGCTTGCGCTGGAAGGCATGGTCTCCCCGGCGCTCGACCTGAACCGCGCCCTTGCCGACGTGTCGTCTCTCGACGTTGACGCCAAGGGGCTCAAGCTGCTGGACGCCACGGCCAAGCAGTACGCCATGAGCTACGGCGGGACGGCGGCGGAGTTCGTCGCCTCTTCATACGCGATCCAGTCGGGCATCGCGGGGCTGGACGCCTCGCAGCTTGCGGACTTTACCCGCGCCTCAAACGTGCTGGCCAAGGCCACGAAAGCGGACGCGGCCACCATGACCAACTACGCCGGGACTATGTACGGCATTTTCAAGCAACAGGCCGACGCGCAGGGCAAGTCCTCGTGGATTGAGGACGTGGCCGGGAAGTCCGCCTACGCCATCCAGATTTTCAAGACCAGCGGCACGGAAATGTCGGCGGCGTTCACGGCGCTTGGCGCCAACGCGACGAGCTCGGGGATCAAGCTTGAGGAGCAGATGGCCATCCTCGGCAAGCTGCAAGCCACCATGAGCGGCTCGGAGGCCGGGACGAAGTACAAGGCGTTCCTTGCGGGCGTGGGGCAAGCCCAGAAGGAGCTCGGGCTGAAGTTCACTGACGGGCAGGGCCGGATGCTTCCCGTTTTGCAGATCCTCGACAAGCTCAAGAAGAAATACGGGGCGCTCGACGTCCTCGCCGACTCCGACCTCATCAAGAAGGCGTTCGGATCGGATGAGGCCGTATCCATGCTCAAGCTGCTCATTCAGGACACGGGCGGGCTGGCCGACAACATCAAGGCGCTGGAAGACATCAAGGGCATGGGGAAGGCGGAGGCTATGGCCCGGAAGATGGTCGACCCCTTCCACAAGCTGAACGCCGCGCTCAACACGGTGTCGGCGGCATGGTGGCAGAAGCTCCTCCCGCCCGTGAACGATGCGGTCGAGGTTTTCAACCGCTTCATGGGCAAGGTGCTGTGGTTCATCGACACCTTCCCGAACATCACGCGCCAGCTTGGGTACGCGGTGCTGGCCTTTTCCGGGCTGGCTATCGTCGGCGGGGCGTGGAATGTCGTCATGGGGCTTTCCAAGCTCGGCATCCTCGGGCTGTTCAATCCGATCAAGAAACTTGTGAACCTGTTCAAAAAGACAGGCGGCATCATCCTCAAGCTGAAAGGCCCGCTCATGGCCATTGGCGGGTGGGCGAAAGGGGGCTTGGGTACGCTCCTGAACCTGTTCGGGAAGCTGTTCGGCCCCGCCGGGCGGCTTGCGTTCCTGTTCGCGCAGCTCCGGCTCCGCCTTTCCTTGGTTGCCAGCCTGATCATGCAAAAGGGGGCGGTTGCCTTTACCAAGCTCGGCTCGCTGCTGCTCACGGTAGCGCGGGGCTTTTGGGCAATGTCTGCCGCTCTGCTGGCGAACCCCGTTTTCTGGATCGTCGCCGGGGTGATCGTCCTCATCGCGGCCGTGGCCGGGCTGATTATCTATTGGGATGAGCTGAAAGCGGCCTTCGGCGATACGTGGTGGGGGCAAGCGATCATCCAGATCGTACAGGACATTTGCAACTGGTGGGATCGCCTGACGAAAGCCTTTTCGAGCGGGAGCTGGTCCGGAGTCTTTATCGAGCTCATCAACGCCGTGACCGCGCCGTTGCGGAAGTTCCTGGAGCTGGTCGGGTGGGCGTTGGAAAAAGTCGGGCTCATTGATTCGGATTCCAGTTTTTACGCCATGACCAAGCCGTTGGACGAGAAGACGTTCGAGACGGTGGGCAAGCTCGCCGGAGGGACGGACTACCTGTCCGGGATGCCGGGAACCTATGTCCCGGTCGGCGCGGGATACGCTGCGGCCGTACATCCGGAGGCCACGCCGCCCGGCGGCTCGTTGTTCCGGTTTCAGACACCGGATTACACGGCGGGGATGCCCGGGACATACGCTTCAACCGTGGGACAAGCCTCTCCGGAGAGGGCGGGCATCCCGGCATTGAACGCGCCGCGCACGCTGGACGTGCCGCGTGGGGGGCTCATGAGCGCCGTTACCAGCGCCACGACGAACAACACGCAGAATAAGAACCGCTCCATTACCATTGGGACGGCCAACTTTACCTTAACCTTGGAAACATCGTAACAACAGCAGGGGGAACAATAAAGGCTCCACAAGCTGCGTTGGCTGACCGCGCGCAGGTAGCCAACACTTCTGAAACTCTCTTTGTTACGGGCTGGGGAAACACAAAGTGGGGAAGCACTCCGTATGGGCAATCTCCCTTATACGTGTGGTGTTTGCCGAGCGGCGGATCTGACATGATGCCTTGTAGTCCCAGCGTTCTCTCTGCTGGTGCAGCTAACTTCTGCACGTACACTCCTAACGTTCGCGTTGGCACCGATGGTTCAGTCCTCCCAGCCGGAGGAACTTGGAGGTGCATTACTTCAAGAAACGGCGAGGGTGAGATATTTGATGTCGCTGGAGGCTCTGCTGTACAGACTAGAGGTGGTGTATTTATGGCAATTAGGGTTGCTTAGAAGGATATGAATATGGATTACGGACAAATCATCCACCGGACCGCTGACGATTCTTATGTTATCACAAAGAACGATATGCCTTACCATGTGTACCCGTATGCCGCCGAGTTCGCAGAGGAATGGGACGCCGTGTTCGCCTACGCCGAAGCTCATCCGGAATGCGTGACCGAGGAACAACCCTACGTCCCGCCAGTACCGGAGCTTGACGATCTGCGGGCGGCGAAGCTGGCGGAAATCGCCGCCGGGCATGACGCCGCGCTGACCGCTACTTTGACCATGCCCGCAGCCAGCCCCGGTAGTGCCGAGATCGCGCTGGCGGTGCAGGATTTCATCGCCGTTGATGCCGAGGGGCTGGAATACGTGCGGGGACTGCTCGCCGCCCGGCGCGGGGGGCTGGAACGGGCGGCACGGGCCGCACAGACACGGGAGGCATTGGAAGCCGTGCGCGTAGCCTATCCGGTGTAGCCCATGACCTTTGACGCATGGAACGCCGTTGATTTTTCCCCTTCCGATACCCTGAGCGGGATCGGGGATTCCCTGATGCCCGCCGTGGAGGGGCTTGTCTCTGACGTACAGGCCGGGGCGGGGAAGCTGGCGGGGCTTGCGGAGAAAGTCCCGAACGCCGTCCCGGACGTATCCGCGCTGGCGGGCATGGCCGACGAGCTGCGCGGGCGGCTCGCCGGGCTCATGACGGGCAGCGTGTCCGTATTGTGCGTCCATCCGTGGCAGCAGGGCGTCGGGGACAGGAAAGGCGACTATGCGTGGCTCACCCCGGAGAACGCCCTTGCCTCCCTTTCCGCCCGGTGCGTCCCGGCCTGCCTGACGGGGGACGCGCCGCAGGGGGGCGCCGCGCTGGTGCTCGTCGTGACCGCTCCTGATCTTTCCGCGTTTATGGATGCGCTCGGCGCGTTCAACAGCGTTTTTCCGCTCCGTGAGCTGGAGCAGGCCGGACGCCGGGCCGCGGCCCTTGCGACGCTGGAGCTGGACAAGTTCGTCATCCCGAAAGCCCCGTGTTTTCCGCCGTGGGAATGGCTCACCCCGGGCACGCCGTCCACGGGGGCGGCTTTCGAGCGGGTGACGGGAACGGTGCTGGCCCGGATGGAGGCGGCCAAGGCCGCGGCAACGGCTCCGCTGGACGCCCTCAAACAGGCCGGGGAACGCCTGCAGACGCAACTCGGCGCGGCCGTGAAGAAGATCGACGCCCTCAAGCAGGCCATGCAGGGCACGAACGCAAGCTGGTTCGGGGCGTACCTGTCCGGCGATCTGGGCGAGCTTTCGCGGGACTTGTCGCTCATCGCGCCCCCGGCCAACGCCGCGCACAAGCTCACGGCGGCCTTGCTGTTCGTCGGGAGCGCCCCTCAACTCGCGTATTTTCAGGAGACGTTTTTGCCCATGATCACGATGCGCCTAGACGACTATAAAGTCCCGGGGTTCGGCTTGCGGGTGTCCGGTTCGTTCACGTTGAAGAAACAGGATGCCAGCGGCGACACCAGTTCAACCGCCAAGGCCGAGAAGGGCATCAAGGCAAAGACGCTCACGGTCACGACGCAGATCCGCTATAAGGATGAATCGGATCTGCGCGAGCTGATCCGCGTCTCGGAAGCCAAGGGCGGCAGCGGGGCCAAGGTCTACACCATCGCCAACACCACGGCCAACGCCGCGGGCATCCGGCAGGTGGTCTTTTCGGATCGGGTGTCGTGGGATGAGCAGGAAGGCCGGAAGTGCTGGAACGTCCAGTTCACGCTGGCGGAACACAAGTCCGTCCCGGAACGCGCCGAGGCCCGGGAGAAGGCCAAGCCAACCAGCACCGGGCAGAACAATGGGGCGGCGGTGGCGGCTGCATCCGGGGATGCTGGAATGGAGGAACTCGGCGGTTTTTGGGCGTGGCTCAAGGGAAGGGATAATTTTATCGGAGCGTATGACTCCTCTTCCGATTCCGAAACGGCGGACCCCAAATAAAACGCCCCGCGTCGGTAGGGCGCGGGGCGTCTGGTGGGCTTTTTTAGGGGAGGTTACGCGAGGACTTCAAGGGGCTGCGCTTCAAGTTCCTTCACGATCTCGCAAGCCAGCCTTCCGGCGGTGGAGACGCACTTGTCCGTGAGGTGGCCGAGCCATTCGAGGGCAAGCCGCTGTTCCGCGTCGCTGGCGGCGGCAAGGGCGTTCATCACGGGCGGCACAAGGGCGAGATCGCGGGTATAGCCGTCCAGCAGGGCGGGCAGGATGCGCCGCTTGGAACCCCGCGTTGCATCGGCGAATTGCCCCAACGTCTCGGATGCGTCCTCCGCCATGTCGCTGAGTGTGCGGAGCGAAGCCTGAATGAAGTTCCGGGGCATGGGGGCGGCCAGCAGATCGCACAGGCCGCACAGTTCGGAAAGTTCGGCGGACAGGGACGAGAGGCGGGACAGCAGAGGGGCTGAAAGCGTGTGTGACATGGGAAACTCCAACGATTTAGTAGTGAGGCATTGGATATGAGAAATGCCGGGTCTCAACTACCGCGTTGGACGGCTGCTCTTATTCCCCTTGCGGGTGTTGTATTGGGAGCTATCGGCCCGGCAAAAATGCTGCGAAGAAAGGGCAATACTGCCCAAAAAGAAACCCAGCGGATGCCGGGCAGAGCGCGCATAGTTTAAAACAGCGGCGCGGACACTGCCAACGAGATAGTGAAATGAGTATTACCGGGACGGCCCGGAAGAGTCAAGGAAGGTATCCATGAAGATCAGAAAACGCCTTGCCACCCCCTCCGGTGATCTGCCCCTCGTTTATGAGGATGTGCGGCTGGAGCTTTCCGCGCCGGGGCGGGCCGTGTTTCAGGTGGTGAGCAAAGAGCCCGTTTCAGGGTTCGTCGCGTTCGCTATGGGCTATGCCGTGAACGGCCGGGACGCCCTTGTCTTCGCCGGGTATGTCGAACGCTGCACGACGATGGACGGGAGCCAGCAAAGGCTCATGTGCCGCGAGATCGCCGCGGAGCTCGACACCCCGATCCCGCTCGCTATGCGCCACCCGACGCTGCGGGAAGTGCTGGCGGCCTATGCGGACAAGACGGGCTTGCGTTTCATCCTCCCGGAGCGGCCCTACGCCGACACAAGAATCCCGGCCTTTGACACGTTCGGGACTGGCCTTGACGGGCTGGCCAACATCGGCCGCGCCTTTCAGATCCCCGATTACGTCTGGCAGACGCAGGGGGATGGAAAAATCTTTGTGGGGAGCTGGCAGGACTCGCGCTGGCCGGAACGCCCGGTCGAAATCCCGCAGGCGGTATTTTCCCGGGCTTTGGCCTCCGGGGGCAAGGTCATGACATTGATCCCGTCCATGCGTCCCGGGTGCGTCGTCAACGGGGACAGGGTGCGGACGGTACGTTTTTCCGGGCATGAAATGACGCTCGGCATGGAGGCGGAGGCATGAGGGAGGCAATCAGGCGGGCCGTCAAAGGGCTTTTCCCGGAACTCGGCGCAGGGCTGCACCTTGACCGCTATGCGCGGGTGCTGGCCGTGGCCGATGCGCCGGGGCAGGGGGCGGCCTCGGAACGCTTCCGCCCGCGCTATGCCGTGGACATCCAGATCCTCACGGCGGACGGGGAGCCCGATCCGGCCTTCCCGACCTATACGGCGGTCCCCCTTCCCGTGCCGACCGGGGCGGGGCAGGAGAAAGGCCTTTTCAGCTTTCCGGAACCGGGCGCGCAGGTCGTGGTCGGGTTCGCCTACGGAAGGCCGGATCATCCGATCATCCGGCAAACCTATCCCCTCGGCGTGTCGCTTCCGGAGGTGGCGCAGGGTGAACAGCTCTGGCAGAGCACGCCCGCCGTCTACCAGCGGGCGGACGCTGGCGGCAACTGGACGCGGGCGACGGAGGCGAAGATCGAGGACGCCAGCCGGGAGCGCGTGGTCCGGGCCCAGACGTCCGCGGACGAACTCGGCACGGAAACGCGGACCATCCGGGAGCACTCCAAGGAAAGCGTGGGCGGCATCAAACAGATCGAGGCCACAACCTTGTCGCTTGTGGGCGGGCTGCGGGCGGATCTCGGCTCGCTCGGCAACGTCAACATGACCGCGGGCGCGCATTCGACCATCACAACGGGCAAGGCCCGCACGGACACCACGGGCGGCGACTTCGCCGAGGATGTGGGCGGGAACCGCACGGCGAAGGTTGCGGGCAACGCCGGGGATGAAGTAGCCGGCGCAAGGAACCGGAAGATCGGCGGCGACGAAACCACAACCGTCTCCGGGGCGAGCACGGAGAAGGTAGGCGGCGCGAAAACGGTCACGGCGGCGCAAATGACCTTCAATTCCGAGTCGACCATCGGCTTCAACGCGGGAGGCGGGGACGGCGGCGGGACGTCCGTATTCAGGGAATTTCTCGGTTTCTGTGACGAGGTGCTGGCGGCGCTGGATGTCCTCGCCGCCCATGACCACCCCGACGCGGGAACCATCAACCAGGGCGGCAGCGTGTCCGGGCACCGGGCCGCGGCCGGGCAACATAGGGAGAAGCTGGGGCAGATTACGACATGAGGAACGACTTGCCGGAAATCCGCTGCGGGCATTGCGGAAAGCTGCTTGCCCGCGGCCTCGCCGTTGACCTTGAAATCCGATGCCCCCGTTGCGGGGCGGACAACCACGTGAGGGCCGCGAGCCCCGACCGTGAGCGCCGAGAGTGCCGGAAACAGGGGCACGCTTGCGAGACGTCACTGTAGGGAGCCTTTTTTCAGGGGCGGGGCTGTGCGACCTCGGGCTGGAATGGGCCGGGATGAAGCACCGTTTTTTCTGTGAAGTGGATCCTTTTTGCCGTTCGATATTGCGGCGGCACTGGCCGGGCATCCCCATATATGAGGATGTCCGGGAGCTGCGGGGGGCGGATCTGCCCCCGGTCGATGTTTTGTGCGGGGGCTTCCCGTGCCAGGACGTGAGCCTGGCGGGGAAACGGAAAGGGATTGCGAAAGGGACACGGAGCGGGTTGTGGCATGAATACGCGAGACTTATTGAAGAAATCAGGCCGGGGTATGTCATCATTGAAAATGTGCCGGGGCTGCTCGCCGCAGGGGTTGAGGCAGTCCTGCAGGATCTGGCCTCGGTCGGGTATGATGCGGAGTGGGAAGTGCTTCCCGCAGCCGCGGTCGGTGCCCCGCATCGCCGGGAGCGGGTTTTCCTTGTTGCCTACCCCAACGGTCATGAGCGTGACCCAGAGCATGGGGTTTTATCTTCGCTCGCCGGAAGTCTGGGAGAAGGCGACCAACCTTGGCGCGTGGCTCCTTGGTTGGGAGTACGGATTGACCGGGCGCGCCGCGCGTCCATCCGGGAAGCATATGGTGGATGTGTCCTTCGCCGAGTGGATGATGGGCGTCCCGCAAGGTTGGACGGTCCCGCGGGAGTAAGGCCCCTTCCCCGTGAGCTTGTCCCGGTGTGGGTGCGCAGGCTGAAAGCCCTTGGAAACGCGATCACCCCCCAACAGGCGTATGCCGTAGCCGCCTGCATCATGCGGGCGGAGGGGCTTCCGGTTCCGGAACGTCCGGACAGATAAGATTGCTTGAGCGCCCCGGGCGCCAGACGAGAGGGCCGAGAGCCCCGCATTAAGAGGATTCATGAAGCCCTTTTTTGAAGACCCCGCGCTGACCTTGTACCAAGGGGATGCGCTGGCCGTTTTGCAGTCCTTTCCCCCTCTTTGCGTGGATGCCGTGATTACCGATCCGCCCTATTCAAGCGGCGGGCTCATGCTTTCCGCACGCCAGGCCGATCCCGCTGTCAAGTATCAGAACAACGGGACAGTGAAGACATACCCCCCGATGTTCGGGGACAACCGGGATCAGCGCTCGTTCATCATGTGGGCTACGCTGTGGCTTGCCGAGTGCTGGCGCGTGGCCAGGGACGGATCGCCCCTGCTCATGTTTTCGGACTGGCGGCAGCTTCCCGCCATGACTGACGCTGTACAGGCGGCGGGCTGGACGTGGCGGGGCGTCGTTGTCTGGCACAAGCGGACCGGGCGGCCGCTGCGCGGGGAGTTCCGCAGGGAGGCCGAGTTTGTGATCTTCGCCAGCAAGGGACGGCTGGGCTACCGCGGCCCCCGGTGCCTGCCCGGGCTGTACGCGCATACGGTGGACCACAAGAAAAAGAACCACCTGACGAGCAAGCCCGTTGAGCTCCTGCGGGAACTTATGGAAGTGGTCCCGGAAGGCGGGACGGTGCTGGACCCCTTCATCGGCGGCGGAAGCACGGCTGAAGCGGCACGGGGTACGGGCCGAACGTGTATCGGAGTCGAACTTTCCCCGGATTATGCGGCGATTACGGCCCAAAGAGTGGCAAGCTGAGGCCAAAAGGGAAAAGGCGCGGAGCAATCCGCGCCTTTTTTGCGTCCGGAGAGCGCCCCGCCAAGAAAAAGCACTCATCCACCCCGCCCCCGGGCTTTTTGAGTGTCTGAACAATGCCATGCCCACGGGGTGCCATGACAGGCGGAAAGCGAGGCGTGGAGCTAAGAAGGGGGAAACAGTAGATCCCGCACGGATTGCCGAAAAATGTATGGGGACGCCATCCGTGCTTTTCGCCTTGGCACAAGGTGGGACGGCGTAACCTACTGACTATGAAAGGGAAGAACGTTTTTTTCAAACAAGCGGGGAGGGAAGCGGAGGCATCTACTGATTTTTTGCGGACACCCTGAAAAAGGGTGATGCGGACAGTTTGCGTACAGTGTTTATTTAATTAAATAAATATGTTGCCTGTAGTCGTGCGGACAGTTTGCGTACAATTTGCGGACAGTACGGAAAAAGGGGTTACATCTTTTGGATGTAACCCCTTGTAATCTCTGGAGCCAGCACGCGGATTTGAACCGTGGACCTACTGATTACGAATCAGTTGCTCTACCAGCTGAGCTATGCTGGCGCATTGACCGATGGCCAATACAGGGAGAATCAATAGCTTGTCCCCGGTTTAAAGTCAAGCCATTTTCCTTTTGGAGGAATAAAAGGTGTTGGGGACGGCTTGCGGCACTTACGGCGTCAGGGGCGCGGGCGGGCCGTAAAGGGAGATTGTGACAAATGGATTACGGACATTTGAAGGGGCGATCAGGACTTGATTCTCCACAGGTCTGTCCGTATCCTGTGCGCTGTTTTCCAAACCGTTTCAAACCTGTATTTGCGTGATCAGGACTTTTTCATGACGGACCTTTCTTTTTTTGAACAGGCGATTTCGTTTGTCCTGCATATCGATCAGCATCTTTTCGCACTTGTCGCGGAATATGGGGCGCTGCTGTATCTTTTTCTGTTTATCGTCGTGTTCTGTGAAACCGGTCTGGTAGTGACGCCTTTCCTGCCGGGCGACTCGCTGCTGTTTGCGGCGGGGACCGTGGCCGGAGCCGGGCATCTCAGTTATCCCGTGTGTATGCTTGTCCTGCTGGGGGCGGCGATTTTGGGGGATGCCGTAAACTATGAGATCGGGCGGCACGTGGGGCCGAGCATATTCAGCCGGGAGACACGGTTTCTGAACAAAGAGCATTTGCTCAAGGCCCATGCGTTTTACGAACGGCATGGCGGAAAGGCCATTATCCTGGCCCGGTTCATTCCCATCGTGCGTACCTTTGCGCCGTTTGTGGCTGGGATTGCGCTCATGTCCCCGGTCAAGTTCCTGTCTTTCAACATCACCGGGGCCATCCTCTGGGTGGCGGGGCTGGTTTCCGCCGGGTATTTCCTCGGCAACATCCCGATCGTAAAGAACAATTTCAGTGTCGTCATTTACGGCATCATCATCGTTTCGGTCCTGCCGGTGGTTATCGAGTTCATACGGGCAAAAATCAAGAAATAACATATAATCTGAGGAGGCTCTATGCTGCGTACTCCTGTAGCTGAAGCGCTCGGTGCGGCATCCGCCGCGTCTGAAATCCGTATCGGCGGATGGGTCCGGACCCGCCGCGACGCCAAGGGGTTTTCGTTCCTCGAACTCAACGACGGTTCCTGCCTCGGCAACATCCAGTGTATTGTTGACGAGGGTACCGCCGCATGGGACAAACTGGAAGGCGTCAACACGGGCGCGTGCGTCGCCGTTACGGGCGAACTTGTCGAGTCGCCCGGCAAAGGCCAGAAATGGGAAGTGCGGGCCAAGGATATGACCGTGTTCGGCCTCGCCGATCCTGAAACCTTCCCGCTTCAGAAGAAGCGCCATTCCGACGAATTCCTGCGTACCATTGCGCACTTGCGTTCCCGTACCAACAAGTACGGGGCGGCCTTCCGCATCCGTGCCGAAGCCGCGCACGCCGTGCACGACTTTTTCTATCAGAACGGGTTTTACTATGTGCATACGCCCATCCTGACGGGGTCCGACTGCGAAGGCGCGGGTGAAATGTTCCGGGTGACGACCCTGCCTCTGAACACGCCCGTGAAGCCCGGCGAAAACCCCTATGCGCAGGATTTTTTCGGCAAGGAGTGCAGCCTGACTGTTTCCGGCCAGCTTGAGGCCGAAGCGCTGGCCCTTGGGCTCGGCAAAGTCTACACGTTCGGCCCGACCTTCCGCGCCGAAAATTCCAATACCCCGCGTCACGCTGCGGAATTCTGGATGATCGAGCCGGAAGTGGCCTTCACGGATATCAACGACAACATGGATCTGGCCGAGAGCCTGACCTGCTTTGTGATCAACCGTGTCCTCGAACGCCGCGCCGACGATATGGATCTGTTCGATCGCTTTGTGGACAAGGGGCTGGTGGATCGCCTCAAGGGTATGGTGGCGCAGCCCTTTGCGCGCTGTTCCTACCGCGAGGCCATCGACATTTTGAAAGCGAGCGGAAAGAATTTCGAGTACCCCGCCAAGTTTGGCCTTGATTTGCAGACCGAGCACGAGCGTTTCCTCGCCGAGGAACATTTCAAGCGCCCGGTGGCGGTGTATGACTATCCCAAAGAGATCAAGGCGTTCTATATGCGCCAGAACGACGACCGTGAGACCGTGGCCGCGATGGACGTACTGGTTCCCCGCATCGGCGAACTCATCGGCGGCAGCCAGCGCGAGGAGCGCCTCGACGTGCTCGAAAGCCGTATCCGCGAGATGAATCAGGATCCCGCAAACTATTGGTGGTACTTGGATCTGCGCCGTTTCGGCTCGGTTCCGCATTCCGGGTTTGGCATGGGCTTCGAGCGCCTCGTCATGATGCTCACCGGTATTTCCAATATCCGCGACGCGCTCCCGTTCCCCCGTACGCCGGGCTCGTTGGAGTTCTAGGCGGAGATGATGGGATGATATCGGGGAGGGGAGAGGGAGCCTTTCTGAGGAAAGGTTCCCTCTCCCCTCCCCAAAACCCTCCTCTCTCCCTCCCAAGACTTTTGGCTGGTGGGGAGGCGGCGTGGAGGGAGTTCGTTCCGGCGGAGGATGGGGATTTCTCTGTTTTGTGGGAAAAGGATGTATGCCGTGGCGTGAAGATGGGCACGGCCCCGTGTTCCGGAAAAAGAAAAACGCTTCAGTGTCCGTGTGAACCGGATAGTGAAGCGTTTTTTGTCTAAAGTGCCCGAGGTGCGGCCTCTGCTGGCGAAAAGGCCGCGCCGGAATTCCCAAAGTCCGGCAGGGGTTGCCGTTGCCCTTTACTTGTCGAACTTGATGGACTGGAGGGCCTTCTTGACGTCGGCTTCGTACTTCCCGGCGTCCTTCTTCAGGAACATGGCGTTTGCGATCACTCCCTTGTCCCCATTAGGGTAGACCCACGTCATATTGATGAGTTCCGGGCGGTTATCCTGAGCGGGGATGGCCAGTTGGGTAGCGAGGGCGGCGACGCCGTTGTTCTCGACCTTGCCGCATGTGGCTTCAGCTTTGCCTGTGCCAAGCTGGCTTTCCAGTTCGCCGATGAGCTTCTTGCAGCGTTTTTCCGTTTGTGCGGCATCTTGTTTGAGAAATGCCTCTTGCGTGCCGGGATCGGGATTTCTGATGATGCTCAGTTTGAGGAAGTCGTCCGCAGGGCCTTGTGCCAGAAGCAGGATTTCAGGGCCATTCTCTTGGGAGAACTGTTTCAGGACTCCCTTGGGGAGGACTTCCCAGCCGGAAGGGAGGCTGATGGTGACATTTCCCGCTTTCTGGGAAATAAAATCGTCGGCTTGAGCTTGGATGCCGATACCGAGGGAGAGGGCTCCCGCCAAGAGCAGCGTATAACCGAATCGCATGTTTTCTCCTCCATCCGTAGAGATTGGGGCCGCATTCTTTTTTCAAGGCGTATACCCGCCGGCGGAGGATTGAAAATGATAAATAGCGGCATGGACAGAAAGTACAGCGGAGCCTATAGTTGAGGATGGAGGTATAACTATGAACGGAAAACGTAACATCCTTTTTGTAGATAAAGACGCGTACCCCTCTCTTGAAGAGCCGGAACTTTTCGATACGCTTGCGACGGGTGCGGGGAGCATCCGCGTGGAGCGCATCGTATCCAACGGGCAGGTCACTCCCGAAGGGGAATGGTACGATCAGGATCTGGACGAGTGGGTTGTGGTGCTTGAGGGCGAAGCCCGCCTGCACTACATGGATGGCGAGGAAGTGGGGCTGAAGAAAGGGGATTCGCTGTTTCTGCCGAAGCGCAGGAAGCACCGGGTGGTTTACACCAGTTCCCCGTGCATCTGGCTGGCCATACATGCGGATCTGCTGACCCCGCAGTCGGTGGTTGCCGACGCAATCTGAGGACGCAGGCGTGCGGTGGGTTTTCCCCGCGCCGAAGAGGGAATTCTTCATACGGAAGGATTCCTTTTTTTGCGCCGTGCATTGGGCATGAAAAAAGGGTTTGCCGTGAAGCAAACCCTTAAGACCCAAGTGGTCGGGATGGCGCGATTTGAACGCGCGGTCTCTGCGTCCCGAACGCAGCGCTCTACCAGACTGAGCCACATCCCGTGAAGAAGCCCTTCTTAGCCCGAACCAAAATGAAAGACAAGCGTTTTTTTGGCACCTGTGGAAAAAAGGAAAGGGCCTGTTTGGACAAAATCTTTAGAAACAAAAGGTTAGCTGTAAAATCATGGATGGGGCTTTTCTTGACCCTTTGACCCGCCTCATGTAGAGGATGCGTGAAAGAGAAGGTCCTGAGACAGCCTTCGGGAGTCCTGACGGGCCGCCCGGACAAGCCGCTGAAGGCTTTTTCGCAAGAATCTGCACTGAAGGACGAGCGGAGCCGTGAATGGCCGATATGTGGCGATCCCGTTCGGGGACGCGCGCCCTTCCATACAAGGATACGGAGGCAGTCGGGAAGAATGACCGGACAGGACAATATCATCGAATTGAGGGGTGTGGACAAATCTTTCGAGGACACTCGCGCGCTTGAGGGCATTGATCTGAGTATCAGCAACGGCGAGTTTCTGACCCTCCTTGGACCTTCCGGTTGCGGCAAGACGACCATTCTGCGAATCCTTTCGGGCTTCGAGACCCCGGATCAGGGAGACGTATCCATCGGCGGGCAGCGGATGAACGACGTCCCGCCGGAGCGCCGTCAGGTCAATACCGTGTTTCAGAATTACGCGCTGTTCCCGCATATGACCGTGCGCGACAACGTGGCTTTCGGGCTTCGGATGCAGTCCTGTCCGAAAGGCGAGATCGAGGGCAGGGTACTGGAAGCCCTGCGCATGGTGCATCTCGAACAGTACGCGGACCGTCGCCCGCATCAGCTTTCCGGCGGCCAGCAGCAGCGCGTGGCCATCGCCCGCGCCGTGGTCAACAAGCCGCTGGTGCTGCTCCTCGACGAGCCGTTCAGCGCCCTCGACTACAAGCTGCGGCGCGCCATGCAGCTTGAGATCAAACGCCTCCAGCGACGCCTCGGCATCACCTTCGTGTTCGTGACCCACGATCAGGAAGAGGCTTTTGCCATGTCCGATCGCGTTGTGGTCATGAATCAGGGCCGCATCGAACAGATCGGCACGCCTCAGGAAATCTACGAGGAGCCGTCCAACCTGTACGTCGCCCGTTTCGTCGGCGAGATCAACATCCTGCCCGCGCGGATCATGTCCGTGCCCGGCGAGGGCATCTATATTGCGGACATCAGCGGCCGCCGCTTCACCCTGCGCACGTCGCGCCCGTTCGCGGCGGGGGATCGGGTGAACGTGCTTTTGCGGCCCGAGGACATCCGCGTCTATGCGCATGACGACGAGCGCCCCGAAGGGCCGTACCTCACCGGGCGCATTGAGGAAACCGTCTATAAGGGGGCGACCGTGGATATTTCCATCGCCCTCGACAGCGGCGAGACCCTTTCCGTTGCCGAGTTCTTCAACGAGGACGACGCGGAAATCAGCTACAACCGCGGGGAGCGCGTTGCCGTGACTTGGGTTGACGGTTGGGAAGTGGTGTTGCCGTATGAAGCAGACTAGGGCCTTTTTCAACCGCTTTTCCATCGGCGTCACGGCGTTGTGGCTGCTGCTGTTCGCTCTGCTGCCGAATATCGGCCTTCTGGTGGTGACGGTGCTGACGCGCGGCGAGCAGGATTTCGTATTGCCGCAGTTCACGCTGGACAACTACCTGCGCCTGCTCGATCCCACGTTCCTGAAAATCCTGTGGGAATCCCTGTGGCTGGCCTTCATGAGCACGCTGGCGTGCCTGCTGGTGGGCTATCCGTTCGCCTACCGGATCGCCCGGGCCAGCGCCAAGATGAAGCCTTGGCTGCTCCTGCTGGTCATCATCCCGTTCTGGACGAACTCGCTTATCCGTACCTATGCGCTCATCCTGATCCTCAAGGCCAACGGGCTCATCAGCACGCTGCTGGTGTGGCTCGGGATTACGGAACAGCCCGTGTCCTTCATGTACGGCGATTTCGCGGTGTTTATGGGCATCCTGTACACGTTCCTGCCGTTCATGGTTTTGCCGTTGTACGCATCCATCGAAAAGCTGGACAGCCGCCTGCTCGACGCGGCCCGGGATCTCGGGGCCAGCGGCTTCCAGTCGTTCTGGCATGTCACGTTCCCGCTGACCCTGCCCGGCATCATCGCGGGCTCGATGCTCGTTTTCCTGCCTTCGCTCGGGGCGTTCTATATCCCTGAAATCCTCGGCGGGGCCAAAAGTATGCTCATCGGCAACTTCATCAAGAACCAGTTCATGGTGGCCCGCGACTGGCCGCTCGGCGCGGCGGCGAGCACCATTCTGACGTTGCTGCTGGCCCTGCTCATCGCGGTGTACCGGATGGCCAACCGCAAGGTCGCCTCGCGCGACCGCATGGACGAGGTGGCGTGATGATGCGGAAACTCGGCAAACTGTGGCTCTGGATCGTGTATGCGTTCCTGTTTCTGCCCATCTTTGTGGTGATCGCGTATTCCTTCAACGCCGCCAAGTACACGTCGGCGTGGAAGGGCTTCACACTCAAGTGGTACAGCCAGCTTTTCGGCAATGCCGCGTTGATCGACGCGGTGGTGAACACGCTTTCCGTGGCGGCGCTGGCGGCCTCGCTGGCGACGCTGCTCGGGGTGCTCGCCGCGCTGTGCCTCAAGCGCACGGAATTCCCCGGACGCCAGCTCCTGCACGCCTCCCTGTACGTCCTGACCGTCTCGCCGGAAATGGTCATGGGGATTTCGCTGCTCATCTTTTTCATCAGCGTGAAACTGCCGCTCGGGTTCGTTTCCATGCTCATCGCCCATACGACGCTCGGCCTGCCGTTCGTGGCTCTGACCGTGCTGGCGCGCCTGGCCGAATTCGACGAGCACCTGGTGGAGGCCGCCCGCGATCTCGGGGCTACCGAGGCGCAGGCGTTCCGCTATGTGATCCTGCCGGTGATCATGCCCGCCGTGGTCGCGGGGTGGCTCTTGGCGTTCACGCTGTCGATGGATGACGTACTGATCAGCTTTTTTGTGGCCGGGCCGACGTTTGAGGTGCTGCCCCTGCGCATCTACTCAATGGTGCGGCTCGGCGTGAAGCCGGATATCAACGCGCTGTCCGCCATCATGTTCTGCGTGACCATCGCCCTCGTCATGCTGGCCTTCTGCCTCTCGCGGCCCAGAAAAAGTTTGAGGAAGCAGGGTTGATGAAACGCATTGGGGAAGGGAGGGAAAACTTTTCTGAAGAAAGGCTTTTCCCTCCCTTCCCCAAACCCC
>OGYH01000564.1_pt1 | contig 38825 bp, 36 predicted proteins | sample 1576511 | NCBI WGS metagenome assembly OGYH01 (sample SAMEA3541522, study PRJEB24748) | human gut metagenome | biome: human gut; feature: human-associated habitat; material: faeces | place: China | collected 2012
ATCAAGAATCACCTTTTTTCCGGCATCCTTTGCAATCTTGATCAGGTGCTGGTAGCGCGTCCGGTGCTTTTTCATCCGATTGAGTTTGCGATTTTATTTTTGTCCATAGTATGCATTTGCGCCATGCTTCCTATAATAATGCTTGTCCTGCAGGATCTGCGGAGCCGTCTTAACTTCCGGATTAATCAGCTCGCACCGGCAGGCCATTTTCGCGACTTCTTCTAATACGACGGCATTATGTACTGCTTCATCAGCATCTCTGCCCCAGGTAAATGGCCCATGATTCTTGCAAAGTACGCCGGGTATCGCCTCATAATCCTTGCTTCTAAAGCAATCTGCTATCAATATCCCTGTATTTTTCTCATAGCCCGCATCAATCTCTTCCGATGTAAGGTTCCGGACGCATGGCACCTCGCCGTATATGTAATCCGCATGCGTGGTTCCATAACATGGAATCCCGCGCCCTGCCTGCGCCCAGCTGGTGGCCCAGGGAGAATGCGTATGCACGATGCCGCCGATAGCCGGGAACGCCTTGTATAATTCTACATGCGTCGGCGTATCGGACGACGGACGATATCCTCCCTCTATCTGATTGCCTTCCAGATCTACAACTGCCATATCTTCCGGCCTTAACTTGTCATAATCAATTCCGCTTGGCTTAATGACTACCAGGCCGCCCTCGCGGTCAATCGCGCTGACATTGCCCCATGTAAATGTTACAAGCCCGTACTTTGGAAGCATCATGTTAGCTTCATATACTTGCTCTTTTAACTGTTCCAGCATCTGTTCTTCCTCCCTTACCATATTCAAATGCGCCGGATACATCATCCAGAATGGCCCTCATTGTCTGATTGGCATTGGCCAGATCTTCCCTCCAGTGTTCGCTTCCCTTGTACCAGAATTCTGTCACGAATTTTCGGATTCCGATCGACCAGGCTGCTTCGATCATTTCCCGGAAATTCACATGACCTTCCCCGTAAGGGATTTCCCTGAATACTCCCGGCATCGTCTCTTTCAAATGAACCGCGGCAATATGCCCCTTTCCTGACAGCAAGTCCTGAACCTCGCTGTGCCCGTCGGCGACCGCCGCGTTCTTCATATTTCCCACATCCGGATATATATTCAAATACAGGGAGTCAATCTGCCGGACATAATACATGGCTTTCCAGACGGTATTCATAAAACAATTCTCCATGGTCTCCAGCCCGATAATGACACCATAACTTGCCGCTATATCCGCGACTTTCTTCAGATTGCGGATGTATCTTTGCTGTGTCTTGGCCGTGGATGTCTCATAATAAACATCGTAGCCCGGAATCATGACAATACGGATTCCCAGGTCGTCTGCCAGTTCAATCGCTTTTTCCGCAATCAGCAGCCCTCTGGCCGAGTACTGTAAATTGCTGCTCCCCAGAGAATATTTCGTGAGGGCGCTTACGCACATAGAACGAAACGGAAGTCCTGCTTCATACATGCACTCCACCAATTCCAGGCGCTCTTCTTTCGTCATATTAATTCTGGCTATCTTCTCTTCTGTCTCATCGATGCTCAATTCAACATAGTCATATCCCGCTTCCTTTGCTGCCTCAAACTTTTCTTTCCACGTAAGGGTGGATGGCATAGCCTTCTCGTACAATCCTATTGTGTAAGGTTTCATCGGAATCCTCCCTTATTCTTTCTCTTGCAGCGTATACATGGCGATTTCATCTATTTCCCTGTTTGTGGCAAGAAGCATCTCCTTGCTGCCATCTGTATAATGAAGCAGATTCGCGGCACCCGTATGTTCATCCAGGCATTCGGCTGTGTAGCCGCCTTTCTTGTCTGAACGGAATGCAAGCAGCCGTCTCTCGCCTTTTCGATGCCCGACGACTACCGTAGGCTCCCCGCTGATATTGCCGCCGGAAATGGCATGAAGGAACTCCAGTTTCTCCGGATATTCATACACGGCAGCATAGGCATTCCCGCATTTTTTATAGATACGAATCGTATCTCCATGGAATGGAAGCATTGTAAATAGTTCTTCTTCGCCGTCGCCATCCAGATCTATCAGCATTGCATCGCTTGCAGCCTCATCGCTTAACTGCTCAATCTTCCACTCTCCCCGGGGCGCATCCGGCGCCTCGAACCAGAAGACTCCTTCCTCGCAGGAGATCACTGAGCCATCTCTTCCATCTTTGCTGCAGCGGCAGTATCCATGATTTCTGGTCATCCCATCTTTAATAACTTTCATCTTAAGCGGATGTTCCTCATCCAATCCGCTCAGATCCGCAGGAAGCACTGCTGCGTATACCTTCCCCGGGCTTCTAAAGTCATCCTTATATTCGTGGTCCGACTTTAACGTACAGGCCAAGAGGTAGCTAACGCCATTCTTTTGAATAATGTCAAATCTATGGACAAACGGAAGATTTACCAGCGTGCGGACCATCCAGTCATTTTTCCCCTTCGGCTCTGCAATAATAATCCTTGCCTCTTTGGAGTCATTCGGAGAATAAAACTTATGCGTCGCAAGGAATTGCCCGTCTGTTTCCGGCACCTGGACCATGGTCATGACGCCGCCGGGCTCATTCCATACAACCTCCTCCAACTCTCCGCCAAGGCTGTACATCCGGCACTGGTTCGCCTTTTCAGCTGCAACCAGAAAATGATCTTTCCCCTGATACTTCAGCACCGCCATAGCATAGCACTTTTCAAGATTGCCAATTACTTTTTTCTCAACTTTCAACATTTCTACCTCCCCCTACAGACAGGACCGGTAGGGAATATTCTGGGGCGCCTCGAAGCAATCCTCAAACCCTCTCCTGTGATGATAGTAGATTTTATCTTTGTCCGCCGGGTAGGTATATTTGCCGCCCACCTGCCAGAAAAACGGATGGAATTTATAAGCATTGCGGTCTTTCTTAAAATCATAGAGCAGCTTGATCTCTTCGCAGTCTGCCTGGAAATTCGTCCATACATCCCAATGAATGGGAACGACCACATCGCAGCGAAGATTCTCGGCCATGCGGAGAATATCCGTAGACGTCATCTTGTCCTGCATCCCAATTGGATTTTCTCCGAAAGAGCCAAAAGCCACGTCTATGTCATAGTCTTTTCCATGTTTTGCAAAGTAAATCGAAAAATGGGAATCTCCGGAATGATAAATATTTCCTCCTGGAGTCTTCAGCAGATAATTCACCGCTTTATCATCCATATCTGTGGGGCAGATTCCGGCCAGTTCTTCCCTGTCCTCGCCCGTAGAGTCTGTCGTAACAATGCAGGTACGGTCAAAACTATCCAGCGCCACAATCTCAATCTCTTTCACCTTGATAACATCTCCCGGCTTCACAACAACACAGCGTTCTTCGGGAACGCCCCACTTCATCCATGTTTCCACAGATTTCTTTGGCCCGATAAACGGAACTGGAATCTCCTTGCCATTTTCATCCGTAGTCATCATCCCGCTCTGGATGACGTGTGCTGCCCATTCCGCCGACATGTGGTCCTGATGATAATGGGTCGCAAGCACTGCATCGACCTGTTTGAACGCAAATGGATCAATAACAAACGGGACATTGCGAAGGTTGGGCTGCACCTCGCGCCCTCCGCACATATTTGCCATCTGATGCCCCACCTTCATCTTGCCGTCTCCATGGGTTCTTTTCCCATTGCCGCACCACAGATCCACTGTAACATTCGTGTTTTCCGGTGTCTTAAACCAGATTCCGGTACATCCAAGCCACCACATGGCAACATTTCCAGGCGGTACCATCTCATTTTCAATGTCTTCTACCAGCCAGGTTCCCCATTCCGGGAATGTACTCTTAATCCAGCTTTCTCTTGTCATTTCGCTTATCTTGCTCATATTCATACCTCCTCTGATTCATATATTTTTTCATATAGAAGATTCATTCTCTGCTGCTTATCCATATAGTCTATGTATTTTGCCTTATCCGGCGTATACTGCTCCCTATTGTCCTGGCTGCAAATCTTACGAAATGCCTGTTCCATGCTTTCATACACGCCCATTTTGTATAATGCCGCCATCAGCGCCCCGCGTGCGGTGGCCTCGGTATCTTTCATACGCTGCAGCAAGATTCCATAGATATCCGCCTGCATCTGATTGATCACGCGGCTATTTGTCAGCCCTCCGCTGATATATGCCTGCGTAATGTCTGTATATTGCCCAAGCAGCCGGATATTATTTTTTATCTCAAAAAAGATTCCTTCTAATATGCTTTTTAACACCTCCGGCCGCGTGGTTCCTAATGTGATTCCGGTTACGGCAGCCGCCGCCTTGGGGTTCCACATGGGAGTACTCCTGCCCTGGAAGAAGGGAAGGCTCAGGCAAGACGACGGATTGCCGTATGCCTCTTTTAGTTCACGGTTAATGCGGGCATAATCTATTTCCCCATCCTCCCAGTCGTAGAAGTTTCTTAAGAACCAGTCAAATGCGGAGCAGCAGGCGAGCACGCTGGCTTCCACAATATATTTGCCTGGAACCGCCGAACAGTTGCAGATCAGCTGATGTTCCATCTGCTCGGGAATATGGTCACAGGTAGCCACAAGAAATGCTCCGGTTCCTGCCACAATAGACAGCACGCCTTCTTTGAACGCCCCCTGGCCAATCGCCGCGCATTGCTGGTCTCCGCCGGATGTGATCACGGGAATTCCCTGCCTTACGCCGGTTTGCGCCGCAAACTCTCTGGATATGTATCCGCACATGCTGCCCGGCTCTCTCAATTCACAGAGATGTTCTTCCTTTACTCCAAATATCCCAAGCAGTTCCTTATCCCAACTACAGGTTTTCAGATTCATAAGATTGGATCTGCTGCCATAGGTATAATCCGTTATATAATTTCCAGTCATCCGATAGATCAGATACTCCGGAATATTTACCAGTTTTGCCGTCCTGCAATAAATCTGGGGCCTCTCCCTGCGGATCCACGCCATTTTCCCGCCCGAAAATACCGTATTCACTTTCGCGCCGCTGATATTTGCAATCTGATCGTTATATGCTTCCAGGCTTTGGCACAATTCCTGATGCCTGGCATCCTGCCACATCATTACCGGCATCAATGGCTCTCCATTCTTATCCAATGGAACGACGGAAGACCTCTGCGCCGTTATTGCAATCGCGTCTATCGTCTCCATCTCTTGCCCTGTTTCTGCCTGGATGGACTTGACGATTGTGGCCAGCACATTTACAAATTCATCCGCAGATTGTTCCAGTTCGCCTTTTGTATTGTATGACGGACGATAAGCCACCTGGTGCTGTTTTAATTTTTTCCCATCTGCCCGAAAGAGAATCCCTCTCATGCTGGATGTCCCGACATCAATGACAAGAATATTCACCGTCTTCACCTCTCTTTCTATATTCAATATAGCATTACACACTGGCGAGCAAACTTTCTTCTCAAATATGCACATATGTGCTTCTTAAAAATCGCCGCGAGATTCCCGCGAAAAAATGGGACATACCCCATTGCTGGAATATATCCCATTTTCCTTCTCCTTCTTTTTAATCCCTATATCTTTCTTTTGCTGTATTTGCCGCCTTTTTTAACACACCCTGGCCATCGCCAATATATATGCTGCTATGGCCCGGCGCAATGATCTGAGGATTCAAAGTCTTCAGCAGTTCAAAAGAATCTACATTCTTTTTTGCATCAAAATCCGGACCTCCATCCCACCCCGGATCAATTATTATTTCATCCTGTGGCGTAGCTCCTTGTAACGAAAACATATCTCCAATGAACAAGATCACTTTCCCGTCAGCCTCTGCCAAATATGCCACTGCTCCGGCTGTATGTCCGGGAATGTCAATTACCTTAAGCGTCACGTCTCCAAAGTCGAAAAAGTCTCCATCTTTTACCCCTGCCGCATGCTGGCATGTATGGAATCTTGTCCCAAACTGCTTTTCTAAAACAGCAGGCCCGCCCTGGCACAGCGCATCTTTGTCCTTATGTCCAATATAAATTTCCGCCCCTTTATCTTCAAAGCGATAAGCATTACCCGCATGATCCAAATGCGCATGCGTCAGAAAAACGGCTGTTACTTTGGATTCTAACCGATACTGCTTCATTACATCCATCATGGATCCATACTGTTTATCAGCATATCCGGCATCAATCAGAATCACGCCGCTTTCTGTATCGATTGCATAGACGTTAGAATTCATGCCGTAAATAATTCCGCTGACCTGATATACATGTTCTGTTATCCTCATTTATCCTGTCCCTCTATTGTAACTGTTTTTCTTCTGGATTCAATAAATTGTTTGATCGAATCAATGCTGAGCGCAAAAAGAAGGATTAAGCCTTTGATCATCAGCTGTACATATTCTCCTGCCCCGATCATGACCAGTCCGTTTGCCAGTACGCCAATCAGCAGCACGCCGGCAATCGAGCCTGACACCTTGCCATCGCCGCCGGTAAAGCAGATGCCGCCCAGCACGACCGAAGTCAGCACATCCATCTCCTGGCCAATGCCGGTAGAGGCCTGGCCGGAATTCACCCTGGACAGCAGGATGATTCCTGCAAGGGTCGCGAACGCCGCACAGATAACGTAAGCTGACAGATTCATAAAGTTCACATTGGTTCCGGAAAGCCTGGACGCCTCTTTGTTAGAGCCTACCGCATATAAGGTCCTTCCGTATACCGTCCTGTTCATTACAAAAGAAGTGATCAGGACACAGATGATGAACAAGATTACCGGGATGGGAATAGGGCCCGCTGAACCCTGTCCCAGTTTTGCGAATCCTTCCGGAAATCCATATATGGGCTGGGCGTTGCAGATGGTGTAGCTTAATCCTTTAAACACCCATGAGGTTCCAAGCGTTGCTATAATGCTCGGAATCTTGCAGTATGTAACAACGAACCCATTTAAAAAGCCAATCACAAGGCCAATGGCTATGCCGAGAAGCACTGTAACGCCGATGCTAAGATGCATGTTTACCATGAAGTAGGCCATGCAGATTCCAATCAAGGATACCGATGTCCCTACAGAAAGGTCCACATTTCCCAACAGCATGACGAACATCATTCCCATAGCCATTATGCCCAGGGATGATATCTGGCGCAGAATCGTCAATGCATTGGAGACTGACAGAAAGGTGGGACTGAGAATCGAAAAAAGGGCTATGATTGCCAGCAGCGCAATATATATACTTAAAGTCTGCATCTTTAAAAGTTTCTTCATAATAACCTCCGTATCTTATTATTTATCACCGGATGCCATATCCAGCACTCTGTTCTGGGTCATTTCCTCTTTTCCCAGTTCCCCTGCCATCCGATGTTCCGAGAGAACGATGAGCCGATCCGACATACCCAGAAGTTCTTCCATTTCCGATGAAATCATGATAATGGATTTCCCGTCTTCCACAAGCTGGTTCATAATCCGGTAAATCTCCTGCTTGGCGCCCACGTCCACTCCTCTGGTAGGCTCATCAAATATGAGAATATCGCTTTTTCGCACCAGCCATTTTGCAAGCACTACTTTCTGCTGGTTGCCTCCGCTTAAGTTCTTCACAGTCTGGGCAAGCCCCGGCGTTTTAATCCTGAGTATGTCTACCTGTTCCCGGGCTGCCTTTTTCTCTCTCCTTCTATCTATAACCATTTTCTTTGCAAATCTTTTCAGGGAAGGGAAGGTTATATTTTCCACGATACTCTTTCCCAGAATCAGTCCATGGAGTTTTCGATCCTCTGGAATCAGTCCGATTCCGTGATTTACGGCTGCTCTGGGGCTTGGAATATGTACTTCTCTTCCATGTACAAATATTTTTCCGCTCTCTACCCTTGCTGCTCCGAATATCATCATGGCCGTCTCTGTCCGCCCCGCGCCTACAAGGCCGGCCATTCCAAGTATCTCCCCCCTATGCAGGCTGAAGGATATGTCTTGTACTCCGTTACCGGTCAAATGCTCTACTCTCAGCGTCTCTTCCCCCGGCTTTGTATCTCGTTCAGGGTAGGTTTCCGACATCTCCCGTCCTACCATATAATTAATCAGATCTTTTCTTTTTACATCTTTCGTAACCACGGTTGTAATATAATGGCCATCCCGCATGACTGTACAGCGATCCGTAATTTCAAATATTTCTTCCATCCGATGAGATACGTAGATAATGGTCACTCCTCTGGCCTTCAGCTTCCGTATGGTTTGAAACAATATCTGTACATCTGAATTGGCAAGCGTCGCTGTTGGCTCATCCATGATCAATACTTTCGCATCTTTTGAAATAGCCTTTGCGATTTCTACAAACTGCATATAGGCCACGCTCAGATTTCCCGTTTTCTCCTCCGGGTCAATGTCTATTCCCAACTGTTCGAATATTCGTTTCGTCTCCGCAATCATCTTCCCCGGATCTACAAGTCTCTTCCCCGGGCCTTTTGTCTCCAGATTCCCCAGAAAAATATTTTCGTATACAGCGAGCTGGGGTGCCAGATTCAACTCCTGGTATACCACCTCGATTCCCATCTTCCTAAGCCCATCAGGGCCCATGGCGGTCAGTTCCTGCCCTTCGAATCTGATGGAGCCTGAGTCTGGCCGCACTGCGCCTGAAATACATTTTATAATCGTCGACTTGCCTGCGCCGTTTTCCCCTACAAGCGCATGTACTTCTCCAGCCTCAAATTCCATGGAGACATCATTCAGCGCAATCACGCCAGGATAGGTTTTGGTAACATTATGAATGACTAAAACACTTTCGGGCATAATCTTCCTCCTGCTTCTCTTTCACCGTCTCTATCATGCCTATTTGTTCATAAAATCCTTATAATCTGAGACATTTTCAATTGTTACAGGTGATACTCCCATTGTTACGACCTCATCCACCTTTTCTCCTGTAATCAGGTCATATGCCATCTCTACTGTTTTGGAACCACAGATCATATTATCCGTATCGGTCGTTCCTCTATAGCAGGTTCCTGCTGAAATATACCCAAGTGCGACTGTGGATAGGTCGCTCCCGAATATGCCGAATTTATCTGTGTCAAGTCCGGCCGATTTGACCGCCTCATATGCGCCTACTCCAGGGCCATCGGAAATGGAGCAGATCACATTGACATTCGGGTGGGCAGCAAGCATCGACTCTGTGCTTGACATGCCGGTAGAGGAATCAATGGCATCAAACTCGGCCACTATCTCTGCGTCTGGACATTCCTTCTTAATTGCTGCTTCAATAGCATCAGCCCTCTCTACCAGCACTTCCATCAGAGAATAGCCAATGATGCACACATCTGCCTTTCCGTCAAGATTCTCATTAATCCAGTCTGCTGCCATCTTTCCGATCGCAGTACCGGTTACCGTATTATCGTTTTTATACCATACATCGCAGTTGTCAAGGCCGATGCCGTAAGCAATTACCTTTATCCCTTTATCCCTAGCTTTTTGCGCCTCCTTGGACATGGACGTGGCATCAATCGCCTGAATCACAATACAGTCACAGCCGGATTCAATAAAGTTCTCCACCGCATTTAACTGTTTCGTCGCGTCATTCTCCGCATCGGAGACTAATAGTTCCATTCCAAGTTCATCTGCCTTATCTCTTGCGTCAGAAATTGCCTGAGCAATAACAGCATCTGAGGTACTCATAAGAGACCATCCTACTTTCTGGCCTCCTTCTGATTTTGCCGTGTCTTTCGAGCCGCCCTCCTGGGAACCAGAACTATCCTTTCCACATGCGGCCATTGACACTGCCATCGCTGCTACCAATACTACTGCTAATAGTTTTTTTCTCATAATTTTCTCCTCTCATTTGTTACTTTAAATTAGTATAAATCCATTCCGTGGACGTTTCTTCTGGAAATCTTTTCCATGTATCTTTCCCAGGCGGCTCCGGCGACGCCTTTCTTACCTCTCCCTTCTGATAAGCATATTTCCCCAGAAAATTCCGATCCTGCTCCGGTGTAAGCGGCGGCCTTGTATTTGTCGGCTCCATGCTGTGAACCCAGCCTTTGTGATATTCGTTTTTCGTGGTTCTCTGCCATGCCCCGGAAAGGATCTTCCATTCCCCTTCTTCTTTTACGTGTGTCCCCGGCACCATTCCAAGGCTGATAATCGCCATCGGCTTCTCGCGGAATTTAGACAGTCCTTCCACTCCAAGGGACCACCATACTGCCCTTGCCTTTGTACATTCATCATTCACTTCGATAATCGGCGTTGTCAGCGGATGAATCAAAGAGTTTCCTTCCAGGCTGTCTACGACTGCTTTGGCCCGAAATGCCATCTCGCCCTCTACATCGAAGCTTGGATGTTTTAAGGCGTGCAGTTCCCGTCTCTTTTCCCCTATATGCTGATCATCGTGGAAGGTCGCTGCCTGGCCCCTTAAATTCTTAATCTCCCATACAGAGAGAAGTTTTTCTACACGCTGTTCTAATTTCGCAAATTCCTCATCTGCCAGCGTATCGATTTCTGTTCTATCGCTAAACATAATCCTTCCTCCGTTCTTATTTTGTCTTATCTTTCTCCAGCATCCAGCTGCTATTTCCTTCATGTACTTCATATGGCCTTGGGCATGCAGGAATTGCTTCTCTGACTGACAATGGGGAGTATGGATTATGATAGGTTGTCGGTTTTGCCATTGGGTGGACCGGAGTGTTCAAGCGATGAATCATGCTTGTGTCCTCTACCCAGCCTTTTTCATACAGACACTTAATATATCGGAAGTAATGGAAATGCCAGATTTTCCATTCGCCATCCTCGCAGATGAAATCAGCGCCGATCATGCCCCAGGCCCAGATTGCATCCGGATCGCTATCTTCATTGGCGATCGCTCCGCCGCCCGGGCACCACCATACTGCCTTTGCCGTCTTAAGATCGCCGGCGACCTCGATCATTGGCGTTGTCAGCTGGATATCCAGCATCTCGCCCGGCTTCTGCGGTGCGCCTACGACTTCATTTACGATTGTCTCCACAGCCTCTTTCCCCTCAAATACGCCTTCATCTGCATATTCCAGCGATACATCCGCCTGATTCAGCGCGAAATGTGACAGCACCCTATCGGCCTGCCTGAAATTAAATGCGGCAACTGTTCTTCCCATCTCATTCTGAATCTCCTGATAAGCCTCTAATTTCTCAATATTTTTTATTAAATCCCTTTTCCGATTCTCGGTAACCACAGTAATCTCTCCCTTCGTCTCACTATCTTGCAAGCGTCAATCCCCCGTCTACGGCAATAATCTGTCCATTCACATAACTGGATGCAGGGGAAAGCAAGAACATGATCACTGCTGCTTCCTCTTCCGGCCTTCCTGGTCTTCCCATCGGATTGATGCTAACCAGATGCTGCATGAATTCGCCTTCTACTGCACTGTGATTACGCGGCGTATGGATCGGTCCTCCCGGACACACGCAGTTCATACGATATTTGCCCCGAGAATTCATGTTAAGTTCAACTGCCTGATGCTTGGTGTATCCGCAGATGCCTGCTTTTGCCGTCGCATACCACGGATCTCCGCCGCCTGATTCAAATACGCCTGCTACTGCCGCAACATTACAGATCGCTGCACCGTCATCCGGATCAGTCGCTTCGAATGCGAGGCAGAGCCTGTGAATCATGCCAACCGCGATCGCTGTAACTTCCTCATAATTCCAATGACTATTCAGCATCTTGGGGCCTGCGACATTTGCAAGATACTGCGGCTTGCAGAATTCCAGAGTCTCTTTCATCGCTTGATCCACTGCTTCATCAGAAGAAAGGTCCGCCTGAATTGGCTTAATATTTTTTCCGGCTTCCTCCGCTCTTTCAATCGTCTCCTGTATACCTTCCGCAAACATGTCCCAAGCCGCTACCTTATATCCGCCTTTTGCCGCAAGGATTGCAGTCGCCGCTCCAATCCCGCTGGCTGCTCCTGTGACGATAATTCCCGTTCCTTCCGGTGCTGTCCACCCGCCAAAAATAATCTTAGGTTCCTGATAATTCTGTGCCATTTCCAAATCCTCCTGTCTTATTTTTTGTTACCTTAATGATAGCACTTTTTCTTACTGCCAATTTTAAACCGTCTAAAATGCACACATGTGCGTTTTGGAACGACTTGATAATAGTCAAAATACTCAATTTATGATATTCTTATGGTTAAAAGGGAGAGGAGGCCATGCATGAACGCAAAAGAATTAAAAAAATATAGTCTTCTAGCAGAAGTAGCCTGTGATTATTATGAAAGAGGCTTAGACCAGAACTGCATTGCCGATCGGCTATGCCTCTCTCGTACCAGAGTATCCCGTTTGCTGAAGGAAGCGCAGGAAAAAGGGATCGTCAATGTAAAGGTAACCATCAACTATCCTTATGAACGACATTTTGAGTTGGAAGAACGCTTGAAAAACAGATTTTCATTAGACGATGTGCGGGTTTTGAATAACCGGAACCGGATCAAGGAGACGATCCCGAATGATGTTGGCAATCTCGCGGCCACATATATAACGGAGCATCTCAAGAAAGATATGGTCATCGGTACTTCCTGGGGCACGACTCTGGCTAACACCGTCGAACATCTGTCTGAGAGCGCGACTCCTCTACAGGTGGTACAGTTAATGGGATCTGTCCCTTGCAGTTCCCCTTCATATACGCCGCAGGGCGTAGTAGCCAATATGGCTTCTGCTTTAAAATGCCATGGAAGTTTTTTAAATATGCCGCTTTTTATAGAAGATGATTATGTTCGCGCTTCTATGCGTCAGGATAAAAACAATCAAAAAATATTGAATCAGGGAATGTTCGCCGACATGGTGCTTACCAGTATCAATGATCTGGAAAGCGTCAATAAGAAGAACTTCTGGCTGGGGTATATGACGCCTCAGATGTATCAGGAAATCTGCGACAAAGGTGCCGTTGGCGCTCTATTCGCAAGATTTTTTGACGAGGCTGGAAATGAAATCGACTGCGCCTGGAATCATTGCTGCGTATCCATCTCCTTCAAGCATATCATCAATGTCCCCAATGTCGTCTGTATTGCCTCTGGAATCCAAAAAGCGAAGGCCGTATCAATCGCCATACAAAAGAAATATATCAATACATTAATCACGGACGGAACGACAGCGTCCGCTATCATGGGACTAATCTAAAAACTCCCATCCGGGTGACAAACTATTGCTTGTCTTCCCGGATGGGAATTTTTTATATAGGGCCAAAGCCCTTTCTTTATTCGTTTATACTCTTCTACAATATCTTGGACAGGAATTCCTGAAGCCTCGGATCCTTCGGGTTTCCAAAGAATTCTTCCGGGGTTCCCTGCTCTTTGATCTGGCCTTCATCCATGAAGATCACTCTGGTAGCGACTTCTTTGGCAAATCCCATCTCATGCGTGACGACCACCATGGTCATCCCGTCTCTGGCAAGCTTCTTCATCAGTTCCAATACTTCCCCGACCATCTCCGGATCCAGCGCTGAGGTAGGCTCGTCAAAAAGCATTACATCCGGATCCATAGCCAATGAGCGGATAATGGCAATACGCTGCTTCTGGCCGCCTGAAAGCTGGGATGGATAAGCATTCGCCTTCTCCTCAAGCCCTACCAGCTCCAGTAGTTCCATTCCCCGCTTCTCAGCCTCTTCCCTGCTATTTCCTAAGAGTTTAATCGGAGCCAGGGTAATATTCTGAAGAATCGTCTTATGGGGAAACAGATTGAAATGCTGGAATACCATGCCCATCTTCTGACGGTGCTTGTTGATATCCACATTCTTATCCGTAATATCGGTTCCTTCAAAGTATACATGTCCTCTGGAAGGCGTCTCCAGCAGATTCAAGGAACGCAGGAAGGTGGATTTGCCAGAGCCTGAAGGCCCGACGATTACCACTACCTCCCCTTTCCTGATCTCCTCGGAAACTCCGTTAAGCGCATGCAGTTCCCCGAATATCTTATGAAGTTCTTCTACTTTGATCAATACATCTCCGTTATTAGTGGTCACTGCTCCTTAACCTCCTTTCCAGCATATTTACAAGTTTTGTAAATACAAGCACCATGGCAAGGTAGATCAGCGCAACCGCAATCAGAGGCATAAATGCGTCATATGTACGGCTTCTGATAATATCACCGCCCTTGGTAAGATCCTGCAGGGCAATGTATCCGGACACGGAAGTCTCCTTTAAGAGAACGATGAACTCATTTCCGAGAGCCGGCAGCACATTCTTGAATGCCTGGGGCATGATGATGTACATCATCGTCTGGACATAGTTAAATCCAAGGCTTCTTCCTGCCTCGAATTGCCCGTTATCCACGGACATGATCCCGGAACGGAAAATCTCTGCCACATACGCGCCGGAATTAAGGCCAAATGCCATCACTGCCACCAGAACCTTGCTGACATCAGAACTGCCGAATATAACAAAATAAATAATCAGCAGCTGTACGACTACAGGAGTTCCGCGGATAACCGTCAGGTACAGTTTGCAGATCGCATTCAAAATGCGAAGTTTTCCCGTCTTATCATAGGTAGAGCGTACGATTGCCACTAAAAATCCCAGCACGATACCGATGATAACCGCAAAGAATGTTACCTGAAGAGTGACTCCCAGGCCTTCTGCAATATATCTCCAGCGTTCGTCCGCTATAAAATTGTTATAAAACTTATCCTGTAATGTCGATAACATACCCTACATCCTTATCCTATGAATTATTCTGCCTTGTCAGCAGAAATGTATTTTGCAACAATCTCGTCGATCTTGCCGGATTCTTTCAGGCTGGCAAGCGCTTCGTTCATCTTCTTAAGCAGGTCGTCGTTGTCTTTTGCAACTGCGATCGCATACTCTTCTTCTGTAAATGCCTCATCCAGAATCTTAAGGCCATCGGCCTCTGCCACGAACTCTTTTGCAGGCTCTCCGTCGATCACGACTGCGTCGATCTTATCCTGCGTCAATGCCTGTACCGCTTCGAATCCTTTATTGTAACGCTCAACTTTTGCATCCTCGATGTCATCTGCATAGATGTCGCCTGTTGTTCCAAGCTGAACACCGATCTTCTTGCCTGTCAGATCATCTGGTCCTGCAATATCGCTGCCTTCTTTAACGATGATTACCTGTGTCGCGGTTGCGTATGTATCTGTAAAATCAACATTCTTCTTGCGGTCTTCTGTCACAGTCATTCCTGCTGCGCCAAAATCTGCCTTTCCGCTAGTAACAGCCGGGATAATAGAATCAAACGCCATATCCTCGATCTTTACTTCCATTCCCATCTCTTCCCCGATTGCTCTCGCGATATCCGCATCAATGCCGACTACATCGTCGCCTTCGTGGAACTCATATGGCGGGAACTCTGCATTTGTCGCCATAACAAGCGTGTCCTTGGAATCTTTCTTAGATTCTTTGGAATCCTTGGAATCATCCTTTGATCCGCATGCTGCCAAAGAGAACACGCATGCTGCAACTAATAATACGCTGACTAACTTTTTCAGTTTCATAACTTCTTTCCTCCAGTATATTTAATTTACTATTTGGCGCACTGCGCCTATGAATGCATAAAAATTCAAGCCTAGTACATATTCTATCATGTTTTTCACAAAAAACAAGTATCTTTCTTTATATTTTATGCAAGAAACGTCTGAACCAATGTGACTACTACGATGATGCCTCCCAGAATGATCCTGTAGTAGCCGAATATTTTAAAGTCATGCTTCTTGATATAGCCCATCAGGAACTTGATCGCTACGACAGACAAGCCAAAGGATACCAGGCATCCCAGTATCAGCAGGCCGAATTCTGCCCCTGTAAAATGAAATCCAAACTTCACCAGTTTCAGTAGACTGGCGCCAAACATGGCCGGAATTGCCAGGAAGAATGTAAATTCTGCCGCCACTTCCCTTGACACGCCGATAATCAGAGCGCCTACGATCGTCGCTCCTGATCTGGACGTACCTGGAATCAGCGCCAGCATCTGGAATACGCCAATCCAGATCAGCATAGAAACGGACAGTTCAGATATCCTCCTTACGGATGGCTTTCTTCCCGCATTACGGTTTTCTACTATTATAAACAGCACGCCATAGACGATCAGCATAACTGCCACTGGAAACGGCTTATAAAATAGTTCATCCAGAATGTCGTTAAACAGAATTCCCACGATGCCAGCCGGAACGGATGCGATCAGCACCTTGATCCACATCTGCCAGGTCAGCATCTTCTGCTTGCTGGTCTTTCTCGGCGAGAATGGATTCAGCTTGTGGAAATACAGAACCACAACCGCCATTATGGCCCCCAGCTGGATCACCACGTTGAACATCTCCATGAACGCATCGCTCATGCTTGGCTTAAGCACGTCTCCCACCAGGATCAGATGCCCGGTACTGCTGACTGGCAGCCATTCCGTAATTCCTTCAACGATTCCAAGAATGATTACTTTTAATACATCTAACATATCTCTCTCCTTTTCTTAATCCAGCACATATTCCTCTATGAATCTGGCAACCCCTTCCTCGTCATTGGATCGCGCCACATAGTCTGCTGCTTCTTTTACCTCTTCTGTTCCGTTTTCCATAGCTACTCCGGTTCCCACCTTCTGCATCATATACAGATCATTGGACCCATCCCCGAAAGCCAGGATATTTTCCCTTCTGATGCCAAGTCTTTTCCCCAGATCAATCAATGCATCGCCTTTATTCACGCCCTGCGCATTGACCTCGATATTCTTATCCAGGGCTCCTGTGACCACGATGCCTGGAATGCTTTTTAGTTCTTCTGCCGCCGCGTCCCGGTCTCCTAAGGATGCGAACAGTCCCTGCATCTTATCCACCGCACGGTTCTCTGCCTCGAATTTGGCACGTACATCCGGCACCGGCCTTCGGGTCGTCACAATATAGTTAGCCATAGGCGGAGACTCTATATAGCGCTCGACATTCTTAAGCGCCTCTTCCTGGGCATAGCCGATTCCATCATAGTATATCTCCCGAAGCGTATCATAATGTTCAAAGATTTCCAGAACCTTTCTGGCGATCGGCGCGGAAACCAGTTTTTCCTCTATGGTACTGCCAGTCTGGGATTCTACCACTCTTGCTCCGTTGGCTGTAATGGCGTAGCGTATCCCCGGAAAATGGAGCAGTTCGCCTGGTATGCCGCTCAGGGGCCTCCCGGTAGCCGGAAGAACTACGATTCCCTGGGCAATTGCTTTTCTTAGGATCTCCTTTGTATAAGGGGTAAATTCTTTTTCGGTAGTTAATAGCGTTCCATCCAGATCCAGCCCGATCATTCTGGCCTTAATCTTCATATGCCGTTAATTCCTTTCTGTCTTTTGAAAACCGCATTAATGTCTTGCTGACCTTATCCTTGCTCTGCTCATAAGCATTTTCCCCATGCTCCACCATCTTTTCCACCACCATCTTCTGGCTTGCCGGAGCAAATAATATGGTATCCTTGGCCGGCACCATGATTACCAGGTCATCTTTCAGCTTATCTACGCACACCTGCCAGATATGCTTAAAGCACAGCGCGCTGGCCTCATGATGGCCATCTGCTATAATGCCGAATCCCCCATACCAGGTATTTGCGATCACGAATTCCACATCCCGGATCAGATTCTCGCAGGAAGCGTGATAGAGTTCCTCGATATCGCAATCCGGAGGCAGCATATTATCCTTGAGGACTTCAAATACATCTTCTCCCCTCTTGATCACAAATATAACCGACAGGTCTTCCATAAATGATACCACCGGCGTATCTTTTTCTGAGATGCGCTTCCCATTCAGCGCCTGGCTGTCGGTCAGCTCGCTTTTGACCCAGGGATAGATCTTTTCCTTGATGTTTTCATATTTATAATGCTCTTCTTCGTATTTTCTCATTGTCTTTTCCTCTCAATCATACATTCTATGTTCTATTCTAACAAAATTTGCTTTATAAAGCAATTTGTTGTATAATAGATAAGCACTCGCTAGAAAAGGAAAGGATGTGTATATGATAAGTACGAAAAAGAAACGTATATTACGGTCAGCCCTGGCGCTGGTTCTAACCGCCGTAACAATTGCTTCTGTGAATACTTCGGTATATTCGGCACCTTCCGCAGAAGAACTGGAAGATACTACCTCCGGCCTGCAGGGTGAATTGGATGATTTGAACAGTCAATTATCGTCCTTAAGCGCTGAACTGGACTCAGCCTCTTCAAAGATTGAAGATTTATCCGCTGATGTAGAAAAAGCCAAGCTTGACCTGGCGGCAGCCCAGCTTAATGAGGACGCACAGTATGATGCCATGAAGGACAGGATTAAGTTCATGTATGAAGGCGGCAGCGCCTCCTTGATTCAGATCTTATTCTCTTCTCAAAATATGGCGGATTTTCTTAACAAAGCAGAATATGTAACAACGATAAGCGAATATGACAGATCCATGCTGGACGAGTTGCGCGATGTGCGTATCAGCGTCGAAGAAAAGCAGTCGGATCTGGTGAGCAAGCAGCAAGAACTTGCTTCATTGCAGGAAAACCTGGAGGCAAAAAAGAATGAGCTGAATTCCAAGATCTCATCTACCTCCGGACAGCTGGATGATTATAAATCGCAGCTGGAACGCGCAAAGGCCGCCGAGGAAGCCAGCAAAGTGGCACAGAACAATGATATTTCCGGCTCCGTTACGCCTCCTGCCAATAATGGTAACAGTAACAACAGCAGCAATTCGAATTCCAACTCTGGTCAGATAAATGCTAACACCAGTGATGTCGCATTATTTGCTGCTCTTCTCGAGTGCGAATCCGGCAGTTACGACGGCATGCTTGCCGTTGCAACGGTTATTATGAACAGGGTTGCAAGCCCCAGTTATCCCAATTCGATACGCGAAGTCATCTATCAGCCAGGCCAGTTCGGCCCAACCTGGAATGGCAGTCTGAACAGAGTTCTGGCAAGAGGGCCTTCCTCAACAGCCTATTCTGTCGCCCAGGCGGCTTTAGGCGGCGCACGCCACTCTGCCGTCATCAATTGCTATTCTTTTAATGGAGCGGCATGGACTGATGTACCGGGAGTCGTGATCGGTGGAAATGTATTCTATTAGAAATATAATAGTCATATAATGCAGGATTATATCAAAGGGCATTACTATCGGGAAATAGTAATGCCCTTTTTGTCTATTGATAATCCATCACATCAATCCATTTCATCAGGAAATCTTTTTCCAGCTCATTGTCTTTCTCCAGCTGCGAAGCTGCTACGATCGGAAGCCACTGCTGCACGTACTGTCTGGCGGTGTCGCTCTTCTTGCAGAATAGGTTCAGATACAGGTCTGCCGCTTCCTGATCCTTAAGCGCGAACAGAAGATAGGTCATTGCCGCATCGGCGCTTGCATTTCCCTGGGTGGCATGCGCCCAGTCAACAACCGTCATCTTCCCGTTCTTTCCTACGATCACATTGCTGGGATTGAAATCTCCGTGACATAGCTTCGTATGCTTTGGCATGCTTTCTAACCGGGTCAGAAGTTCATATCTCTGAGTAGCATCCAGTTCTTTCAAGCCATTGATCTGCCTTGCAAGCTTATCCTTCAGCTTGTTCAGCAGCGGCGCCTTCTTCTCATGTACCTTCAACTGCAGATCCACGAAATCAGACATGTATTTCTCCAGGTTGTCATGGTCGACCTTCATCATCTCTTCCAGCGTCTTGCCATCCTTGTATTCGATGACCAGCGACCACTTCCCGTCGATCTGGGTCACTTCCTTCAGCTTTGGTATATCTAAGCCGGTCTCTTCTACCCTTACCGTATTCAAAGCCTCATTAAAGACTGCTGACTTCGGATGGAAGGTCTCAAATACTTTGACAATGCTATTATCGCATTTATAAACCTCTTTGTAAGGACGTTTTAATATCAGATTACCATTCTCCAGTTTCATAAGCCATACCTCCTTGTAGTATTTGCCGTTCATTTATTTGTTGGCTTAATTATACACCCGTAGAAATCATTTGAAAAGCGTTTTTTGATATTTTTTTAACTTATTTTTTTGACTTATTTTTATTGTTATTTTTTTAACTAACTTATCTATTTTTATTTATTTAAAATAACTTCCTATGATCTCTTTTTTAATATCAGTTTCCATCTGCTAGTGAATTTTACGCTATATACAATTTGCTTCATTCTGCCGCACCGGTCACATCTTTCCGGGTAAACATACACCAGTACATCATTTTTATCCAAATCCAGACCCAAAGTCTTATTTATACAGTTCCTGCAATATCCCAGATCCTGTATCTTACGTATTTTGCTCATTTTATCCCCTATCGCATAATATCTTTTTTAAAACTATATCCATGGTAATAATATCATATATAAAACGATACTTCAAGAAAAACATCGTATTATACATGATATTAATTGCCATACTATCGTTTACAATGGTTTATACAGGTGGTGAAAATATGTACGAGGACTTATTTTATCAAAGACTTATCGAATTACGTACAAAAAAGGGGGTATCTGCCCGGGATATGAGCCTTTCGATCGGACAGAATGCCGGATATATTAATGGATTGGAAAACCGTAAGGGTCTTCCCTCCATGGCTGTCTTTTTTTATATTTGTGATTTTCTGGAAGTTACCCCGAGCGAATTCTTTAATGTAGATATCGAGGAGCCGCAGAAGTTAAAAGAACTATATGAAGAAATCAAGTCATTTGATTCTGAACGTCTGGAACTTTTGGCGCGCTTAATCAAATATATGCGGTAGGCCTTCTGCTATAAAGAGACAAAGAGCAAGAGCGCAGCGGTTCGCTGCGCTCTTGCTCTTTGTCTCTTATTTTCCGTAGTAGCATTTCAGGTAGATTTCCTTAATCTCTTTCATCAGAGGATATCTTGGGTTGGCGCCTGTACACTGATCGTTGAAGGCCTGCTCCACCATGTCATCCAATGTATCAAGGAAGTACTTCTCGTCTACGCCGTAGTCTTTGATCGTCTTCTTGATTCCAATCGTATCTTTTAATTCTTCCAGTTTCTTACAGAAGTTATCAAATACCTCCTGGTCATCCTTGCCCTGGCATCCTGCGAATCGTCCTAACTCTGCATATCTGGCCAGCGCATGTGGATACTGGTATTGGGAGAATGTTCCCATCTTGGTTGGAACTTCTGCCGCGTTGTATTTCATTACCTCTGTCAGGATTACTGCGTTTGCAACGCCGTGTGGCAGATGATGGAATGCGCCAAGCTTATGGGCCATAGAGTGGTTCAGTCCCAGGAATGCGTTGGCAAATGCCATACCAGCCATGCAGGAGGCATTGGCCATCTTCTCTCTTGCCTCAGGGTCATTGGCTCCATTTTCATATGCAGATGGCAGGTAGTCGAACACTGCCTTTACCGCCTTCATTGCAAGTCCGTCTGTATAGTCGGTTGCCATGATGGATACATATGCCTCGATGGCATGTGTCATGACGTCGATACCGGATGCGCTGGTCAGTCCTTTTGGCTGAGTCATCATGTTATCTACGTCTACGATTGCCATGTTTGGAAGCAGCTCGTAGTCAGCGATCGGCCATTTTACCCCTGTCTCTGCGTCTGTGATAATTGCAAATGGGGTAACTTCAGAACCTGTTCCTGAAGAGGTAGGGATTGCCACGAAGTATGCCTTCTCGCCCATCTTCGGGAAGGTATATACCCTCTTTCGGATATCCATGAAGTCCATAGCCATATCTTCGAAGTTTGCTTCCGGATGCTCATACATCAGCCACATAATCTTGGCAGCATCCATCGCGGAGCCTCCGCCAAGCGCTATGATGGTGTCTGGCTCGAAGGCCCTCATCTGGTCAGTACCCTTCTGGGCGCACTGTAATGTCGGGTCCGGAGCAACCTCATAGAAGCAGGTATGCTGGATTCCCATTTCATCCAGTTTTGCTTCGATTGGAGCAACATAGCCGCTCTTATATAAGAAGGAGTCAGTTACGATGAATGCTTTCTTCTTATTCATAACTGTTCCAAGTTCATCAAGCGCAACAGGCATACAGCCTTTCTTAAAGTATACCTTCTCAGGTGTTCTAAACCACAGCATGTTTTCTCTCCTCTCAGCAACCGTCTTAATATTAATCAAGTGTTTTACTCCTACGTTCTCTGATACGGAGTTTCCTCCCCAGGAACCGCAGCCAAGGGTAAGAGATGGAGCAAGCTTGAAGTTATACAGGTCGCCGATGCCGCCCTGGGAAGATGGCGTATTGATCAAGATACGGCAGGTCTTCATTGCTTCGGCATGCTTTGCGATCTTCTCTTTCTGGGCCGGATGTACATACAGGGAAGCCGTATGTCCGTATCCGCCGTCGGCAACCAGCTGCTCTGCTTTTGCAAGCGCCTCATCGAAAGTCTTTGCCCTGTACATTCCGAGTACCGGAGACAGCTTCTCATGCGCGAATTCTTCGGATATGTCAACAGATTCTACTTCTCCGATCAGGATCTTGGTATCTTCCGGAACGTTAACGCCGGCCATCTTCGCAATCTCATATGCGGATTTACCAGGAATCTTGTTGTTCAGAGCGCCATTGATGATGATGGTCTTGCGTACCTTATCTAATTCTTCGCCTTTCTTAAGGAAATAGCATCCGCGGTATGCAAATTCTTTCTTTACTTCATCGTAAATGCTGTCCAGGACGGTTACTGACTGCTCGGATGCGCAGATCATGCCGTTGTCAAATGTCTTGGAGTGGATGATGGAACTTACTGCCATCTTAATATCTGCCGTGTCATCGATGATGACCGGAGTATTTCCAGGTCCTACGCCAAGTGCCGGCTTTCCTGCGGAATAAGCCGACTTAACCATTCCAGGGCCGCCTGTGGCAAGCGTGATATCTGCATCTTTCATTACTGTATTTGTAAGTTCCAGGGATGGAACATCAATCCAGCCGATGATTCCTTCCGGAGCGCCTGCTTTTACAGCGGCGTCCAGGACGATCTTGGCTGCGGCAATCGTACAAGCCTTTGCAGCTGGGTGCGGGCTGATGATGATTGCGTTTCTTGTCTTCAGACAGATCAATGTCTTAAATATTGCGGTTGACGTAGGGTTGGTCGTTGGGATGACTGCTGCCACCAGTCCGATTGGCTCTGCAATCTTCTTGATTCCGTATGCGGCATCTTCTTCCAGCACGCCGCATGTCTTTGTGTTCTTGTAAGCATTGTAGATATACTCAGCTGCATAGTGGTTCTTGATCACCTTGTCTTCCACGATCCCGCGTCCGGTCTCTTCTACTGCCTGCTTTGCAAGCGGAATACGCATCTTGTTTGCTGCCATTGCTGCCTCGTAGAAGATCTTGTCTACCTGCTCCTGCGTGTATGTAGCAAATATCTTCTGAGCCTCCCTCATCGCCTTCATCTTGGCTTCGAGGGCCTCTACGCTGTCAATGATTTCTGGTACTACTTCCTTCTTCTTAGCCATCTTGATTATCCTCCCTGTGAATATGTATTCTTGAATATGTATTCTTTATTACAGGTCATAGTATACGAAATCGTTAATTATTTGTCAATAGGTAATTGATATTTTTTTAACAAATTTTTCAAGTTCACATATTTTTCCACCAAAAAGCGGCCCTCATGGACCGCTCTTTCTATCACTGGATTCTATTCTTTTATATGCTCCGTGTGCAGCAGCATGTGTGCCTTATGGGAATTTGGCTTCTCAAGATATTCATCATATATCCGTACGATGTCCCGATTCTCATGGGAGAACCGGACATTCGCGCCTGCATCCAGCATATACAGATTCTTTCCTCTGTCGTATGCCCTCTCTTCTCCATCGTGGATTGGCTGTCCGCCGCCGCCAACACAGCCTCCCGGACATGCCATGACTTCCACGAAGTCATAATGGACCTCTTCCCGCTCAATCCGCTTCAGCAATGCTCTGGTATTTGCCAGCCCGCTTACCACGGCGGTCTTCACTGTAATATCATCAATCGTGAAATCAGCCTCTACCACGCCGTTATTCTCCTGGAATCCAGGACTTCTGACAACCCGGAACGCGTCTACATCCGGATTCTCGCTCTTAAGCAGGTAGTATGCGGAACGAAGGGCCGCTTCCATTACGCCGCCCGTAGCGCCGAAGATCACGCCTGCGCCTGAGCCTTCCTGCATAGGCGCGTCGCTCTTAATATCTTCCAGCGTATCCGGACTTATATGGGCAGAGCGGATCATTTTGATCAATTCCCTGGTAGTGATCACCGCGTCAACGTCATGGCCCGCGTATTCGCCGTAGAACAGCTCCATCTCCCGCTCATCCTTCTTGGCTACGCAAGGCATGACAGAGACAGTATAGACCTGTTCCGGGGATACGCCTATCTTTTCTGCAAAATAGGTCTTCATAATGGCCCCAAACATCTGCTGAGGAGATTTTGCCGTTGACAGATACTTCACCATGTACGGAAACTGAGACTTGACGAAACGCACCCAGCCTGGACAGCAGGAGGTAAACATGGGACGATCCTTCAGTTCGCCTGCGGTAAACCGCTTCAAGAACTCTGTTGCCTCTTCCATGATCGTCAGATCCGCGGAAAATGCCGTATCGAATGCATAGTCTACTCCCATTCTCTTGAGCGCGTCCAGAATCTTTCCTACCGTTGCTTCTTCCGGATCAAGGTTCAGTTCCTCGCTCCAGGCAGTCCGCACCGCAGGCGCTACCTGCGCGATTACGATCTTATCCGGATTGGCGATGGCATTCCATACTTTCTCCGTATCGTCTCTTGCACGAAGCGCGCCTACCGGGCAATGGGTAATGCACTGGCCGCATAGAGAGCAGTCCGCCTCCTCGATGCATCTGTGGCCGCCTACGTTGATGGTCGTCCTTGAGCCCGTGCCTTCTACATCCCATACGCTAAGTCCCTGTATTTTATCACATACTTGTACGCAGCGCATGCATTTGATACATTTGGAAGAATCACGGATCAGAGGAAAGTTCTTATTCCATGGCTGTCTCTCAATCTCGGATTTATACGGATTATCAAATATATTCAAGTCGTTTGCAACCTTCTGCAGGCTGCAGTTGCCGCTTCTTGGGCAGGTCACGCATTCACAGTCATGCTGTGAAAGTATCATTTCTACCGTCGTTCTTCTGTGGCGGCGCACCTTCGGGCTGTTGGTATGGATCACCATGCCGTCTTTTGCTACATTGTTGCAGGATGTAATCAGACGATCTTTTCCTTCCAGTTCCACTACGCATACCCGGCAGGCCGCAATCTCATTGATACCTTTCAGATAGCACAGTTTTGGGATCGGTATTCCATTTGCCGCGGCAGCCTCCATAATGGTGGTGTTCTCTTCTACAGATATTGCTTTTCCATCAATTGTAAGATTTACCATAATGTCTCTCTGCCTCCCTTAAATATGCCATAGCCAAAATGGTCGCACCGCAGGCAGCGGAATGCTTCCTGCTTTGCTTCCTTCTCGGTCATGCAGTTCTCTACGCCCTCAAAGTCGCATACCCGCTCGCAGGCCTCACGTTCTGTAAGGTTAACCCTGCCGCACGGGGTACGATCCTCCAGATGGGCTTCAGGGATCTCAACATCGCAGGAAATCTCATGATGGTAGCCCAGATATTCATCGATGTTGGCTGCTACCACCTTTGCAGCCGCGATCGCCTTGATTACGGATGCCGGCCCGCTAGCGCAGTCTCCTCCGGCAAATACGCCAGGCATATTCTCGAAGGCTCCTGAACTCTTTGTGACAATCTTGCCCCGCTCTACCGGAATTCCCGATTCTTCGAAATGGCGGGTCTCGATATTCTGTCCGATCGCAACGATCAGCACGTCGCACGGGATATAGACATCCTCCTCGCCGGTAGGCTTGATGCTTGCCCTTCCGTCGCGGATCGCGCTGACCATCTGCGGCGTTACATAGATGCCTTTTACATGGCCTTCTTCATTTACGTCAATGGCTGCCGGCGCCTTTAGCGTCTGCAATTCAATGCCTTCTGCCACGGCACCGTCAATTTCCCCCGGAAGAGCCGTCATATCGGCAACTCTTCTACGATAGACGATGCTTACCTTCTTGGCCCCCAGCCTCTTTGCAGTACGGACTGCATCCATGGATACGTTGCCGCCTCCGATGACCGCAACTTCCTTGCCGGATAAGTCCATAATCTCATTCTTTCCTACATTCCTGAGGAACTGGACTGCTGACAGCACGCCATCGGCCTCTTCCCCTTCCAGCCCCAATTTCTTGTCCGTGCTGGCGCCGATGGTGATCAGTACCGCGTCATACTGCTTGCGCAGTTCCTGGATGGTGATGTCCTGTCCAATCTTAAGGCCGTATTTTACCTGGACGCCCGTCTTCAGGATGCTGTTTACGTCTTCCTCCAGCCGGTCTTTCGGAAGACGGTAGTTCGGTATGCCGTAGCGAAGCATTCCCCCCAGTTTTGGAAGCATCTCGTATACGGTTACCTGGTGCCCCATCAGCTGAAGATAATAGGCCGCGCTCAGTCCTCCCGGACCGCCCCCGAGTACGGCTACCTTCTTGCCTGTGCTTTTCGCGCATGCCGGCGGGTCCACTTCCCCTGCGAAATCCGCCGCCACTCTCTTCAGTCCCCGGATGTTGATGGAATCGTCCACCATGTTCCGCCTGCATCTTGCCTCGCATGGATGCTCGCATATAAAACCGCATGTGGTAGGGAATGGGTTGTCCTTGCGGATCAGCCGGATGGCATCCGCATACCGCCCTTCCCCGACCAGGGCCACATACCCTGGTATATCTACGTGCGCCGGACATAAGGATACGCATGGAACCGGCTGGTTATATGTACATGTGCAGCGTCCGTTCTTAATGTGCTCCACATAATCGTCCCGGTATCCGATCAGCCCTTTATACACCATATTGGCCGCCTCGTACCCTATGGCGCAGTCTGCCGACTCCATGATGGACAGGGCTGTCTGTTCCATGATATCCAGCGTCTCCATGGTTGCCTTTCCATCAAGAACATCCTTGATGAAATGATTCAGCTGCCCCAGGCCGATTCGGCATGGCACGCATTTGCCGCATGTCTGCGCATGGCATAACTCCAAAAATGCCCGCGACAGGTCCACCGGACAGAGTCCCGGTGGACTCGACTCAATTCTTCGCTCTAAATCCTTATATAGTCCTTCCATGACTATCTTGGCTCTTTTCGGCGAAGCAATCTCTAACCTACTCATTATAACATTCCCTTCTTCATTAGTTATTCTGCCTATGCAGTCAATTCTATATTATAGCACTCTGCTTTTTTCTTGTAAGCAGTTTTCCATAAGTAGATTATTTAACTTTCTGGTCATTATTTTAACGAAAAAAAGAGCAGAGACTACCTCTGCCCTTCTACCAATACTCTAAGCGCTTATTCTTTTGACTGATACAGGCCCCACCAGTATAGAAGCGGTATGATATACCCGATTACCGACGCAAGTGTAAATGTACCACCAGCAATCGTCATGACTGTTGATACAACAATAAGCGCTGTATAAATGCCTGCTGCCACAACCGCTCCCTTATAATTCTTTCCGCCTCTTCCGAAAAATCCAGCGGCAATGCAGCATACTGCGCTGACAAGCGAGATAACAATATTGACCGGATTCATTGCGGTATCGATCAGGCTTTGATCAACAAGTCCTGACGCTTTTGACATGGTCGCATACCCAATAGCCGAAAAGATCAGCGAAATGAACCCGAATATTATCATCAGCATAGATATTACCCTTAATAGTTTGTTTGGTTTAAACATTACTCTCGTCCTCCTTGATACTCTTTAGATTTGTCTTAGTGCCTCTATCGGGCTCATTCTCGCTGCCTTTCTGGCAGGATAGATCCCGAATATTATCCCTACGCCACAGGAAAAGCCTGTGGTGAGAAGAATCGCAGATAGTGATAGTTTTGCCGACAGCCCCCCTATGTTAAGTGCCGCGACTCCATAAGATATTCCCGCGCCAATGAGTATGCCGATTATCCCCCCTATTCCTGAAAGAATAGCCGACTCGCACAGGAACTGTACTACGATGGATGACGTCTTAGCACCGAGAGACTTGCGAATTCCAATCTCCCTGGTACGCTCAGTAACGGATACCAGCATGATATTCATTACGCCAATCCCGCCAACCAGCAGCGATATCCCAGCCACAAACGCAATAAAGGCTGTAACTCCATCAAGCACGTTTCCAAGAGCGCTGGTCATATCCAGTTCCGGCTGTTTGCTAAATAAATTGTTTCCATCGTTCATGTGCCTGGAATCCAGAATCTGACATGCTGACTTTGCAACAGCATTGGCATTCTGTCCAGGCTTAAGGTACAGGGTCGCGTCAGAAAAATTATCTGGTGCCTCTCCCCAAGCCTCTGATATGGTGTAAGGCGACTCTATCGTTATTGGCATCTTCATGCCGAACATCTCCATAGCCTCGTTATTCGCCGCAATCATATCATCATCCGCATCCCTGACTCCTATAATTTGAAATGTTACAATTGAGCCTTCAACCGTAACATCCATTTCCATACCTACAACGTCCATATTGCCAAATAGGGAAATAGCGCTTCCCTTATCAATGATACAGACAGGATTTGCATTTTGCATGTCGTCTTCATCGAAATACTGGCCGCTTACAACCTGTTCCTGCGATGGATCTATTCCTGCATCCGGCGTAGTAAGCGTCAAATATGCATCAAAACTGCCCTTCCTTGTAGCAACACTTCCCTGGGCGCTGGCTGTTCCTACCGCTCCATCTATCTTATCCGACAGTTGATCCTTCATAGCCTGCATATCTTCCCATGTAATCAACTGCAAGTTATCCGTTTCTTCTTCATCTACCTTCACAGTCACGCTCTTTGGCTCATCTGTCTGCATAACATCTGCTTTCAGTCCATTTCCGATAGAGATAATGGTTATAACCGACGAGATGCCAATAATGATTCCCAGCATGGTTAGAAACGAGCGGCCCTTATTCTCTTTCAGATTGTATAGAGCCATCTTGATATATTCGCCAAACTGTCCCATCTCATCACTCCTTATCCGTTGCGTCGGTCTGCGCGCCTCCGCCGGAGGCTTGCATTCCTTCTTTAATGCTGCCGGAAGTATCGGATACGACCTCTGTACCTTCTTTGATGCCCTTTACGATCTCTACCTTGCTGTTAGAAGCAATCCCAAGTTCCACAAATTGCTTTTTTACAATTCCATCCCGAATAATATATACAAAATCTCCCTCTGTCGATGTATTTACCACCTCATTTGGCAGGCATACTGTATTCTTTTTCTCAGCAACGGTTATAGTAACCTTGCCGGTAACGCCAATGACGATTTCATCATCCGGATTGTCAATATGTATCTTTGCTCCAATTGCCGGGTTGCCTTTTTCATTTGGCAATGCAATCTTATCAACGGATTCCACCGTTCCTTTATAAGATGACCGACCAATTTTGATGACTGCCTTGCTCCCTATTGCCAGATTGTCAAAATCATTGGCCGGAACTTCTAGAATTACATTCACGTTCTTGTTATCTACAAGTGTAAATAATTCCATTCCCTGGGCAGCCTCATTTCCCTCTAAAGCCTTCACATCGGATATGATCCCATCGAATTCTGCCTTCAGGCCTTCGCGTCCTTTCGCAAGCAATTCTTCTGTAGTCATCTGCGCCAGTTCGGCCAGATTCTCCGTAATCTTAAGTCCACTGAGCTGCGCGCCGGTAAGGCTGGTATCCGTAGATACGCCTTGACTGTTTTCCATCTCGGACAGGCTGGACTTTAAAGTTTCTAATTCAGACTGCGCCTGCATAAGCGCTTCGCTCATTCCTCCATCATCCGTGGCTCCGATGCTATTATACTGCTGCTCTAAAGCCCTGTACTTGGTCGACAAGTCTGCGATCTCATTGGTAAGGGTGTTGGCCTCATCCAGCTTGCCTGAATATCCTGGGTTATTACTATCCATTCCATCCAGTTCGCGCTGCAGATTCTCCAACTTCGCCTTCTTCGTATCCTGGGCATCCAGATTCTTCTGCATCTCTCCCTTTAATTCTGCCGCCTTCTGGGCATTGGCCGCCGCAGCGCTTCCTGCGCTCTGTGCCGCCTGGGTAAGGCTGTCTATCTCTGCCTGTTTCTGCTGTATCTGATCCTTAAGGCTCTTTATCCCTGCCTCAGTCTGCGCCTGGGTCTGTGCCTGCGTCTGTGCGGCCCTGCCGCTCTGCTCGATCGCGTCCTGGCTGCTATACTTGGCTGATAGCGTATTCATCTCTGACTGCTGATTGTCCCTCTCCAAATTCGTGGTGTCAAAGGTCACCATCATATCCCCTGCCTTCACCGCCTGCCCTGCTTTTATATTACACTGATCAATCGGCGCATTAACCGGAGAATAAAACACCTTTTCCTTCTCGCTGCCTACTGTTCCGTTAGTATTATACACTTGCTTAATATCTTCTTTTTTTGCCTTGACAGTATCAATCTGGCTGCTCTTCTCGCTTTTATGTCCGGAAGCCAGGTAGCCGGCAACTCCAATGATTACTAGCACTCCTATCACCGGAATAATAGCCCATGACGGTAGTTTTTTCTTTTTTCCTGCGGTTCCTTCCATGGCATCCAAAACCTCGAAAGATTCCAAATCCTCAGCATCTTTTACGCTTTCCTGTGTCTGCAGATCCGCCTCCTCTGATTTGTCCTTTTTCTTCTTAAACATGTACCTTTTCCCCCTTGTGCGTCATATTCTCATTCTCGTAATCTTCATTGATATAATCTTCAACAATCTGCCCATCTTCTAGCCTTACTACCCTTCTGGACTTTGCTGCTATGTCTGGATCATGCGTAATCACGATAACCGTCTTTCCTGCTTTATGCAGCCCTTTCAGTATCTGTATAATATCGTCAGTAGAATGGGAATCCAGATTGCCGGTAGGCTCATCTGCCAGAATTATTGGAGGCCTGGCCGCTATCGCCCTGGCTACCGCCACTCTTTGCTGCTGCCCTCCGGACATCTGGGATGGCCGATGCTTCATCCTCTTTTCCAGTCCAACCATGCACAATGCCTTCCTGGATATCATCCGTCTTGTCTTCCTATCTATTCCTCGATATATCAAAGGCAGTTCAACATTTCCAACTGCATCCAAATTCTGTATAAGATTAAATCCTTGGAAGATAAATCCTATCGTTCTATTTCTGATCTCAGATAATTCGTCATCTTTCATCGCTAGGATATCCTTGCCATTGAGGTAATATTTACCCGCAGTAGGAACATCCAGGCATCCCAGCATATTCATTAACGTAGACTTGCCGGAGCCTGAATGGCCGATGATCGCTACAAATTCCCCTTCATAAATGGAGAGGCTTACGCCGTCTAAAGCGCGCACCTCATCTTCCCCTGGATTATATATCTTATACATATCCCTGATCCTAATTAATTCTTTCATCTGCCAGCCCTCATTCCATCTGGATTGTGCTAAAGGCACTAATATATTTAATTATACTCTTTGTTTAAAAAATAGCAAGGAAAACATACCTGTACAAAAAAGCACCCTGATTTTCAGGGTGCTAACATTTTGACTGCGATTATACAAGTTCCAGAAGAACTTCCATTGCTGCATCGCCCTTACGCTGGCCAATCTTTACGATTCTTGTGTAGCCACCTTTACGGCTCTCATACTTTGGAGCAATCTCATCAAAGAGTTTTGCAACAAGGTCAACTTCCTTGGTGTTTTTCTTTCTTCCAGCTGGTGTTGTCGGAACGTCTTTTACCGGGTAAAGAACCTTCAGCATCTGACGACGTGCATGAAGCCTGCTTGGCAGATCCTTCTTGATCGTCTTGTCAACTTCATCGTATACGGTAACTCTCTTGCCGTCTACAACTTCTTTGACTCTCTTGCCGTCTTTGTCCTTACGGGCAACTTTTGCCTTTACGGTAACTTCTTCGAAGTTATCCTTCTCTTTTACAGCTGATGCAATAAGGCCTTCTGCAATCTTGCGTACTTCTTTTGCCTTTGCCTCTGTGGTAACGATTCTGCCATTGTTGATCAGCGCTGTTACCTGGTTTCTAAGTAATGCTTTTCTCTGGCTTGAAGTTCTGCCGAGTTTTCTATATCCTGCCATTTTCTAATCCTCCATTAATTAACACTTGGTTATGCTTCATCGGGCTTACTAGCCAAATGCTCCGCCGCGCTCTTTGGGCTTACCGGCGGAAATTGTCTGTTTAGGTGTATCCTATTCTTCGCCATGACTCAGGCTTAAGCCTAACTCATCTAATTTTGCAAGTACTTCTTCCAGAGACTTACGTCCAAGGTTACGTACTTTCATCATATCTTCCGGTGTTCTGTTTGTCAGTTCTTCAACTGTATTGATACCAGCTCTCTTCAGGCAATTGTATGAACGAACAGAAAGTTCAAGTTCGTCAATGCTCATCTCAAGAACTTTTTCTTTTTCATCGTCTTCTTTTTCAATCATAACTTCAGCAGCCTGTGCTACTTCTGACAGATCAATAAAGAGTTTCAGATGTTCACTAAGTACCTTTGCAGCCAAACTTACAGCTTCATCCGGAAGCAGTGTGCCGTTTGTGTATACATCCAGTGTAAGTTTATCAAAGTCTGTAATCTGTCCGACACGGGTATTCTCTACTGTAAGGTTCACTCGTTCCACTGGAGTGTAGATAGAATCAATTGGAATCACTGCGATTGGCAGTTCGTCATTCTTATTCTTATCAGCACTCACGTAGCCTCTTCCATTTGTAATGGTAAGTTCCATATACAATTTGCTGTCTGCACCGCCGTTTAATGTAGCGATTACAGTCTCCGGGTTCATGATTTCAATATCCTGATCCACCTGAATGTCAGCTGCTGTTACAACTCCTTCGCCTTCGAACTCAATATAAGCAGTCTTAGGCTCATCAGATTCAGATGTGTTTTTGATTGCCAGAGATTTCAGGTTCATGATGATCTCTGTGACATCTTCCTTAACACCCGGAATAGAACTGAATTCATGAAGTACACCATCGATCTTAACCTGGCTGATTGCTGAACCAGGCAAAGATGAAAGCATAATTCTTCTAAGAGAATTACCTAATGTTGTACCATAACCTCTTTCAAGAGGTTCTACAACGAATCTACCATATTTCTTATCATCTGAAATATCAGTTATTTCAATATTGGGTTTATTAAAATCAAACACTAAGTCCACCTCCTGTGGGTTACGGTTTATTATTTAGAATACAACTCGACGATTAACATCTCATCTACAGGAACATCGATTGCTTCACGTTTTGGAAGTTCTTTTACTGTTCCTTTCAGACCTTCCAGATCAGCTTCTAACCATTCTGGAACAAGACGTCCGCCTGTAACCTCAACGATTTCTTTGTATCTTGGTGAGTTTTTCTTAGTTTCTTTGATTTCTACCACATCTCCTGCCTTTACAAGGTATGAAGGGATGTTGATCTGTTTTCCGTTTACAAGCACGTGCTTGTGGTCAACGATCTGTCTTGCTTCACGTCTTGTTCTGGCAAGTCCAAGACGGAATACAACGTTGTCAAGTCTTGACTCTAAGAGTACCATCAGGTTTTCACCTGTCATACCATTCATCTTAGATGCTTTCTTGAAGTAGTTCAGGAAAGGTTTCTCTAATACACCATAGATGAATTTTGCTTTCTGTTTCTCACGTAACTGGAGACCATACTCGCTCATTTTTCTATTCGCTCTTTTTAACTGTCTGTTAGACTTTTTATCAATTCCTAAATAAACTGGATCCATTCCGAGGGATCTGCATCTTTTAAGAACCGGAACTCTATTTACTGCCATGTTTTTGTTTTCCTCCTATATAATTCGGACACATACAATCCGTTAACGTAGTGAATAATAATAGTACTAGACTCTTCTGCGTTTTGGTGGACGGCAACCATTGTGTGGTACTGGTGTAACGTCTCTGATACTTGTTACATCGATTCCGCATGCCTGCAGAGCACGAATTGCTGCTTCTCTACCTGAACCTGGTCCTTTAACCATTACGTCAACTGATTTTAAACCATGTACTAATGCTGCTTTAGCTGCTGTTTCAGCTGCCATCTGAGCTGCATAAGGGGTAGATTTTCTTGAACCTCTGAATCCGAGACCGCCTGCACTTGCCCATGACAGAGCATTTCCCTGTGCATCTGTTAATGTTACGATTGTGTTATTAAAAGATGACTGGATGTGAGCCTGTCCGTGTTCAACGTTTTTCTTGACACGTTTCTTTGTCACTTTTTTTGTAACTTTCTTTGCCATAATAAAACTAACCTACTCTTTCCTCAAATAAATTATTTCTTCTTGTTTGCTACTGTTCTCTTAGGACCTTTTCTTGTTCTTGCATTTGTCTTAGTCTTCTGACCACGAACCGGAAGTCCTTTTCTGTGACGGATTCCTCTGTAGCATCCGATCTCCTGAAGTCTCTTGATGTTCAGAGCGATCTCTCTTCTCAGATCACCTTCTACTGTATAATGCTCGTCCATTACGTCACGGATTCTGCTTACTTCTTCGTCAGTCAGATCTCTTACGCGAGTATCCGGATTAACCTTTGCATCTGCAAGGATTTTGTTAGCGCTTACTCTACCGATACCGTAGATGTAAGTCAGACCAATTTCGATACGTTTTTCTCTTGGTAAGTCTACACCAGCAATACGTGCCATGTAATTATTCCTCCATTTTCTTTGAGAATGTTATGTACAGCCCGCCATCCGGGTATGATAACGTCTGAAATGATGTGTACATTTTCATTCTTCCTTATATTGTCCCTAATTGAGGCTTACGGCAAAACCGTCCGCCCAGCCGCACAAAAACCGTACAGCCTTTCCGTATTTGCGACGGTACTCACAAATCCGGTATTACAAGCAATATATCATGGTCTGCGACAGTCAGCCGATATCTTCTGACACACGGGACTGTCGTCCCTTTCTCACCCATATATATTGTTATCAGCATAAACAACGCCGCCTGGCGGTTCATACTGCAGCCGCACTTAATTCAAATAAACAGTTCTCAGTTTGTTATAAATTAACCCTGACGCTGTTTATGTTTCGGGTTCTCACAGATGACTCTGATGCTTCCCTTTCTCTTGATGATTTTGCATTTTTCGCAAATCGGTTTTACAGATGATCTAACCTTCATGGTTCTGCCTCCTTTCACCAATGTTACCCCTAAAATCAGGTGCAAATGGACATAAAAATTGCGTAATTCCGCAAAGTCCGAATATCAGTATAGCACCTGTCTTTTTAAATTGCAAGCCTATTTTTCTTTCTATATAATGCAAAATATATTTTTGTGGAATATGTACAGAATATATGCTATTATATGTGCATAATTATCGGTATTGTAAGTGTTTCAGGCTTTTGACCCTGGCATCATTTTACGATACTACAATCGGAACATTGTTTATTTTTTTCAATTCCAAGGCATTCTGCTTATGTTTCTTGTTATAATTCACCAAAACAATGTCTGTGAAGTGCATATCTGATATGAAGTGCTCATGACATCACAAAAATAAGGGAGAAAAATATGATTTTAAGTAAAAAAACAAAACATGGATTCTTGTCTATGGGGCTTGCTTTCGGCATACTGACCTCATCCGTCGTTTCGCCTGCATCTGTTTCTGTTCTTGCCAGCGACTATTCTGCCAGAAATGTGCTCTCTGATGCTTATATCCGGTCACAGATCCCGGCATCGGTATCAGAAGAGAGCATAACCTCTGCCTCTGTCCGAAGCGAGGCTTTGCAGCTTCAGAGCAGCAAAAGAGCATTTGATCTTGATCTGTCCGGTCAGTCATTTGATGGTTCCGGCGGAATTGATTACTCCAAAAATGCCAAGTACATGGATGTATTGAAAAATCTGAAAACGACTCAGAACGATCAGACGATCATCCTTCGTTTTAAGACTTCATCCGATGGTCTACTCTTTGGTGCCGGTACCGATGCACTGACCACCACCGGTAAAAATATGACGGTCTCGATCCGTGACGGCAAACTGCGTCTTGTGATGCGTAATACAAAAAAAGCAGATGGTGCACCTGCCGGCGGCCTGAAGGGTTCTTTCAATGTCAACCTTGCCGATGGAAACTGGCATACCGTTGCTATCAGTTTCCTGCCGTCTCTTAATTATGTCAATGACAACGTACGCATCGCCGTGGACGGCACGAATCTGAACTATGCTTCCAACACCTGGGGCAGTTCCTGGAAAGCAGGCTTTAACCAGGGAGCCGGGACAGACTACAACCTGCTTCAGATCGGCGGCGGTTCTTATGTCGGTGTCAACAACAACGACTACGCTTCTGCCAATTTTAACGGTAAGATTGATTTTATCACCGTAATCGACAAAGCCTACAGCATGGATGACCTGAAATCCATCTCCTACGAACAGGTCAGCTCGGTCACTGCCAAACTCAATGCCATGCGTCAGAGCGGAACCGGCAAGACATGGCTCTTCACCGGCGGTACAGAGGCGGTTGCCGATTTTAAAAACTCCTCTACCATCCGTAACTGGATTGGGCTTTTTGAGGATACCATGCGCAGCGGCGGCAGCTATATTGAAAGAGGACGTTTCGTATTCAATACAGCCCGTCGCGGTTCCGATGTTGCTTCTATTCTTGCAGATTACGACAGACAGATCGATGCTTACCACACGGAGGCAGTAGCCATCTCAGTTGGTGCCGAAGACTACAGCAAAGGCCAGGCAGGACTGGATACCTTCAAAGAAAATTTGAAAAAACTGGTGGATAAAATCAATGCTTCCAGAAAACTTGCCGTTGTGATCACCCCTTATCCATCCAAAGACCCTGTGCAGAATACAAACATTGCTCTTTACAAAGCTGCCATTGATGCTGTTGTCTCTGAAGATGCAAAAATCGTAGATTTCTCTTCTATCGCAGTTTCCAATATCAACGATGACGGCACTCTGACACTGGAAGGTCATCAGGCGGCTGCAAACCTTCTGAAAAACGCACTTGGCTTCGGAAGCAGTACAACTTCCTACAATTTTCACCTGAAAAACCTCGCACCAGGCTCTTACCGCACAGAAAAGAAGGAAAATGCTGATCAGATCACCGCAAAAGCAAACGGCACCACTCTGGAAGTTCATGCAGGCGGCGTTTCTGACTCCGGTGCAAAACTTACCTACACTCTGACGGACAGTAACGGACAGATTTTCTCCGGCAGTGCTTCTGCTTCTGATTTCACGGTATCCGGTCTGAAGGCAGGAGAAACTTACACTTTGACGGTCAGCGACAACAGCCGCTCCGATGGTGTAACGGAAACCTATAAACCGGTCAGCATCAAGATTACGGATGGCTCTACCGGTACACTTATTTCTGAAACTTCCGATTCTGAGTACGATTTCTCCGATTTGCTGAAATCCAAAAAATCGTTAACTTACTTGTTTATGGGCGACAGTATCACTCATGGCGTTGTAACAAACGGCTACGACAACGTACCGCAGCTTTTTGCCAAATATCTGGATGAACTCGGAAGAAAAGATGACGTTGTAATCAATACCGGCGTTTCCAACGCCACCATCGCAACGACTCTGGATCAGATTGAAACGCGGCTGAAACGCTACCAGCCGGATGTCGCTGTCATTATGCTCGGCACAAACGACTGTGCAAAAAATGGTGAAAACAACGTCGCAGCTACCGGCTCCACCAGCAACGGTGCGATCAGCGTTACCGAATTCAAGAATCGTTATAAAACTCTGATTCGTGAAATCCACAAAAACAATGCCAATACCCGCATTGTTCTGCGTGTTCCATGTGCAATGATCAATTATGGTCAGCGTCAGGAGACTTTCGAGGCGTTCTTTGCTTCGATCCTGGAAGTAGCAAAAGAAATGAAAACAGAAATACCGGGACTGGAGATCGCTGTTGTCAATCATCTTGAAAACTGGAACAATTATCACGATACGGTTCGCAATGACAACCTGAGCAATCCAAACTACGCAGATGCAGATAGCCTCAACTGTGGCTGGTTCTCACCAGACGGCCTGCATCCAAACGGACGCGGCAACATCGCCATGTTCCAGCAGATCATCAAAGAGCTGAACCTGTATCAGGCAAATTCCGAACTGGCAAATTTCTCTTATGCACTGAGTGACTGGACAGATGCCTCCAATATCAAAGTCGTTGCAGAGCAGAAAGATGATCAGGCTTCCCTTGCCATGAATCAGTTTGCTTCTTATACAAATGGGCTGCGTGATGTAACTCTGACACTGACCGCCCAGAACGGAACATCCATTTCCAAAACAACAGCTTATGATGCAAACGGCAGCATTTCCCTGGATACATTGGATAAAACAAAAGATTACACCCTTCGTGTCACCGGAACTGATAAAACAACCAGCAAACAAGTAACGTTCGTTTCTGAACTTACAAAAGAAATCACACCGGACCCGATTCCAGATCCGAAACCAAAACCAGATCCGGAACCAAAACCAGATCCGACTCCAGATCCAACACCAACTCCTACTCCGGATAAGCCGACAGACAATCAACCGTCCAACCCTGGCACTTCCGATACAACAAAGGTTTTGAAAAAGGGAGACATCGTTGCTGTTGGCAAGTACTCTTATCAGATCACGAATACCGCAAAGAAAACCGCTGCCTTTGCAGGTCTTGTCGATGAGAATGTGAAAAAAGTATCGATCGCCGCTTCCGTGAAGATCAACAATACTGCATACCGCATCACCTCCGTCAAGGCAAATGCCCTGAAAGGCAAAAAGAAAATCACCAGCGTAACGATTGGCAAAAATGTTGCCACAATCGGTGCAAAAGCATTCTCCGGATGCAAAAATCTGAAAAAGATCACTGTGAAAACAACCACTTTAAAGAAAGTTGGAAAACAGGCATTTAAGGGAATCCATAAGAAAGCGGCAGTAAAAGTGCCAAGAAATAAAAAGACAGCTTACAAGAAAAAGTTCCGTGGGATCTTTTCAAGTGCCAAATAAAAATTTGCGGAGGTTTTAGAATGTGCAAATGAACGAATTCCCCGAAGGCACGCTCTCGCTACCTCACATTGGCA
>OGYH01000568.1_pt1 | contig 38728 bp, 39 predicted proteins | sample 1576511 | NCBI WGS metagenome assembly OGYH01 (sample SAMEA3541522, study PRJEB24748) | human gut metagenome | biome: human gut; feature: human-associated habitat; material: faeces | place: China | collected 2012
GTCGTCGTTATGGGCCACCGACCAGCACAGCGTGGGGGTGGGGCAATAGTCCTCGGTGAGCAGCACGTTGAAGCCCTCGCCTGCGGCTACCTGGGCCGCCAGCTCAGCATAGGCGTGGGCATCCTGGCGGCAATCATGGCCGACGATGAGCGTACCCGGCGCATCGGCGTCGCGACCTGCGGCCACAGCCTCCTCCTTGAAGATGCGGGCCGCCGCCGCGACGACGCGGTTCAGGTTGTCGGGCGTGAAATCCTCGCCGATGATGGCGCGCCAGCCGTCGGTTCCAAAATGAATGTCAGCCATGAGCAATGCCTCCTGGGCTTTTCCTGCGAGTTTTGTTGCGAGAACGATTATAGAGGATGCGGGCCGTGGAAGTCGCTTTTTCGTTGAAGGCGGCTTTCTTTGGGCGCGGGTGAGGCGGGGCGCGAGCCGGGGGACGGTTCTCCTGACTCCTGACTTGCCCCAAGCGAGTCAGGAGACTCCCCTGACTCGCTGGCCGCTCTGGCCATGCGCTTTCCATCAAATATAGCGGCAAGCCATCCCAACCTGATACCATAGCGTCATGCGATTCAAGAGCGCAAAACCTGCGTCGTCGTTTCCAAGAAAGAAGGCTCCCATGGCGAACGCCCTGCTTGCGAAAGATCCCGCCGAAACCTGCGTACTGGTGACGGGGGGTGCCGGGTTCATCGGTAGCCACACCGTGGTGGAACTGCTCGAGCGTAACTACCAGGTCGTCATCGTGGACGACCTGAGCAATTCCAGTCGCGAGGCCGTGCGGCGCGTGGGCGAAATCACCGGCGTGGCGCCCGTGTTTGCCGACCTGCCCAACGAGGAAGAGGCCGAGGCCGTCGCAGCTGTGGCCGGCGCTGCGGTACGCGAGGTTGCGCCGGGGCCCTCTCTCACCTTCTACGAGGCGAACATCCTGGATCGCGCCGCCCTGGAGACCATTTTCACCATGCACGCCGTGGACGTCATTATCCACTTCGCCGGCTTCAAGGCCGTAGGCGAGTCGGTGGCCAAGCCGCTCGAGTACTACTGGAACAACATCGCCGGCACCCTGGTTCTGTGCGAAGTTGCTCGCGAGCACGGCTGCAAGAACATCGTGTTCTCGTCGAGCGCCACGGTGTACGGCGAGCCGGAGTTCGTGCCCATCACCGAAAGCTGCCCGAAGCACGACGCCACCAACCCCTACGGCTGGACAAAATCGATGCTCGAGCAGATCCTTTCCGACCTGTACACGGGCGATAACGAGTGGAGCGTCGTGCTGCTGCGCTACTTCAACCCCATCGGCGCCCACGAATCCGGTCGCATCGGCGAGGATCCGAAGGGCATCCCGAACAACCTGCTGCCCTACGTGGCTCAGGTGGCCGTAGGCAAGCTGGAGCAGGTCGGTGTGTTCGGCGACGACTACCCCACCCCTGACGGCACCGGCGTGCGCGACTACATTCACGTGGTGGACTTGGCCCGCGGCCATGTGGCGGCGCTCGATTGGATGGCCGGGCGCGTGGGTACCGGCGAGCCGATCGGCGTGGGCTCGGTGGCTGGCGAGCCAGCAGAAGACGGAACGCGCCGGGGCGTGGGCATTTTCAACCTGGGCACGGGGAAGGGCTCGTCGGTACTCGACGTGATTCACGCCTTCGAGGCTGCGTGCGGTCACGAGATTCCCTACCGCATCATGACCCGGCGCCCCGGCGACATCGCGGAGTGCTACGCAGACGCCACGAAGGCCCGCGACGAGCTGGGCTGGACGGCCGAATACGACATGGCCCGCATGTGCGAAGACGGCTGGCGCTGGCAGTCCCAGAACCCCGACGGCTACGGGGACGCGGAATAGGCGCAGGAGCTTCTCGTGCTCATTTCTCGCAGAACTAGCGCTTTGCGAGGACAATAATTTCGACTTGTTAGAGTTTGCCAGGCGCTCAATAATAGTGCGAATTAGATGATCGTATTTGATTCGCATATTAATACATGAATTACATTATACATAGCAATTCGGTGCGTACTTGAACCTATGCACATGCCTAACAAGTCGAAATTTCCGCCCGAAATCGCCCTCCAGATCTGCCGGAGACTTTCGCTCTCTGATCCCGCCGCTTGCCTCGCCCGATCAACCCATTTGCCTCTTTGCCAACATCTTTTCAAGCGCAAGAACAGCAGTGCCAGCTCCTAATGCAGCCCCCAAAGTGTCGGTGAGCCAGTCGGCGGGGTCGCACATGCGGCCGGGGACGAAGGACTGGTGGAACTCGTCGGTCACGGCGTAAAGACTGGCGAGGGCGACAGCGACGAGCGCGAGCTTTCCCCACCCCAGCGCGGGCCAGGTGCGCCGCGCGGCCACAACGAGCAGCACACCGAATATCAGGTACTCGGTAAAGTGAGCTGCCACGTTCACGATGTCGGTGTCGGGGCCGAAAATGGGAGCGACGAGGCCCACAAGCCAACGCTTGATTGCGGCCAAGGAGCCGGTGCCGTCGAAATCGTTGCCAGTATGGGCGGACATGAAAAAGATCACGCCCGCCCACAGGGCGACGATAACCCAGGAGAGTATGAGGTGGGCTCGCTGCGACACAGGCGCTAGACTTCCGGAGCAAGAACGAGAATCTGCTCCGGATCGCTCACGAGCAGGTCGGGTTCCCAGCCTTCGGCGGCGAAATCGGCCGGGTCGTGATAGCCCCAGTCCACACCGACCGCATAGCAGCCGGCATTGCGGGCCACGTGGATGTCGCCCGGGGAGTCGCCGATGTACACCGTGCGCGCCGGCGCGCTTCCCAGCTCTTCAATGGTGGTGAGCAGGCCCGTGGGGTCGGGCTTGCGCGGGAAGTTCTGCGGGCCGCCTTCCCCATGCTGCACATCCACAGCGTCGGGGAGACACTTGTTCATGATGAACTGCACGCCGCCATCGAACTTGTTCGACAGCACGCCCAGCTTGCAGCCGCGCCGACGCAGCTCGGCTAGCAGGGCGGGGATGCCCGGGTAGGGCTTCGTCAGGTCGTTGGGATAGGTGCCGTAGTTCTCCTTCCAGCGGGCGAGGCAGGCGTCGGCCACGTCCTGGGGCGTCCCTTCAGGAACCGCCTGGTACATGAGCGCCTTCACGCCGTTGCCCACATAGGAGTTGATCTCCTCGCGGGTGCGCGGGGGCAGATTGAATTCAGCGAGCGCGTCGTTAGTGAGCACGACGAGGTCGTCAAGCGTATCGAGCAGCGTGCCGTCCACATCGAACACGAACGTGTCGAAGGGCGGCGTTGGTTTTTCAGCAGCCATGAGGCTTTGATCCTTTCGAGCTTTTATAGAGCCACATCATTGTAACGGTTGCCCGCTTCCAGTGCGGAAACAGCCTTCTGACTGTTAGGTTAAACCCACGGTTGTTCAGAAAAGAGACTTTCCATGAATCCTTCGAAACGAGTAGCCATCATCACGGGCGCGTCCTCCGGGCTGGGGCGCGAGTTCGCGCGGCAGCTAGATGCGCAGCAGGTGGCCGACGAGCTGTGGCTTGTTGCGCGCAACGAGAAGGCCCTGACAGACGTGGCCGGCGAGCTGGACACGCCCTCCCGCGCGGTAGCTGCCGACCTCACCAGCGAGGCCGACATCGCGAACATTCGCGCAACGCTTTCCGCGGAAGACCCCCGCGTCACGTTCTTGGTGAACGCGGCCGGCTTCGGCAAGTTCGGCGATTGGCAGACCATCTCCGATGCCGCGGTGGATTCCATGATCGACCTGAACTGCCGCGGGCTGGTGGATATGACTCGTGCGACGCTGCCCTATATGGAACGGGGCAGCCGCATCATCCAGGTGGCCTCCGCCGCTGCTTTCACGCCCTTGCCCCATATGAATGTGTACGCCGCCACTAAGTCATTCGTGCTGCATTACACGCGCGCCCTTCGCTGGGAGCTGCACGGCACGGGCATCACCGCCACGGCGCTGTGCCCCACCTGGGTGAAGACTGGCTTCGAGAAGGTGGCGCGCACCTCCGGCGGCGGCCACGACGTGGGGCGCCTCCTCGGAGAGCAAACGCCGCAGGAAGTGGTGCGTCGGGCGCTGTGCGCGAACAAGGCCCATCTCGCCGTGGCCTGCGCGAGCCCCCAGTCGGCAGCGCTGCGCCTCATCGGCAAGGTCGTTCCCTCTTGCATCACCATGGCCGGCTGGGACGTGCTGCGCCGGTTGTAACTTTCCCTCGAAAGGAACCCCCTCATGAACGACACCTCTTCCACGCCTTCCGCGACCCCCATCCCCAACAACTACGGCGTTGCCACCTCCATGGCCGACGTGCAGAACCAGATCAACGAGATGGAGGCCTTCTTCGAAACCGGCGCCACCTTGCCCGTGGATTTCCGCCTGCGCCAGCTGCGCCGGCTGCAAGCCTACTTGCTTGCCCACGAGCAGGAAGCCTTGGATGCCCTCCATGCCGACCTTGGAAAATCCGCCTTCGAGTCGTACGCCACCGAGTTGGGGCTCGTTTACGACGAGATTCGCCTTTACCTGAAGAAGCTGCGCCAATGGGCGCGCCCGCGGCGCGTGCCTACGCCACTTGCGCATTTCCCCTCCTCGTCCACGGTGTACCCCTACCCCTTCGGCGTGGCCGCCGTGCTCTCGCCGTGGAACTACCCGCTGCAGCTGACGCTCATTCCGCTAGTGGACGCCATCGGCGCGGGCAACTGCGTGGCCATGAAGCCGTCGAAGACCTCGCCGCACACGTCGCAGTTTCTGCGCGATATGTGCCGCGAGCTGTTCGATCCGCGCTATGTGTACTGCTGGCACGGATCAAACGACATGAACGACTGGCTGTTGCAGGTGGAATTCGACAAGATCATGTTCACCGGCAGCCCGCGCGTGGGGCGTGAGATCATGACGGCCGCGGCCCAGAACCTGACAAGCGTCACCCTGGAGCTTGGCGGCAAGAGCCCTGTGTTCATCGCCGCCGATGCCGACATCCGTCGCGCCGCCCAGCGCATCGCCTGGGGCAAGTGCCTGAACTCGGGCCAGACCTGCGTGGGGCCCGACTACGCGCTCGTGCACGAGGACGTGGCCGACGAGTTCGTGGAAGAATCGCAGCGGTGGATTCACGAGTACTACGGCGAGGACGTGCTGGCCAGCCCCGACTACCCGCACATGATCAACCAGAAGCACTTCGACATGGTGTGCCGGCTTATCGACGAGAGGCCCCAAGGCACCCGTATCGCCTTCGGCGGCCGGCGCAACCCCGCGACACTGCAGATCGAGCCCACCGTGGTGACGGGCGTGCGCATCGACGATCCGCTCATGAGCCAGGAGATCTTCGGCCCGGCGCTGCCCGTCATCACCTGGCGCGATGTGGACGAGGCGCTCGACATCGTGCGGTCGATCAAGCACCCGCTGGCCTGCTACATCTTCTCAGAGAGCCGCCGGTTCCAGCGGCGCATCCTGGATGCCGTGCGTTGCGGCGGCGCCACCATCAACGACGTGGTCATTCACGCGAGTAGCAACTCCATGGGCTTCGGCGGCGTGCAGAATTCCGGTATCGGCGCCTACCACGGCAAGGTGGGCTTCGACGCGTTCACCCACTACAAGTCCACCATGAAGAAATCGACTCTCATCGAGACCGGCATTCGCAACCCACCCTTCAATGAGAAGAAGATGCGCCTGTTGAAGCTGGTCATGCCGGGGAAATAGACCATCCCGTTCCACTCCACCCCGCCGTAGGGGCTGACCTTGGTCAGCCCTCGCAAGCGGAGCAACCGCGGGGAGCCAAACGAACCGACATCCCCCTTAACTCAGCAAGCTAGAGGGAGTATTCCGACAAGAGAAGCCTGAGCTTTTCAGGATCTTCCAGGAGAACGAGATCCCCTTCGCGCCCATCGGCCACAAGACGGGAAACAAGGGCCGTGATGCGAGCCGTTTCCTGGGCTCGCCCTTCCGCTCGTCCTTCCTCCAAGCCTTCTTCACGGTAGAACTTCTTCGCCATACGGACGCGACGCTCAGCATTTTCCTCGACGGTACTTACGGATATCATCTCGCCCTTCACCCTCTCGTCGTTGTTTGCTTCCAAAACCAAGCGATCGATTTGCTTGACCAGCTCGTCGCCTTCCGTAACTATACCGCTTTCGATGTATTTTAAAAGCGCTCGCAAGCCCTCGTCTTCTTCTTGGGCCCATGCGCTTCCATTCAACACAAGCCATTTACACCGCATTTCCAAATGGCACTCTGGCATTTCTTCACACTGGGGCGCAACCGTATAAACGGGCAGCCCTGACCCCAAAGGATCATTCACACAAAGAAAAATTATATAGCTGAACGGCAGATCGCCGTATTCCATCCCTTTGCGCAGGAGATCGTAGTCGATGACCGACTGATAGTAGCGCAATCGGCAGCCTATATAGAATTCTGTTTGGGCCTGCATCTCCACATCGAAGGATTTCCCGCCTCCTCTCGCGTACACATCAAGCCTTACGCCATGGCCCTGCAGGCCCGGCTGAATTGAGTGTTCCTCTGCTTCGAACTCGATACGATCTACTTCGATGCCAAGAATTCTCTCCACGAGCTTTTGACACACGTCTTCTTTCGAAACGACGTAATTGAACATTCGGGCATTACTAAATGCTACGAATTCTGTTGCTTCCTGTGCTGCCATTGCTTCCTCCGTATATCGCTTTGCGGGAGGCAAGCATGCCAGATCACGACCGCATCTATGACGCAAGAATGTCGCACTTTGTTCCTCGCGCCGACCCCCATAGGGTCGCAGGCTGAAGTAAGCCCTCATCGAGACCCTCCCTCTATACAGGTACCGATTCTGCCTCTCTCCAGAGCCAGCAGCTGTCTTTCATCTTCCCCCTCCTTGGGCTTCTTCACGCGAACCGCTCATAGGCTGACTCGATAACAGGTAAAATCGCCGGAGAGTGGTTTTCATCGAAGAACCGGGAGGAAAGAAATGGCCATCAAGACGGATGCTTACTATGCTTCTTGCACGTATGATTCCCCGGTGGGGATGCTGACGCTAGCGGCCAGCGAGGAAGGGCTGAAAGGGCTTTGGCTGAACGGTCAGAAGTATTTCGCCGGTACCCTGGACAGGCCGATGACAGAAGGCGCGAACGATCATCTCGATCAGGCGTCCCACTGGTTGGACGCCTATTTCGCCGGCGAGTCTCCTGCTATCGCCGCGCTTTCCCTGGCGCCGAACGGGAGCGGCTTTCAACAGGCCGTATGGAAGCTGCTCTGCGAAATACCGTCCGGCGAGGTACGCACTTACGGTGATCTGGCAAAGGATGTGGCGACGCATTTGGGCAAAGAGTCCATGAGCGCGCAAGCCGTCGGGGGCGCAGTGGGGCGCAACCCGATAAGCATCATCGTTCCCTGCCACCGCGTAGTAGGGGCCCATGAAAGCCTGACAGGGTATGCCGGGGGCATCAATCGCAAATTGTGGCTGCTCGAGCACGAGGGCGTCGATTGCAGCGGCTTCCACATTCCCGCTCACAGCACCGCGCCCTGAGGCGAGACAAGGAAACGATAGCGAATTTCTTCTCTGGCCGTGAGTCAGGGGGGGGGCCGGTTCTCCTGACTCCTAACGCCTACTACTCGGCCCAGCGATAGAGGGCGTTCCCGGCGCCTATCTCGAAGTGACACTGGGCGATACCGAGATCCATCTGGGTGAATGCGCCGCGCCTGGTGGATGCGCGCACCATCGGCACGTCCTCCTCGTCGGCCAGCGCGAAGGAGAACTTCTGCTGGTTTAAGGCCGTGGGAGCGAGCAGGGCCGCGTCCACCCCGCGTTTGAACCATTCCGGCGCCCCGTCGTAGCCCGGGGCCACCTCCTGGGGCGCCTTCGACCGATGCGGCACCCCCTGCGTGGCCCCATATCCGAGCGCTACCACGGCGGCCAGCTTCTGGCCCAGATCCACATTGTAAGCACGGTTCACCACCTTGTAGGTGCCCCCGACCCAGCAGCTGTTCAGCCCGAGCGACTGGGCCAGCAGCACCAGCTGCTCGCCATAGTAGCCGACGATACCGTCGAGTTCCCGGCATTCGGGCCCCACAAGCGCCAGGTAATTGCGCACATTCATGAAGTTCACGAGCCGCGCCTTAAAGCCGGCGAAGGCCCGCGGCTCGTCAAGTACGAGCTGGATGTTCAGGTTCGCTTCCTCGTTCACCCGGGCAATGGCCTTCTGCAGCACCTCCACCGCCTCGGGCGCGAGGGGCTCGTCGGTATAGCTGCGCACAGCATGGCGCGCCTCAATCGCCTGCATCGGCGTGAGCTGTCCGGCGGAAAAGGGAAGGAGCGCGCAGGGATCGAACTGCAGAGCGGCCATGGAAGTCCTTTCAGCGAAGTTGCCGCGCTCAGCATAGCACAAGCAAGATGCGCCAAAAACGCAGAGGATGACTTAGAGGATACCCAGATAAAACTAGGGCCAATCCCAGTGGGACCGGAGCAGACCCTGAAAAATCGTCGGCCGTGAAAACCTGCCATGGGTTGTTTCGGCTTGTGCACATGAACGATGGGCACGAGAACGGGCAGGCGTCCGTTCTCTTTTTGTTTTCACCCCATCGAAAGGCTTTCCATGTCAGCATCAACAGATCAGGCGGCAGTCCTCTATCTTCGCATCACCTGCAGCGTCAACGGGATCTTCTACGCGTCGATGTACGCCCTCGATTCGTTCGCCCTGGCCTCGGGCGCGCCGAAGCTGGCCCTTGCGAACTCCCTCATCGACGCCTTCATCATGAGAATGGGGCTAGCCTTGCTCCTGTCGGCTCCCTTGGGCTGCGGATTCGTCGGAATCTATACAGCGCAGGCAGCGGCGCCAGTTCTGCCCGCCATCATCGGCTTCGCATACCTCCGGCTATGGGCGAGAAGGAACTCGCCCGCGCATCAGTGAGTCAGAGGGCCGTCCCCCTGACTCACGCCAAGCAGCGGTCTTTCGCTCTCGAAACAATATCCGCGTCCCAAAAAACGAACGACCCCGCCGGAAGGCAGGGTCGGGAAGTTCATGGAGCGGGCGACGGGACTCGAACCCGCGAATACAAGCTTGGGAATCTCTTCCCTAGCTCTTCACCAATCACTGTCTTCGCACTTGCCGAAACAATTGTATCAGGTGAAACGGACATTCGCGCGAAACGGACGAAACGGGCATATCCCCAGACGGGATGGTGAAACGCCGATTTTTCCCGTCTCCGTCCCGCGCCCATCCCGTCTTTCGGGCATTTGCGAAACCTGTGCACTCCCTTGAAATAGTCGTTCCGACCTCCCGATGCGGGGAACCGCAGAAGGAGGTGCATGTACCATGTCATGCAGAACCATCGCCGTTGCCAACCAAAAAGGCGGCACCGGCAAGACGGCCACCACCCTCAGCTTGGGTATGGCGCTCGCCAGGAGCGGCCAACGCGTCTTGCTCGTGGACACCGACCCGCAGGGCGACCTCACCAAGTCGCTCGGTTGGAAGGATCCCGATGCCCTAGAGTCACCGACGCTTGCCAACCATCTGAACGCGATGATTGAGGGCACCGCCCTCGACCCCCGTGAAGGCATCCTCTCGCACGACGAGGGAATCGACCTCATGCCCGCCAACATCGAGCTCGCCGGAATGGAGATGCCCATCCTGATGGCTATGTCGCGCGAGCAGCTTGTGAATATGTGGATGTCCCCGCTCAAGGCACACTACGACTTCATCATCTTCGACTGCGCGCCCACGCTCGGCATCATCCCCGTGAACGCATTCGTGGCATCCGACAGCGTGCTCGTGCCTGTGTCGGCCGAATATCTTCCCGCCTCCGCCATGGCAGGGCTTTTGAAGACCGTCGGGCGCGTGCGCCGCCAGATCAACCCTTCTCTCGAAGTGGAGGGCATCCTCGTGACGCTATCCGACAGCCGCAACAATCTCGCGCACGAGATCGAGCAGACCATACGTGAGAGATACGGGAGCACCTACAGGGTGTTCGATACGGTCATTCCCCGCGCGGTCTCGGCGGCGGAAGCACCTGCAGCCGGTATGAGCGTCTTCTCCTACGACGAGGATGGGAAGGTGGCTCACGCCTTCGAGAGACTTGCGGAGGAGGTGCTTGACCGTGGCTAGGAAGAGAGCACTCATAGAGCTGCCCACAGTGGACGATTTGTTCACGTCCCAAAGCGAGCGCGACAACGCGACCCTTGAGGGCGTTACGGAGATTCAGCTCGCGCTCATAGACCCCTTTCCCGGACATCCCTTCCATGTGAAAGACGACGAGGAGATGGAACGCCTCGCCGAGAGCATCGCAGAGAACGGCGTGCTCGTGCCGCTCACGGTGCGCGCATCTGACGCCGAGCGCTACGAGCTGGTGAGCGGGCACCGCAGGAAGAGGGCGTCCGAGCTTGCAGGACTGGCGAGCGTACCTTGCATCGTGAGGGACATGGGCGACGACGAGGCTGTCATCGCCATGGTGGACAGCAACCTCCAAAGGGAGACCATCCTGCCGAGCGAGCGGGCGTTCGCTTATTCGATGCGGCTTGAGGCGATGAAGCACCAGGGGCAGCGCACCGACCTCACTTCTGTTCAAGTTGAACAGAAGTTGAGCGGCAGGTGGTCGAGGAGTATGCTAGCCGAAGAGCTCGGCACGAGCGAGGCCAAGGTGCAGCGCTTCATACGCTTGACCCACCTCATTCCCGAACTGCTCGCGCTCGTGGACGATGGGCGCATGAAGATGCTCCCAGCCGTCGAGGTGAGCTACCTCTCGCAGAAGGAGCAGGCATGGCTCTTCGACGCCATGGGGGCGCAGGCCTGCACTCCCTCCCACGCCCAGGCCGTCAAGATGAAGCGCTACTCCAAGGAGGGCTCGCTCACGTCCGCCCTCGTGCGCTCCATCATGGAGGAGGAGAAGCCCAACCAGGTCGAGCAGTTCAAGATACCGAAGAAGAGCATCGCCCGGTTCTTCAGGCCGAGTGTCACCAAAGAAGAGATAGAGGGCCGCATCGTCCGCGCCCTTGAGCTGCTTGAGCAGGCAGAGGCGCGGCGCGGCAGGCAGGGCGGTGCATGATGGGCAACGTGATGCACCGCGGCAAGGGGTCCTTCACCTTCGTGGAGAACACCATCTTCTTCGACCACGGCCTCTCCGCGAAGGCCAAGGGGATCTACTGCCAGATACGCTCTCTTGAGAACAACCCGGAGTGGGTGTTCACCATCAAGGGCTTCGCCTCGCTCGTGCGCGACGGGGTGGATGCCGTGACGGCGGGAATAAAGGAGCTTGAGGCCTCCGGCTACATCATCCGCGCCCGCAAGCGGAGCGTGAACGGGCGCTTCCTCAAGGCCGAGGAGGCCACCTGGATCACGCTCGATGACCCCGCCATGCACGGGGAGGTGTCCGCGGAGCTCAAGGCGGACGGCTTCGCCATCCTCTCCGAGTTCACCCGCGAACCGGCCGCCAACGTGGAAGTTGAGATTGCACCTCTGAGCGCCGACGAAACATGCGAAACCAGCGAGAATCCCCAGTTCGGAGCCAGAACGGGAAAACCCGTATCTGGGAAAGCCACATCTGGGGAATCGGCCCCTATAAATCACTCATCCGATAAAGGGCTCGATTCCGATAAACAACCCCCCTCTTGTCCCCCCGACGGCCCAGGCGGTAACGAGAAGGGCCGCGACGATTTCGTTGCCTATCGGAAGGGCGAGTTCCCGGATGCCTTCGAGCGGCTGTGCGCCATGTCCATCAAGCCGGTGTCCTCGCTTCGATTCAAGCGCGACTGCCTCGCGGCCTGGGAGCGCAGGGTGGCGCAGGGCTTCGCGCCGGAGCACATCATCGAGGCCTATTGCGCCTACGCCAAGAGCTACTGGATGCGGAACGGCGACGACGCGACGCTCGCCAAGAACCTCGCCCGCTGGCTCGAAGGCGAGGGAGGGCTCTCGGCCTACGCCGACGAGCCGATACCGCCCGACCTGCTCGATGCGGACGGCGAACCATTGGACATGCCGGGACTTGCTCAGGCCGACCCCGACTTCGCGAAGCTCTGGCGGCGCGTGGAGACGCAGCGCTGCGTCATACGCTCGACCATGGCGATGGGCGGCGAGCTGCCGCCGGAGGAGGACGTGCTCGCCGCCTGCGAGACCGACAGGCACTACCAGCGATTCCTCGGTGCCTGCAGGGAGCGATACGAGCGCTACCTCAAGGTGATCGAGCTGTTCAGGAGCCCGAGCGCGAGCCTTGCGCGGGCGCGGGAGGAGGCCGTGGCGCTGAGCGCCATGCCGTTCGGAGGGAGGCTTTCATGAGGACGTTGTGGAGGTTCGCGAAGTGGCTCTTCCGCGCCGTGTTCCGCTTCATGTGAGAGGTGTCGGACGGACGTTCGCCGTGCCTGGTGTCTGCTTAACCTGTGAGCGTCTTTTGGGCGAATGCGGGGCGGTTTATAATGAAAGGGTCACGCTAACTGAATATGAACACCAAATACCAGACAGAGGGGCATCTGCCGTTTTGGGTATTTGGTGTTCAATTCCCAACAGCGTGACAACTGAGGTGGATGCCTCTTATCTGACATTCCCAGGGGCTACCATCTTCCTTATCCCGATTACGGAAAGGTGGCCCCATGGCAGCAAGCGCAGAATACGCCCCGCCGAAAGAGCTCGTCAACGTTATGGTGCAGTCCTCGGAGAAGCTGGAAGGCGCGGCGTCGCTCCTTGAGATGCTTGAGGACAAGGCCGACAATCAAAGGATAACCGCTTCCGAGTTGGCGGCGGTGCGCTGCATTGTCGAGGCTTGCGCGGCAAATCTTGGTGGAGTTCTGGAAGAGGCCTAGATAAAACTAGGGCCGATCCCGGTGGGATCGGCCCTTACAAAACCTCTCGGTTTTTTCACGTGCGATTATATTCGCAAACCCTAACCGCCTCGTCAACGATGAAGGCCGGAAATAAATAGAGCCAGTCCCAGTAGGACCGGCTCTTGCACAGCCTCGAAGATCATGACATATCCACTGAGCATAGTGTAAGCGGTCAATCGTCCAGAATCCCGCACTAATCAAAAACCTGAAACATCACAGAGCGGAATCTTTGCTTTATCCGCTAAGCTCCTAGTCCCAACAAATCCCACGCTATATCGGGCACGGGTTATTGCAACGTAGAGCCTTGCCCTGGATTGCGATTTCAAGTCTTCAGAATGATCCTGGAGCCATTTTCGAATTGGAGCCGTGGGATATATAAGGACCCTATCATACGTTCGGCCTTTGGATGCTCCGAAATTCTGGGGTTGGAAGCCCTCGGGAACACGGGTCTGAGCCCCGTTTCTCAGAACTACAGGCCGCCAGCGTTCGATGTATCGTTCCAGATCTGTATCCAGGACTATATGCAGTGGGGGGAGCTCGGTGTCTCTCTCGCTTTCCTCTCTTGCCGCCTTGGCAGCCGTGAGGTCCGGGTATAAAGCGTTGGCCAAGTTCAGTATCTGCTGATTGCACCTATGGCACCCCGCGAGGGATTGATCGTCGATTATGCAAAGATTGGTTAGTTTGTTGTCTCTAAGGAACGCGCCCAATCCTAAATCTCGGTATCTCTTGTTCTTTGCGGAGTTGTTTGTGTGGTATGTGGCCTGGCGCTGATCTGCTGCAAGAGTAAGATTCATTCCCGAACGCAACATCACTTCTATTAGCTCCAGGTCGTAACCGCTCAGATCCTGCGCTTCGTCTATGAAAAGACAATCGTAGATACTGGCGAGCCGATCTATGACTGCACCTTGCGTTTTGCCATTAATGCGCAACGCCAATTCTGCCAGTTTGTCCGAATACACTCTTCCGTCAGATGAAACATAGTGTTCGATGCTGTTCTTCTTTGTTCCTCGGGCGGACTGCTCGTTCACTAAGATCAATCCAGAATCGAAATCCAGACAGAACCCGGCATGCCAGAGAAAGGGCCTGACACAATGCCGCAACAGAAACGTGAACCAGGGCATGAGGTCAATATGCTGGGGATAGAGGCCATTAGCTCTTAATAGAGAGTTTCCAATTACCTCCGTGTTCTCATCGGTGAACGTTGTGAAAAGAACCCTCTTGCTCGGGTTTGAGAGCGCCTGCTTGACCAGCAGGGTGGTTTTGCCGGACCCAGCAGCGGCTTCATAAAGCACGCTCTTACAATCCTGCGTCATCACAGGCACTTTCGATGAAATCTAACGCTATTTCAATATAGGGAGGAACCTCGATTGGGGCCTTATACTCGAAAAACCGCATGGCGCATTCCACCTTATTGTTTCTCATAAAGTTCAATGCTTCGTCACGGGTTTTAAAGCTTCTACCCAGTATCAGATTCACTCCTTCGAGAGTGTTCACCTCGAACAGTTCCGGCTCTAAGGTGTTGTAGCTGTAGCTGTCAATCTCTCCCTTTTTGAGCAAACGTTGAGGGAAACTCACCGCAATACGATCTGTTAAGCCAGAAGAAGTGTCCTCAGTTCCGAGGATGAGATATCCCTCGTACTTTCTCCTAATTGACTTCAGATCCCCGTCATTATCAGTGATAGCGACGACTGGCTTCCCCATTGCTTTTGCAAGCTCGAAGAAACGCAGGAAAGATGTTCCGACAGAAATCACTTCGAGCCCATCCATAATTGGAAGCCTACCCTCGTGGTTGTCCATATATACCTTCTGGACAACAAGTTCGTCCGAGTCACCCTCGACGAGGATTGCCCCTTTGGAAAAGAGAAGTCTCAAAGTGTCGTAGCCAGCAATCTTGCTGAAGAACCGTGCCGTTGCATCGGAAAGCCCACTTAGGTCGTTGGTCTCGCTTCCGTCAATCCAAACCAGTCTGTTAAGCATAAGCTTATTGGCGACATAGCTGCTGTGCGTGCTAACCAGAATCTGATTGCCGCTAATCCTGTCCTCGATGTCCGCCAATAGCATGCTTAGTTTTGTATGTGACAAGTGGCCTTCGGGTTCTTCGAGAAGAATGATATTGGCTTTCTCGCCGTCCACCTTTCTGAGTGCAAGCTCGATGGAGATAATGCTCTGCGAGCCAGCACCGGCATTGCAAAGTGGAACATCGTTCAAATGAGTTTCGACGGAGCTTTCCCAAGCGTCCTTAGTGCCCATCGACGCCGCGAATGAAACGTTCTTTTGCGTCAGGCTCCTTACCTTCTCGCTCATCACCCTATTCGCCTCTATGACATTCTTGTCGGTATTGAATGTTCGACGAGCTTTCCTATGCGACTGGGCGATAGCTATCAAATGTTCACTTGGTAGCACCTCGCGAGCCGACCTCGAAATGTACGCCCTTGACCCTTGCCGCATTTGAAGCCCGGAAGAGTCGATGAGCGAAGAGCGTACAGGAATCTTTCTGGGAAAAACCGTGCTTCTGTCGAAACGGTACCGAGTCACCCTATAGTACTCGATGGGCAATTCATCTACATCGCTGGTTGCAACATAGTCCCAAAAGTCTTCTACATACTCGTCCGTATTGAGTTCAATGGCAATACCGATTCCGTTTTCGTCGGCATGGAGCAGGTTGTGGTCGCCGCGATATTCCGCGACGTTCTCCGATCCTTCGAAAACTACTTCAACAATGATTTTGGGAGGTTCGGGCCATGCCCCGGCGCGAACTGCCTCGAAGAATTTCTCGATGCACTCTTTGTTGAACAGATCCTCGCTAATCGTCGCTGCGGCTGAGCGCCCCCTATACGAAGCGGTTAATGCAAGGTGCATCGCTTCGAGCACTGTGCTTTTGCCAGCGTCGTTATCCCCCGCGAGAATATTCAGACCATCTTTGAGCTCAAGATCGAAGGAGTCAAAAGTCTTGAACTCGCGAATCCTTATTTTCGAGATATACATATCCCTACGCCTCCAAACGCACAGAAGCATTGATTTCGGTTTCTAACAGACTGATGCCCGACATCAGCTCATCAAAGTCGGGAGCTGTGCCAAAAATCATGTTTCGCATAGACGTATAATCCTGCTTGACCAGGGGAATTGAGCCATCTGGGGGTATAAGTCTCATTGTTCCAGGGGCGCATAGACCATAATGTGCCGCATTCGAGCGCCAGAACGTCATTTTGAAGTCGACCACGCTTTTGAGGAGATCCGTGTCCCTTAACGCTTTCTCCTTGACATCAGAATGTGCCAATTTATAAAGGTCATAGTAGTGTCGGGAATATCTAGACGGAAACCTCCCGTTTGTCCGGAACGCCTCCTTGTGCAGAATAGTCGCCTTTTCCCAGAACGTCCTTTCGGGAGAAACCGTCAGCACGGACGTTGCAGGACGAGCAAATGCCTCTGGGAACGACTCCGCAATATATGGGCTGATATGCGCCACCGTTGTGGGTGTCCACGCTGCAAGGGCGCCTGTCTCCAGTCGAATCTCTTGCAGGATTGAATCGTCGGAGAAGGACTGCGGATAGAAGAACCTGAGCGTTTGAGGGTCGTCCCCGTCGATGCGCAAAGGCGCATCGGTGATGCGTTGCTCTTCGAGGTAGGCCAGCATCTCTGGCATCAGGCTGTCGCGAAGAAACGATGCAGCATCCTCGTTGATCTTCCTTACGAACTCGTCTTGCTTAGTGTTGCTTCTCTTCTCCCAGGGCTCCTTAATCCCATATCCCAGAAGCCTCCAGTCGAAAATGAGGTCGATGTCTTCTGAGAATCGCTCTATGAGATTGAAGCCCTTGGAAAGACTGGTTCCCCCTTTGAAAGCGAACGAATCCTTGAACGCGGACTCGTCAAAGAGGTAATCGAGCACCCAGCAGACCCAGAAGTCTTTTTCGACGATGGCCGGGTGCATCCCTTTCTCTTGTGCGACAACTATGAGCGCATCGGCGCGATCATCCTGTGGCAACGTTGCGAACTCACGCATGCTGCATCCTCCTCTTCTGCATGTCCCTTACGGCTGATCTCACCCACGATGTTGCATTACGGGTCTCGGATACCAGCTTCTCCATCTGAGCATCATCGAGTTGCGAGGAGATGATGTTGAGCCGGTTCTCTGTCACCCCATCCTTGCCAAGCGCTTTAAGCGCCTGGACCACGGTGGCTGCGATGGGACTTAACCTCGATAGGTCGCGATTGGCCGTGTGCCGGAACTCGATAGTGTAAGGGCCATACTGGTAAGTCCGATACGGCCCGTCGCTCACGTAGCGCACGACCGATGGCACTTGGGAGTCCACGCCCAGCCTATTGAGGGCGGTATCTCCATAGGGAGCGATGTTCCATTCGAATTTACGGGCGAGAGCTTCGGCTATATCATCGGGGCTGGCGGGCACCTCCTTGCCAAGTAAAGCGCTTCGGCGCGGCTTGCGGTAGAGACCTCGCATTGGCCGCTCTAGCTCCCCGGCCTTCACCAACCGCGACAGCGCCTTGCGGACAGAGTCCGCCGACCCCGCATCAGAGAAATCGGATGGAACAAAAACCTCTCCCGGCTCTGCTCTGGACAGCAACTCCGCTATTGCTCTTTGATCGCTCATCTCATCGCCCTTTCTTGTCACAAGAAATATATCATTTTTGTGACATTCGCGCTAGCCGTGAATCGCGCTTATCCTTGGAATCCGCAATTGTCGATGGTGCCTCAATTTGCCAGACGCGTCTGGCGTTTCTTGCTGCATGGCTCGGCACGTCGCTCAGAAACCATGCGTTCCCGAAAGCGGAACATCGACGCAACGGGGCGGCTTCCCCCCGTCGCCGCGACCTCCACGGGCGCGGCCCCCAGCCCCCGGCGGCCTTGATGCCCGCATGCTCGGCCAGGAACCGGGCGGCGCGCAAGGGCCGCGAAAACTTTTCTGAAGGGCGATCCCTCTTTCAAATCCTTCAGAAAACTCAGGCCCTTCCGGGTTTCGCTTCCTCCCTTGGCACGCCTCCCGAACCCCGTCCAGTGCACGGGCCACAAGGCCAGCCCATAGGGGGCGGGCCGAACCGACAAGGAGGTCGAAATCATGGAAACGACGAGAATCCCGCTCTCCCAGTGCATCGAGAGCAGCTACCAGAACCGCAAGGAGCTGGGGGACGTATCCGGGCTCGCCCGCAGCATCGAGGTGAACGGGCAGATCACGCCGCTCATCGTGGTGGCAGACGGCGAGGCATACCAGCTCGTCGCGGGGCACCGCCGCACCGCCGCCATGAGGTCGCTCGGGCTCGAAGAGGCCGACGCCTACGTGATGGACGGCTGGAACGACGCCAGGATCGCGCAGATCCTCAACGCGGAGAACAACCACCGCAAGGAGCTCACCGAGGCCGAGCGCGGGCGCGGCATCCAGACGATGCTCTCGCTGGGAATCCCGGTCGCCGACGCCGCCGTCAGTGCCGACATCCCCGAGGACAAGGCCGAGTCCTACGTGCGCGGCACGAAGGTCGTGCCGGTGGACGCCGCGAACCTGGACTTCGAGGCCGTGGCGCTCATGGGCGAATACGACGACGTGCTCACCGAGGACGACGTGGTGGCCGTGCTCTCCAAGAAGAGCCACTGGGACCGCCAGGCGGTCTGCCGCAAGGCCCGCGCCCGCGCAGCGGCGGAGGAGGAGACGGCGCGTCTGGAATCGCTCGGCATCAAGGTGGTAGATGCGGACTCCCTCGGCGAGGGCTACCACGGTTGCGACGGCGAGTGCGGGCACCCCGGCCTCGTGGCCGTCGTGAAGCCCCAAGCCTGGGGCGAGGGGGCCGACACCACCTTCTACTGCGACGATGAGTCCCACGACTACCAGCCCACTCCCGAGGAGATCGCGGAGACCGAGGCCTACCTCGGGCGAAAGGCGACGCTAGAGGCCATGGACGGGCGCATCGCGGAGTTCGCCAAGTCCGTCTACCCGAAGTTCCCGGCCAAGGGCCAGTCGAAGCTGCGCCAGTGGGCTCACGAGACCTTCGAAACCTACTACAAGTGCGAGCCCGACGACACCTGGGAGAGCTCCAAGGAGCCGCGCGGCAAGGCGCTCGACCAGTTCATCCTGATGCGCACCATCCCGGCCTGCGTTCCCAGCATCCCCGACCGCGCCCTCAAGTGCGGCTACGAGCCCTGGTCCTACGACGTTGACGACCTGCTCGGCTTCGTCTCCTTCATGGACGACGTGCTCATGCCCGCAGGGTACGAGCTCTCCGAGGAGGAGCGCGACCTGATGGACCACCTCCACGGGATCTTCGCCGCCGAGGACGAGATCTTCGGCGAAGGCGATGCCGAGACCGATGCGGACGACGAGCCTCCCTTCGACGCCGACGAGCAGCCCCTTGAGGAGCCGCCGTTCGACGTGAACGAGGACGATGCCGACGACCCCGCCCTGGCAAAGGCGGCCTGACACGCCTTCCAACCGCCCGGCCCCAGCCACGGGTCGGGCGACCCCTTCTCTTCCCATTCCCACCGACAAGGAGGTACCGACATGAAACGCACGCTCGATGTGATGATCGTTCCCGTGGGCCGCGAGCCCGAGTTCAAGACCCTCGAATCCGACGAGAGCGGCAGCTTCCTCAAGGCGCTCCAGGGCTGCGTCGACGGCCCGATCGAGCCGCTTCCCTGGCTCTTCGACGACGCGCCCGCGGGCTACTGCAACGAGGAGGGGGCGCTCGGCGCGACCTTCCTCGACGCCAACCGTGCGGTCTACGCCGACAAGGCCATGGAGGACGCCGGGTTCCTGAGCCAGCTCGACTTCAGGACGCCAGTTCGCGAAGGCGATCTTTTCACCATCGTGTTCGGCGACATGGTGTTCACCGGGTTCGACCCCGAGACGGGAGGGAGCCGCGACATCTCCCCCGAGGAGTGCGAGCGCGTCCGCGAGCGCTTCGGCGGCGCGGATTCCATCGACTCGGGCGCGAGCGAGCTTCTGTCCCTCGTCCTCGCAGACAGGCTCCGCCGATGAAGCGCCCCGAACGGGCAATGCCGCCCCCAAGACCTCCTCCTGGCATCCGCCCCTCCCTCCAGGTGCATCCACCTTGGGAGCCACGCTGCACGGGACGGTGCCCGGGTGCCAAGGGCCGCGAAAAACCTTCCGCTGAAAGACCACGCTCGTGACCGAAAGCTCAGGCCTGCGGTTTTCGCTTTCCCCCTTGCGCCCGGACGCCTTCCCGTGCGGTCGCCGACCCAAGGAGGCGCCCCTAAAGGAGGGGCACCGCGAACACCAGGAGGTCATCATGGGAAATCGAGCGGTCATCACCACGCCGGAGCGCAAGGTCGGCGTCTACCTGCACTGGAACGGCGGCCGCGACACCGTAGAGCCGCTGCTCAAGTACTGCGAGCTGCAGGGCTACCGGGCGCCTAGCTCGGACGAGTACGGCTTCGCCCGCATCTGCCAGGTGATGGGCAACTTCTTCGGAGGTTCCCTCTCGCTCGGCGTCGGAGCCTACACCACCGACCGGCAGATGGATCCCGGCGACAACGGCATCTACGTCATCGAGGGCTGGCACATCGCCGACCACCTGCGGACGGAGTACGACTCGGACTGGAACCCCGTCGGGATGCGCTCCTTCGGGCCCTCCGAGGAGGAAGATTGGCACAAGTTCGATGACATGCTCCGCGCCTTCGATGCCTCCATGCCCGAGGAGCTTCGCCTCGGCGAGCTCCTGGACTCGGTGGAGGTTCCGGCAAGCGAGCTTCAGGTCGGTGACGAGGTGTGGATGTACGACAGCGTGCGCGGCAAGTGGGAGACCTTCCCGGTCGTCGGCTTCGGGCAACCGAACGGCAACCGCATCGCGGTGGAGGTCGATGCTCCGAACGGCAGGAAGAAGATCGTCTACCCTGACATGCCGTACGTAGCCCATTACGACCACGACGGCGACTTCTCGTGGAACTGCAACAACTACGTCCACGGCGATATGGCCCGCATCCGCCCGCGAGTCGAGCAGCCCGCAGCCTGAGCGCTCGCAACTCCATCGAAGCCCGTCGGCCATCCGGTCGGCGGGCTTTCTCTTTGCCTTTCTTGCCCCAGCTGCGAGAAACCGCCTTCCTGCGTTGCCCTTCATCTCGCATGGCCGACCTCCGCATCCGGCCAATCCCTCCCGCCTCCAGTCCCGCATGCTCGCCGAGAACCGAGCGACCGCACAAGGGCCGCGAAAACTTTTCCGCAGGGGCGCTTCCTTCCAGGACCTCCGGAAAACTCAAGCCCTTCCGGGTTTCGCTTCCTCCCTTGCACGGCCGCCCGAACCTCGGACGGCAGACGGGTCACGAGGCGGGGCAAAGGGCCCGGCCGAATAGACTTAGGAGGTCTACCATGAGCAATCTGAACGACAAGGCGACGAAGGCGGCGAGCCGCTACCTGGAGCACCGCGGGTACACCGTGCTGGAAACCGCCTGGAAGTGCCCAGCCGGGACGTGCGACGTGATCGCCGAGGACGGGGACGCCATCGTGTTCGTGGACGTGAGCGCACGCCGCGACACCGATAAGGGGTTCCCGACCGAGCGATGCAGCGCAGGCGTCCGTGAGCGCCGCGAGATGGTCGCCCTCGCATGGTTCGCCGAGCACGAGGACGCTGTGGACATGGCGGTACGCTTCGACAACATCGCGATGCTCGTCATGGGCGACAGCCGAGCGATGATTCGACACCACCTGAACGCCCTGGGGGAATCCTTCGAGCAGCTTCAGCCGCGAGCCGCAGCGAGCATCCCAACTGGGGCCGATCTCCAGACCCTCCCGGAGGCCGCTTAGACCTCCTGGCCTCCATCGCGAGGGGCGAGCCCTCCGGCCTTCGGGCCGGAGGGCTTTTTCATGGACGAGCCGATCAGCGTTCGCACGAATCGCCCTTTAGCGTATTCCTGACCTCACTGGCACGCTGCCACTCTCCGCCTGACCGTATCTTGTTGGCCCTAAGTTCCTTTGCCTGGGCTCTTGTCAGGAAATGATAGATTTCCAAATCAAGCACCGCGCATAGTCGGACGAACTCATCGGCCCTCATTGCCCTGTTCCCCCTCAGGACGTACCAGAGCCTCTTGCCGTCGATACCGGCCCGGCGCGCAAGCTCCGCGACGCTGGTGCGTCTTTCACGCACATGGTCCATGCGTACAGCTATTTCTCTTGCGTGGTCCATCAAATTCAGTAGCCACCGAAGGCAATCACCGTTCCGGCAAGAAACGCCACCAAGATTGCAAACACCCTGACCGCATATTTGCTTTTTGCGCCAAGCCCTAAGTCCTTGGCCAAGGACTTAGCTGAGATACATACGTGAGTTGCTAACGCGACATCAATCAGTAGAGCAACAATAGCCCATGCTACGCTTCCGAAGTCCAAGAGCACATGCGCCGCTGCGATCACCCCAATAGCGATTCCGCTGACCCACTTCTTCAGCTGGTGTGCTTTCTTCTTTGCGCTCGGCGGCCTCGATCTGTCGCAGAGCATCTGGCGCGTGGTGCCGACACTCAACGCCACATGAACGGCGATAATGCCTACTCCAATCCACACGGCCCAGTTGAGTTCGTCAGAAAACATGCCCCAGCAGAAGAGTGTTCCCATGATTACATGGGCGGAAAATACCGCCAGCAGCAGCAACGCTGCTATCCCATTTGCCCACCTAAACATCTATCCTGCGCCCTACAGCGAACGCAGTAGTTTCACGAACTGCGAGACGTAGGAGGTCTCGTTGTCGAACCACGCCGCGACCTCCACGAGGTAGCCGTCGTCGAGCGGCGACACTTCTGTCTGCGTCGCGTCGAATATGGAGTAGAGGTCGGTTCCCGCGATATCGGAGGACACCAGCTCCTCGTCGGTGTAGCCGAACATCCAGCTTTCCTGGTCGTGCATAAGCTCGTTCAGCCTATCGACGTCGAGCGCTTCTTCACCGCCGTAGGAGACAACGGCGTACAGGGTGATCAGGCTACCCCTCGTGACCGGAATCCTGATGGCGTAGCCCGAAAGCCTCCCCTCAAGCTCCGGAAGCACGAGCCCCACCGCCTGCGCGAACGCGGCGGTCGTGGGGATGATGTTCTCGGAGGCCGTGCGCGAGCGGCGCAGATTGCCTTTGCGCTGCGCATCATCGAGCGTCATCTGCGAGGGCGTGAGCGCATGTATCGTCGTCGCGATGCCTTGCCGTATGGGAGCGACCTCGTTCAAGGCCTTCGCGAACGGGGCAAGCCCCACGGTCGAGCATGATGCGCCGGATACGATGTCGTCGGCATCGGTCAGGATGGAGTCGTTTATCCCGTACACCACGGTCGGCACGTCGCTTCCCGCGGCTGCGGAGACGAGCACCTTCTTCGCGCCTGCGTCGATATGCGCCTGCGCCTTAGCACGCGAGCAGTACGCCCCACTACATTCGAGCACCAAGTCGATTCCGAGCTCGTCCCAAGGCAACTTAAGGGCATCAGGCTCGCGAAACGCTTTGACAACCTTATCGCCAACATGAAGGATGCCCATGTCCTCGTCGAAAGAAACACTCATGCCCAAAGCGCCGTACTCGGTGCTGTGCGCCAGTAAGTATGCGATAGTCTCCATAGAGGCTATGTCGTTCACGGCCACGAGCTCCACGTCCTCGCACCCTATAAGCGAGCGCACGACCAGACGCCCTATGCGACCCATCCCGTTCACGGCAACGCGTTTCATGAGCTTTCTCCTTTTCCTAGTTTCCGACGATGAAGCAGATGAGGTTGATGATTTGAGGGAAGAGCGCCATCACCACGGCGGCACGTACCACCTGCATGATCACCACGTCGGTGTTCTTTACATGCAGATCCTCCATGATGAGCGCCATGTCGGAGGCGCCTGCGGGGGACGCCATGAGCATGCCCTCCTTGCGCCCGTAGCCGAACAGTTTGCTCTCAAGCTTTCCGGCGGCGAAGCAGTTCAAGGTATATCCCGCGACAAGGATGAGCGCGGGCACGATGAGGTTGGGAAGCCCCGCGAACCCCTCGGCGGTGAGCAACGTTCCCAAGTAGCACCCGGCGAGGAGCTGACAAGCCTTCTTCACGACCTTCGGGATGAATGCGAAGTCGAAGGCGAGCTTCAGGACGGACACAGCCACGATGGAGGCCGTGAAGGTGAGACCGGGGATGCCGCTCGCCTTACCGAGCGCGCCCGCGATGACGGCCACGGCCAAGGCGGCTACTGTGGAGGCGACAGACTTCTGCTTCGACTTCACGCGCTTGGCGCCCTCTCCTGGCTTAGCGTCACCCGGGTCGGGATGTCCCTGTCGCGTGCGCAGCCGATCGAACGCCTCGATCATGATGGGGAAGACGCCGATGCCGAGCACCTGGCGGATGAGCTGCATGATGGTCACGTCCGGCGCGTTCGCGCCCATGGCGGCGGCAACGATGGGCGTGTCGTTGATGCCGCCCGGTACCGCGCACATGAGCGACGTGACAAGACTCAGGGATGATGTCGCCCAGATGAGGAATCCAACCACCAGATTCAGCAGCAGGAAGATCACGAGCAGGAGAACCATCGGCTTTAGAAAGCCGCGTAGCCGAACAAGGTCGCTGCGCTCAAGGGAGCACCCCACGAACGCACCCGCCACCATCTGCACGAGAGTGCGCGTCTCGGTGGGAAGCCAAGCCTCGCCGGTGGCTATGCTCAGCACCGACACGCCGAAGAAGGCACCTATCATGAACCCGGCGGGAACCTTTAGCTTCTTGGCCAGAAGACCGCACGGGATGCCCACCGCCAGGGTCAAAACCGCACATATGATCAAATGCTCGTCCACTTACGCTCCTGTCTGTTAATGCTTGGGCGAGTATAATGCTGAACGGTTTTCGACGTTACGAACAACGGAAGCATGAAACGAGCTATATACTGTTACGTATCGTTTCGGCCGTTTTCGCACAAGGGGCAATGGATGAACCAGGACGAAGCACTGACCGCAGAGGAAGTCGCCAAGCTGCTCAAGGTGAGCCGTGGCACCGTCTACTCGCTCAAGGACAAAGGCGAGCTGCCCTCGTTCCTGGTCGGGCGAAAGCTGCGATTCACCAGAAAGGCCGTGCAAGAGTACATCGAGCGCAGCCAGCCGGATCGTGAGAATCTGATGCAGGCAGCCGCAACCGCCACTACCGCACACCGGCCTGAAAGCTTCGTCATCTGCGGCCAGGACATCATCTTGGACGCGCTCTCGAACTATATGAACCAGGCGGGCGTTCCCAGTCTCCGCTCATACGTGGGGAGCTACGACGCGCTCTGCGCCCTGTACAAAGACGAGGTGCAGCTGGCTTCGTCGCATCTGTGGGACGGCGAGACGGACACCTACAACGTTCCCTTCGTGAGAAGGCTCCTCCCGGGCGTCCCCGTAGTAGTCGTGAACCTCACGTATCGCACCCAGGGATTCTACGTCGCCAAGGGAAACCCGCTCGGCATCAATACGTGGGACGACCTCGCAAAGCCCGGGATTCGCATCGTGAACCGCGAGAAGGGGGCGGGATCCCGAATCTTGCTCGACGAGCGCTTGCGTATGGCGGCCATCGACCCGCAAGGACTAGAGGGTTATGCAAACGAGGTCCAGTCACACATCGCTGTTGGCAGCACCGTTGCACGCGGACGGGCGGACGTTGCCGTCGGCAGCGAAAAGATTGCACGTCAGGTGGACGGCATCGACTTCGTGCCGCTCCAAAAGGAGCGCTACGACCTCGTGTTCAAAAAGAAGGATATCGACACGAAGCCGATGCGTGCACTTATGGGGATCCTTGAAACCGGAATCCTGAAGGAGGAGTTCTCGTCCCTCGGCGGCTACGACACCTCCGACATGGGCAAGATCATGTGGATGGGATGAGGGCCGCTATCCGCCCTTTAGCGTATTCCTGACCTCACTGGCACGCTGCCACTCTCCGCCTGACCGTATCTTGTTGGCCCTCAGCTCCTTTGCCTGGGCTCTTGTAAGGAAATGATATATTTCCAAATCAAGCACCGCGCATAGTCGGACGAACTCATCGGCCCTCATTGTTCTGTTCCCTCTCAGGACGTACCAGAGCCTCTTGCCGTCGATCCCAGCCCGGCGCGCAAGCTCCGCGACGCTGATGCCGCGCCTTTCGCGCACGGCATCCATCCGCGCAGCTATTTCTCCCGCATGATCCAACTATTCCGCCCCGTGGTGAAATCTCTGTGTCCTTGTCGGTCAACACGTCTTTGCTCAGCTCGAAGGCTATGGCTAACAGGGCCGAGGCGGCTTTATCATCGACGGAATAGTTGCTGGCGCTACCCCAGTTCTTCCAGCAACGTGGCAAGCGCGCCGGCGACTTCCCGGTTCAACGAGTAGTGCATCCAGCGCCCCTCCTTCCTTGCCTTCGCCACGCCGCAGTCCCGGAGCAGCTTCATGTGGTGGGAGAGAGTGGGCTGCGTCATGTCGAGCTCGTCGAGAAGACGGCAGGCGCACACATCGCCCCTCTCGGCGACGATCCTTGCGATTCGCAAGCGGTTCTCGTCGCCAAGGGCCTTGAACGCGCGTGCCGCTTCCTCTGTGTTCATCATCAACCCCCATGGTTCACATCTATTGATAGATTTAAATATGCTCCTTCATCCGTCGCTTTTGGTCAAGTCCCTGAGAATCGGAACCCTGTCCCCGGCCGCGCCCGGTACCCTCGTACCATCTCTTTCCAAGCCCGAGGGACGCGTTCACGAGGAGTATGAGCGCAGGGACCTCGATGAGGGGGCCGACCACGGCAGCGAACGCCTCTCCCGATGCCAGCCCGAACGTCGCCGCGGCAACGGCGATGGTCAGCTCGAAGTTGTTGCCCGTGGCCGTGAAGGCGATGGACGCCATGCGCGGGTAGTCCGCTCCCAGCTTATGGGCCAGCCAGGCGCTCGCGAAGAACGTGACGGCGAAGTAGACGACGAGAGGTATCGCAATGCGCAGCACGTCAAGCGGCAACTGCGCAATCATATCGCCCTTCAGCGAGAACATGACGACGATGGTGAATAGCAGGGCGACGGGCGTGATCTTCGATATTTTCGGAACTACCCTCTTTTCAAAGTAATCCTCCCCTCTAGTGCGCACGAAAAGGCCGCGCGTGATAGCTCCCGCCACAAGCGGGATGCCGAGGTAGACGAGCACGCTCTGGGCGATCTCCCACATGGACACATCGACCATGGCCGCCTGAACCCCGAACGCGGGCGCTGCCACGGCCAGAAAGAACCAAGCCATGGGACCGTACAAGAGGACCTGGAATACGGCGTTCACCGCCACGAGCCCGGCCGCGTAGTTGTTGTCGCCTCCCGCGAGCTCGTTCCAAACGAGCACCATCGCGATGCATCGGGCGAGCCCGATCATGATGATGCCGCTCATGTAGGCGGGGGCATCGTTCAGGAAGATGAGCGCGAGGGCGAACATGAGGATGGGGCAAACCACCCAGTTGAGCAGAAGGGAGAGGGCAAGGAGCCTCTTGCCCCTAAAGACCTCCGGCATCTTCGAGTACTGGACCTTCGCCAAGGGCGAGTACATCATGAGGATGAGCCCGGCGGCGATGGGGATGTTCGTTGTCCCGACGCTCATGGAGTCGAGCGCGTCGGAGACGCCCGGGAAGGAGGCCCCGATGCCGACGCCTGCCGCCATTGCCAGGAATATCCAAAGCGTAAGCAGGCGGTCGAACGCTCCGAGCCTCGCCATCGTGCTTTTTCCCTTGGATGCCATACCGTCTCCTTCTAAAGGGCTGTGTAGATGAGGTAAATTCCGATGAGCGCTATTACGGCTCCCATCACGTATTTCAAGACATTGGAGAGCCGACCATAACGCTTGCTTTCCGAGAGCGACTTCACGAAACCTGTGGAGGTCCCGGCGATCACCGCAAGGATGCTATGGCCGACAGAGTACGCGACGAGCATGACCGCGCTCCAAGCAATACTCCCGCTTGAGGCCACCACTGCGAGCAGCGCTATGAGCACGGGCGTGGAGCACGGAGAGGCGAAGATGCCAGCGAGCACGCCGGTGACGAGCGCCCCCGCGTACCCTCGCTTCGTGTTCTTGGAGGTAAGGTATGTCGAGGGGATTATCTCGACGACGCCGCACACTTGGAGCGCCATGGCGAGCATGAGGACGCCCAAGATGATGTAGAGCCAGCCTCCGCCGCTTCCGAGCAAGCTGCCCGCCGCCGTCGCAACGATGCCGAGTGCGCAGAACGCCACTGCCGTGCCCAAGGCAAAGACGAGCGAGAGCTTGAGCGACTGCGATGTGCCCTTCTGCTCGACCCCTCCCACATAGGCGATGGCGAGTGACGCGCCGGACAGCGAGCAGGGCGTGAAGGAGGTGAGCACGCCTCCCGCGAAAGCCGCCAAAGGCGCGAACCATGCGTTCTCGCCGATGAAGGCCGCTATCCAGCTTATGGCCGCATCCATCGGCTACACCCCCATGTCCGCGAGGATCGCATCCATCTGCTCCTGGTTGAGGGCGCCCTGATGGGTCGTGAAGATGAGATTGCCCGAGTTGTCCGTATACTGCGAGAACTGCAAACCGTATTTGGCGGCGAGCTCCTCGGAGGGCTCGTAGGGATCTCCACCGGGCATCATGAGCACCTGCGTCGGGATCACTTGCACAGGAAATCCGTCAGCCGCATCGGCGTATTTCCATACGTCCACGAACTTGACGATGGCGCGACCCCGCATCTCCTCGTTGGACTTCTTGAGCACAGGGGCCATCTGCTTGCAAGGGATGCAGCTGTCAGACCCGAAATCGACGATGGCTGGAACATTCGCCTCGGCTATGGCGTCCATATCCACCGACCTCGCGGCAAGCGACCAGATGTCCGAGCTCGATGATGGGGTCGGGGCCGTGCTCGATGCCGCCGCAGGAGAGACCTCTTCCGCGGTTCCGGCTTCACCGCTGGGCTCGGCTAGCCCTTTGACTGCCCACAGCGCTGCAACGACGAGCAATATCGCAACCGCGGCAATGACGATCGGAAACGGGCCACGGCGGCCAGTTCTGTTTGCTGCAGCCGAACCCTTGGCTGATGCGGCAGACGAAGTGTCTCTCTGCCTTGCTTTCTTCTTGCTCATCCGCGCTCCTTTCGCTGCCGCCATCGGCGTTTACAGCAGCTCCTCTATCTCGGATTCCGTGAGCACCTTGCCCTGCGAGACGACCTTCCCGTTCACGAGAAGCGCAGGCGTGGCCATGATGCCCGCCTCGGCGATGGCGACAGGATCGGTGGAGTATTCCACGTTCAGCGTCTTCGCGGACCTCGCCGCTAGTGCCAGCGCGTTGTCGTTGAGCTGGTGGCAGCGCTTGCAACCCGGACCCAGCACCGTGAGCGTGACCGATTCCGTCCCGGGCGCAGCGCAGACGTCCCCGCAGTCGCATGGCGCGGCGGCATCGTCCTCGGGCAGCTCCACGATCTCCATCTCGCAGCAGCAGCCCTCCTTCTTTTCTTCCTTGCCGAACATCTTTCCGAACAGTCCCATTTCCATGTCCTTTCTCTAATGGGTCTTGCGTTGCTATATGGATCTCATGCCACTACGGCATGACGAGCGTGAACGCGAAGCCGGTGCCTATGGCAACCAGCAGGATGCACAGCACGAACGTCACAACCATCGGCTTCTTGAATATGCTGTTCAGAAGCGACACCTCGGGAATCGAACAACCAGCACCGCCCAGGATGAGCGCAATTACAATGCCAGCCGATACTCCCTTGTCCATGAGGATGCCCGCGATTGGAATCATCGTTTCCACGCGGATGTACATGGGGATGCCAATGACGGCAGCAAGCGGTATCGCCCAGAGATTGTCAGCACCGGCGAAGTTCTCAAGGAGCTCGGTCGGTACGAACCCGTAGATGAATGCACCTATGCCCGCGCCGAGAAGCAGCCAGCCAACAACCCCCTTGAACAGTCCGATGGCGTCTTTTAAGGCGTACTTGCAGGCCTGCGCTTGCTTCTGCCAAAACGTGCCTTTAAGGTTCTCCCAGGTGGCGTCCTCGCCCCCGCAGCAGCCGCCTTTGACGGCTACGTTCTTGATGTAGCGGGAAAACCCGAGCGCATCGAGAATGAGCCCCGCGCACACCGCGAACGCGAAGGTGATGACAGCGTAGACCGCTGTGGACACCGGGCCAAAAAACACGAGCAGCAGCGCGATGATGGCTGGATTGAGGATGGGTGACGTCATCAAAAACGAGATGGCCCCTGAGAAGGGCGCACCGCTCTTGAAGAGCCCCACAAGAACGGGAATGGTGGAGCATGAGCAGAACGGCGTGACCGCGCCAAGCGCAGCGCCGAGAATCGCATTTGTCACCTTGTGGGGGCGCGACAGGATGCGCTTGATGCGCTCCTTCGATACCCAAACCTGAAGTAGGGCCACGAAGAAGCTGATGGCGATGAAGAGCAGGAAGAGCTCTCCGAACAAGTAGACGAACGTGCCCAGCACATTGAGCAGATTCTCCACCGTGAAAAGATTGTCGAACATATTATCTCCTATAGGTCATTGATGGGTTGGGGCATACGCGGATGCCGTCCTACACCGACCTGCACCTATAGAGCCTCTTGCATCTGCACATACGCCCCTCCTCACACGAACAGGGGCTGCAGCCAGTTGAACACGTAGCCGCTTATGATCATCCCCACGAGGCAGATGCCGACGAACGCGGCGAGCAGCTTCGGTTTCACCACGCGCGAGAGCATAGTGAGCGAGGGGATCGACAGCACGGTGACGCTCATCATGAACGCGAGGATGGTGCCGAGCCCGACTCCTTTTTGGAACAGCGCCTCGGCGATGGGAATGGTGCCGAAGATGTCGGCGTAGATTGGTGCGCCGATGAGCGTCGCGAGCACGACCGCGAGCGGGTTGCCGTCGCCGAGGACGGCCTCGATGATGTCTTGGGGAATCCAGTTGTGAATGAGAGCGCCAACGGCCACACCGATGAGGATAAAGGGAAAGACCTTCTTGAATGTCTCCGCCGTCTGCCCGATCGCATAGGACACGCGCTCCCGCTTCGTCATCGTCTCGGCCTGACCGGCATCGATCGCCTCGCCGCGCACGAAATCGGCCACCTGGTCTGTCATGTTCAGGCGCTGGATGATGGAGCCTCCGGCCACGGCGATGATGAGGCCCACCATCGTGTAGATGAGCGCCACGTGCGGGCCGAAGATACTCATGATGAGGATGATGGAGGCGATGTCCACCATGGGAGATGAGATGAGGAATGAGAACGTGACACCGAGAGGCAGTCCCGCTCGCGTGAACGCGATGAACAGCGGGATGGACGAGCAGGCGCAAAACGGTGTCACGGTGCCTAGGAGTGCACCGGCTATGTTGCCGCCGATTCCCTTGAAGCGCCCGAGGATGCGCTTGCTGCGTTCGGGAGGGAAGTAACTCTGTATGTAGCTGATGATGAAGATCATCACGCATAGCAGAATGACGATCTTGATGGTGTCGTAGATGAAAAAATGGATGGTGCCTCCCCACTGGGAGGTGACATTCAGTCCGAATGCACCTACGAGCATGGCCACCAGATCCGAGAGCCACTGCATCTTGAGCACCTGGTCCATGAGGAACGAGCCTACTGCATCCATAATTCTCCGTTCGACATATTGATACATTTCTATATTTTGATTAGCAGTATATTCAAACATCGAAATGTGTCAATATGTTAAGTCCCCTGGCTGCGAAACCGAAGTCGGGGGCTACACCTCGGCGATACCGTGCTCGAAAGCGTATTTAACTAGGTCAGACCTTTTCCGCGCATCCAACTTTTGCATGAGCCGTCCCTTGTAGGTCTCAACAGTCTTCTCGCTTATATAGAGCAATTCGCCTATTTCTCTTTGGGTATATCCCAGAGCCAAATACCTTAGGACTTCCTCTTCCCGCTTGCTAAGCTCAATTTTCGTTGCAGGCCCTTTCGCATCCGATGCGCTCGGAGCGTCGAAGAGCGCCGCGGCAAGCACCGGATGCACGTACTTCTGCCCGTTCAAGATTGCCCTGACAGCAGCAAGAAGCTCTTCATCGACCGCCTGTTTCGAGATAAAACCATCGGCACCGACGCTCATCGCCTCGCGCAAGTAGGCCTTGTCTTTGTGCATAGTCACAAACAGGATGGGAGTGCGAGGGTCGAATTTCCGAATCTCCTCAGCAGCGGAAATGCCATCTTGATCAGGCAAACTGATGTCAAGAATTATGAGATCCAAACTGCCGAGAAGCCTACGGGCGCTCTGGATGGCGTCTGCCGAGGTAGATGCTTCAGCCAGCACCTCGAGCCCCTCCACTTCCATGAGAATCTTTTTCAGCCCCGATCGGAACAGCGCGTGATCGTCAACCAGCATTATTTTCGCGCTCATTATTTCGATCCTGTATCTCTTAGGGGAATACGAGCGATGATCGTCGTGCCCGCACCCACCGCCGCCTCAATACTCAGCTTCCCTCCGAACATCGAAACGCGCTCATCCATGCCGAGAAGCCCCAGATGTTTTCCGGGCTCCAGCTTGGATACCTCGTCCACATCAAACCCCTTCCCGTTATCCTCAACCAAAAGCGTGATGCTCGAATTGATGACCAGCGAAACATCCAGTTCGTCCGCATCGGCATATTTCAGCGCATTCGTTACAGCCTCTTGGGCGATGCGGTAAACCGTTATCTCTATATTCGGCGGAAGCGAAGACGCGTCGCCCTGAATCGTCAGAGAAGCAGAAATCCCGTGCCTTTCCTCTATCTCCTCCAAGTACCTTTCAAGAGACGTCTTTAGCCCGAACTTGTCAAGCACACTCGGTCTGAGATTCCAAGCCAAGCGGTTGACGTCGTCAAGAGACTGCTCGATAAGGCCGCGAATGGCCCGCACGCGATCGACTTGCGATGGGCTCAAATTGCCGTCGCCGCGCAAATTCTGGAGCTCTATTAGCATGGCGGAAAGCGAATGGCTTGTCTCGTCGTGAAGCTCGCGAGCGATTCGCTTGCGCTCTTCCTCCTGGGAGTCAATAGCACGCTGCAACAGCATTGCGAGCGCCTCCTCCTTCGATGCCAGAGCCTCGATATATTGGTCGCGGTTCGCTTCGGCTTCCTGCAGGTCATCGAGCATCGCATTAAAGGACGCGGCAAGCTTGCCGATTTCATCGCGGCTCTTAAGGCGCGCTCGCAAATCCAGGCCGCCCGCCGACACCTTTTCCGTAAGGGCAACGAGACTTTTGACGTTTTTCAGGGTGCTTCTCACAAGAACAAAGGCCACAGCAGCCGCCAGCCCCATAATAGCGCACGTAAAAATGCCAAATTGCAGCATAGTCGATCGTAGCGCCGCATCGGCCGAGCCATAGCCCATGCCGAGCCTGACCGCGACGGGCGAATCATTGAACATGGGGATGGCGCAATCGACAACCACTCCGTGATCGGTGTTCAAGATGATGGAATTCTCAACATAACCGTCCTCGGTAAACTGCGGGGAATTCTGATCAATCAGTTCGCGACTGATCGTTTTGCCCAAACCCGATTCAACAACAACACGTCCGCCATCGTTTTCAATGAAGGCGTACACAACGTCCTCGTTGTCAGACACAGCATCTTCGAGCAAATCGCTCAATGCAAGAAGGTCGTTGGTTAAGTACAGGTCCACACTTCGCGTCGCGATATAGGAGGAAAGCGCCTTTGCTCGAGCATCTGTCTGAGACGCCAGAACATCAGACAAAAGGGCATGCATCCAAACACCGCAGCAAATGATCGCGGAAAGAATCGTTGACGCCACAACGAGAAACATCTTCGCCTGCAGGGAGAGCCCCCATGACCGAGCACTGCATTCTTGAGCCTTCATAAGTCGCGCCCCGTAAACCTACTGCTCAACCGAGACAAGGTCGAGCGAGAGACCCCCTATGGCCTCTGCAGCTTCGAGCACAACCTCGTAATCTTGCTCTTGGGGAACATCAAACCTGTCATAGCCCAAATCACGCATGATGGCGTCTCCTTCGTTGTTCGCGTTGATCTCAAGCAGCGCCTGGGTGAATCGGTCAACCATTTCGGTATCGGCGAGCGTTGACGCGACAATAGGAGGCATGCCGGCAAGGGGCCCCTCGTAGATGACAATCAGGTCTGCCAGCAACTCAGGTCTCGATCGGCAGAGTTCTTCGAACACGATGCTATCAACCGCAGCCGCATCGACCAGTCCGCGACACACCGCTCTTACGGAAGAATCGTGGCTGTACGTATAAATTATTTCGGCAAAACACGACTCATCGCACCCGGTCTTTTCCTGCAACGCGTAAAGGGCGGCAATCCTTCCAGTGTAGGAGAGGGGATCGGTAAACGCGAAGCTTCTGCCCACAAGATCCTCGAGTGAGGTTATGCCGGTATCCAATCGGGTGATGATATAGCACCGGTATAAATTGCTTTCATTGACCACAGGCGCAGCCACACCGTACACGATGCCCTCTTGCCGCCCCAGAACATAGGAAAGGGAGCAGATGAATCCGAAATCCGCTTCCCCTGTACGCAAAAGTTCGTTCGCCTCTTTGTACGTCTGGCGATGGGCGACTTTTACCGGCGCTCCCAGTTGCCGACCAACATAATTTACCAGTTGCTTATATTTGGAGAATGATTCTTCTGGAGATACCAGCGAAGCGAAGACTATGGTGATGGAATTATCTTCCTCTGGAGAGCCCTCTTGCTTGAGAGGTTCCGCGAAGATTTCGATTTGCCTCGCGTTCGCGTCAGGAAACGTACAGCCCGACGAAACCAAGCCCCAACCCAGCAATAGCCCAACCGCAACGGCCGATCTCCTATCTGTGTTTCCCATCATACCCAGCCCCCACTTAATCAGCTGCCCCAAAATGGGAGTCTTCCCCAAAAGGAAGACTCCCCATGACTCGATATTATCTCACGCCAAAACCGATCGGAAGATAATTCAACCCAATATGAGACAGCTCGCGGTAATAGTCTGTCCGGGCGCTATCCCTCATGCGAAGGAAAAATGTCGGGACCCACCCCAAAAGATATTTTTCGCAGAACAAATCCACCGCGTTCAGATGGCCTTCGTCTTCCGTTTGCAAGTATGCGAACACCTGACGATAGACAAACTCGAACATAAACCCAATGAAGTCTGCCGGCATCTTCTCTTGCGCATCCAGGGTCAGGTTCCGCTTCGCATAGAAGCTTGCTATCTCCTGGGTGACAGCCCCTCCCACTGCGGGAGAGGGACTCAGATAATAGGACGCGTAGGGAGGCGCGGTCATCTCGAAGGAACCGATGAAGAGTTGCGTATAGTCCACGAGAAGAGGGGTGAGATCCCCGGCCTCTAGAGAGTTTCTCATGGTCTCCAAGGAGGCAACCGCCGCCGGCTCGTCGGCATAGACCGACAAGAGAGCGTCGATGCTTCCCGTTAGCGACCCATCCGGGCGTCGGAAGAGACTCGCAAGCAGTCGAAGCGCCTCTGCCTGCAGAGCCACGTTTATCCGATCCCGTTCCATCACCTGCATCCAGCTCACCTTCTGTCTAGAATTCGCGAATATAGAAGACAGCCGGATCGGTTCCCTCCTCGGGCTTCAGAACGCGGCCCTCGTGCTCCTGCAACGCACGGCTCACGTCGCTATTCGTATCTTCGAGGTCACCGAAGATACGGGACTGCGCAGGGCACACCTCGACACAGTAGGGCAGCAGACCGTTCTTTACCCGGTGATCGCAGAATGTGCACTTCTCCACCGTCGAGCTTGGGCGCACGACAGGATAGGTCGCCCCTCTGTCCTTGTTGATGTAGGGGAACACACAGCCGCTCTTTTCCTCCAGCTCCTTTGCGGAGCCCGTCGCTCCCTCAATGAGGGGCTCGTGCTTCTGCTCGGAATCGGCAGCCTCTTCATTGTAGTTGATAACGCCGTAGGGACATGCCTTGAGGCAGGTCTGACAACCGATGCACTTCTCGGAGTCGTGCACCGTAATACCGTTCTCGTCTTTCGTCATTGCGCCCTGGGGGCAAACCGCTACACAGGCCGCGTCAGTGCAGTGGTTGCAGAGCGTGGGAGTATATTCGTATCGAACAGAGGGAAATGCACCGGATGTCTCTATGATGTGGTGGGACCAGAACATCCCCTCGGCAACGTTGTTCTCATTTTTGCAACCGATCTGGCACGCTCCGCAGCCCACGCATTTGTGCAAATCGATGACCATTCCATAGCGAGTCATTTTATGCCTCCTCAACCTTCTCAATCTTAACGCGGGCCAAACCGCCATGGCGCGACGTGGAGCAGCTGATTCGCTCGTAATCGGCCGGGATTACCTCGTTGTTGTTCCCTCCGCGCGGGCGAGCCGACGCATAGTCGTCAGAAGCCGTGGAGCCATAGGCCCAGTGCCCCTGTCCATAGCACTTCACGACCACCCCGGGCCGCGTGCCCTCCCAAGGCTTAACGTTCACCTCCACTGAGCCCTGAACCGAGGTCAATCGCACCCGATCGCCCTCCTTCAATCCCAGCTGATCGCAGTCGGAGGGATTGACCTTCAGAACGTCATCCCAGGGCTCATCCCCGGGATCAGCATCCTTGAATTCCTGGTACCATGACGTGTTCGCAGAACGCCCCTCCCGGTTCAAGCGAGAACGATGCTCGCTGAATATGTAGGGAAACTCCGCGGGATCGCCGTGCCGGACGGGCTCCTCGTAATGGGGCACGAAGGCGAGCTCTCCTCGCGCGGCATAGTTGATAGCGGCCATAAGCTCATCAACCGTGCGCCCGTACGTGGCGGCATGCTCTTCGAGAATCCCCTTCAGGGTCTCACTGTAGAACTCGAATTTTCCCGTAGCGGTGCCGAAGTCGTCCCAATGCTCTCTATACTCCATGCGGTCGCTGTTCCAAATTCCCTTCTCGAGGAATTCGTCCCAACCGTTTATCTCGTCGCCGCCGACCTCTTCGGAAGGAGTCCACAGCGGCTGCGTATAGCATTTCGTGGCAAACAAGGACAGCTCCTCGCCAGTGGTGGGCTGAGCGCCCGTGTCAGGATCGGCGAAGTTCTCCTTGTAGTAGTCCAAGACGCGGGTGAAGCCGCGCTCGGCGAGCTTTTCGGCTATGCCCCATACGATTTCCGTCTCATCGGTGAGCGTATCCCATACAGGATCGATAACCGGCTGCTCGATGGAGGCATAAGAGTGCATATCCTGCTTGTTCGAGACGAAACCCCAGCGTTCGAACATTTGATGGCGAGCAGGAAGCACGATGTCGGCATATTGCGACATCTCGGCAGGATTGAGCGTAATGTGGACAAAGAAGGGAATCTTTTCCAGAGCCTGCTCCCAGCGCTGCGCGCCGGTGCACGAGAACACCCAATTGTTCCAATAGCCCATCGCCACTTTGATGTCATAGGGCTCGTCGCTGTTGAGACAATCCGCGAGATGGTTGGTGATCACCTGGTCGCCCAGCTTCCCCTTCGCGACAGCGGGCCACTCCCACGATCCTCGCTGATCGAGCTTCGGTTGAGCAACGCCCGCCTGGGCGATCTCATCCTGGTAGGGCTTGTGATCCGGAGTGCTTGCCGTGGGAACCTTGGGGGCCCTGTTCGTGCCACCCTCGTTCTCGACAGAGCCGACAAGAGCGTTGAGGGCGTTTGCGGCCATCGACTGGTAAACTCCGCGAATTTGCATGGCGATGCCGGGAGACCACCAGGAAAGGGCGTTCGACCCTGCGGCGGCAAACTCGCGGGCGACGCGATAAATTTGATCGGCCGGCACGCCGGTGATCGGCTCGGCCCACTGGGGCGTCTTATCGAGTAGTTCGATATTCCACCATTTGACCAGGCCGTTCGTGTACTTCTCCGCAAAAGCAGCCTCATCGACGGGCTGGCCTTCCGCAAACAGATTGGCTCCGTCAGTGAAATCACCCACAAAATCTTTGTTCCACAGCCCTTCAGTAAGGATGACGTGGGCTATGGCCGAAGCTAGAGCGCCGTCAGTGCCCGGAATAACGGGGAGCCACTCGTCCGCCTTGGCAGCCGTGGCAGACAGGCGAGGGTCGATCACGGCAATCGTGGCATTGTCGGCCATGGAGCCGAAGTGATTCGAGATGTTAGCGATTTGGCGGTTGGAGGCAATGGGATCGGTGCCCCACATGAGAAAGTACTTGGTGTTCTCCACGTCGTAATCGCGATAATCCCAATAGCCTTCCGTCACACCTGCAGCCAGCTTCTCGGCTTCAGCGCAGATGGTGGAATGAGCGAAGTGGTTAGGCGTTCCGAACACTTCGGGAAACACTTTATAGAAAAGATCTGTCAACCCGGTCGAACGGCCCTTCGTAAACATGAACTTATGGGTCTCATTCGCGGCGCGCAGTTCCATCAGCTTATCGGCGATGGTGTTGAACGCCTCATCCCAGCTGATGGCAACGAAACCCGGATCCTCACCACGGCCCTTCTTGGGGTTGGTTCGCTTGAGGGGAACCTTAATCCTGTCGGGGTCGTACACCTGCTGCAGGGCAAGATGCGGACGTGGGCAGATGAACCCTCTATTTGAGAGAGAATTTGGATTGCCGGAAACCTTCACCGCCCGGCCGTCTTCCACGTAAACGCGAACAGAGCACCATGAAGTACAGCCCTGGCAAGACGAGTTCACCCACTTTCCGTTTTTCTCGACCTCGGGAATCGCCCCATCCCCCGTGTCGGAAAAGGCCGTCTTGTCCGATTGGGCATCGGGATTGCTGCAAGCCGCAAGTCCCAGAATGGCGCCTGATGCCGCCGCAGTTCCAGCAAGCGCCGCAAAACGCCGACGATCCATTGTTAGCCGCATTGTCTCTCCTCCTCTTTTTCGCAGTGGAATCGGCGGTTTCTCCCGTGCAGGAAAGCGCAACCGCCCAATTCCTGGACAGTAAAAATATAGGAAGGAGACGACGTTCCTGCCTATCAACATAACTCTGATTCTTGTAGGATTTTTCCCTACAGCGCTCATTCCTGAAGGACTAGCACTAGGTTTAGGGGTACGGCTTCTTCGCTCAAGCTCAGATTCATCAAACGGGAGAATCGGGGTTCCTCTGGCGTGCTCAAACGAAAACGACCCCGCCGGAAGGCAGGGTCGGGAAGTTCATGGAGCGGGCGACGGGACTC
>OGYH01000590.1_pt1 | contig 38102 bp, 53 predicted proteins | sample 1576511 | NCBI WGS metagenome assembly OGYH01 (sample SAMEA3541522, study PRJEB24748) | human gut metagenome | biome: human gut; feature: human-associated habitat; material: faeces | place: China | collected 2012
GAATATGCGGCGGCCGGAACCCGGCCGCCGCATATTTTTCTTGAGTAAGGAAACCACCGGCAGGGGAAACACGAACTTATGCGAATCTGTTGAATCGCAATTTCTATGCTGACAGACCCAATCAAAAATGGGTAACCGATATCAGTTATATTCCAACCAAGCAGGGAACTCTTTACCTTTCCGTCATCCGCGATTTGTTTGACTTAAGCATCGTCGCCTACAAAACCAGCACCCGCCAAAGTATCAAACTGGTGCTGGATACGATCCGCACGGCAATAGAAAAAGAAGAGGTCACTGCAGAGCTGCTACTCCACAGTGACCAAGGCTTTCAATATGCTTCTCAAAGCTATTTTGCCCTAACTACACAATACGGCATTACTCCGTCTATGTCAAGACGGGCGAACCCATACGACAATGCTATGGCAGAAAATTTCTTTTCCATTCTCAAATCCGAATGCATTCGTCTTTTCAAGACGGAGACCATCCGCGAAGCACAAACGCTCATTGATAGTTATATCGCTTTTTACAACCATGAACGCATTCAGCTTTACTCCAAGCTCTCTCCTTTCCAAAAACGACGCCTGTTTGTCTAATCCTTCTTTATCCTATCAATGGTGGTTTTATTTCTGTCTTTTTCTTCTGGAACAGTTCATTCGCCGGTGGTTATGACTTATTCCTGTTCTCGTCCGCTCCGCCGCGGCTTGCGCGCTTTGAGAATGAGCATCATCGGCCGCCGCAGCTCGTCGGCCATACCGGGCACGGCGTCCAGCATCTCCCGCGCAGGCTGCGGCTCCACCAGCGCCTCCAGCGCGAAGCCACGCGCCAGAAGCGGCTGCACATAGCCCGTAACGGTGCGGTGGTATTTGCGCATATGCTCGCCTAAAAACACCGCGTCCCGGGGTCCCTGCTCAAAGTATCGGTCCACGGGCCAGTGCAGCGGGGCGCCGCCTGCGTCCCTCTGCCAGTCCTGCGGCCCCTGGGCCGTGAACACCGGATGTTCCGCCGAAAAAATAAACCATCCGCCGGGGGACAGCGCGTCCCAGACCATGCGGCACACGCCCGCGTAATCTTCCACATAATGCAGCGCCAGTGAACTGAGAACGACGTCCCAGGCCGCAGGGGCGGGCCGCGTATCCTCAATGGCCGCGCGCCGGTATTCCACGACGGGGCTGTCGGTCATGGCGCGGGCGCGTTCCAGCATGCGTTGGGAAAGGTCCGTCCCAAGCACACGGGCCGCGCCATGCTCGGCCGCGTACCGGCAATGCCATCCGAAACCACAGCCAAGGTCCAGCACGCGCTTGCCGGCGAGCTCCGGCAGCAGCGCTTTCAGTGCCGGCCATTCGCCTGCGGCGGAAAGCCCCTGCTCGGAACGGGGCATATGGCTGTACTGCTCGAAAAATACGCTGTCATCGTATTTGTTTTCTTTCAAAAAAGCACTTCCCCTGCATGTTTTCTTCATGGTAACACATCTGTTCTGCGGCGGCAAGCCTGCGCGGCAGGCCTTTTTTGTGCAGGTGAGGGCCTGTTTTGCGCAGCTTGCTCCGGAGCGCTTGCAGCGGCGGGCCGGGGTGTGTATCATAAAGATGCGGCCGCGGGATAAACACAAACAAAGGGGGAGGGGCTGTTGAACATCCGTATCTGTGAGGACCCGGCCTGCGCGGACATCGAGGTGGTGGTGCGCTGCAGGCAGCTTGACGACACAGTGCTTTCACTTTTGGCGCGCCTGCGCGTTTACGACGCGAAGCTCACCGGAGAAAGGGACGGCGCCACCTACGTTCTGGCGGCGGCAGACGTGCTGTATGCCGACACGGCGGACAAAAAGACGTTTCTTTATACAGCGGACGCCGTATATGAAACGCCCCTGCGCCTGTACGAACTGGAGGAGCAGCTTGCCGCGCGGGATTTTGTGCGCGCGGGTAAATCGGTGCTGCTAAATTTTGCCCATGTGGCGGCGCTGCGTCCGGACTTCGGCGGGCGAATGCGGGTGACGATGTCCAACGGCGAGGTGGTGGTGGCGTCGCGCCAGTATGTGCCTGCCCTCAAGGCAAAGTTGGGGCTGTGAGCCCTATACCGGAAAAGGAGTGTTTGCTGTGAAAAAATTTTTTGATATCGTAATGCCTGTAAAGACGGCCGCATGCTATATTTTTACGGCCACTATGTGCGTGTATGCCGTTCTGGATCTGGTCTTCGGCTGGGGCGGTCTGCCCGATAACTACCTGTTTTCGTTTCTGCTGCTGTCGCTGGCGGGCGGCGTGCTGCAGATCGTCGCGTTTACAGAGCTTGTTATCAAAAGGCTGCGCTATACGCTGCGGCTGTTCGTATTTGCAGTGCCGTATCTGGCGGTGCTTTCGGCCATTGCCGCCGGGTTCGGCTGGCTGCCCGCAGCGCAGCCGGGCGCATGGGCGCTGTTTTCCCTGATTTTCCTGGCGGTGCTTCTGACAATGACGCTGGGGTTCGAATTGTATTACCGCATCAGCGGCAAAAAATACGACGGCCTGCTGGGCCAGTACCGCGCTTCCCGTACACGGGATGAAAACAGCCGGAGAGAATACTGATGCATGCGGCGGAAAGCCGGATGAAAGGAATGAAAAGTTTTCAACAAAAGAGGCCTGCGCGGTGGAAAACCGCACAGCTTTCCCCGTTCAGGCCGCATTCTATCAGGCTTTTTCATCAACCGTGCATTGTATCTGCATTGTACAGGTATTCATCCAGCTTGTTCATGCTGTGTTTTTTGTACTGCTTATCCAAATGGGTATATATATCCAGAGTGGTCTTGATGTTGGCGTGTCCCATCTGATCGCGCGCGGTAAGAATATCGACCCCAGAGAAATAGAGCAGTGTGCAGAACGTATGCCGGAGCTGGTGAGGCGTAAAGGTCTGTATGCGCATTTTGAGGGCACCGCGGGTCTTTCCGTCTTTATCCTTTTTTCGATGCCCGTATTTGGATTCCTTGCCGTCGTAGCCATATTTTACGTTTAGGTCTCTCATGTAGCTTTCCCACAGATGATCCCACGAATAAGAGGTCATGATTTCACCGCGCGTATTATGGCACACATAGAGACAATCATCTTTTTTACGCTCGTTTCGCAGAAAATCAACGAGAATTGACGGGATATTCACAGTGCGGATACCGGCGGCGGTTTTTGGTTTTTTGATGCGCATTTTCGGCCGTGCATAATCCACAGCTTTATTTACCGTGATCGTGGCGGCATCAAAATCAATATCCGCCCAAGTCAGCGCAGCCGCCTCGCCACGCCGCAGGCCGGAATACAGCATAAGCATTGCAGCTCGCTGCGCCCTATGCGGGGTGTCACGAATCCACTTCTGTTGTATATCCGGGATTGCGGAGCGCGATGTCGAAGGCTTTCCGGCCGGCACGACTACTTTGGCGCATGGGTTATACTGTACAACTTCTGGAATGATACTTTCAAAAATTCCGGAACAGGTATTCAGTATCTCACGCATTGTTTTGTGTGTAAGAGGCGGAATGGTCATGTGCCACTCTGCCAAGCCATTCAGTATAGATTGAATATGAGACGTTCGGATTTTATCCGGCGTCATTTCCCAGAGCGGCTCCAGATGGTCGATATGGTTTCCGATAGAACGGAGCCAACTATGCCCAATGCCAGAAGCTTTTTTCATTGCCTTATATGCGTCGGCCGCATCCTTAAAAGTCACACGCCCGCGGGATGGATCGAGCCCACGCCCCATAGCGGTTTTAAATTCGATAGCTTTCGTTTCGGCCTCACGTGCGGAAGCTCCGAAAAATTGTTTGTACTTTTTCTTGCCGTCCTGCATGCCGATATACACCTGTTTGCAATATCGGCCGTCCTTACGCTTTTTTAATCGCGCCATAAAAAAAATCCCCCTTTTGGTGCACTTTACAAAGCCCACCCAAAGAGGGTATAATATCCGTGTCGAGCGGCTATATCCTCTTTAGGTAAGCTGTTCTATAGAAACGCTTCGGTGTTCCAGCACCGGGGCGTTTTTTATTTTAGCTGTTATGCGTGATGACATCCAACATGGACAACATCTTCTGTGCCGTGTTATATGCCATCTCGTATTCCTTGCTCTTCACCTTCACGGGCTTCTCCAATAACGGAAGCATAATGCAGGGCCGACTAAAGTCGTTCAGAGTGAGTTTGATCGTAATACTGTTTACGATGCGCTTTGTTTTCCTTTTGGCCGTCAGGCCACCTACTACGGCACCAACACCCGCGAATAAGGCGCCGCCAACAAGCGCCTGCCCCACGCCGCCTGTGGTGATTGTTTCATCATCTTCCAACAAATCATAGTTCAGGAGCTGGTCAAAAGAATAAGTTGGGATATCTTTTGGACCGACCATCCCCGCAACTCCTTTTGCGGCAGCTTCTACCACCAGTGACGCGCCGCCCGTGAGTACGGCTAAGGCTCCTTTTGCAAATTTATTACCACCAGTACTTTGCGGCTGATGTTTTGGAACGCCTTTCTCGCCCGCGATACGCCATAATTTATTTTGGGCATCTATCAGGAGCTGTCCGCATTGCTGCGTTGCATGAAATACCACAGACGGTTCTTCCGCAGCAGCGCTTGAAGCGACCGGATCGGGTGTAATAGGGGTGCCGCATTCGGCACAAAATTTTCCTGCGACTTCCGCACCACAGTTCGGGCAAGTGGCCGAACGCGGCGTCGGCGTCCCGCATTCAGGGCAGAATTTACCTTCGAAATCATTTCCACAGTTTGTACATTTCATGAAATTCCTCCTTATTGAACCGAAAAGTGAGCTGTTCAGATTGCCAGCATAAAATGCGCACAAAAAGACTCATTGGCCGTTTTTAAAGGGTGGTTTTTTCTTTGTTTTTTCGCGGCTTATAATAGTACCCGCGCAATTTTTTTTCAACAATGTCCTGCAAGTGACCATCGACACAAGTGTTGAAACATGTGCCAAAACGTGGATGCAAATAGTAATCCGTTTTTTTGGCGGTCTGCAAAAATTGAATTGCCGAATCCAGTTTGTTCATTTTTACCATGACCTTTGCGATTTGGATGTATGCGGCGGGGTATTGTGGACATATTCTACGCTGCTTATCATAGGCTAGTATTGCGCTTTTGAAATCATACTCTCCCTCATATGCCTTACCTAATGCACTCCATTTTGATGCCAAAAAAGCGGGTCTGTCTTTTTCAAGGCAGCGACACCAAGAGGGATTCTCCAAATACTTCCTTAGGTAATAAATCGCTTCGCTGCGATAGGAAGCACCTAAAAACACATATGCGTCTGCCAACAGGCAATAGGCCATCGGCGTATCATATCCTTGGCAAAGCTCTATTTCTTTTAGTAATATTCGTTTTCGGTCATACGCACATTCTTCTAAAATCTTTTCAGCTTCTTTGGATGGTTTAACGCCCCCAACAACGAGCGTTCCTTGGAGTTGAATTACGACATCAAACGGTGATGGAATTTCCACCCCATTCAATATAAAGCTCATTATATTCCCTCGCTTGTCCTCACGCCAACGCCTCAAAGTTTACGCCCAAATTGTCACGATAAATTGTATACGCACGCCAAATAAAAGATGGCTCAACGTTGAAGTGCTCCGCAATCTCCCACACAGAGAAACCGCGCCGCATTTCTTCCACCAACTCTGCAAGTGGGACGCGCTTCAACGCAGCCGCTTTGTCTGCCCTGTATTCAGCTTGTTCTTTCACCAGATACGGGCTATAGGGCACATAAAAAGCGCCGGAATTAAAATGCCCTTCTTCGTGTATCAGTGCCGTGACTTCTTCCCGCTGGTTTTCAATTTTGCCATAATCAATTCCTATAAAGCCTTCAACATCCGAAATAGCTTTTCGGCCTTTCATCGGACATGGAAATATTGTTATTCCTTGCATCTCTAAATCATGGTACATATCCGCCAGCGCGTTGAACATTCAACATCACTTCTTTTCACGTCGGTTCTTTTTGATTTCTGCTTTCATTCGCATAAAGGTTTTAAGGTCGTCAATATCATCTTGGTCAAGATCGTTTTTTACTTCACCATAGAACGCAACAAGTTCATCCTTTAACAGCTCGTCGGCCTCTTGGCTGGCGGGCTTTTCTTCGTTTCCGAGCAAATAGTCCACGGATACACCGAAGTAATCGGCTATTTTTTGTAACGTATCGCCTTGTGGTGTAGCCCCGGTTTTTTTCCACTTCGTTCCAATTGTTCGACTTAGCCCAATTTCAATAGTTGCCCGCGTAGGAGAAACACCTTTTTCTTGGCAGAGACGGCAAAACAGGTCATAAAACATAAAGTACAGCTCCATTTTTTGTGCACAAAGTAGAAGCTAACTTTTTTCTGCTTTTTGTCTTGAATGGCCTACCAAAGTAGGCTATAATAAGCATGTAGCCGAAAAAAGTAAGCCAATGTGCTGAATATATTCTGCAAAAATATAATACCACTAATGCTTACTTTTTTCAACATTTAATTAAAAAGGAGCTGATAATCGTATGCCTGCACAATGGACTGGCAACCTCGTAGGCAGAATGCACAATGCTGGCATTTCTAAAAAAGAGCTTGCCGCATTCATGGGAAAACATGAAAAATATCTTTCTCAAGTACTGAATGGTCACAGGGAACCCAAACGTGCCGAACAAGAGTACAACGCCGCGCTCGACGAACTGATTGCAGAGAAGGCTGCACAATCAGAATAACAGGAAATATGCACCATAAAACGGACAGAAAGGAGATGCTTTTTTGAAACGCTTACATTATGCTGACTGGAACGAAGTGCGAATCACTTTAACGGTGAAAGACATCGCAGATGTGCTGAACGTGTGCGATACGGTAGCGCTGAATCTGGTTCGCAGCGGGGAAATCCCAGCCAAGAAAGTGGCGGGCCAATGGCGGATTTTGAAATCTGACCTTATGGCTTATCTTGGGGCAAAAGAAAATTTGTACGCATAGAAGGGGGGACCACGCATGGAAATTGAAATCAAAGTAAACATCACACCCCAGCAGTACATACGGCTGGACAACATGGCCCGCAGGATGCGCCGCCCGATGGACAAGGCGCTCGGCTGGATGGTGACACACCACATGGACAGCATCCTTGAAAACACGCACATCTCAGCGCCGGCAGGGCCGAAGCCGATCGACTGGGGTGCGATTGAATGACGGGCCTTGCATGCATCTGCTTCGGGTTCGTACTCGGAACAGTTTTCACGACGGTCTGCCTTCTGGCGGACAAAAAGAAAGCGCCTGCCCGATCTGGAACATCGGACAAGCGCAACCCCAAAGGGTAGCCCACAAGCTACCCTCATTTTAACCGAAAGTGAGGAAAAAAGCAAATGAAATGTTTACTTATCCGGCCCGGGCAGCAGCCTGAAGAAGCGGTCATTTCTGACGATTTGCAATCCATTCAGCGTTTTCTTGGCGGCCCGGTCGAGGCCATTCCATTCTCTTTGGATTGGGCGGCAATCCTCAGCAATGCGAACGGGCCTTTTCACGAGGAGGCCGAACCGAACCGCGTTCATAAGAGGAAAATGATTTACGGCCCCTTTCTCGTCGTCGGTGCTGCACGCACCCGATACAAGAGCCTGAATGCCGAGCAGATGGAGCGGTACAAGGACATGTTTCGACTGGATGGTGACGAGCAATGAGTGCAATATACAGAGACCCAGCCACGGGTTGGCTGTACCGGGTAAGCCCGCAGCCGGAAAACGGCATTTATGCAATGCAGTATCGAGACCCGGCGAACAGCGTCGTATGGAAACCCGATATCACATGGAATACCAACGTCGTTTACCGTGACCGTGAGCACTTGCAGGAGGGCTTAGAGGCCCGTGCGAAACGCGACGGCTGGGAGCTGGTATCCAGTTCAGCGAGCAGTGAGCCGCCGGAGGTTGTGGACAAGGGAGAAGAGTATTCACCTTGTGACACATGTCGCTGCCCGGATTGTATTGACAGCTCATGCCCACAGGCTGGATGTGATAAGACGGACGGAGGCTTCGGGTGCTTTGCACCATACGAAGAGTGTCCGGCGCCGGCAGAAGAGACGTGTCCGGACGAAAGGCTGGAGAAGGAAGTGGGAAAATGCAAAAATCAATCTGCCCCGAATGGGGATGCTGCTGCGACCACGGCCGGGAGTGCTGTGCCGGAGCCAGCGGAAACATCGACCACCCCGACGGATGCAAACACCTTGCCGGCCCCCGACTGCCCTGCGGATGCTGGCAGTGCGACACAAAGCCTGTCCGCTGCTGGGCCAGCCTCTTTGGAAGCGGAGCCGGAGGCCACGCCCTTTGACTACTCCGGACTGGACGCACAGACGGTGGCCGACCTTCATCTGGCTGAACGAGAGTACTTGGGCGGGCGTAAACTGGCCGAGATGGGCCTGCGCCGCATGGCGGACGGCGTGGCCATTGCCCATGAAACGCTGTGTGGAAGTTGCGACAAATTGTCGCAACTCAAGCACGGAAACCGCGGAGAAGAATCATTTGGCGCATGGTGTGAAAGCGTGGGCTTGCACCGCAAAGCGGCAGAGCGGCTTCTACAGGTCGCCAAGCTGATGGATGGAAGCAGCCCGCGGGAGCAAAAGGTGCTGGAAGAATTGTCCCCCTCTCTGCTCTACGCCGCCGCCCGTCCATCCGCAGAGCCAGAGGCCGTTGAAGCGCTCAAAGGCGGCGATATCACCACACACAAGCAATACAGGGAGCTGGAGGCCCAGCTGAAAGCCGAACGCGAGGCGCGGGAGAAGGCAGAACATGAGGCCGAACTCGACCGCAAGGAACGAGAGGACGCGCATGCCGCTGCGCTGAGGTATAAGGCAGAAGCAGACCGGCGGGCACAGGATCAGAACAGGCTGGAGGGGCTTGTGCAGACTGTCACGCATGAGCGCGACGGCGCCCGTCAGGCATTGGCTGCCGCCAAGCTGCGGGGCGACAAACTGAAAGAGGAAAACGATGCGCTGCGTGAGCAGCCGATCCTTGGCGATTTTGCTGACGCCGACGAAATCGACAGACGCGCCCAGGAAAAGGCCGAAGCGATGACGGCGGAATACCGCGACCAGATTGCCGAGCTGCAGGACCGTGCGGAAACGGGCGACGCAAATGCCTGCTACGACCAGGTGATCCTGGCCAGCCGCGCGCTGGAAAACGCCTGGACCCTCGCAAAATCCGCATACAAGCGTTTGCCGGCAGGCATGCGCGCATATCCGCGCGAAATGCTGCACAATGCCTTTGCCAAATTCGAGGAGGAATTGAAATGCCTGTAAAGATCATCGAGCTGGAAGCTGAAAATATAAAGCGCGTCAAGGCCGTTCAGATCGTACCGGCACTCAACGGCCTGACCATTATCGGCGGCGATAACAACCAGGGAAAAACGAGCGTTCTGGACGCAATCGCCTGGGCGCTGGGCGGAGACAAATTCCGCCCGGAGGCGGCGCAGCGCGAAGGCGCCAACACGCCGCCCCGTCTGCATGTCAATCTCTCCAATGGGCTGGTCGTCGAGCGGCGCGGGAAAAACAGTGCGCTGACGGTGTCCGACCCGTCCGGCCGTAAGGGCGGCCAGCAGCTGCTGAACGAGTTCGTGGAACAGCTGGCGCTCGACCTGCCACGCTTCATGAATATGAACGACCGGGAAAAGGCCGACACGCTTCTGAAGATCATCGGCGTCGGAGACCGTCTTGCGGCATTCGACCGGGAGATCCGCGCGCTGTACGACCGCCGCACCACCATTGGGCAGATCGCAGAACAGAAAAAACATTTTGCCGAGGAGCAGGTGGAATACCACGATGCTCCGGATGAGCCGGTCAGTGTATCCGAGCTGATCCGCAGCCAACAAGAGATACTGGCCCGCAACGGCGAAAATCAGCGCAAGCGTGAACGCGCGGCGCAGCTGGCGCAGCATGTAAAGGATCTGCAGGAGCGTGTGGACAGCCTGGCCGCTCAGCTGCAGCAGGCAAGCGAACAGTGCGCCAATGCGATGAAAGACCTGGAGACTGCTCAAAAATCCGCTGAGGACCTGCAGGACGAAAGCACGGCGGAACTGGAAGCCAGTATCCGAGACGCCGAGGAAATCAACCGGAAAGTCCGCGCCAACCTCGACAAGGCACGCGCTGAAGATGAAGCGCGGAGTTATTCCGACCAGTACAAAGCGCTGACGGATTCCATTGATGCCAAGCGGCAGGAACGCCGCGCCCTTCTGGACGGCGCCGACCTCCCTTTGCCGGGACTTTCCGTGGACGACGGCGCGCTCACTTATCAGGGCAAGCGCTGGGGCGATATGTCGGGTTCTGACCAGCTGCGCGTGGCAACGGCCATCGTGCGCAAGCTTAACCCGGAATGCGGCTTTGTGCTGCTGGACAAGCTGGAGCAAATGGACCTGCGGACGCTGACCGATTTCGGCAGCTGGCTGGCGTCGGAGGGCCTTCAGGCCATCGCAACGCGGGTATCCACCGGCGGCGAGTGCCAAATCATCATAGAGGATGGGCGCGTGCAGGGCGCAGATATCACGCCTGCGCCGCAGCCCAGACAATGGACGAAGGGAGCATTTTAAATGGGCAGCTATACAGTTTCATCCGGCGTCATCCATGCGCCGGTAAAAGTGGTGCTGTACGGGCCGGAAGGCATCGGCAAAAGCACCTTTGCGGCAAAATTCCCGTCCCCCGTGTTCATCGATACCGAGGGCGGCACGAAGAAGCTCAATGTGAACCGTCTGCCGCAGCCCACCAGCTGGGCAATGCTGATGGACGAGGCCAACGAGGTACGGCTGGGGCATATCCCGTGCGGCACGCTTGTGATCGACACCGCAGACTGGGCCGAGCGTTTGTGCATCCGGGCCGTATGCGACCGTGCCAACGTGAAAAGCATTGAGGCTTTCGGTTACGGCAAGGGCTACACCTACTTAGAAGAGGAGTTCGGCAAACTTCTGGACCTGCTGGAGGATGTGCTGCACGCCGGGCACAACGTAGTCATGACCGCCCACGCGAAACTTTCGAAATTTGAGCAGCCCGATGAAATGGGCCAATACGACCGCTGGACTATGAAGACATCCAAACAGGTGGCTCCGCTGATCCGCGAATGGTGCGACATGCTGCTGTTCGCCAATTACAAGACCATCGTGGTAAAGGACGGCGACGGCAAAAACGCGAAGAACAAAGCACAGGGCGGCCGCCGTGTGATGTATACCACGCACCATCCCTGTTGGGATGCAAAGAACCGGGACGGCCTGGCAGACGAGCTTGCTTTTGATTACGCCGCTATCGCACAGGTCATTCCCGTTCCCGGCGGAGCGTCGCCTGAACCTGCACCGCCCGTTCAGCAATTCGGGACGCCCGTAGAAACGCCCGCACCATTCGCGGCCACGCCGGCCGCGCCGCCGCCCGCAAACAAGCCTGTGGATTCCGCGCATAAGCTGGAAGACCAACTGGCGCAGGCCGGCGTGCCGGACAAGCTGCGCCCGCTGATGGCGTCCATGAATGTGACGCCGGACGAGCTGCAGGCTGTTGTAGGGCAGCGCGGATACTTCCCGACCGATATGCCGGTAAAGGATTACCCGATGGATTTTGTGGACGGCTGCCTGGTCGCTGCATGGGACCAGGTCGCACAAATGATCGTAAACAACCGTGACGTACCGTTTTAACAGAAAGGACTTGAACAGATGGAAAACTATGCAAATGATGCCGGCCGTGAATTTGGCTGGGACGATGAAATTCAAAATGACAGCCCGGACCGTGTGGTTTTGCCGGAAGGCGAATATCCCTTCGAGGTCACAAAATTTGAACGGCAGCGGCACCCCGGCAGCGCGAAGCTGCCGCCCTGCGCCATGGCCCTGCTGACCATTCAGATCGACGGCGGCGAAAAAGGCCCTTCCGTTGTCACGCACCGGCTTTACCTGCATACGCGGACGGAAGGACTGCTGTGCGCATTCTTCGAGAGCATCGGCCAGCGCAAGCACGGGGAGGCTCTGCGTCCGCGCTGGAACGAAGTGAACGGCAGCCGCGGCCGCTGCCGCGTCGGCATCCACGAATACACCAACAAATACGGCGATAAACGGCAGTCAAACGAGATCACCCGCTTTCTTCCGCCGGAAGAGCCGAAGGCGGCGCAGGGTCAGGGCTGGACCCAGGGGAGCTTCTGATGGGCGCGCTGCAAATGCGGCCCTATCAGCAGGCGGCCCGCGAGGCGATCCATGCCGAGTGGAACGATGGACGGCGCCGCACATTGCTGGTGCTGCCCACCGGCACGGGCAAGACCATCGTATTTGCAGCGGTGACGGAGGACCAGGTGCGCAGCGGGAGCCGCGTCCTGGTCCTCGCGCATCGCGGCGAACTGCTGGAACAGGCCGCAGATAAAATCAAACGGAGCACGGGGTTGGCATCGGCTGTGGAAAAAGCGGAACAGACCTGTCTGGACAGCTGGTGCCGTGTAGTAGTGGGCAGCGTGCAGAGCCTGCAGCGGCCCGCACGGCTGGAGCAATTCCCTGCCGACTATTTTGGTACCATCATCATCGACGAGGCACACCACGCGATCACAGACGGATACCAGCGCGTACTGGAGCATTTTCCGGAGGCAAACGTACTGGGCGTGACGGCTACTCCGGACCGCGGAGATATGCGCAACCTGGGCGAGGTGTTCGATTCCCTCGCTTATGAATACAAACTTACGCAGGCGATCCGCGAGGGGTACCTGTGCCCGATCCTGGCCCAAACCATTCCGCTGCAGCTGGACATCAGCCAGGTCGCGCTCAGCGGCGGAGATTTCGCAGTGGGCGGGCTCGGCACTGCGCTGGACCCGTATCTGGAGCAAATCGCGTCAGAGATGCAGACGGCATGCGCGGGGCGAAAAACCGTTGTATTCCTGCCGCTTATCAAAACGAGCCAGAAGTTCCGGGACATCCTCAACAGCAAGGGGTTTCGTGCGGCAGAGGTAAACGGGCAGAGCGAGGACCGGGCAGAAATTCTGTCCGATTTTTCAAACGGCAAATACAATGTCCTGTGCAACAGCATGCTGCTGACCGAGGGCTGGGATTGTCCCAGTGTAGACTGCATCGTAGTGCTGCGCCCCACCAAAGTGCGCAGCCTGTACAGCCAGATGGTTGGGCGCGGCACGCGCCTGTCTCCGGAGACGGGCAAGAAGGATCTGCTTCTGCTTGATTTTTTGTGGCTCACGGAACGCCATGAGCTGTGCCGCCCCGCGGACATCATCTGCGAAAACCGGGAAGTTTCCCGAAAAATGACGGAGAATCTGGCGCAGGCCGGATGTCCGGAGGATATCGAGCAGGCTGCTGAACAGGCCAGTGCGGATGTTGTCGCCCAGCGGGAGGAAGCCCTGGCAAAGCAGCTCGCGGAAATGCGGCGGCGCAAGAAAAAGCTGGTGGACCCGCTGCAATATGAAATGAGCATCCAGGCCGAAGACCTGACGGGATATGTGCCGTCCTTCGGATGGGAGATGGGACCGCCCAGCGAAAAACAGACCGCGGCGCTGGAAAAGTTCGGCATTTTACCGGACGCTGTTGAAAGCGCAGGCAAAGCCCAAATGCTCCTGGACCGGCTGAACAAAAGACGCGGCGCCGGGCTCACGACCCCGAAACAGATCCGATGTTTGGAGAAGTATGGTTTTCAGCACGTAGGCACCTGGCAATTTTCGGATGCAAAATATATGATCGATCGGATCGCCGCCAATGGATGGCGTGTTCCTCAGGCAATAACCCCAAGCGAATACAAACCCGTGACTGTGTGGTGAATTTATGGAAAATCAAAATGATCTGTTGGCGGCGCTGGAATACGTGCGGGCCGGAAACCTTACCTACGATGAATGGACAGCCGTTGGCATGGGGCTGAAAGAAGCGGGGTTGCCCTGCAGCGTGTGGGACGACTGGAGCGCGCTTGACAGCCAGCGGTACCACAAGGGAGAATGCGCCCGCAAATGGGAGACTTTCAGGGGCGCCAGCGGTGCGCCCATAACGGAAAACAGCATTTTTAAAATGGCCTATGACCGCGGCTGGTCCGGCCCGGTTGGGCATGAACTGAACTGGGACGATGAAATTTCCGCTTCGCATTCAGAAACGATCGTAGACCGCCGCTGGGTGGAAGGCCGTGAACTCCACATCCCGGAACACTGGGACCCCGCCCGTCAGCTGATCGAATACCTGGAGACGCTGTTCGAGCCCACGGAAAATGTGGGTTTTGTCACCGCCAGCTGGATGCGCGATGGGCGGTATCTGCCCACACAAGGGTGCTGGGACCGCACGGCCGGTCAGCTGATCGAAGCCTTGACCCACTGCAGCGGAGACATTGGGGCGGTCGTAGGAGATTATGACCCGGAGGCCGGCGCATGGATACGCTTCAACCCTCTGGATGGTCAGGGCTGCAAAAACGACAACGTGACGGAGTACCGCTACGCTCTGGTGGAAAGCGACGGCCTAGACATCGAGACGCAGAACGCCATCATCCATCAGCTGGAGCTGCCGTGCGCGGCGTTGGTATACAGCGGCAAGAAAAGCCTTCATGCCATCGTGCGCGTGGACGCGCCGGATTATGCCGAGTACCGCCGCCGGGTGGATTACCTCTACTCTGTGTGCCAGAAGAACGGGCTGGTATTGGACCAGGCCTGCCGCAATCCCAGCCGGCTGTCACGCATGCCGGGAGCCATGCGCGGGGAGCAAAAACAATATTTGCTGGAAACCAATTTCGGCAAGGCGAACTGGGGCGAGTGGAAGGATTGGGTGGAATCTGTTACGGATGATCTGCCTGATACGGAGAGCATGGCCGCGGCGTGGGAAAACATGCCGGAGCTGTCCCCGGCTCTGATCGAGGGCGTGCTCCGCCAGGGACACAAGATGCTGCTGGCGGGGCCCTCCAAGGCCGGTAAGAGTTTTGCGCTCATTGAACTTTGCATCAGCATTGCGGAGGGTGTGCCATGGTTCGGACGGTTCCGCTGTGCACAGGGAAAAGTGCTGTATATCAATCTGGAGCTGGACCGTGCGAGCTGCTTTCACCGCTTCCGTGACGTATACACCGCAATGGAGCTGAACCCGGAGAATCTGCGCAATATCGACGTGTGGAACCTGCGCGGGGCCAGCGTACCTATGGACAAGCTGGCGCCGAAGCTGATCCGCAGGGCCGCAAAAAGCGGATACATCGCCGTGGTGCTGGACCCGATCTACAAAGTTATCACCGGCGACGAAAATTCGGCCGACCAGATGGCGAAATTCTGCAATCAATTCGATTTGGTGTGCCGTGAGCTTGGGTGTGCGGTGATCTATTGCCACCACCACAGCAAGGGAGCACAGGGCGGGAAACGCAGTATGGACCGTGCGTCCGGCTCCGGCGTGTTCGCGCGAGACCCGGACGCCATGCTGGATATGACGGAGCTGGAGCCCACCGAAGCGATCCGCACACAGATGAAGAACCGTGCAGCCTGCGCTGCGTGCTGCGAACTCCTGGACAAACGCGGCCACGGTGACGCATACGGCCCCGACGATGCATTGAGCAAAACCCAGATGCTGGCCATCTGCAAAGACCGTCTCGGTCAGGCGGACCTGCGTATGCTTGACGCCGAGATCGAACGCGCTGCTGCCCATGCAATGGAAAAAACGGCATGGCGCATCGAGGGGACGCTGCGTGAGTTCGCCCGGTTTGCCCCTGTAAATCTCTGGTTTGACTATCCTGTTCACCAGTTGGACAGCGGGCTGTTGGAGGACCTGCAGCCGGAAACAGACATGCAGGCGCGTGGTAAAGCCGGAGCTGCCAAGCGGTGGGCCGGAGGCAAAGACGAAGCTGCAAGAAAGTCAAAACGCGAGCTTTCCAATGCTTTTGAAGCGTGCCGAATCGACGGTGAAGTGACAGTATATGCTTTGGCCGAATACATGGATTTGAAACCTGATACGGTGAAACGGAAGATAAAGGCGGACGGAGGATATTGGATTGATGACGAAAAAGTTGGCAGAAAGGAACCGGGATGGCGCGGATAGAAACATACCGGTAGTTATATTTTCGGGAAAATAGCCGCTATTTTTCCGGCGTTGAAAAATCCCAAATTCGGAAAATAGCCGCTATTTTGCATAATCCGGGACGGAAAATAGCCTTATATATATATGCAAAATTCCGTCCGTGTGGGGCACCCGGGAAAATGGGGGCGTAAGTTCCCCCATTTATCCCGGAGGCCCACCCTACACACTTTTGCCAAAATCAAAAAAAAACGGATGTGAAAAACATGGAATTTTTCCTGCCGATGATACCGCCCACGGTTACGCACCACGACAAGGAATTACGCGCATTCATGAAAGACGGAAAGCCCCGGGCTGTGCTCCACGATTCCGCTGAACTGAAAGACGCACGTGCAAAGCTGCGCGCCCATCTTGCTGCACACCGGCCGCCGGAGCGTATGACCGGAGCGGTAAGGCTTTGCGTGAAATGGTGCTTTCCCGTCTGCAGCGGACATCACAACGGCGAGTACCGTACAAGCAAGCCGGATACGGATAACCTGGAAAAGCTGCTCAAGGATGTTATGACGGAGCTCGGCTTTTGGATGGACGACGCCCAGGTAGCAAGCGAGCTGTGCGAAAAGTTTTGGGCAGAGATCCCGGGTATTTATATTTTGTTGACTGGGTTGGAGGGCTGACAAATGAATAAAACCCTTGCGCTTACGCTTGCCCGTGCGAAAAACAACGGCATCCGTGAAGGAATCGACGCTGTGTGCGAAGCCATGGCGCTGGCGCACTACAACACCGCAATAGAGCTTGAGCTTGATGAGCGAGAGGTCGGAGCATTTTATACGCGGATGCGGCAGGAGCTGCTGGAGATCCTTGCACAGGGCGGAAGAGGTACATTTTCAGAGGAAATGAAACATGCGATATCGGTTGCATATGAAAAGATGGGCGTAGAGCCGATGTGATTGGAGGAATAGACCGTGGACGATTTGATAAGCCGAAAGGCGCTGCTGGAAGAGTTGGATAAGTGGATAAACCCATGCGTGAACTATGATAAATCAGAATTTCTGAGCGGAATTGCAACGGCGATTAGTGAGGTCGAAACTGCGCCAACCGTTGATGCCGCTCCGGTGGTGCATGGGCGGTGGGATGATTCTGGACGTTTCAAATTTTTTGATTGTGACATTGCCGTTAGATGTTCAATGTGTGGCGGTTGTCTAACCGAAAAAGAATACGCCGAGAGCGTTTGGAATTTTTGCCCGGTGTGCGGATCCAAGATGGACGGAGGAAATGACAATGACTGACTTGAAACCGTGCCCTTTCTGCGGGGAAAAAGAAGCTATTAGGCTGACGAGTTGGGGACTGTGGCGTTGCTGGTGCGTTAAGTGTTTGGCAAAAACCGCAGATGAACTTTATAAAAAAGATGCAATCGAAGCATGGAACAGGAGGGCTGATAATGGCAAGGCTGATTGATGCGGATGATTTTCTGAAATGGCTTGATGTGGGACACTTGCGAAATCCGGGAGAGGTTTGTTTCTGTGAAGCGGATGTAGCCCACATGATAAAGAGCAGGGCCACCGTCGACCCAGTACACGCTGCAGGCGCGTGCTACTGCCGGGAGTGTAGGTTTGCTGATATTGGCGGAAACGATGTTGAAAGTTGGTGTTACTGCAAGGTGAAATACCGCAACATCTACCCCACTGATTTTTGCAGCTATGGTCAGCTCAGGGAGGGTTCACAATGCGAGAAATAGCAGTACATGAGTTTAAAAAAGTGCCGCGGAATTGCTCCACATGCCTGTATGGCGGAGGCATTGGCTGCGGGAATGCGAATGTAGGAAAAGAGTATCTGGCGTATTTGTACGGATTACGAGAATGCCCGCATTATTGGCTCGACCAGAATCGCTTTGAACCTGTTGATGGTCGCAGATGGTAGGAGGATTGACATGGAAAGATATACATACTTTGACGGTGGGAAATGGCGGCTTAAAATTGGCGATACAGAATACAGTGGAGACTGGGTTGACCGCCTCGCCGCCTACGAGGAAACCGGGCTTGAGCCGGAGGATATGAAAAAGGCGTTTAACGAGGACGCCACACTAAAATTAACTGGGCAGGCACTTGGCATGTCACCTGACCGCCTCCGCGAGCTGGCGCAGGCGTACCGGTTGCTTGGAAATACCGTATATGAGCCAAATAAGAGAGGGGTTATCTCTACATACAAGGTGATTTCTGTGCATTTTTCTGGGTGTTCGATTCTTGTAGGGTGGGATTTACTAGACGGTATTTATTCAAATCTGAATGGATTTGAAATATCTGCTCTCGGCAAAACCGTCTTTCTAACCCGCGAAGCCGCCGAGGCCGCGCTGCAAAATACACTTTACAAAAATGACGCTGATAATGCAGATTTGGAGGGATATAAAATTTGAAAGAAAATTTAAAAGTTTGTTGGTTAAGCGCTGGAGTGTCTTCTTTCATTGCTGGGTATTTGGTGCGTGATACGATTGATAAATATGTCTACATCGATATCGACGACCAGCACCCGGATAGCATGAGATTCATAAAAGACTGTGAAAAAGCGCTAGGAAAGCAAGTTGAAATCTTAAAAAGCAACTACGGAAGCGTTGAAAATGCGTGCCGTCAATTCCGCTTTATTGCGTCGGCTTATGGAGCTAAATGCACGGAAATTTTGAAAAAGCGAGTGCGAAAAGAATGGGAGTATTCACACCGTGATTTTGATATTACATATGTATGGGGATTTGATTGCACAGAAAAGAATCGAGCTAATAGGTTATCCAATACCATGATCGAATTTTCGCACGAATACCCGTTGATAGATAGGCAGCTTACAAAACAGGATTGCCATGCCATGCTGATAAACCTAGGAATTAAAAGGCCAATCATGTATGATCTTGGATACCAAAACAACAATTGTCTTGGCTGCATTAAAGGCGGAATGGGTTATTGGAATAAAATCCGAAAAGATTTCCCAGAGGTTTTTGAACGACGTGCAAAACTTGAAAGAGAAATCGGACACTCATGCTTGAAAAATTGTTTTTTGGATGAACTTGACCCTAGTCGAGGACGTATAGAAGATGAAATATCACAAGAGTGTGGGGTAATGTGTTATTTGGCAAGTGTGGAGGCAGAGCATGAGTGAATTTGAACGGCAGATTTATGCAGACCTGAAATCCACAGACCGTGTCTCGCTCTGGGTGGCTAAGTGCATGGAGCTTGCAGAATTTCATGCATCTTAACGGATGAAGATATTGATGGAATTGCTATGGTATACAAAACGATGCGAAAGAAGGGTGACCCATGCAAATCTTGATAAATCTGGCGGTCTTGGCCGTCGCACTGGCGGTTGTGGCCACGCTGGCCTGCATTGCCGCGGGGAGGGATGGACGATGATAAACGAGGCCGATAAAAACGAAATGTGCCGAATGCGCAGGCTTGGCTTTACGCTGGACTATATCGCCAAGGCGACAGGATATTCAGCTTCCAGCGTAGCAAACGCGACCGCGTGCGTGGAACGACCATTGGCAAGCAGCGGGAAGGATAAGCAGATCGAAGCAATGATACATAAGCTTGTGCGGTATCGGCCACCGGGCGCTGGCGTACAGCGCGAAAAGCGTTCGTGCGAACACTGTCAATGGCGAATGAACAAGGAGGACCCCGTTGTCTGCGGAGTTTGTTATCGGGAGGTGTTCGGGTGACATTCAAGGAGTACAAAAAACTGTGGGCCTTGCCTGCTGACATAAAAGCCCGGGAAAGCCGGATCGAAAAACTGCTTCACCGCAAAGAAGCTATTTCGCAGGACGCGGTACACGGGAGCGCGGAAAATTTTCCCTACACAAAGCATACGGTCATTATCCGCGGAGTTGAAACCGATGCCGACGTTTTGGCCATGCAGGAAAGACTGAAAAAGCTCAACGATGAATACGACCGGCTGTACGGTAGGGCACTGATCGAGATAGAGGATATCACAGATCCCGAGGTGCGTGTGGCAATCAGTCGCAGGAGCTTTGATGGGTGGAGCTGGGCAGAGGTCGCGCAGGAGCTTAGCCCGTCTCGAGATGCTGAAACCGTGAGGATGGTCGTAAACCGATATTTCAAAGAAAATAATTCTTCTCGGTAGTTTGTAGCGGAATGTTCGTTTTTGATGCGTTATACTTAGAATTGAGAAAGTGCATCGGGAAACCGGTGCGCTTTCTTTGTATTTGCACGTCGGGAAGGGAGGTGGCTCGATGACCAAAAAGCAGAAACGATTTTGCGAAGAATATCTAATTGACTTGAACGCCACGCAAGCCGCCATACGGGCTGGCTATTCCCCGGAAACGGCATATTCCATTGGACAGGAAAACCTGAAGAAACCTGAACTGCATACGCGTATCAGCAGGGCAATGGCTGAACGTTCGAAGCGAACAGGTATAAACGCTGACCGCGTGCTTACTGAGCTGGCAAAAATCGCTTTTGTGAATGCCGCGGATGTGATCGACGCCAGCGACGCCACGTTGAGAGAAGACGCCGCCCCCGAGGATCTTGCGGCCATTCAATCGGTAAAGGTGAAAACTTTCGGAGAGGACGGACTGGAGCGAGAGATCAAAATGGCAGATAAGCTCAAGGCCCTGGAATTGCTGGGCAAGCATTTGGGCATGTTTGAGGACCGGCTGAAAGTGGCCGCGAAGGTGGACACAGGCAAACTGGACGGCATTCTCGCGCAGTTGAGAGGCGGGCCGCCGGATGGCTGACCTGATTCTCTCGGAGAAGTATAAGGCATTCCTGCGCTGCACGGCGCCGGTGGAGTTTCTGGAAGGCACGACGGCCGCAGGCAAAACGACCGTGGGGCTGTTCAAATTTATTCTCCGGTGTGCGGAGAGCGAGAAGCGCATCCATGTTTTGAGCGGCCTGGATCAGGGGACCATCGAAAAGAACATTATCACAAAGGAACTTGGCATCCTGGATGACTTCGGCGGATTGGTGGAGTATTGGCCCAGCGGACGCGGCGACGACCGTATGGCGCATTTGATACTCCATACCACGGACGAGGACAAGAAGATTTATGTGCTTGGCTACGCGGACAAGGCGCGCTGGAAAAAGGCGTTGGGCGGACAGTACGGATGTTTGTATATTGACGAAATAAACATTGCGGACATGGATTTTGTGCGGGAGGCGTCCATGCGCTGCGACTATCTGCTGGCTACATTGAACCCGGACGACCCGGGCCTGCCCGTGTACGAGGAATACATCAACCACAGCCGGCCTATGCCGGAATGGGAGAACGACACGCCGCGTGAAATATTGGAGCTTTTGAACCGTGAACCCAAGCAGGGATGGGTGCACTGGTTCTTTTCTTTTGAGCACAATGCCGGGCTTTCCACAGATAAAGTCGAGAAGATCATCAGCATGGTCCCTCCCGGCACAAAGCTGTATAAAAACAAGATTCTTGGCCTGCGCGGGCGGGCCACAGGGCTGGTGTTCAACTTAGAGGACAAAAGCCTTATCACGGTGCAGCAGGCGCGGCAATTTAAGTATCTGCTGTTTACAGCGGGGCTTGATACGGCTTACAGCCAGAACTCGGCGGACACGTTTGCGTTTACCTTCTGGGGTGTTACCACATGCCGGCGCCTGGTGGGGCTGGACGTGCGCGTGTACAACAACCGCGACTTGTCCCGCCCGCTGACGCCAAGCGACATCCCGCCGCTGTTTGAACAATTCCTGGAGGCGAACCGGAGCCGGTGGGGATTTGCGCGCGACGCTTTTGTGGACAGCGCAGACCAGGCCACTCTGCTGGAGTGCCGGAAGTACAAGCAACTGCATGGCAGTGTGTACAATTATCTGGACGCCTGGAAGAAGACGAAGATTATCGACCGCATCAACCTGCAGGCCGGGTGGATGGCGCAGGGATATTATCTGCTGGTGCGCGAAGCGTGCCGGCCGCTTATTGATGAGCTCAACGTGTACAGCTGGAAAGAGGACAAATACGAGCCGGAAGACGGGAACGACCATTGCATCAACAGCGGACAGTATGCGTGGCTCCCGTTCAAGGACCGGATAGGAGGAACAGCGTGAAGATTGGAGAGAGGGTGCGCGACATGATACGGCATTGGCTGCAGATCCAGCCGGCAACAGGCCAGAACATCACGATAAGGGAGACCGCGAGCTTCGACGTGAACTGTATGCGAAACCGTGTGTGGTATCGTGGGGACGCGAGCGAAATCGAGCAGCTGTTCAAGGCCTTGGGGCAGGACGCGGTTGGATGTGCCCGGTTTTGGGCCGCTGCGCCGGCCACGAGCGACGTGCGCAAGGCGCACAGCGGCATCCCGGCCATATTGGTGGACACGCTGGCATATCTGGTCAAAAGCGACCTCAATGACGTGGACTTCGAAAACCCGGACGGCGCCGGTGCATGGCCGGACATTGCGAGGGATTGCGGCTGGGAAGAAATCATAGGCGACGCAGTATCCGGCGTGCTGGCCATTGGTGACGGGGCTTTTAAGATTAGCATAGATCCGCATGTGAGCGAGTATCCGCTGCTTGAGTTCTGGACGGGAGACCGTGTAGACTTTATCCGGAGGCACGGCCGTATAACGGGTGTGGTATTCAAGAGCCTGTATCACGAGGGCGGGGCAGAATATGAGCTGCGGGAGATTTACGAGCCCGGAAGCATCCGCTATGAACTTTGGGAGGGCGAGAAGGTTGTGCCGTTGGGGCGCGTGCCGGAGCTTTCCGCCTACAAGCCGGTGCATTATGACGCCGCTTTTCCTTTGGCCGTACCCTTGTGTGTGTTCAAAAGCCAGCGGTACCCGGGGCGCGGGCGCAGCGTGTTTGACGGCAAGACCGACGCCTTTGACGCGCATGACGAAGTAATAAGCCAGTGGATCGACGCGGTGAGGCATGGGCGCGTGAAGAATTATATCCCCGAGGACATGATCCCCCGCGACCCGGAAACCGGGAAGCTGCGCAGCGTGGACAGCTTCGGCACAAACTTTATACAGGTGCAAAGTTCAAACAAGGAAAACGCCACGGCACAGATCGACACCGTGCAGCCCGAGATCCGTTATGATGCGTTTGTGGAAAGCTATGCCGCCACGCTGAATATGTGTCTGCAAGGGATTGTGAGCCCGGCCACGCTTGGAATCGACGTCGGAAAAATGAGCAGCGCCGAGGCGCAGCGCGAAAAGAAAGATATTACAGGCATGACACGAAATGCCATTACGGATGCGCTGGAAAAGGTGCTTCCGCAGGTGGTGTGCTCCATGCTGATGACGTATGACCTGATGCACTCAAACCAGGCGGGTGCATATGAGCCGAAGGTGACCTTCGGCGAATACGGCGCACCGGACTTTGACAGCCGTGTGCAGACCATTGCCAGTGCGGCCACTGCCAGCGTGATGAGCGTGGAGGCGCAGGTGGACGAGCTTTGGGGGGCGAGCAAGGACGACGATTGGAAGCGAGCGGAGGTGCAGCGCATCCTGACCGAACGCGGCATCGAGGATACACCTGAACCCGGTATCTGGGAAAGCCTGTCGGCCGGGCAGGATACGGATATTCCGGGCAATGACGCCGTATGACGGCCCGGGAGATCGCCGCACTGTTTGAGGACCTGGAGCTTCGGCTGATTGCATCTCTCAAACGCAACCTTGCGCGGCATAAAGCCGAGGAAAAGGACGAGGGTTTCGACTGGCCCGCATGGCAGGCCGAGAAGCTGCACAGCCTGCAGCGTTTCCGGCGTGAAAACAAGTCGATCATGGCTGAATATTCCGACCAGATCGATGCGGAGACACGCGCGTTGATGCGCCGGCAGTTTGCGGAGGCGGACGGCAGCGCCGGTGCTTTTTTCGGCGTCAATGCCCGCAAGCTGGATGCGCTGATCGATGGGATCACGCACAGCGAGGCCAGGGTGGAGCGCGCGGCGCTGCGGTATATGGACGATGTGTACCGCAAAACAATTCTTCGTGCAGCTGCGGCGCTGGATGCGGGCGGCATGACGGTGCAGCAGGCCACGGACCTCGCAACAAAGGATTTTCTGGCGCAGGGCATCAACTGCGTGCGGTACAAGAACGGCCGGATGGTGAACATTGCGTCCTATGCTGAAATGGCGCTGCGGACGAACAGCACCCGGGCCATGCTGTTGGGCGAGGCGCAGCTGCGCGAACGCATGAACATCGACACGGTGCTGGTGAGCCAGTACGGCGGATGCAGTGAGACATGCCTGCCCTGGCAGGGGCTCGTATACATCGACGACGTGTGGCAGCCATACCGTGGCGGCGGCAGGAACTTCGGCGGCACATATGGGTACAGCCGGAACGGCCGCAGCTATCCGCTGCTGAGCGTGGCGGTGCGGGCCGGGCTGTTCCACCCCAACTGCCGCCACCATTTGACAACATGGGTAGAGGGCGTGAGCGTGAGGCCCGAACCAATGGACAGGGCCGCGGTGGAACGCACGGCGAGGCTGGAGGCAAGGCAGCGGGAGCTGGAGCGCCGGGTGCGCAAATACAAGCGGCTGGCAGAAGGCACGCTGGAGCCGGAAAAGGCGGCCGGATACCGCCGGGCCGTGCGGGCCGCGCAGAAGGATGTGCGCGAGTTCGTGGACGAACACGGGGATGTTCTGCGGCGGGATTATTGGAGAGAGCGGTATGATGGGACAGGTTCATTTACTTCTGCTTCAAAAAATGGTATAATAAATTCGCGGGGTGATGGTGTGGATATAGAAATTGATAAGTTTACGCCATGCCTTGAGGATGCGCGGACAGGTGAAATTCTGGAAACTACTTATTCGTTGGCATCTGCCGATGATTTAGCGGGGCTGAAAGGCTGGAAATTCGACTGGACAGCGTCGGATTTGAATGGGTGCGAAATTTACAAATTAACGCTGGCTGGGGACGAGGAAATTCAGGGCTTGATTGCAATCAGCGACATGCCACACGATAGCGCGGTTTACGTCAATCTCGCGGAAAGCTCGCCGCAGAATCTTGGGCATAATAAAAAATATGCCGGTGTTGGCGGTCATCTATTCGCGATTGCAGCGAGGCGGTCGTACGATTTGGGGCATTCTTGCTTTTTCTTTCTCGACGCCAAAAACATTGAATTAGTTCACCATTATGAAAATCTTCTGAACGCCCGTTTGCTTGGACGCCCGCATCAATACCGTATGTATGTGGACGAGGAGAGCGCTTTTAAATTAATCGAAAAATATTCGCTGGAGGAGGTTTGAACGGCATGACTGAGCAGGAACGCAAGGATTGGGATGCTTTAGAGGAAGCTGCTGAGAAAGCAGGTGGATATGTGGATCCACATCCCAGTGACATTCACTATGATTTGAGAGCTATTGCGAAGTTCTGTAAGGAAAAAGGCATTGAGCCTCTGGATATGACACTTCGTGAGCTTAACCAATTCATTATCAAGAGCTAAGGCCGCTCCCTCATAGGGAAGCGCTGAGACTAAACCACCACCCACGAGGCGGTGGTTTTTTCATGCCAAAATTCAATAGCACAAGGTCCACCCTCAGGGGTGGGCCTTTTGTTATGCCCAAAACGCGGTGACGGCATAAAAAGCACCCGGCGGAAATAAGCCGACAGGCTATAAACGGAGGGAAAAAGCCATGAACAAGGACGATGAAAACAAGGCTGTCCAGCAGCCTGCGGCTGCCGAGGAGAGCAGCCAGCAGCCTGCGGCCGAGCAGGACAGCGGCCTGCCCAAAACACAGGAGGAACTGGATGCACTGATTGAAAAACGGCTGGCTCGGGAGCGAAAAAAACTGGCAAAAGCTTCGCCGGGAACGCAGGCATCCGGCGCTCCGGCGGCGGAAGGCAGTGCGGCACAGCCTGAGGCACAGAGCGCGCAGCCAGGTGTGGACGCTGCGGCTCTGGCGGAAAAAGACCGCGAACTGCTGATCGCCCGGGCGCAGCTGGACGCTTATCGTGAGGGGATCGTCCCCGGCGCGGTGGAGGACGCCGTCTACCTCGCTGTGATGCAGGCCGAAAAGGCCGGTGAGGCGGATGAGGAGGGCGTGCGTGACGCTTTGAAAGAAGTTCTCAAGCGCCATCCGGAATGGAAGCCCCAGAAGAAGGAAACCGCGAAGAGCGGATTCAAGGTTGGGGTGGATACGACCGGCGCCGACGGAAAAGACGGCGCGGGCAGGCGTGCCCTGCCTACGGGCACGGTGATTTTGTAAGCGAAAGGATGATTTGAAGTTATGGCAAGAACAAATGCAATCAGCCTGCTGGCAGGCACCAGCACCCCGGCGACTTTGGCCGAGATATACGGCCGCGTCATTGAGAACGTGCAGAAAAGCACGCTTTCCACCACGCTGAAAAGCCAGCTGTACACGGGGAACCCCGCTGCCGGCAGCGTGGAATTCAAGCGCTTTGTGAACAGCGCGTCCAAGGCCTACGGCACCGCCCGCGCGGCAGCCAAGGGCGATAAGGTGACCGCTCCGCCCACCACGGTAAATCTGGACCAGCACAAGGAGATCGTGGAAGAGGTTGCGAAATTCGACCTCGACACCTTTGGCGTGGCGGGCGTCATGCAGCGCCGGGCCGACAACCATGTGGTGAGCATGAGCGCGGAGCTTGACCGTGCGTTTTTCGCACAGGCGGCCGCAGATGGGACGGCTTTTTCTCCGGCCAGCGGTGTTACGGCTATTCAGGAAATTGTAGAGAGCATGATCCAGACCCTGGAAACCGTGCACAACGATTATGTGGACGGCGTGGATCGCAGCATGATGGATCTTGTGCTGACGCCGGCCAAGTACGGCCTGTTGCGCACGTTCCTGGACACGCAGAGCAATCCCAATGTGGATACGGCCGGCGAGGAGTTCGGGATGTACCACGGTGTGCGCGTATACAGCTGCACACGCATGCCCGTGACCACCGAAACGGTGGAGGAAACCAAGACAAAGACCACTGTGACCGACGCGCTGCTGATGGTGCGCGGCGCTGTGGCACAGCCCGTTGTGGTGAACCAGTACGGCGACCCGGAAAAAATTCAGCTGTCCAACGATTACGCCGTAAGCCTGTTCTATGACTACGGCACCAAGGCGCTGACGCCGGACCTGATCTTCAAACTGCAGACGTCCACCACGGCGTAAGAGAGGGGCGGACCGCATGGAGAAGTATGTGAACCGGAGCACCGGCGTGCTGCTCCAGCCTGCGCAGGAGAGCGTGGCCGCGATGCTGGCGCGCGACCCGATGTGGGCAATTTGTACACCTGAACCAGAGCCGGAGCCTGAGCCTAAACCGGAGCCGGCAAAGACCCGCAAAGGCAAAGCTTCAAAGGAGGAATAACGGATGCAATACGCCAGCAGCGAGGACTACGCAAAATATTGCCCGGGCGGCACAGTGCCGCCGGAGGAGCAGGACGCAGCGTTGGACGCTGCCAGCCGTGACATCGACGGGCTGACCTTTGACCGTATCGTCGCGGTGGGATTCGACCGCCTGACGGCGTTTCAGCAGGAGCTGGTGAAGCGCGCCGTGTGCGAACAGGCGGAGTTCCGGTCTGTATATGCCGAGCTGCTGGCGAGCCCGTTTTCCTCTTACAGCATCAACGGCGTGGCCATGCAGTTTGACGGTGCGGGCATCGTGGAGCGCGGCGGCGTGAAAGCGCCCGCTCATGTGATGAGCCTGCTGCGCCAGACGGGGCTTACGTTTTTGGGGGTGCAGCAATGAAGTGGCCGGAGCTTGTGCCGCCGGCGGTGTGCAGGGTGCCGATTGCCGTAACGCTGACAAACGGAAACGACGAGGACGGTGCGCCGAGGGTGGCTGTGGTGGTGGAAACAATGTGCAATTACAACGGCAAAGGCGGATGGAGCGTGGACGAGCGGCGCCAGGCTGTACGATACACGGCGTCCGCGCTTTTCCCGGGCGATATTGCGCCAGAACTTGTGCATTTGACCGGATGGGCTGACGTGCTGGGCGCACGGCTTACCATTCACGCGGCAGACCGTGCGCGCAACCCGGACGGCACGGTGAACTATACCCGTTTGGAGCTGATGTAGTATGGTCGAGATCAAGCTGGATGAGGCGGCGCTGGCCCGGCTGGACGGGGCGGCGAAGGCCGCGGCGCTGGAGACGGTGGAAGCGGTAAAGACCGACCTTGTGAGCAGCCAGACAATGCCGTTTGACACAGGCGCGATGCAGGGCAGCCTGCACACGGAGCAGTTTGACGCGGCGGACGAAAGCCATACGGTGCTCCAGACGGACGGCCCGCAGGCCCGGCGGCTGTATTTTCATCCCGAGTACAATTTCCAGCGCGGGAAGAACCCAAACGCCGGGGCCGCCTGGTACGGGCCTTATGAAGCGGGCGGGGCAAAAGAAAGATTTATCCCCGACACTTTTGCGGCGCGGATGAAGGAGAAAATACCATGATGCTGGAAAGGTTGAAAAACTACATCAAAGCGAATACCGACGTGGGCGATGGCATCCAGTTGGGCGGCATCGACGGGAATACGGAGAAATACATCGGCGTATATCCCGGGAAACCGCCGGCTGCGCAGCGCGTGTGCCTGGGTGGAGCAGAACAGACCCGCGCCGGCGAGTTTTATGCCACGGTGCTGGTGCATTGGGGCAGGAACATGCGGTCCGCACAGGCCAAAGCTGATGCGGTATACGCTTTGTTTTATGCCCGCGGGGCCTTCGACATGGACGGCTGCACCGTGTGCGCCGTGGAGCCCGGCGGCGGGCCCGTGCCTGTGGGGAAGGACGACCGGGGTGTGTGCGAGTTCGTGATAAACCTGAAAATGACTTACATGAAGGAGTGAGAGTATGGCGGCAAAGACGGGCGTATATCCCGTATTTGAAAACAAATTCAAGATCGGTGCCTCTGCCGAAAGCCTGAACACCATTGCCGAGATGGAAAACTTCAGCGTATCCATCGACGGGAATGTGGAGGAATGGAGCCCGATGGAGCAGGAGGGCTGGCTGAAACGGATGGTGACGGGCAAGGCCCTGACCATCAGCCTGTCCGGCAAACGCTGCATCGGAGACCCGGGCAACGATTTTGTCGAGGCCAGTGCCTGGGGAACAGGTTCCGACTGCGAAGCGCATTTCGAATGGGAGTTCCCCAGCGGTGCGAAGCTGGCTTTCCCCTGTGTGCTGAGCGTGACCAATCCGGGCGGCGGCGAGAGCCGCAATGTTGCGGGATTGGAATTTGACGTAATGTCCAACGGCAAGCCGACGTTTACCCCCGCTGCCGGCGCCTGACATGCATAGGCCCCCGCTCTTTTGGGCGGGGGCTTTCTTTGAAATGAGAGGAGAAAACGACATGGGAAAATTGTACACGCTGGACGGTAAGCTGCTGACCGAGACGCCGGAGATCCGCATCGGTGAAAAGGTGTATCCGGTAGACAGCCGACAGAAAACCGTGAAAAAGATCCTTGCGCTGGCGGATGACGAAAGTGTGCCGATGGGCGAACGCATCGACGAGGCGCTGAAGCTTGCGCTGGGCGATGAAAACGCGGTTGAAATCGACCGGATGGACATGCCGTTCCCGGCTTATCAGCGGCTGTTTGAGCTTGTGATGAACGCAGTGACCGGGCAGGAGGACGAACCGGACAAGGCCCGATTTCAGACAGAAAAAGGCTGACGAGTGGTATGACCTGGACTATGACGCCGTGCTGATCGAGCAGAGCATCGCCAAACAGTACGGCATCCTGCCGGCTGCGCAGGGAGAGCTGGGCTGGGCCGAATGGGTAAAGCTCGTCGGCGGCCTGATGGATGACACGCCGCTGGGGCGCGTGGTTGCGGTGCGCAGCGAGAGCGACGCGAGCCTTGTGCGCAATATGCCGCAATGGCAGAAACAGCTGCGTACGGAGTGGGCGGCGTTCCGCGCAAAGAGGGATGTGATGCGCATGGGCGCGGCGGGGGTGCGAAGTGAAATGGATGCACTGGAGCGCATGATGGCGAAGATGTTTGGAGGTGGGTGATATGCCGGAGGGCACAGGCGTAGGCAGCGTATATCTTGACTTTGTTGTGCGCAACACGGTGGCGCAGCAGATACGGGATATCACAAGCCAGGCAGCCGCACAGGCACAGAAGGGGTTCGAGGCCGCCGGAAAAGTCTCCGGCGACGCCATGCAGCGCGCTTTCAGCGGGGGATACAACAAGACACTGGAGAAAGCGCGCGTCAAGGTGCGCGAGTTGGAAAGCCAGTTTGACAGCCTGGGCAGTAAGATGGACGGCATGCGGCAGAGCGCCAAAGGAATGTTCAAAGGGATGAAAGACCCCGGACGCGCGGCCGATCAGTTTTTGGGGAACGACAAAGCGTTCAATGCCCTGACCGCACAGCAGGAGGCTGTCAGCCAGAAGCTTCTTCAGGCACAGGAAGTTTTGCGCATTGAGACAGAGGCGGCCTCGGCGAAAGCCGCGCAGGCGCAGCAGCGCGCGCAGGAAAAAATGGCGGCAGCGGCAGAACGCTCCAAGGCCAAGCAGGAGGCGGCCGAAGCCAAAGCAGCCGCGGCGGAGGAACGTGCGCGGCAGCGTGCTGTTGCCGCAGCAGAGCGGGCAGAAGCAAAAAAGACTGCGTCCGCTGAACGCGCCGCAGCGGCGGAAAAACGGGCGCAGGCGCAGGCCGCAAGGGAGAGCGAGAAGCAGTGGCAGAAAGCCACAAAGGGCATACGCGGCCTGTTCAAAACCGTCGGCAGCACCATGAAGGCGACCTTCCTTACGGCGGGGCTGTACGCGTTTTTCCGGGCAATGAAAAGCCTGATGTCCGGCGCGGCCGGGCAGAGCAAGGAGTTCAGCGCCGCATTGGAGGGCGTCAAAAGCAATCTCCGCACAGCGTTTGCCCCCATTCTCGACGCCGTCCTTCCGGCCCTGACGGCCCTGATGCAGGGGCTTGCGAACGCCACGCGCGCCGTGGCCGCTTTTATCGCTTCGATTTTCGGGCAGACCTTTGCGCAGGCGGAGGCCGCGGGCAAAAAGCTCCAAAGCGTGAGCAGCGCGGCGGGCGGCGCTGCCAAAAAGGCAAACGCCACGCTTGGCATTGACGAGCTGAACGTCGTTGATCCGGGCGGGAGCGGCGGTGGCGGTGGGGCCTCCGCCGCAATCGCAGATACCGGCGAGGAAATGACCGGGTTGATGAAGCCTTTGGAGGCGTTTTGGGCGCGTTTCAAAGAGCTTATGGCCCCTTCCATTGCCGCGTGGAGCGCCGCATGGGATCAGATACAAAGCAAGGCCGTGGAAGTGTGGCCACGGGTGCAGGCCGCTGCACAAAACCTGTGGGACGCCGGGCTGAAACCGCTGGGCAGTTATCTGCTGACGGATTTCGCGCCCAGCGTGGCGAATGCCTTTTCCGAGGCGTTCGCTCCCATTACGGGCGATGTGATCAGTACATATTTACAGCTCAGGGCCGATGACTTTGTGTTCTGGTGCGGCCTGATTACCGATGCAATCCAAAGTGTTTTACTTCCCGCACTGGAACTGGTGAAACACATCTGGACCGGCCTGATGGATGGTATCAAAACAACCTGGGAGCAGTACGGAAAGCCGATCTGCGACGGCGTGGTAGAGGCGTTCAACTGGATATTGGCCGTCCTTCAAAACCTGTGGGATATAGTGGTAAAGCCATTCCTGCAGTACTGCATTGAAAAAGGCACAGAGCTTTGGGATCAGACGCTCAAACCACTGTGGGACAATTTCCTTGGTTTGGTAGCAGATATTTCATCATGTGTGCTTACTTTTTGGAACAATGTCCTCATGCCTTTGCTTAACTGGATCGTTCAGGTGTTCGGGCCGTACTGGGAGAAAATATACGAAGGCGTTGTCAATGTGGTGAAATACGCTGTGCAGCGCATCGGCGACAGTATAAACATCGCCATCACTCTATTCCGCGGGCTGCTGCAATTTTTCACCGCAGTATTCCGTGGGGATTGGGACGGCGCCTGGGAAGCGGTGCAGAACACGGTCGTAAAAGTATGGGACGGCATCAAAAACGCCATCCGGAATACGGTGAACGGGATCATTGACATCGTAAACGGCATGATAGCGGGCATCTGCGCGGGCATCAACGCGATTTTGCGGGCCGTGAGCAGTGTGGCCGGAAAGCTTGGATTTGATATCTCGCCGCAGGTAACGCCGCCGCAGATCCCGCACCTGGCACAGGGCGGGTACGTGGCAGCCAATACGCCGCAGCTTGCCCTTATCGGCGACAACAAGCGCGAGGGCGAGATCGTGGCGCCGGAGAGCAAGATCGCGGAGGCCGTCGCCGCTGGAATGGCAGGGGGGCTGAACGGCGCGGAGTTGCTGGCGCTGCTGGGGCAGATGCTGGAAATTCTTCGGGCGCTGCTGGAAAAAGACGAAAGCATCACCATCGGGGACGACACCATTTATCGAAGCTACGAGCGGGGAAAGCAGGCGCGCGGACGGCGCGTTGTGGGAAACCCTGCATTGTTATAAGGAGGCGGTATATTTGGCATGGATCGAAACAGCGGGCGGAATTGCTCTGCCGCCTCCTGAGCTCGGGAGCTGCGGCGTTACGATCTCCACAATGGTGGACGGCGCACGCAATGGGAACGGCGATTTCATAGGGCAGGTGGTGGGCGACGACAAGCTCAAAATCGAGGTCTCGTTCGGTATGCTGACACCGTCGGAAATGCAAACACTGCTTTCCCTGTTCGACCGCAAGCGCGGCGGGAAGTTCATCAACACCTTTCGTGTGTTCGACCCCCGTGTGAATGATTTCGTATACATGGACATGTATGTGGGGGACCGGAGCGGTACGCCCGTCCGTATCGACGCCGCACGGTGGCTTCCGGGTGCATGGAAAAGCGTCAAGGCGAATCTGATCCAGGTGTAAAAGGAGGCGGAAGGATGTATCCAGTATCTGCGGCATACCGGCACGCGATGCGCCGGCAGGTGCGCGACCAGGGATATGTGCGGCTGCAGTTCGGCATTTTCGATGCCAGCGCACCGGGGGATGCCGCGGTAACGGTACCGCCGGGCACATGGTACTCGGACGCTTCGGTGCTGGATGGCGGAGAAAGCCCGGTGCGCGTGAGTTATGCAACCTTTGAGGGGGACCGCATGCGGCTGGACGGCACGCAGCGGCTGCTGCCGGAGAGCGGCGCGGAACTTGCGGCGCAGGGCTTTGTGAGCGCGGCGCTGTGCGGCGCGGACGGCGTTTTTGCATCGCCTCCGATGGTAAGCGTGGCGTTTGGTACGGTGCATTCCATGGCAGGCCTGACGCTGGATTTTGGGGACTGCGTGCCCGCGCAGATCACGGTGCGGGCCTATACGGCCGGCGCGCTTGCGGACACATTCGTTGTAACGGACGCGCTGGAGCCGTATTACCGCGGGGAGTTCCTGCTGGAGGATGTGGACGCGCTGGAAATAAGCTTCGACAGGATGCGCGCGCCGTACACCCGTGCGCGGCTGAACGAATTGCGGTATGGCGTGGGCTATACGTTCGGAAACGATGAGATCATCGAACTGGCCGAGAAGCACACGGCCTCGCCGCTTTCCCTCTCGCTGCCTACGGCGTCGCTGTCCTTTACGCTGTACAACGAGGAGGGGCGCTTCTCTGTGGAGGGCAGCACGGCGCTGCAGCGTTTTCTTGCGGAGGGGCAGGACGTTGCGCTGTCCTACGGGCAGACGCTGGAGGACGGCCGTGTGGAGTGGGTGCCGACGCACCCGTGGTATCTGGACAGCTGGAAGGTGGACGGCATCCGCGCCTCTTTCACGGCCTTTGCGCTGTTTGAACGGATGGGAAAGACGACGTATGAAAAAAGCGTGTTTGGCGACGGCGGAAAAACGCCGTATGTCCAGGGACGGGAGGAGTTGGAGAAGGTACTGGCCGATGCGGGCGGGTACTCTTACCGTCTCGGCAAATCCGTGACGCGCTGGATGCTCCCGCTGCCTGTCGCAACACACGCCGAGGCGGTGCAGCTGCTCGCCAACAGCAACCTTGCAGCACTGAGCGAAGCAAGGGATGGCGCCATCGTGACGAAGGCGCCCGGAGCAGGGATCACGCTGGCGCCGCTGACCTTTTCCGCGCCCGCGCATTTGTCGGAGCAGGCGGCGTTTTCGAGCGACGCGCTGACAGGGGCGCCGGGCGCGGAATACGCCACGTTCGAGCAGGACTTCATGCGGCTGGACGGCACGCAGCGGATGATACCGGACAGCGGAGGCTATCTGCCGGGCGAATGGGTATGGGAGGACGTTGCCGATGCGTCCGGGGCGTTCCCGGATGGGAAAACGGCCGCGTTCGGATACATAGGACGGGATGCAAACAACATTGAAGAGACGGACAACTGTGCCGGCAGCGTGACGGTGACCTTTGGTCCCGGCCCGCTGCCGGAAAAAATATATGTGTATTCCCGCAGGGCGGGAGAAGCCTGGGCACAGCCGCAGAAATATACGCCATCAGCTCATACGGAAACGTTTGAGTTCCCGGCCGTGCCTGCGTGTTCCTGGCAGATAACGTTCGGAAAATGCGCGCCGAACCGGAGGGCGCGGCTGCTGACGTGGCGGCTCAACGGTGTGGATATGGGGGCTGAGGCATACGGCGACCCGAAATACGAGATGAAGCCGCTGCTGAAAGACATCACGGCATATGTCCCGCTGGTGTCCTATTTTTCAACGGTGGTCTCGGACGCGCAGCGCAGGGAGATCTATTCGGGAAAGCTGCCGTCGGACGGGCAGTGGAACCGCATCGAGCATGATCTGGCGATATCGCCGCAGCTGCGCACCGGTGATACCGGCGTAACGGCGGAGGCGAGGCACTACGGGTATGTGTCCTATGTGAAGTTTACCGCATCCACGGTGCATGACGTAGAGTTTTCCATCTGGAGCAACGGGTACAACCTGACGACACTGGAACGCAGGCTGGATGCGAATCCGCGCGGGGAAACGTTCGACTGGGAGAACCCGGTGCTCGTGCACTGGGTGGACGCAAACTGGCCCGGGTTTCTGAACCAGATCCGGGAATATTACGCGGCCCGGGTGGTGACAACGCTGGAGACACGCGGCGACCCGCAGTATGACGTGCTGGACGTGCTGCCGCTGGAGGATGGCACATGGGGCGTTGTTGAGAGCATCGAGACGCGCTTCAGCGGCGCGTTTCGCGGGACGATGACGATACGGAAGGAGCGTGGCGTGAATGAAGCAGCCGCCGATTAAAACAAAAGAACTGTCCGGGAGCACGGTGCAAATAGCGGACGGGCAGAACTGGGAGATCGCGTCCATCACAGCCTACGGCGAGAACGCTCAGGGCGGGACGACGGAGGCTCCTGTGGCGCTGACGGGTATATCGTCTATCACGGTAAATGATGATGTTACCGAGTTGCCCATCCCGCGCCCGCTGCGGCGTGTGGGAGATGTCAAGGATAAGTGCGTCACGCGGCAGGACTACGAAAGCGCTGAAAAGCTCGTTGTGACGTACAATGTGGGCTTTGTGGAGCTGGATGGGACGGAGGATGTCACATTCCATGATTACGGAAACGGTAAAAGGCTGTTTCTCGATTTAAGCCGTAGTGCATTCGGTCAATATTCACTAGAATTTTCACACGGCGAGGTTGTTGAGACGCCGACTATTGCGGGTGGCTTGGCGGCAAGTTTTAACGCGTCGGCGCTATATCGCTTGCAAATCATTGGTATCCACGATACATGGACAGCATTAGGCGTTACAGATACAGCGACTGCGAAAACATGGCTTGCCGCTCAAAAAGCAGCAGGCACCCCCGTACAGATAGCCTACCAACTCGCTACCCCCGAAACCTACGCCACCGACCCGTTGGACATTGACAACGCCGCCGGCCCGCTCACCGTCATGACGGGCGGGGAGGTTGAGGTGACGCTCACGCACCGCATGTTGACGCCCTACACCGCATGGACGATTCAGTACGATTCTGAGGGGGAATATACGGGAGACTTCTTCAATGTAGAGGACTACGACCGTATCAAGCAAAATATCGAATACCTGCGGGAGTATGCGTATTTTCTGTATGGCGGTTTTACCATGCGGGGCATGGTGGCTGTAACGGTGGAGAGCTATGGATATGCCTCCACCATCGACGCACTGGACGCAAACCTGGAAGCCATTGCCGCGAATACGTTCCGGCCGCCCGACATGCTGCCTGTGAAGCAGTGGCGCGGCAACCAGCCGCCGCCTGGGGCCGACGACTGGAACCGCATCGAGAACACATGCCTGCTGCTTTTTGAGCAATTTGAACGGCAATCTGCGTGCCTGCCGAAGCTGGCATTTGAACTGAAAGGAAGTGCATTTTGATGGCGTTAAAAACGGATTACAAAGATTACATCCCGCCGTCCGGGGGCCGCAAGTATAAAATTACGGCCAATTCCGATGGCTCGTCATCCGTTGAAGATATTACCCAATATCAGCAGGTCGGCGATACCTGGGGCGCGGAGGATATCAACCAGGTGAATAAGCTGGTGAACGGTGCGGTGTATCCGAGCCTGTTGGACAACAGCGATTTCACGAATCCGGTGAACCAGCGGGGCGTGTCCGGAACAATCAGCACCGCAGGATATTTTATCGACCGCTGGAAACTTGTGTCTGGTACGGTACAGATTACGGCGGAGGGCCTTGTGCTGAACGGTACAATTTCGCAGATACTCGAAAATGCGGCAGGCACTGACGTTACCGCGAGCGCAAGCGCAGGGACGGCGAGTTACGACAATAGCACAAAAACCTTTACACTCACAGCAACCGGCCAGACCATCACGTGGGCCAAACTTGAAAAAGGCAGCGTGGCCACGCCGTATGTGCCGAAGGGATACGGGGCGGAGCTGGCGGAGTGTTTGCGGTATTTTCAACGTGTTCATGCGGACTGGAGAATCTATCCTACATTGAAAGATATGCTCTATCGTTTTTCTCAGTCTACACTACAAGTTATGCGAATTAAGCCAACAATTTCGGCTCATAGTACGCCATATACTTTTGGTTGCACAATTAACGCCTTAGATGCCCAGCCAATGGCCTTTACAGTAGAAACAAAAATAACTGAGCAAGGGCAAAATTCGGCCGCAGCGTCGATGTTAGGTTATTTTGATTTGTCTGCGGACCTATAGAGGAGGGAAAACAATGGATGAAAAGTATACAGTATATGTGCGAGCAGATGAAACGGGACGAATTGTAGAGGTAAACAGCATCGCGTTTATGGCTGACACGGCGGGCTGGACGGCTATTGATGAAGGGTATGGCGACAAATACCATCACGCCCAAGGAAACTATTTCCCGCTACCATTGTACGGAACGGATGGCTGCGCGAACTACAAGTTGGCAGACGGTACGCCAGCCATACGCACAGAGGCGGAGAAGGCGGCAGAGATCGCCGCGCGGCCCGCGCCGGATCCGACGCCGCTTGACCGGGTGGAGGCGCAGATTGCGTACACGGCCATGATGACGGACACAATGCTGGAGGTGTAGATATGGCTCAATATCGCAAAAAGCCTGTAGTGGTAGAGGCATATCAAACCAGCGAGGATATGGACATCTATACGCTGGAAGGTGTTATGCACGCCTCAGCGGGGGATTACATTATCACGGGAATTTCAGGTGAACAATATCCCTGCAAGCCGGAGATTTTCGCGCAGACCTATGAGGAGGTGTAACCAATGTTTGAGAGCATTAAAAAGTGGTATGCCATGGGCCTGTGGAGCGCCGCGCAGGTGCGGCAGGCCGTCATCAAAGGAGTTATCACGGAGGCACAGTACAAAGAAATCACCGGGGAGCGGAAAGTATATGATGATTTTTAATGGACGCAACCGGGTGACGTCTGGTTTTCGGCTGTCGGCGCGCCCGAACCACAACGGCATCGACATCGTGGGGGACGATGATAAAACAGTGCACGCCGTCGCGGGCGGCACGGTGGGGTTTGCGGGCATTGTGCCCAAAAGCGCGGGCGGCCTGACATGGCAGTGGGGCTACTATGTTCGGGTGGACGGCAACGACAACCGCAAATATTACTACTGCCATATGGCGGCGGGCAGCCTGCGTGTACGGGCCGGGCAGCGGGTGCAAGCCGGCACGGCGCTTGGCACGATGGGCAACACCGGGTACAGCTTCGGCGCGCACACGCATTTTGAAGTGCGTAATGCTTACGGCACGGCCATAGACCCGGCAAGTTATGCAGGCGTGCGGAACGCGGTTGGTACTTATACGGATACAGAAAGCGAGGACGACAACATGAAATTCTTGAAGGTGACGAGCGGCAAATGTGAGGTGTTCACCGCGCCCGATGTGAATGCGGTGGACA